>Ga0307512_10000010_pt1 | contig 174207 bp, 181 predicted proteins | sample 14_EM_MG_FD_200267 | JGI IMG/M metagenome (GOLD analysis project Ga0307512, IMG submission 200267) | Populus trichocarpa ectomycorrhiza microbial communities from riparian zone in the Pacific Northwest, United States - 14_EM | ecosystem: Host-associated > Plants > Roots > Unclassified... | reverse complement strand
CTAGGTGCTGTTTGATATTCGATATTTTTCTGAAACAGAGCGAAAGGCGCGTACATACAACTGGCTGACCGTCGGGGGGTATATAACAGGAATCGAAACGGAAATACAAAGCAAATCAAGACTGGCTAACACCGGGGGGGACAGGAAAAACTGGACGTCGACCGAAGCATTTTTTTCTTTCTTCGGCGAAGAGCGGTGAAAGATAAAATTCTTGCGCAAACGGAACGGGGCTCGCAACTCATACGTAGCATTGAAAACCAAACTGCCAAACTTTCAGACACAAACGGAACTTCCATCATTATGATGAAGGTGATGCTGATATAGAGTAAATGGTTGGGCATGCTTTTCTTTTTTTCCGAAACGACAGACGATCGGGATCGGATCGATCGCGGCTGGGAAAAAACAAAGATCGGGTGAGGCGAGATGTATAGATGGTGGGAGGTAGGCGGCCAAAACTGGTACGTCGGTTGATTGCACACGCCGGTTGGAATTGAAAATTGACAGCTGTAGAACCCCCCCCCCCTTCCTCCCCCCCTCCCACTCCCCCCAAACCGCGCTGGAGGTGTATCTGGTTCTGGCTGGTGACACGATGCATCGTCTGGAGTCCAACTGGAGACGAGCTAAAAAGACAACTCATGCCTTGCTGCCTACTTACATAGTGTGGGGGGCAAGAGGAGACGAACTAGAGGGGAGGGGAGGATAGTGGGAAACAACGTGCCATCATCGACGGGTGCAGACATGATGATGGCGTGTATACACCTGCTTTCGGGACGGGGGTTAATCTAAGGCAGAGAGCGGATACGCACACGCAACTCGTGGGAGCGAGCTCACGTGGTATATATATATACTTTTCTGCTGTGGAGGCATCAGCGAACGAACGGCGACGTATTAGGTGTCACTGCTTTCGCTTCATACTTATACACAGCTTCCATGGATTCCACGACGCAAAACATCATGTCAAAATCGCCCCCCGCACAACCACAAAACCGTAGATTCGGAATGCGTCTTGGATGGTTCCCCATCTGCCCCATGTGTATTCCAGAAAATCTTCTCTCGATTCCCCACTCCCCGTCGCGGCGTTTTGAGATGGCTATCTAGGCAGAAAAGTCCGACAATTAACCCTCCTTTTATGAATGATGATAGTAGAAATACCAATTGAAGCATATCTTCGGTAGTTGCATGGTGCGGGGTTTATGTGTGATAGACTGGCTGGCATGACGAAGGAGGGAGGAAGTAAGTGCCGAAGCCGGCATAAAGTAGTCGGAACAAGTGTGATGTTTCCAACGAATGAGTGGGCTAGGGTTTCTTTAGTGCTTCCAGATCAACCTTACGCTAAAGGTCAAGCACAACGATATCGATATCCCAGCCATTAGTTTCGAGAATGAAGAAGAAATGTCCTAGGCTTCTTGAATCTCTGTCTTTACTGTCTGCAGGGATGTAGTTTATTTCTGGGGTCGCATGGTTGTCTTAGAAATTCCCTTCTCTAACATCGTTGGTAGACCACAAAGAAGCATACGCCGTCCTCGGGAAGGAATATACTCGCCGAGACAATCGCCGAACTTCTGGAGTTGAGCTGTCGACACCCCTTGGGCGGTTCAATTGGCGGGATGGGATGAGCGGACCAGATTGTAATCTCGGGCATGAGATATTCTCGAAGTGGCATACCTGCGTCGGAGGCAATGCATGGGGTTAAACTCTACCATAGATCTAGGTCGACAACGTTTTCACAGAACAGATTTTCACAAATTATCATTCGATAGAAGGCTATTAGAAGTTATAATTGCTTCATCGGATATCACGCCGTCTGAGATCTGGCGGACGATAAACTTAGGCAGCATGGGATTAATCGGAATCGTAATGTCCAAAGGGTTCGATCTATTGGCTAAGCTCCTGTTCACTATATTCTTCTCTTTGCTGGGTATGCTGCTGTTTGGGAATCCAGCTATTTGGGAGTTTTGTTTGCAGCCTACTTATGTACTCTACTTCGGTTTTTCTCCCAGTGGACGTAGGCACGGTTTTTTGCTAAGTAGTGTATGCACATGCACGGACAACATTGCAATATCAAAGTTGCGTTCTCTTCTGTTGTCAAACTTGTGGGGTAGTTCTGGAAATTTATATCTATAATTGCAACACACTTTAGACGAATGGGCACGGGTTTAAATAGATGCCTAAGGCACCTGTTCGAAGGTTGTACCCCCCACAATTAGTTCTCAGCGGTATTTGCAAGGTAAGGTGGGTTGTCGGAGAAGGGATGGAAGCAATGGGAAGGGTCGGAAAGGGGGTACACTACATCTTCGGCTTGTAGGTGCAGTCGCAGAACGGCTTCTATATCAAGGGGAAGGAACCATAGGGTCACATAGAGCATATTTGTTTGCATGAATTTCGTCCCAGGATATAATGTACAATACAGTACGATCTTTCAAGTAGAAAGGCTAGTATAGTGACATTTTTGAGACAGAGTATCCTTTATCAGCCGCTAACTGTAGATCGCAGAGTGGCTTGACAAGATGTGGTGTTGTGTGGTCGAAAGTAGCTGCCTCACAGGATGCTTTCAACGGTATCAGCGGTGTCTTTATGTAAAAGGACTTCGCGCATGCGCTTGTGATCATGAACTAGCCGCTTTTTTCGGCTTTTGGCAAGCGAGCGACGATAAAATTTGGGAACGACAGCACTTCACGCAGAGGTTGCGGGAGTTGCGGTGCACTGCCGGTGACATCCTGTTAGAAGCCAAACAAGAGGGCAGAACACATGCAGCACATGTTCAACATCCATTAATCGTACACGGACCGAAGCAATGCAGTTCCTTGAACAATTCTTGTGTTGTGATGCTCCATAATCTGCTGAGAAATCTAACCACCATAGCGCGCTAAGCTGTTCATTCCGAAGCCTCTATGGTTCCTCCCACCCTCTCAATACTATCATTGACCGTAGTCTCGGCACAGCGGCGACCTTACAAGCTCTGTATCAGCGCAACATTGTCGCCCTTGAGCAGTATTTGTCCTGGGCCGCAAGTCAATACAACAGACATCCAGCGTAGTGCAGCAAAGCATACCGAGATCCCTCCTACTCTCCTCTGTATCCTTGGTTGCCATCTTGACCTCAACAGCATCGTCAACAACGAGATTCATGAACTCGTCGAATCCCTGAGTATCGCTTGCGGTCAGCACAGTTCCTCCAAGATAACAACAAACGTACTCGGATCTTCCCCTCAATACGGATCGCAAGCTGCTCGTACAACCAGATTTGTACGGTCGCGTGGGTCTGCAAAAGCTTGAAGATAAAGTTGATGGGCGGGAGCAAGACTCTGCGCCCACCACCACCGCCTCCTCTGCCAGTCATTGTTGGTTGGCTCGGGGTTTTACGACAAACAAATTCGGGAAAAAACTGGTGGCGGGAAGTAAGGTGCTTTGGCGGCGATAGAAGGCTAACTGTTGATGTTCAAGCTGATATCTGTTGTTCGGTAGACGCGGTAGAATAGGTAGGTTGTCTCTATCGTGTCGGTACTAGTAGCTGAAACAAAGAGATTGTTGTTAGCGCCAAGGAGGCTCTGACACATTCCCCTTCCTGTGAGAAAACAAGCTCCATGATCTCTATCCATCTACCCCTCCATACATATTACAACCCCGCCATCAAAACCGTACACACCGTCTCCAGTCTCAAAACGCAAACAACGCCCCATCAAAGGATTTCTCCGTTCTATCACAAGCATCTCTGCCACCATCTTCGCTTTGTCACCCTCGACCCCCTCTCGTTTTAGTCAGCGCTTGTCGAGGCGGAGATAACTAGACGACAACGACGACGTAATATTAAGTTCCAACACCACCACCGTTTTCGAAATTTTCACCATGGCTACATCCAATGGGCTTCCTCCAGAGCAGCAGTTTGCCCCAGTGCTTGCTGCCCTGGCAACTATGCACGGCAACCAGGACAGAGAAGCAAAGCACCAGGCTACCGAGTACTTGGAGCAATTTCAGAAATCGGTTGGTTGAACACGGACTTCATTCTTGCGTTTTTGCGGCGGCGGCGGCGGCGGGTTGGCGGGGCAGGATCAGATGAGGGGAGGCCTGGTTCTTGCAGTCATGCGCGATGCGGGGAACTCAACGCTGTACCGCTGCTGCCTTCGGTATATCGTTCGGGACGGTTGGGCTGACGGATGGCATTCGGTTGAACAGCCAGAGGCATGGACTTTCGGTCATGCGGTATTGCAGTCCGAAACTATCAGCGTTGAGGCGAAATTGTTCGCGGCGAGCACGTTAAAGGGAAAGGTTTGTGAGCACTCTATGGGCTGGCCCCGGGGAAGCATTAGATTGTTGACCAAGATATTAGATCACCTATGATATTCACCAACTACCTCGAGATTCGCTTTTTTCTTTGCGCGATTCCTTGATTAGTCTACTCGTCCACTACCGCAACGGCGCTCGGCCGATACGAACTCAGTTATGTGTGTGTTTGGCGGGCCTCGCACTTCAAATGTTAGAGTGGAGAAATGTGATTGATCTTGTAGTTCAGACACTCGGGACCGATGCACAAAGCTTAGTTGTTCTGCTAGAGTTCTTGACTGTACTTCCAGAAGAAGTGACGGAAGGCCGGAAAGTTAGCTTGTCGGTGAGTGTCATTCAAATGTTCCGGCGTGCTGCTATACTGACTTGGAGGACAGGAAGAGGAGTTATCTCACCGTACTCAGGAGTTATTGACAGATAATGCCACACGAGTTCTACAGATACTCGTGCAATACGCACAAGTAACAGGTAACGTTGGCTTTTGAAATCGGTGCCTTGCAGCACGCAGCTAAGATTTCGTACTAACGAAAGTATTTGGTCCACAGGCATCGACAAGCCTACTCCCGCATTAGTTGCTTGCTTAAACTCGTGGCTGAGAGAGATACCTTGTAAAGATGTCGTCAAAACTCCCCTTATCGACACCCTCTTCGCAGCGTTCCATAGTGCTGGGGCATTTGATGAAGCGGTCGACTGTATTTGCACCATGTTCCGTGAGACTAGAGAGGTCGACGAATGCATGGATGTCATTGAAGCGTTGTACCCACGTCTCATTGCTCTTCGACCCAAAATCTTAGAGGCTGCGGACACCGAGGATTTGGACATGTTCAAGGGTGTCACCAGGCTATTTGCTGAGGCAGGCGAGTCTTGGGTTGTTTTAATTGCGCGAATGCCGGCGCACTTCCGTGAGTTGGTTCATGCGATCGAAGAGTGCGCCAAAAAGGACGAGGGCCGCGACGTCATCTCCTTAACCTTTAACTTTTGGTACGATCTTAAGAACTACTTGGTGTTGGAGATTTACATGGAGGCGAGGTTGCATTACGCCGACGTCTTCGCAAGGCTCGTGGACATCATGATCAACCATCTGGAATATCCGAAAGGCGACAAAAGCGATCTGTTTGACGGTGATCGGGAATATGAAGAGAAGTTCAGAGAGTTTAGACATGCCATGGGAGACGTCCTAAAGGACTGCTGCGAAGTTATTGGATCCGCAGATTGTCTAACCAAGGCATTTGTGAGAGTTCAGACCTGGATGGAGGAATACACAAAACAGACTCCAGAGAACCGTGCGAAATTCCTCGGTTGGCAAAAACTAGAGGCTCCACTGTTCAGTCTCAGAGCGATGGGGAGGATGGTGCCTGCGGACGAAGATATCATCCTACCACAGATCATGAGGTTGTTGGTGCAGCTGCCTGAACACGAGAAAGTGCGGTTTGCAGCAACATTGGTACTCGGTCGATATACAGAATGGACCTCAAAGCACCCGGATTATCTGCAACCGCAAATGAACTACATTATCAGTGGGTTTCAGCACGGTTCCAAGGATGTGGCGCAGGCCGCCGCAATGGCCTTGAAATTTTTTTGTCAGGATTGTGGCAAGTTGCTTGTGGATAACATCACCCAGCTGCACGAGTTCTACGAAAATGTCTCACCGAACCTACCACTCGGAAGTTTATACGAAATCACGGATGGTGTTGCACATGTTGTTGCTTCGCAACCGCTGTCGAAAACGTACGATGCATTGATGCTTTTCTGCTCACCAATCGCGTCCAGGTTGATGGATAAGGCGAATATTGCTACCGACAACGACAAGAAATGCAAACTAGCCGATGAGATCCAGCTTCTCACCATCTTTGTACAAGTTGTACACCCACACGTTCCAGAAGGCCAGGATAATCCGATGATTCGCTTCTGGCAAGGTATCGTTCCTGTGCTATCGACCATTCTTGACGGCTTTGTGGATTTCTTGCCTATTTGCGAACAGGTAGGCAGGTTCTACCGCAGCTTGCTGATTAGTTATCGCACGGCAATGCTTCCACTATTGCCTGAGGTTGCAAATAAGTTGAGCACGAGCTTTGAGAAGAGTCACCAAGGAATATTCTTGTGGGTATCTGGAACTGTGATCCGAGAGTTTGGGGACGAAGAATTCACCAACCAGGCCACGAGGGATTCGGTTTACCAGTTCCTGCAGGCACAGTGTTTGAGCATGTTCAGACTGCTTAATAACACCCACCCCAAGGAAATTCCTGACGGTTTGTTGCCTTCCATCGTTGCTAAGCGCTTCCCTTACTGACACGAACACCAGTGATTGAGGACTTTTTCCGTTTCCTCGCTGACGGCATTATGTTTCACCCCGCCAAAATCATCATGTCTAACCTCCTTCAACCTATTATCGAGGCTTCTCTGGCCTCTCTAGATCTGCAACAAACAGAGCCCCTTCTTTCCGTCCTCCAATTCCTCAGAGATCTTCTTGCATACGGTCGCGAGGCGCCGCCCAATTCAACCTACCGAAAGACTCCAATGGAGGTGCGAAATGCAGTTAAAGCAGCGGCATTAACAATGGGTGAAAGGATCACTCAGCGGATTCTAAGCGGATTGATGTATTCGTTCCCCAGCGACTGTGTCACAGACTCGTCGGGAGTCATGTTGGAATTGGTTGAGCTCTGCCCTCAGCAAATGATCCAGTGGATCAAAAGCACGCTTGAGCTATTGCCCGCAGGAAGTGTCAGTCCCGCCGAAGCGCAAAAGTTCCTGAATAGTGTCGAGACGGCCGCGTCAAACAAAGACTGGAACAAAATCCGCTACACCCTCCGAGATTTTACTGCGTGGTATCGCCGAAAGAACGTGAGTGTTCCATCATCGCTTCCATCGTTTAGGTATCTGTCCTTTACTGACGGAGTGTGTACAGGTTACTCCAAGATCCCAAATTACCGGTATTGCGGGCACCGAGAATCCTAGATTCAGGTTCGGTGGTTAGAATTTTACTACGTAATAATTTGAAAATGTTGACTGGGTATGTTTGGGATGGGAGTGAGGTGGGATGGGACGGTCTGGCTTAAGGTTTCGGGTAATATCTGTATGCTAGAAATGGATGACGAGCGGATTGGTCACACAGTTAGTAATTTTTTGTTTTCGTGTTCTGCTACTGTTCGTTGGAAGGATAAAGGTATGTGGGTTTGGTTCGACTGTACCTCACTGTAGAATGACGAAAGATGTTGTGTACGCAAACCCTGCCGAAGCATGGTGCTTCACTCATGTGCTACAGATACTGACGAAACTATGATCCACAGTCTCACTAAATTCCATCCAGCAGCTCGGAGTCAATAACATCGTGTCCGGCTATACCACCAAGTTTCTCGCTAGAATGGTCTCAATTCTATAGCTGCGGTCCTTCAACGGTGAAACTACTTAAGTATGAAATGCTCGTACCACATGGTGAAGGCAAGAAAGGATGTTGCTGGACTTGTGATCTGTTGTGACCGAGGGTTAGGGTTTTTCTGACCTCCAACCTTCTTCATTCACCGTTACGGGTGTTTGCCAAAACAAGCTTCAGAGTCAGCGTCATCTGTCTTTATAAATTTGCACTAGGTATCACCTGTTCTACTCTATGGTTTACTTTTGCATACGGTGGACCATCTAGAAGATTCCAACCACTGTTGACCCCGTATATCTTCAGATTCCCTTTCCAACGATACAGCGTTCTTGGGTCTTTTGTCGTCAGCATACAAAAACCAGATATTCGCCGCCGGAGGACACGAGACATATGGTGGCGATTTCAAGTCTCATCTTTTGCCCAGCGACACGGCTGACCGTCCCAGCAAGAACCTTAAAAATGGGGACACTGATGATTCCGGTGACACGGGTTCTCTGAGTCTGTGTTATTGTTACTCCTTGGCTCGGGGGCTGGGGGAGCTGTTTGATGGACTCGTGGAATTCTTGTGGTTTCATTCTTAAAGATACAAACAATGTACCATGTCAATATACCAGTTGGTGCTAGCTGGTGATTTGCTGTTGGAAATCTGCTCAACCTCGCGCCTACCCGAGGCTAGCAGACCGGCCGATTTGTACTTGTCATACTGTTGGACAATAAGAAAACAGTATCGCTTCTGGACTTTACTCACTGCGCCCGTTACTTCCTATATTTACAACCTTCACCGTCGTCTATAACTCCTTTTTCTCATTTACTACTTCTCGAACTCCCCAAAGCTCATTCCTAATCTTATTGCCTTAGTTGTTTCTGGTTTCCTGTCGGCCGTGAGCGGATATTCCGGCCGCGCCTTATGACCATGCGTGATCGTAACGAGCTGCTATTTCTAGTTCATTCATATAACTGATAGAACTCCAACATGTATCATTCTTGGAGTAATTGATGGTAATACCTACTTATGCCTGCCTGGGAGGGGGCCGAGGACTTGCATTCACAATACATACTGTCGAGTGAGAATATGTAAAATGTCTTGGCAATCGTGGAGAGTAACGTCACCGCAGCAACACACCTGCGTTAGTAAACAAAACACAACCCCGTTCGGCTTTTGCCTCCAACTTTCGTTCACAATTCTTTATCACCCGACCTACATATTCCATCTCAGCATCCTCCGATAGCGATGCCGCGAGTTATCCGTCGCCAGTCAACCTACCAACGGATCTCGTCGTACCTCAACCCTTTCGACCTCCTACTTCGCCTGGCAACCGACTATGAAGCATTTGATTGGGATAATTGGCAGAACACCTGGGGTACTCCGTTGGGGATCCTCCTTAACGTGTTTTGTCTAGTCGCGCGCGGACAGGCCGATAAGTTCCGTCGAGTAGGCGTCGACGATGTTTTTAGACGAACTTCGGGGTCCAGTTCTATGACCGCCCCTCTCTCGTATTTTGTATGTGATACCACAGCCGCCTCTTCGCCAACAGGAGGAGATATGATGGCTTGCGTGCCCCTCGCTCGAGACTCTTTTGCTGCTTATGATGTTTCGTGCTCATTCTTTGCGTTTGTGGGCCTACAGCTATGGTTGAGTTCCTGGGCGCTCGCTGCGTTTAGTGTCGGAAATGCATTCTATTGTTTCACGAGGAAGAGACGGTATCGGATGTTTGAACAGAATATTGAGGTATTTCCACTGGGTCCAGAATGCGTAGAATGATGCTGAGCCACTGCCTAGGTCGAACCAGCGACGCCTTCAGCTCGCAGGGTACCCGTGGATTCTTCGCCCATAGCAAACTCACCACTGCGGTTGTTGGGTAGCATGATCGAGCCCTTCCGCAGCGATGCTGCAAGCCGCGCCCACCCCGATGAAACCAAAGATGTATGGGAAATCGGTGTATGGGATCCCACACCACTATCACTTCACCTATTCGCGCTATTCTCTCCAGTCCACGTCGCAATATACTTCCTCTCGCTTCCCCTCGCATCGAGTCAGATGCCGAACTCCCCCATCATCGGCTATGAAAACAGCACTAGTCCTGCTGCGGTATACTTCACCGTAATTATGTCGGAGATATTGCTGTCTCTGCAGATCATATTCATAAAAAGCTCGTTCATCCAGCAACAGCAAGACCATAAAGTTATTGGCAGTCAAGTTATGCATGAGTACGACCAGAAATACGTACACCCAAGACTCAATGTTATCAAACGCGATGTGGCGATACAGTGTGATGGCTTTGGAGAATTAGATACTGTTTACACATACACACCGCAGTTTAACCGTGCGGGATTCAGAACATACCCAAACCCCAACTACACCAACCTTACGACAAAAAATCAACCACCACCACCACCACCGCCCCAGAATGTTAGTAAATCGGTGTCGAGATATGATAGTTGGTCCTCCACCCCAAGTGCTTCTAGATCTAGCACACCTCTGCCATTACAGAAGATCCGCCAGCCGCAGTTCGACAGAGTCAATGGTGGCGGAAGTGGAGCAAACAGTGCAAGGAGGGCGATACCGTCGAATACATTATTTGACGAAGGTAGTACAAGAAGCAGAGGGAGACGTATTAGTGATCATACAGGATATGATCAACCTGCGAGACGCATGGGCACTGAGGGGCTTGTGGACTGGAGCCTACAAAATAGTCGTGGGTTGAGTCCTAGTAAAGCGTCGACGCCGATTAAGAAGGGATCTTCAATCAGGGGGAGCTCATATACAGAGAGCCTAGGGGCTTCAGTGGGGACTCCAGTGAGGAGACGGCAGTTTTAGATTGGTTTTTTGGGCAATATGTTCAGATGGTGCTTGGTGCTTTATTTGTTCTTAGAGGCGTTTGGGGTTGGGCGCGGTTGGTTACATATCTTAATTACAGCTGGTTGTATCGATGCTGCCTCGCCTACAAGAACGAGCGTGTAGTGAGTTATGGAGCGAGTTGTGGAGTGAAATATGGATATCACTGGATTCAATTGGCCGTGGCATAGTATTATCCCACCTAGCTCTGCCTTCTCAAGCACTTCCCATCCCCTGTCACGATTATATCGACCAACCAATCACTAACATCCACAGGAACTTCGTCCTTCCCCAACATTTGCTCCTTCAAGGCCAACGCCACAAGCACCGGAATCTGCCCCTTCTCCTTCACTTCATGATACCGTGTCAAGAAGTAATCATAATACCCCTTCCCATGGCCCAGCCTCTTGAAAGTCTCGTCAAACGCCACGCCTGGCATCACTATCAAGTCCAGTGTCCCCTCCTCCGTTAGTGCGTTCCCCCGCGACGCAATCGTCTCGTTCGGTATCGTCGGTATCCCCCATGAATCAGGCTGCAGCGATCGGTAGTCGTCAAGGGAGGAGAGTGCGAGCATGTCCATGAGACTTGTGGGTGCTGAGGCGGAGATGGCGAGGGAAGATATGGGATGCGAGGGAGGGCTGCGGTGGATGTACGGAACATAGATGTGTTTTCCTACGCTTGCGTATGAGTTCTACCCCAACTAAAGTTTGTTGGAGGGTACATACCGCTCTCCAGCGAGTGCTCAACTAATGCGGAGGTGTCAATTTCTTTGGAAGGCATTGAGAGGAATACACTCAGTCGCGAGGCGGTGGCGTATTCGGGCAGCGAGAGCAGCGTTTGTAGACATGTCTGCGCTGTGTAATGTTAGCTGGCGCAGGTTGGTTGGTTGATCCGGGACAGCGGACATTGCGATTTGAGAGCATCTGTTGAGAGCTTGGACAGCTTGGATTTGATGGTGGATCTGAGTGCGCGCTTTGCGGTCGTGAGGGTGGGTGTGAATGTGGGAGTCGCAGACATGGTGATGGTGGTGGTGGACGTGGTCGTCGTGGACTTGTGTATTGCGTATTGTCGTTGATCTATCCTAGAGAGCGGGGATATTCCAGGGACAGGCTTTTCCGCGGAGGAGAGCCTAACACAATCTGCAATGCACCAAATGCTTACAAGTATTCATGGATTGATATACTCTGCTTGGGGAGCGGTTAACTTGGAGCGCCGGTATATGCCGCTATTAGAGTCTGTGCGGGAACCCTGAAACCTTGTACCACGAGCCTTAAAGCTTATTTCCACCTCGACTCTTTGTATCACTGACTTCCAACCTCCAACGATCTGAGCTCGATCAAACTCCTCATGTCCACCGCAGCAATGACACCAAGCTCCCACACCGCCACGCCCTTCAGCCCCTCCTCAAACCCCACTACCATCGAAGCCTACAGTTTCTCAAACACTTACATCCAGCGCTCGCGTCCCTACCTCACCGCGGCACAAATCGACACTCTCCGCCCCTCCGATGAAGCGCGCACAATCCAGACCCGCCTCGCCGCCTGCCAATGGGTAGTCCAAGTCTCACGAGTGCTACAATTGTACCAGCTCACCATCTCCTTTTCCTCCACTAGCTAACGAAGCGGTACTTACAGTCCTGTACGAACAGTTGCAACAGCAATGATCCTCTATCACCGCCTTCTCCTCTTTAACAAAACCCCCTATTTCCAAGAAACGCCCACGGATCCAGCCGTCGCTGCACTCTTCGTCGCCTGCAAAATCGAAGACACACTAAAGAAGTCGCGTGAGATCCTAGCGGCATCCTACAACCTCCGACATCCCAACTCCGAGCCAATAAACCCAGACTCGGCGTTGCTCGAGGAAACTACAAAGCGGGTCATTGGCATGGAAAGGACGATACTCGAAACCTCGAGCTTTGACTTCCGCAATCGACACGCCCAACCCTTCTTGATCAAATTCTGCCGCTTGTATGAGGTAGGCAGTAGACTCGCACATAGAGCCTGGGAGATCAGTGTCGATGTATACCGCACTTTGAGTCCACTCAGGGCAACACCTCATGCTCTAGCCCTCGCTTCCCTCGAGACCGCGTGTAGGCTCGAGCACCATCTAATCCGAATTGTATACGAGAACCTGGAGTCATCACGGGATGACGTGCTATGTGTGTACCCCTAGCTTCTCATCTCTCACTTTCCTACTTACGCGCAGCAGCAATAGTGGACGACCTCCTAGAGCTGTATACCAATTACAGCACGCATACCATCGTCGGCCCCAAATACCAAGGGACCGCATACCTAAACGCGCGTATCGAGCTGAATCGCGAGCGGAAGTGACTCGCAAATGGTCATGGTCGCACCCACATCGAGACACCTATCAGTGTACAGCTGCAGAATATGTCGGATCGTGGGAATAGTGGGACAATACGCTTCATGATTGATCCTGAGAGAGAGTCGAAGGAGTGTGGGATGCTGGACGGTGCCGCAGATGGCGGGATGGGCACGGCAAAGGTGGCGAGGAGTGCCATATCCCCAACTTCGCCTTGGTCGCAGAGGTAGAAAAGAAGGGAAAGGGAGGGAGAGTGTATATATTTCATTTGGGCTTGTACTTTACAGCGGGGTTTGGAGGTGCAATGGGTTGTCTCTTGGGTTGCTGCCTATATATAATTCAGAAACGTTTGGTATGTGTCCACCTGTCTTCAATCACCAGTTCCTCCTAGCTCGAACAGGTGAGGATGCGGCTTTCGGCGGTAGGTTGAGTAGGTCGTTCCTTCTCATGTGCTGCGCTTGTTACTGCATCCCTTGCAACGGGAAGCGTTGGAGGGCGGGCGAGATTATAACGAGAAGGGAAATGGGTTCGAAGTTGTGGGTGAGATCGAGGTAAAGCTAGATGGAAAGGATAACTTGCACTAATATTTTGATTTTCCGAATCCGTTTTTCGGAAATGGAATACCTTGCATATCGTTTCAAAGGGCCGGGAGTGTGTTATTCCTAGTTTGCAGTCTAGACTGATAGGAAGAAGTTTGCCCGGTATATCCGCGGGAGAGCCGAGTGCTGGCCGTGAAGCCAAATCCATCCTAATCCCTGCACAGAATTGCATCACCCCACCGCAATCCCATCCACCCGACCTAACTATCACCACCACAAAAGATGACCTCCGCTCGCCTCCTCCTCCCCCGCCTCCTGTGCCCTCTGCAGCCAACACCCCGCCTCCTCTTCCGGTCTGCCATCATCCTCCCCTCGCGTATCCGCACCTACACGTCCTCGACGCCCCCAAAGCGCTATGACTTCACCGACATCCAGAACCTCCTGCCTGGCAAGATTCTCATTGACGTCCGCGAGCCGAGCGAGTACGAAGCCGGCGCGATCCCGGGTGCTATCAATCTCCCCATTACGTCCGCGCCAGAGGCACTGTGTCTCCCTGAGGACGAGTTCGAAGACCGCTTTGGCTTCGAGAAGCCGCCGAAGGATACCGAGATCGTGTTTTACTGCAAGGCTGGCGTGAGAAGTGCTGCTGCCGCGCAGCTGGCTCAGCAGCAGGGGTATGAGAATGTTGCGGAGTATCCAGGGAGCTGGATTGATTGGGTTAAGAAAACGAATGAATCGGTATCCTGAGTGGGAGTAGAGGGTGTATAACAGGGTTTGAATAGTTGGAGGGATGGATTGTATTGTATGTAAATAGTTGTGTCTATAGCTGTCTATGGGTGGGGCGAGGTTTCAGGAGTATCAATTGATTGTCACTTCGTCACAGTTGAAGATTGAATGATAGTATTGCGTCATGATAATCGCTATTGCTTCATGACAATCCCTTGAGCTGAGAAATCTGTGGGCTCGAAAATAACCTCCGCATGCCTCCTACAGAGAATTTACCCGACCAACTCCAGCATGTGATATCACAGAAGAAGCATTATCACCGTGCACCATAAACTTTTGATGCCCCAGCCCAGACCATTTTGTATTCTCATGATATGACCCAGAGATGGAAAAGAGAACCCCATAGGAAAGCAAACTGAAAAACACAACACCCAATTTACATTTAAGCATCAGTCGAGACACGGCCCTTAGGGTTAGTAACCTTGACACCGAGAGCCTTGGCCTTGGCAATGATCTCAATGCGCTTGCGGGAAGAGACGGCGTGGCCGATCCTACAGAGAAAAATCCAGTCAGTACGTGAAGCTGTCGAATGTTATGTATAGGCGAATTGTGAACGTACTCAGCAGCGAAGGTGCGGTTGTGCATGAGGAGAAGCTCGACGTCGTTGGGGTTCTGGACGAGGAATGCCTTGTGGCCAGAAGGCATCATATGGCGAGTCTTCTTGTTGGAACCGTATCCGATCTATAAATCATCGAAATCTCCGTCAACAATCGTTCCTGGTTGCCATCGTCCATTGTCCAATCCTCTCGACCACGACAATCCAAGCTATCCTTCGCAAGAGAATAGGGCGAATCATACCGAGGGCATAGCAGCCTGTCCCTTAAACCGTCTCCGAACACGGTTGTCAATACCCTTGGGTTTCCTCCATGCCGAAGGAACGCATTTGTAGGCGTCGCTCTGGTGGCTATAGCAAGTCCATCGTCAGCACTTCCAGTTCTTTAAAGCTGATTCGAAGTATCGGTCGTATTGTTTCCGGGAAATTTCGAGATCGAAGGATTATTCGTACCGGTTGAACTTCTTTGTCCGCTTCTTAACGATCGGAACGTGTTTCTTTGCGGCGACCATCCTGAGTAACGATTTTCGTCAGTTTCGGAGAAATTGTTGGTGGTAAGGTCCTCGATGGCGGCTCGTACCTTGCGTTGGGTGCTGTGTCGTCGGGAGTGGTTGCTGGTCGGGGATTGGCGTTAGTCGTGAATTTGGTGCTGAATAGCGGGCTGAATTGTTTTGGTGAGAATCCAGTTGTGGGCGCGCCGCTGGGTGGGTGACTGCTGTTTTTTGCTGAAATTACCCGGCACTCCACAACCTGGTTGAGCCGCCTGCTCATTCGTGCTCACTCGAAAGAGGCTACTATCACGTGCTCTCGCGAGTCCTTGGCATCAACCGATGCAACCATTGCAACCATTGTCAAAACAAAACACCCCGCGAAAGGAGCTCTCCGCCACACGAACCATTAAACCGCGGCGCTCTCCCCAACTCCCCACACCCCTGGCGACCCGAAAACCGCCATGAGAGTCGTCGAAATCATCATTGATGTATGCGTGCAGCATTCTACAGTCCAGCGCGGTCGTTAACTCTCCTGCAGGGCTTCAAGTCATACGCCGTGCGAACCGTCATCACTGGATGGTATGCTTCTTCGATCTGTCCCTATAGAGCTACCAGGTGGGCTAAAACCCTTTCTCCGCAGGGACGAGAGCTTCAACTCCATCACCGGACTCAACGGTTCCGGCAAGTCCAATATCCTTGATGCAATATGTTTCGTCCTCGGAATCACGAATATGACTACTGTACGAGCGCAGAACCTCCAGGTGCGTACCCCACCACCCATCATATTCGGCGCAACTTCACAGATGTTGGTAGACACAATTGCTTACGTTTGCAGGATTTAATCTACAAACGAGGACAAGCCGGTGTCACGAAAGCATCCGTCACCATCGTCTTCGACAACTCCGACAAAGAGAAATCTCCCATGAACTATGAATCTTTCGAGCAAATCAGCGTAACTCGACAGATCGTCCTGGGCGGAACGAGCAAGTATCTCATCAATGGTTCGCGAACGCAACAGACCGTCGTCCAAACCCTCTTCCAAAGCGTGGGACTCAACATCAACAACCCCAATTTCTTAATCATGCAAGGAAGGATTACAAAAGTTCTCAACATGAAGTCTACTGAGATTCTCTCCATGATTGAGGAAGCCGCTGGCACGAGGATGTTTGAGGACCGAAAGGACAAGGCGTACAAAACCATGGCCAAAAAGGATAAGAAAGTCGAAGAGATTAATGATCTACTTCGCCAAGAAATCGAGCCGAAACTAGACAAGCTTCGAGGAGAGAAAAGGGCCTTCATGGATTTTCAAAAGACGCAGAGCGACCTGGAACGGCTGACCAAGCTGGTAGTTGCCCATGATTACCTCAAGAACAAGGAAAAGGTGCAACGATCTGCTGCAGATCTCGAGGCGAAGAAACAAAGGGTCAAATTCCTGGAGGATAATGTCGTGAAACTAAAGAATGAGATCGAAAACCTGGCAGAGGACACAAAACGGGTTAAGGCGCAGCGGGATAAGGAGCTCCGGAAGGGCGGTAAATTCCAGGCGCTTGAGGATGAGGTGAAAGCGCAGTCTCATGAAATAGTACGGCTCAAGACTGTGCTTGATCTAAAATCAAATGGTGTGGCCGAAGAGAAAGAGAAACGAAAGGAAACATTAAAGAATGTCAAGGACTTGGAGAAGGCAATGAAGGAGAAAACGAAGATTTACGATAATCTGAAGAAGGCATATGATGCGGCAAAGGCAGAATTCGATGCACAAAGTAAAGAAGCTGAACAGAAGGAAGAGCTCCTGCAGGAACTTCTCACGGGTGTTGCGTCAAAAGAAGGACAAGAAAGTGGTTACCAGAACCAGCTGCAAGGTATAGCTATCCGATACCAAAGAATGAGCCACAACTCACATTCACCATGACAGATGCCAAGAACCGTGCCAGCACTGCTGCTACCGAGCAAGAACAGGCCAAGCTAAAGATCACGCATTTGACGAAACGAATCCGAGAAGAGGAACCTCGGGCTAAGAAGGCAAAAGAACAGAATGCAACCCTCTTCAAGGATTTAGAGAAACTACGATCTGCCGCAGAGAAACTAGAGGCTGAGCTCACGAAGCTCGGGTATGAGGAAGGCAAAGAAGAGGAAACCAGGCGTGAACAAACTGCACTAGAGGATAAAATCCGCAATCTGACAAAGGAGGCCAACGGGCTCCGAAAACGTGTGAAAGGCATGGATTTCAATTACACAGATCCCACTCCCGACTTCGATCGATCGAAAGTCAAAGGATTGGTTGCGCAATTGTTTACGCTAGACGAGGACAAAATTGAAGCTGGAACTGCGTTGGAAATCTGTGCCGGAGGGCGCCTGTACAATGTCGTTGTTGATACGCAAGACACTGGTTCACAACTACTGCAGAAGGGACAACTTGTGAAGCGAGTCACCCTCCTTCCTCTAAACAAAATTGTCGCCTACCGTACTCCAGCGGACACTGTTGTGGCGGCACAGCGCATCGCTCCCGGCAAAGTCGAATTGGCAATCGAGTTGGTTGGCTATGAAGAGGAAATTGCCCGTGCAATGGAGTATGTGTTTGGTTCCACTTTCATCTGCAAGGACGCCGACACAGCGAAGAGCGTAACCTTCGATCCAAAGGTTCGCTCCAAGTCTGTTACTTTCCAGGGCGATGTCTACGATCCTTCCGGCACCCTGTCCGGTGGCTCGGCTCCGAGCTCTAGTGGAGTCCTGATCACGATCCAGAAGATCAATGCCTTAGACCAACAAATTGCCGAGGCAAACACCAGGCTGAATGATATCAAGGAGATGATGGAGAGAGAAAAGAAAAAGCTCGATATGGCGCGAGGGCTCAAGAGGGAACTTGAGCTTAAGAAACATGAGATTAGATTGACCGAGGAGCAGATCAACTCTAATTCGAGCTCAAGTATCATCCACGCAGTAGATGAGATGAAGGAAGGTATCCAGCAAGCCCAGAATGATATCGTTGATGCGAAGAAACGCCAAGAAGAAGCCGCAAAGGAAGTCAAGAGGATTGAGAAGGATATGAACGAGTTCAAGAACAACAAAGGCGGCAAGCTAGCTGAGTTACAAAAGTCTTTAGCAGCACTCAAGAAGGATGTCGCGAATCAGTCTCAGGCCATGAAGTCGATGCGGGAGGAATTCCAGTCCGCGCAACTTGAGTTGGAACAAGCCGGCGGGGACGTTGCTGCGGCCCAAGAATCACTCGAAGAAGTGAATGCCACCATTGAAGCGCAAGAAGCAGAGATCAAAGAGTTGAAAGACGAACACGCTCGAGTCAAAGATGTCCACGATATCGCCCTTGCCCAGCTGGAAGACGAACGCGCCAAACTCTCTGGTTTTGATGACGAACTGCAAGCTCTCGAAGATGCCACCCGTAGCAAGCACGCTCGCATTGCTGAGGAGGGGCTGGAGAAGCAGAAGCTTGGTCATGAAGTAGAGAAATTCCACAAGGAGCAGCAAACATCGAAGGAGGCTGTGACGAGACTAGAACGAGAGCACGAATGGATCGAAGAAGAGCAAGAACAATTCGGACGACCAGGTACACCCTACGAATTCCAATCCGTCAACATCAGCGAGTGCCGAACTTCACTCAAGAACCTGACGGAGCGATTCCAAGGTATGAAAAAGAAAATCAACCCCAAAGTCATGAACATGATCGACAGCGTTGAGAAGAAGGAGGTGGCGCTCAAGCAGATGCTTCGCACGGTTATTAAGGATAAGCGTAAGATCGAAGAAACCATAGTTGAGCTGGACCGATACAAGAAGGAGGCGTTGCAGAAGACCCACACCAAGGTGTCTGGCGACTTTGGCAACATTTTTGCAGAACTGCTGCCCGGCAGCTTCGCAAAGCTTGTGCCCCCCGAGGGGAAGGAAGTCACCGATGGCTTGGAGGTTAAGGTCCAATTAGGGAAGGTGTGGAAACAGAGCTTGACGGAATTGAGTGGAGGACAACGATCGCTCATCGCACTGTCCCTCATCATGGCCCTGCTACAGTTTAAGCCAGCGCCAATGTATATCCTGGACGAAGTTGACGCTGCGCTGGATCTGTCGCACACGCAGAATATTGGACGACTGATCAAGACGCGGTTCAAGGGGAGCCAGTTTATTGTCGTCAGTTTAAAGGATGGCATGTTCCAGAATGCGAATCGGTATTATTTCCCGACCCACCCCTTCCTCCCATGCTTACAAGTGTGCGTTTAGGATCTTCAAAACGAGATTTGTTGATGGTACCTCGGTTGTTCAATCTATATAGTGACACGCACCTGGTATGGAGTTTAGGTTTTCCCGGTCTGCTTTTTCGGGTTTTTGGGAGTGGGGGGTTGCATGTTTATGGGTTTATTACTGCTATGCAGTTTATGGCTTTCTTTATGGGCTCTATACCATCGGGTTAGATTTAGAAATTTATGTTGTATCTATGTCAAGTACAGACGGTCAATACAACTGCTCTATTAGCTCTTAGTAAAAGCCAATGGTGAACACAAGATATCACTCACGACCTCAAATCAGTGACTCGCGAATTGCAGAATACTACTTCCGGTCAGCAAACGCAGAATCCCTGACGGAAACTCAGACACCACACAGGCCAGGCGAAGTTATAGCTCGCATGAATCCCAAAATCCTCTCCGTTACCCGCGCGCTTCGCCACTATGTATGTATGTATGTACAAACGTATAACCAACCAATTCATTCGTCCTCATTGTTGTCGAAGTACTTACTCACCAATCGTTTGCTTTCCCTCCTTGCCGTTTCGGCAGCTTTCCGTCGCGGCCTCCTAGTGTACGCGTCCGAGTCTATATTTGGTGGTGGTGGTGGTGGTACTGCAGCTTTCTTTCCGCGTGTTTTTCTTGCCGCTAACGACAATGACGTCTTCGGTTTCGGGGTTGTTGATTTGGAGAAGTATGGAGATTTTACTTCTTCTGATTCGTCAGAGGAGGAGGGGAAGGGATTGTTGTTGCTGGTAGATTCGACCATGTCCCGCAGAGACATTACGTCGCGACTGGCGGCTGGGAGCGCGGAAGAGGCGGTGGGGTCTTCATCTTCAATATCGAGGATGAAACCACCACCAGTTTCTGCTGCCGGTTGTTCGTCCTCATCTTCAAGGAGGAAGCCGCCGCCACCCACTTCCGCGTCTTCTTCCTCGGCGTCAGGTAAGAACCCACCACCCTCATCACTCTCACCACCAGCCTCCCGTCTAGCAAACGGATTTACCTCCTCCTCCTCCCCTTCATTCATCCCCCACTCCATCCTAAGCCGTTGCAGTACCCGCGCCTTCAACAAAAATCTCCTCCACCTCCCCAACGCGTCAGCCTCCCTCTTCCCTTCCTCCCGTCTCTTCCTCTCCCGTTCCGCGGCAACCCACGCATCCCTAACCACCCCCTCATTCTCCCTCGCCACAATAACACCTTCCACAAACGGCACTGCACGCTGCTGGCGGAATTCAAACCCTGTTACCGCATCGGCATAGCTCACGCCGAGCTTTTTTGCGATTTTCCCCGCGCCCTTGAGTGGGAGGTGGACTGCCCCCGCCGGAATCATGGAGGGGACGTAGACGTCCATGTTTCCGAATGTGTTTGTTGGGATTACCCCATCGACGATGGGTGGCGGGGTGTACAGCTCTGTCTGTTCGAGGGAGTAGAGCCCCTGCATCGCCGTCTCGCCCTCGCGCTGCTTCTCCTCGATCTCCCGCTTGCGGGTCAGTGTGACCGCGCGACGCTTTACGAGCTTCAACGGCTGCTCGCCGAGTTTTATGGTGCGCCCCTCGCGGTACCAGTTTTCGGCGGTTTTGCAGGCGACGACGTCGGAGCGGAGGAAGACTTTTTCTTCGGTGCGGTTGGGACCTTTGCCGGTGGTGAAGAGCTTGATGTGTGACTTCCCGGGACGGATTGCTTCTTCGCGTTTTAGGTGGCGGGAGAGGATGTATTCGGGGTGGTTTTTGTAGCCCGAGATGGAGTTTGTGTTTGCAGCTTTCTTAGGTTCCTCGGATGTTGGCTGGTGGAGTTCTGCGTCTTCGGCCTGTTCTGCTGCGGTCCACCGGTCCCGAGGTTTTTGGTATGGGCGGAGGGCGGAGGAGAACCAGTCCACGGTGTAGGAGGAGACGATTTTGCCGTCGTAGGAGTAGATTGGGACCGTGGAGATGGGGACTCGGAAGCCTTTGGTTTTGCCGGGAAACAAGCGCTTGCTGAGGTACCGTGCAGTCACGTCCCGCGCCGTGCCGTCGGGGGAGTAGGCGATTACATATGCGATTATTTGTTTTGCGTCTGCGGCTTTTTTCCCGCGAGGTTCGAATTTGGAGGTCAGTTCTGGGGTGTGACCGAGAAGCGGGGAGGGGAAGGCGGAGAGGGTGAGGTAGGTGTTTGTGTAGGGGGAGAAGAGTTCGGTCCAGAATATGGGGTATAGGAGGTCTTTGTCGTATGTCGTAGGTTTCTGCTTGGTGGATTCTTGAGTACAAGTGTCACTACTTGTATTCGGAATGAAAATGATGGGAGAGCATACTTTTGGACTTAGATTTGATGAACCCTCCCCCGCCTTCACTATCGGACTCGGAGTCCTCGAAGCTACTCAGGCCACTCGAGTCACTGCCAACCTGCTTCCCCTTCCCCTTCCCCTTTTTCGCAAAATCCTTCTCCTCATCCACCTTCACCGGCTCTTCCCTCGCCGTCTCCACACCCGTAAACCCAAACCCCAACGGCTGCAGCGAGAACACGCACCTCGCCTCCCATCCCAGTGCTCTACACAGCGCAGTAAACAGCTGCGCACCAACATCGCGACTCCCCGTACACGCCCTCGCACACTCCCGCAGTCCCTCCCTGCCCCTCACCGTCTCCCCAGCCTCTCTGTAAATCGTAAACCCGTCCTCCCCATCCCTACCCTTATTCCCAGTCATAAACCTAAACCCCCCCTCCTCCTCCTCCTTCGCCTCCCGCGCAAACTGCTGCAAAGTCTTATACCCCCCCTTCCTCAACCCGGGCGCAGTAATGGCGAACTTCTTCCTCCACCAATGCAGCAGCGTCCCCAGCACCGCATTCATCCCCGCCTCCGTATGTACCCTCTCAACATCCCGCATCACTCCAGCCGGAACATGGCTCAGCATCGTCGCCTGGACTTCCGCGTCGTTGAGGAAGCGGTTACGAACGTACCCGTGGAAGAGCAGGAATTGGACGTGCAGGCAGTGCGTTAACATCCGAGTCCGGCGTTCATTGAGGGAGGCGCCTTTCTTTCTGGGTGTGGAGGTGGAGGAGGGGGAAGGGGCGAGGGTTAGTTCCAGGTCCCCGCTGGGGGGAGGGGCAGAGGGGGGGAGGGGCAGGACGTCTTCCCACTCATCCTCCTCCTCTTCGTCCGACGGTGGTGGGCTGGAAGAACTGGAGGAGGAACTGGAGGTCTCGGTGTAGCCGGGCATACTCAGGCGCTCTCTCCGTGGGGTAGCTTCAGACACATCTTTCAGCGCGGGTTTCGGCGGCGCCCTGGGACGTTTTGCCGGTGGTTTCGCGGCGGGGGCTGTAGCTTTCCGTTTCGGCGGCATATTGGCTGGTTGGCTGTTGAACTGAGGAATATTGTGGAGAGGGGCGCGTGAAGTGACGCTGACTCGGGAAGACGTGACGCGAACGTTGCACGTGAGTGCGCAGTCGCCAAGCTCTGATATGATCCAATCCCACCGTCATAATCCATCAGATGTGACGACGGTACCTCGGCTCGGTGGGCACACTCGAAACCGCACAGATACCCCAATCGCTTCGTCGCCCCCCAATAAGGCGCGCTTCCAACCAACACGACCACCCCAAGCCCCCAAAATAAAAAAAATAATCCCGAAACCTAATACGTATGCAGGAGGCTGGTGTGGGGTTGGCGGTCTGGGTCCCCTGAAGAAAAAAAAACCCCTCACAGCCAGAAAAGCAAAAAGAAACTTGAAGCCGGCTGACTTAGTATTATTCGTCTCGTCTCAACGACGGATGATGGCAAACGGGCTGGGCAGAAACGCCCAATAATACCCTGCAGCGCTCCGCATTATGTATGAGCCATAAACGACAAGCACTGCCGTTCTATCAATCACTTGTTGCTGCCTGCCTATGTTACCCCGCATCCATCCATCCATCTCTCCAGACATATCACATAAATCAAGACACCAAAGACCGATTGTGGTTGCGACATACGTTTTGTTTGTATCATGTCCTCTTCTTCCTAGGCGCCAAATCCATGCGATTCGTCAATCCTTTGCTATCCGTTAATACTTAGTATTGTACAAGACCAACTCCTAAACGAAGAAAAGTACCATCAAAAAATATAAAAGAATGGAACAAATCGAGCACCACTAATAAGACAGTGCACGAATTGCCGTACTAGTAAACAACCCAAAGAACCCCACACAAAAAAACATGAGTGAAAGAAATGAAATACCCAAAAGCCAGGTGAAAAATCACGGACAAGTAAACTCCGTTAAACCCTTTTCACAACGCACTGAGCAAAAAAAAAGCAGATAACCCCCCAAAAGACAAAATAATGAAATCCCGATACCCATTCAACAAAACAGTCAAAAACGGCATACCAGCGTAACCCTCCATAAGCCTAAAATTCAAAACATCGTTAAAATCCTATCCATAAACCGAAAAACGGCCAAAAACCCTTTTTAGAGCCCTATTCCAAACGAAAAAGAAGTTTGCGTCCTATCGTACACCCCCAGAGCTCGCCGAAATAGCCTTTGAATCCACTGGCATTGCTTGAGGTGAGGGTGATACCGGAAGCGGTTCTACTGGAGCCAGTACATTCAAAAACGCCAACTGCTTTGCAGGGTCTGTACCCATAACACCCTTTATCACAGCAGCCTCCTCTTCCTTCTTGTCAGGTGGCACCGTATCCACTGATTTTCGCTGGCGGTACTCTTTCAGGCTAATCTTCTTCATTTTGGTGGGGCTGGGAGAAGCTGACGTTGCAGCACCACCTACAGAAGCCATGACCGAAGGCGAGAAGGCTGGGCTCGAAAGTGGAGTATGTGCTGTTCCAGTAGTACCTGGTGTTGACTGACTCGGGGAAACTGAGCCATTTGGAGAATTGGGTGACGGTACCCGGAGATTCAACCCAGATGATCGGAAGCCATTTACCAAGGGCTTATTCATAGGACTTATACCATTATATGGTTGCTGAGGCTTTATCCGATTTGTAACTCCACGGTGTCGTTCAGAATCAGCGAAAAGATCTCCAAGAGCAGGTCCCGGATCAGGGGGACGTAATAAAGTAGACCCTTCAACCGCATTCGGACCAAGATAACTTGCCGACGCATCAGATAGTGATGTAAGCTTCTGGCTTGGACTAACGGCTACAGTTGAAACACCCGCCGCCCCCGCTTTATCTCCTGTTGCCATCTGGCGCGCATCATCGTTTTCGTCTGTTCTTGGGACTTTTGATGATTGAAGAGACACAGTGGTGTCCTCCGCAAAGCAGTCGTGCTTTCGTTTCTTATCCTGTGCCGGCATGGCAGAAGGGGCAGCTGCTTCTCGGTCTCGGAGCAAACTTTGCATAAGACGTTTCCGAAGAGGTAATCGCGGTGGTCGAGGAGGTGTATTCTGCATAGGTTGCTTCCACCATGGCAGTTCATCATCCGGTTCCGTCTGCATTGAAGAGTTGACGTAATTTGACTTCGGAGCTCTAGCTTTCACTTTCCGCCGGACTTTGCATGATGCCGATGACGTCCCTGGGGATTTCGACTGCGTTCCACGATTGCGACCCTGGTCTAGAGAACCTGTAGAAGAACCAGGCGATCGCCCCGTGGAAGCGTCCACAACTGAAACCTCGCGAGCGTTTGATGACCCTGGACTTGTTATGGGGGATTCAGTCTTGCGCGATTTCTGTTTTCGGGTTTCATCCATGCCACGAGCGTTCTCCAAGCCGGGACTTGCCGAGCGAGTGGTGCCTGTAGGTAGAGAAGCCATACTGCTTCGTTTTCGGCGTTTGTTGGGTTGAATTTGTTGCTCCTGGGCTTGCTTCTCTATCCGCGACAAAACATCCTTGAATTTTCGAGCTTCCCGTCCCGTCATCGTTCCCGACTCGACAGCAGTCTCTTGAGCCAGAGATGGCGTCAAATCCCGGCTACGAGATTTGATCTTGACCGATGGCTTTGAATCGTCATCGTCGTCGTTTGGGTGCGTAATGGCATGTTCAGGGGTTGGTTCTTTCGAAGCAGTTGACTCGGTAGATGGGTTTCGCTTTATCCGTAGCCTCTTGCCGTTACCGTTTGTCACGGGGCGTTTTGTGGCAATAGAATCGATACTGTCGCCACAGCACTTGATTTTAGCCAGTAAACAATCGGGAGCTCCCGCACAGGCACAATCGCCCATCTTTTCAATGAGATTGTCAACCCAAAGCGCAGCCTGTTTCATCTCGTCCGCGGTTAGCCTAGATAAATCAACAGCCCCCTCACCGAGGTGTTGCAACTGTGCTGAACCATTCCAATCCCAACCAAGAGTCAACTCGGTACCGGCTTTTATCGATTCGGAGGTAAATAATGCAAAATATACACTGGAGTCATCCGTCACAATTGTCTTAATGTATACATTTGGCCGGCAACTTCGTCTCACAAAACGTGCTTCGGAGCCAAACCGTCGCGCATCGATATATATAAGAAGCTCTGGGTGGAAAATAACATAGGGTTTCGGATGATGCCACAAGCTGTACTGATTTGTTGGCTGTTGTTTGTAAGTTTCCTGGAATCCGACTTCGCCTTTAAACAATGCAACAGGTTTTCCTCGGGGGCAGGGCGACTCCAACATAAAGCACCACCGCGAATGTTCGGAATATGATTTCGAAGAATCCGGTAAGATTTGGACAGAAGTCTTTGGAAAGCACATGGACGAAAGATCTTGTTTCGTGTAGCGCTTTGACACAGAGGGACTGGATAAATAACTCTTGACATCCTCGTTGACATATTGATTCTGGTCGATATCATTAAATTCGTATTTGTACTTGTCCAGGTCGGTATCGCTCTCCACGTCTCCGTTTCTATCAGGAAGATAGACAGGGCTACCTGCCCCAGAACCAACTGTATTGCCATTATTTGCACCTCCTACTACACCCTGATTCGAATGTGACGTCCGTTGGTTTCGTTTGCGAGAGATTGGTGGCTGTGGTTCTCTGGGACTAGGCAACTTAGCGACGCTCGTCTTCTCTGACCCCGACGGTGCTGCACTAGGGGTAACCCCGTTTTGTCTACCGCGTTGTGTTTCCTTCTTTTTATACGAAGTGGCTGCCGATCGCTTCCTGTTATTTTTCTCGTCTCGCTGGCGCTGTTTCTGCAATTCCTTGGCCTTTCTAGCATCGACCGGTCGTGGTAAGCAATTTGAGCAAAGATACTTCTCTGGCAAATCGCCCTCTTGTAACTGCATGCACGCGATGTGTTGCCACATCCCACAGTTGTCACAACAAATGGTATACCCATCGTCCTCGGTAAATTCACAGATGCACTGGATATCGCCACCAGAGTCGCCGGATTCGTGTGTGGGAGTGGAAGTTGCGGTCGAAGAATGCTGCTGAAGAATGGGAGGTGATGGAACTGTTGGGTTCTCAGTCATTATCTTGCTGTAGAGTAGCCTCTCTGCGGCTTTTTCAATGAGAGGGTTGGTTTTGTCGTGTTTAGATGTAATCTGATAATAGAAACATGTCGAAGAATGCGGCAGAGAGGAAATCGTAATTTCCGGAAGGAATAGTCGGATAAAATCTGCTGAAAATCAGGCTTTCCGCTCGAAACATGAATGTATGTGCCATCGCTCGAATGAAAAAATGTTGGGTCGAAACGGGAAGGGGATATGGGAGAAATTCGGGGGGGGAGATCCGGTGAGCGTGCAAAAACGAAGGTGGAAGGCTGACCTGTTCAGAAAGGCGTGTCACAATCGCAATGACCGGATTACAGCCTTTTCCTGGGTGTTTCCTCGAACGTAGGTATCTCGCTCGAGTTTATGCTATTCGTAGGTGGCAAGCGAGCCGGTAACGGGTGGGTAGCAGTGACAGAATTGCCGTAATAAGAGGAAACGTTGGAAGACGAACTAATAAAGTCTTCAACACGACGGAGGAGAGTGATGAAGATGAGGACGGAGTTCTAGTAAATCTCTTATGGCCGTAACGATATCCTCAAAAAAAGAGGCGTGTTAGGTTGTGGCAGCGGCGAGGGAGGACTGGAAGGGAAGAACTGAATGGCGAGCGATATGATAGCGGTGGAAAGGGGTGGAATCGGCGGCGGCGGCGGCGTATAATAGAAGATCTCGAGGAAGCCCGACAACGTGAATGGCAGGCTGGGACTGTCGGAGAGGATAAGCGTGAGTGAGCGAGAGAAGTGAAGTGAGGGCGAAGAGTCGTTGCAAATGCGGAAGTTCTGAGGGGGTGTGTGTGCAGAATGAGACACCAAGGTAGAGTGGTAGAGTAGAGCAGAGGAAGAAGGGGCAAGCAACCAAGCAAGCAGCAACGAAAGCAAGAACTGAGTGTGAAGTGAGAGTGTCCAACCCAGGCAGCCGGAGTCTGTACTTCACTTACCCTTAGCAATAAATGGCGGTCGGGCACTAGCCTCAAAAAGGCAATAATAAATGCCCATAATAATAAGCTTGAGGCAAGACGATATCCCGACACATCAGCCAGAGCGCTGCGGTTGCAGGGGGAATCACGGGAATATGTAGTCGCGCAGAGCGAGCTGAGGAGGGAGCGGCCAAGCAGCAGATCGATGGACTTTTGAGAAGCCATCGCGGCAACGGCAGCCAAAGGTGCCCGGTGAGCTGTTTGTCCTGATTAATCTCATCGCTACCAAAAGATGTGGGGAGACAGATGGTAAGGCAGGACGATGGGGTTGGTGGTAGGGTGTTGGGGTTGTTGTTTGTTCCTGGGGGGGGGTGAGTTGGTGGTGGGCTGATGGTGGCGGTGGTGGGAGGTTGGGTTGACGTGCTTGTTGTGCCGTTGAAACAAATGGAGGTAAAGGAGAAGGTACGCGGCTGTCAAGATGGGCGGGAAATGAGCATATACTGACTGACGAGTCTGGAGCTTTCGTCGGTTCGGGCCACGAATCGAAGAAAGGGTGGAAAGGCGAGAGCAGTACTTTTACCAGTGCCGTCTGGCCCTTTCTGTCTCCATCCCATCCGGTCGACGTCTCGGAGCTGAGCGTCAAACTGCCAACCTTGGTCTGTCTGCAAAGCCTCGACCCCTTCCTCTCAAATGGCACCAAAATGCCCTCAATCGGGCAGTGAGCGGGGGCTAGGTTCGCTGTTAGCTTGTTGGGACGGTTCTGCGCCAGCCCAGTTCGGCTTGCGACTCATCATCAGCGGCAGGGATTGCATCGGAAAGTGTCGCGAGCGAGCCAATTACAGCAAGCACTCCCTGAGCGAAAGTCAGACGGCAGCGGCAAGAAGAGACGTGAATAATAGCGAACGACAGTGTCTCTCGCTGCACCCTATGGATGATTTTTGCGGCAATGTAGTGATGTGATGGGATGGGTTGGTTGTCAAGGCCGCAATCGACGGCCCCATGCAGCGCCGATGGATGGATGGGATGATGGCTTTCCAATTGTCCACTGGCTGTCCAAGACGCCGATTCCAATCTCATGCAATATGACCACCTTGGCATGTGCTCGAACGGTATATGAGGAGGGAAGCAGAGTGCTCCAGAGTACGAGTACAATACAGCGCAGCAGCAGCGCAACATGGGCGGGGTCGGCTAAAAACAGAAACATCCCCCGCCCACAACCACAACCTCGCTCTCTTTTCTGTGTCCGTTTTCCTTCTTCCTCCCCTTCTTATCAGAACTTCCATGCACCCACCTTTCGCTGCACTTCTCCTCTGCCCCGAGAAAATATCGAGTAAGGCTTCATCGTCATCCTGCAAGAACTCAGCCTACATTCCAATTGTCAGCATGCCCCCCCGGGCAGTGAATACCTGCTACAATATCTCGACTTCTTGGGATCTGCGAGTGGGGCCAGGTTTCGAATACAACAAGCTAATGCAACCTTGCTTACCACCTAATTGACCGGTTGCTTTACAAATACTCTCGACTGCTACCTACCCAACAGCATGATGTCTACGACTACCGCTCGAGCCCACCTTACTATTACTACAGTTACCTACTATCCCCATCGACGACGCTTTTATAGCTGTAACGTCTGATGTTTTGAACAACCTAGGCCGTCTTTCCCTCCACGGACCCACGGGAACCAGCAGTTCTCGGGTCTCAGCAAAAGCTACGAAACAGCCACATACAGATCATCCGAGGAGATATTACCCCCCCGCCTTCCGACATGCAAGTCGATGTATCATCAACATAGACCCTTTGTCTCCACCTGCTCCCCTCCTGATCTGCTGCGGAGAAGTAATAAGTGGAGCGCTACCTTCACCAAGCCTGCTCGCTACCGGAGCTGTGCACACTGCAGATAGAGTAGACGTCATAGATCATTGCCAAAGCTAACGCAGACACTTGGGGGAATATCGGTACGATTATTAGTGCAAAAACCGATAGTAACCTACCGTAAGTAGTGGAACAAACGAATTTTCCCCTCTACCTGGTGCCCACGGTGCGGAGCGTGACTTGAGACTTCATGCAAGTCCAAATTAATCGTAGTTTTTTTCAAACCAACTCATGTAAATGTAGAACTGAACAAACCACCTCACGGCCAAAACACCCCTCAAAGATCCCCTCAAATAATGGACACTACACATGTGATACTGCTTGCAGAGTCCATGATATTATCGATAGCGTCTTAGGCACATGTATGAAGATCTCGATTCTGCACTTAAGTACTAATACCTCCCACATACATGCACACCCACTGATCTTTCACGATAACACTTCATTGGTGCCCCCCGATACTGCTGCCACATCAGCTTCGGGGAAGAGCATCACAACGCAGAGTTATATATGGGGGCGGTATTGATTCAATTGGCCGAAACTAGGATCTAAGATTAACGATTGATATCAATGCTGCCGCGGCGGCAGGTACCCACAACGGTTAACTGAGCTGGCCGTTTCTGCCTACTTCTACTTAACTTTATTTCATGATGACAGGTGGCGAGTTGTTGTCGGTATCAGATGTGACTTGGCAGTGGTGTAAAGCCAAAGTAAGAGGGGGAGTTTTAGGATATGCTGTCCAAGGGTGAGTGGGCCTTAGGATTCTTTGATAAAGCAAGCCTATCGAGTGATGTGGAATGCCTATGCTGAAATGGATGATGTAGATGATGCTCTCTAGAGTGAGGAGCAGGAGATATATCCTGCAGAGAGAGCTCCGCCTGACTTACACCTCGATACTTCGCTTTAGATAGAACCAATAAATGGCCCCACCTCCCCTACCACACCCAGACCCAAGAGAAGTACACTACTACATAGATATAAGCCATTCGGGTTGTTCAAACTTATCCATCACCACTCTCCTTGAAGTCTCGTACTCACGAATCTCTATGCAGCTCAGGAAAACGCAGTCAACGAACGCCTCCACAGCACTTCCGAAGGCTGCCATTGTTGATACAGAAGTATACTCTCCAATCGCCGGTGAACTACCCCACCTCGTCGATGCAGGCAATCATAAGTATCTATCTACCTAGAAGAACTATCAACGGCACCAGTTAGTTCTATGCAGGAGGACAAGGAATCAGGCTTGTGGGCCCTATACAACCTAAGTCTACTGCACAACTACTGGTAGATCTTCCGTCGATCATGCTGTTAATTAGCTGCATCGATTGAATTTTGAATTCGCCCGGGCCCACGGACTCTTGAATGTTCGAACAGCCGGAATAAGTGCCTAGTACATACTAACGATCGATTGTGTGGAATTCCAACAACTCAGTACAGGGAAACACCCAATTCCTGTATTGTACCAGCAATTTCGGATGGTCAAGCCGTGTTTGTAGCTCCAACGGTCATAGTCAAAACATATTTGTATCAGCAAAGAGCATGTATCAGAGGAAAGGGCCAGATTAGAGCATGAATCCATAGCATTCAGACTTCTTGCTAGCTTGCCTACTACCTTATTCTACTTAGCCCCAGTCTTTAATCCCATAGATCTGTCAGCGGACATGGTGTTCGTTAGGCAAAGAGCATATCTCAAAAATCACTGGTCAGAAAAAAAGTGTTACATCCGCATTCTCGGTGCAAGTATCTTGGACTGCGGGAAGGCTAGGGTTTCCGAGATGGTTCATCGATCGTACATGTAGAAGGCCGGACGGGCCACTAGGACGACCTACTCAATGGGAAAGCTCAATAATTCCCCAGTTGTTGATCACTTCCGATTCGTATTTTGGCTAAGTCCCCTGGTCAGGCTGTCCAGTGACCCGTCCGCGTTTCTATATACACAAGCTTTAGTCAATTCTGTATCCTCATCATCGACTGGGAGCTCCAGGACTTCGATATCCGCCTAAATCATCCAATACGGATCGTCGTTTGTCCCCCTCACAAGAACTGCCGTGGAAAGGGGGCACTTTAGTCTGAATTTACTTTCTGACAAACCCGGCAGCAAAAGCAAGCACTAGAGTCCTGCAGATCGTAACTGGCGGAGAGGAGATCCAGGCGTTTTCCCTGCACACACGTGGGGAAAGCCCATTCGGTGGCGAACCAATAATCCGGGGTAGATGAATCTATGGGTATTCCAAACCTGATTCCCTCCGGAGGTATGTACATACGCCGCGATTCCGTAAGGAACCACACTTTTTTTCCCCAGCGAAAAGGATTGCTCATCTTCAACAGCGTTCTGTGATTCGCTCGCTCGGGAAAATTCCAAAAAGCTGGGGTGCATGAAAGGGGGATGAGCATCATGCAGTGGGAACGGAAACTTTAAACCTTCCTGCAGTTCGAGATAGTTGGGTGCTTCACTGTGATGAGTCGGAATCCCATGTCGATGTTTAATATTGAGGAATGTGCAGATACGTAGAGATATGTACCGGACGCATCGATTCCGCGGTCGAGCACAGAAACGTGCAGTAGTCAGTCTGGAGAGCATTGCAGACATATATACAATTGCCCAACCCCAGCGCCCCCGACCCCGACCCCGATACACAGGATCAACCCAATCTTAGATCAGCACTCACAAACTCCCATCCCAAACTTCACCCAAGATTCCAAAGACTCCAAAGATACTTCGTCGTACTTGTAAAACACGCATCAGACAGATAGTCTTTCAGTTTAGAAGTCTTATGCCCGGACAGTAGCAGGGTTGGCTTCGAAGACAGTGTTTGTTCTGGAAAACGGATTGGCAACGTCATCATGCAGACATGTTTCCCCTACAATTAAATCCTGTAATGTGCTGTACTATATATTACCACATGAAAATGTTTCGGACACACATTCTCACTCACCACCGTCCAAGACATCTCGTTTCACAACTTGTCAGTGAAGTCTTATCTCGTCTCTAAAAGTTTCTCGGCCAACTAAACCAATGCACTGCAAAAACAATATAAAGCCCAAATCCAGAGTAATGTAGTAGGTTCCTAGGTACGGAAGGCTGAAGCGGACACAACTAGTGAAGCTGGCTTTTTGGCATTTTCCATCGCGGATTGGTGGACGCAGCAATTGGGTTTCATAGGAAGACCTAGAACGAAATAGTGCAACAAAGAGAGGAAAGGAGGGTGGGTGAGTTTAACAGGATTTTTGGGTGTAGAACACGGATTGTGCTCTAGAGCGTTCTCGGGTCTGTCCTAAACCAATAAACTCGGGCCGGGGTTTTCTTTTTAAATGTGCAATTCGGTATGCTAGGCCGCAGGTAAAAGAAGCTTTAGGTCTCAACGGCACACCAAACCTCGGTCGGCGACAGAAGTGGAATCTACCAGAAGCAAGGTGCCCAATCGAGAGCGTACGTCTAGGCCAAGTTAGCGTATTTCGTGTTCCACATTGCCGTTTCAACGTTGAAAGTAAAAAGCTAAGTCGTACCACACACAGTGCATGTCGTTTAGGTTTGATTCCGCCGTTCTGGCAAATTTGTCAAATGACGACGTGGAAAGTCTGTTGACTTGCCCACTTCGGCCTTCCATAAACTGCAACGTCTGCACTGGCCGAGTTCAACCTTCTACAGGTGAGACCCATTAATAACGTCAGACCGGGAAGCTACGACGTTAATATATTGTTCCTCATCCAAAATTAGCAGGATTTTTGTATACTCTTAACCAGACTATAGATGATATACTATGGTTAATACTTGGTGTAGTAGCCCTACCTCTTTCAGTTTACTTATGACTGTCCATACGCTTTACACCAATTCTAACAACAAACCCATGCAAACCAACGTCCTCCCATAATATACCAACGAACATTGCAACCTCTTCCGAGAACCGCACCAGCGCCATCAATAACTTCATGGGCTAAGATGAATTCTAGCAGGACAATCGAAAATGTGCCGGTGCTTTCGGCGCTACCTTGAAGTTTGTTGGATCCTTCTAAAGATGTGAGACCATGCTTTGCGGCAGCAAGAAGAAGCAAGGGGTCGAACCTCTGATGCTGGGTCGGTACAGATTACTACAGTGCCACAACTACTCTAGAGATGCTGTGGGCGGTGTGGCACCGCACCCAACAACATCTACTCCAGGCAGGCCAGGGAGCGGGGGGAGATAAGTTTGGTGGGTGGCGTATGGTCTTGTTGTTGCGAGAAGGTTAGGGTTATAAAGATCGGAGCTGTACCAAACCGCACATTCAGAGTCACGGTTTGGCAAGACGCTATCGAGGGGCTGAAGTTGCGACCAACGAACTATAGGAGCGAGAGTAGGTATGTAATCGAAGTTTCTAGCTTATCACCTACTGTTACAAAACCGCTTTGCCGTTGAGACTTTCGTTTACGGATGGTCCCAATATAGCGTGGTCAACATTTTGGAGACTGCTCTTATTTCCGAACGTATACGAAACGGTAGCACTACAACACGCTAGGTACGCTCTTCCAGCTATGCACTTTGCAAAGTCATGATTAAAATCATTGAATTAACAAGCAGCCACCTCCCTACGGAGCTAGCTAAGTATGATGCTAGAAACATTGAGATGTGGGTTCGAAACCTGCAGCGTTCATTCAATTGGTGCTATAAACACCGAAGCTACGGATTAGAAATCCGTAACGCTCAACTAGTGATCTAAACACTAAGTTCCTAGGCTGGAAACCTGCCGTCATCATTCTTTTGCGTCTTAGCAAGATGTCATTTTTTGCCATAGCCGGGTCAGTTCATTGAGTCACAAGATGCTATCTCTTAACTTAGATGGCCGAGCATGGTGTTAGAAACATCAAGGTATAGGTTCGAAACCTATAGTGCTCGATTGATGCTAAAAACACTAGGAAACAGGCTCAAAACCTTCAGTGCCCACTCAAATGGTATTCCAAACACCAAGGCCCCAGGCTGGAAACTTGCAGTTGTCTCTTTTCGCCCATCTTGCGCACGATTATGTTAGATGGCTATGTTTCCAATAACACGGCCGTTTAGTGGACGCCTCCCACCAGCAGGTCAGCATTGGCAGCCAACGATGCATCTTTGACAGCACCAACACGTTTAATTATAAGTGCTATTCTATCGTATCCATCTCCGCCTTTTCTTTCCCCTGCCACCATTGCCAACTATTCATATCACGGGTCTCGTTAAATAGCAGCCCTCTCTTGTTATCATAATATTTCGGTCGGATTTTGGGATTGGAGTAGCTCTCTATCTCATCAATCTACCCAACGTTCCACTAACTTGGCTTTCTTCACCGGTATAGCTTCAACAACTATCATGTTCACATTTTTTCTAGGATGTCGTAGAGCCCAATTTCTCTACGTACTCAACGTTATTCGGTGGAAGGTTTGCCCTAAATCACCGTTGCGGCACAAATACTTAAATGCACCTGTGCCGAGTGGTATTTCATGCAAATATTTGCAGAACTGGATTTGATGTTGACGCTTTTTGGATGACCGTTGGAGATACAATGGGACTTCTATCTTTATCTCTTACGGTTTGCAAGGGACTGGTATTCCTTGAAACTCTGGTGTATGCAAGTGGTGACAAATTAATCCCAGTATTAAACTTTAAGCGTTCCCGAGTCCCCCGCTGCTGTCTCACCACTGGTTGTACTGTAGGGGTGATGCTGGTAGTGGGGATTGTGGCATTTAACCTTAAATTTTTGCGTGATTTATTGTCTGAATTGGTTAAATCCAAATCCCACTATAAACAATACATCGTGGCATTAAAAAAAAATAGAAAAACTGCACTGTGCCCTATGGATACCCAACTCCCCCCCATCACTCCGGCTTCTGCGCAACAATCAAACTTCTACCCTTTATCAGCTCTCTTGCATCAGCACACCTGGGGGTCGGGAGAAACCTACATAATACCGTAAGCATGAAACTTCTTACCCCTAATCTCTGCTATGCAATCGCTAATAAGCTGTTTCACCTCACCAATAGGCATTCCGAGGACTCTTGTCAACAACGCAAGTCCATGCGCCTCAAACCCAGATTCTCCCGCCAGCATACACCACCTTCCCAGCTCCTTCAGCTTGGGGTCTGCCGGCCACGTTCCCACCGGAATTTTGAACATCTTCTCTCGCATATTCTTAAATCCGGCTTCGACGATGGCTTCGCGCAGGGGTTTTGAGAGAGTGAGAGGGCGACCTGACTTTGTTGCAGCTTTGTTTATGAGGTCGTAGTATTTCCATGCCGCTGTCTCGGACGTATACGTGCCGTCGTCGCAAAAGAGGTTGAATTCGATGAACTCGAAGGATTCGATGTAGCCACCGGGTTTCAGCGTGCTGTTCACATGTAGGTTTAGTTACGGCAAGGGGAAGGTGAGGGTGAGGGAGCGGGAGAACTTGTAGGATTGTTGAAGCAGCCGTGGCCAGTCTTGGATTCCACCGCAGAGACCCCGGAGGTGGATATAATCGAAGGATTTCGCGCTAAAGGTCCAGTCGGATTCTGCATCATCGCTGAGACAGGTAGGCCCGAGTCAATTGCCGTCATCTGACGTGGATCTGCGCGGGGGAAACTAACACCAAGAATTGAACGTTTGGTGGTACCCAGCGTGGCTGGATGGGCGAGAGGTCTGTACCAACGACTTCTGCGGACTCATGATTGCTGGAGATATCGGGTCAATTGAAATCTCTGAGCATAGCGCCGAGGGCGGGGAGACAAACTCGGCAAAGTCAATGACCCAGATGCCGGTGCCAGTTCCGATATCGAGTACACGCTGCGGGTTCTCGAGAGGTGCCTCATAGAGTTTTCCTTGTAGTAGAAGGAGATATATATGGTGCATCATGTCCAATCTGCCGTTTGTCAATAATGGCGGCGCCAAACCCACGGTGAGGTAACGAACCGGTCCTGTTCAGTCTATACACACTTATACTTAGCATTCTAATATCACATATTATCCTCTGTCTTGGGATTGTTACCTCATCATTTGGGAGGGCATAGGTTCCAGATTTGTAGGCATGGTACCGTCGGCTTTGAACACTTTAGCATTGAGCTGCTCTCCACAGTGTGAGATTGCTAACCCGTTTTCATATTCATAGCTTCCACGGTGTCAGAATAACTTCCTAAAGCTTCAGACAGCCATGTACTCACTTGAAAATTGAAGACGAAAGAGATGTTGTATCCGATTCACTGGAAATCGCCACGTTAACCACACCTCATCTGGCCTCTGCTGGTATTGCTCTAGCATGCCTTCCGCTCTGGTAGAAGTCGGTCTCCTCCTATGGTTTTCTGAATGTCAGTTATCCGTTATCTCACATGCGAAGTCTGGATGTGACATACATCAATACTATCATCTGCCTTGAGCTCGGGCTCATCAACGTTGTCAAATGGTGGCATCTTGGAAGAAGAATAAATTTTGCAAGACAATATGTTAATTGTTACCCCTCTTCTCAAGGGGGGATAGAGGCTATCTATAAGTAGTCCAGGATGGTGTAGAAGAATTGGCCTTCCCAAACCCTCGGGACCAGCACGTACATTCCTAAGGTAAATATCTCAAATATCTTGTTGGCTACCGAATTGCCAAAATGACCTGATCGAAAAATCCAGTCATGTCTATCTTGTCTACCAAATATACTTAACCTGCCGGCATATCTCAAGTAAATAGAGTCGCTTTCTCGCTTGTACTCTATATATTGGGCACACCCCCACCACAACCTCGCATGCACGCACACCCTATCGTTGTACCACCGAAAGTACAATGAAATATTGCAGAACCGAAGATGAAAAGAAAAAATCGTAGACGGGACGGGAGGCTGCTTGCCGCGCTGAGGACCGGAAATGAACATCCGTTTAGCAAGTTCCAATCTGAGTGACCGATGATGCAGTTTCCCGTCGGCGTCGTTGTCTACAGACATGGGCAGAAATTTAGACAAGCCTCCCGCTTTGGGTTTTAACGGCGACTGTTTGCAAGGCAAATCATGCGCGCCACACGCCGACATTCGATTGAGGGATTTTGGATATCCTTATTGGTGGTATTGTGGATACCTAGTACCTACTACTATTTGCCGCCACAAATACCCAGAGAAGTGCGGTGATTACTACAGGGTTTGCAGCCACAAAATGCTGGTGATGAATTCGAAATTTACTTGGAATGGTTGTGGAAGCGTTAAACTCCTGGTTTTTCTGCACCTGCAGCGAGTAAACCTGGCTCATTACTGCAGGATACATATGTGGGAATACGAGCAATTGGATGTTGAATCACTAACAACCTGAGCTTTCTAACACGATATATTGACCAACCCAATATATTAGCCTCTTTCATATATATAAACCACAGGCGAGGTTTATAATTATATCTGCGTCTCTTCAAGGTGTTTGGAAGCGCTCTGAAGCTACCTTTCAAGCACCTACTCTCAACAAGCCCAGCAATGCGGGAGGGATGTACCGACTAATATCGCTGCTCGAGTCGAGTCTGGCGGATCAGTTGACAACAAAGTGCAGATGCGGCGGCAAACTCAGAAGGAGTTATGGTACCCGTGCTCGATGAACGTGACTAGCAACGGAGGTCAATTGCCCATATAACTATCTTATTTGAATTCAAACCCATTTACAAAATTAAGGAACCAAATGAATTGACACGTTTATTGTGTTGTTTACCAGTTGTTGTATGTATGTATAGTCACCGTTCACCAGGCATTGGTTCGTATGTACTCCACTTCGACCAATTCCTTGGGTTCAGAAACGGTAGCAAACACCTATTCTGTACTTCCATCCCGTATCTGCCGATTTAGAAAGGCAGGGATTCATTTTTAAACTTTTGATGAAGGTTCCGAGCTGGAAACACAGCGAGATAAAGAAATTGTGGTAATGGATGGTATGTGACTGGAACAGTCAGTTAAAATGTGTCAAAGGCGAGGCTCGCTTTGCCACTTCGAAGATGGAATCAACCCTATCAGCGGTTGAAAACTCCCGGTAAACAGGGTATGGACGGCTGATGAACGTTGGCTGAAGGCTGAACTCATTTCGAGCCGTTTATGAAACGCCCAAACACAACAGTCTCACTGGCCCGTCCATCACTCTATGCATGGGAATCTGTGATCCTGGGTATTCTAAGGCGGGAGAGAGATTTGATTCAGGACGTTGAACAAAGAACTGAGATCGCCGAACTGCGATTGAGGCGGCTGAAGGTTGATAAGGGCCTGTTGGTAGCGGGCGGTCGTACGGGGGGAGATTATAACATGAATTGTGGTGCAACAGTCTCAAAAGGGTCTATTCCGCTTTTTCCGCAGCGATATATTCATAAAAAATTGAGTTTTCACGGTACGTGCCCCTTAGAATATCCACTACTTTCCCAGCGTTTAAAAGATTGTGGCTTCGATTTTGTGGTGATTGAATGTAAATAATGAGAGTTCAATGCTCCTTTTACCAGACTTTCAAGCTCGAAACCTCGCTCAGTGAAAATTTGGTTAATGAGAAATACCGTTCAACTATTAGACCCTGGTATTATTTGAGCGCCTATTATGCAAGGCAAAAAGTGCAATTTTGAATGCATCCATCGGGAATCGAACCCGAGCCACTTGCTTGGAAGGCAAGTATGATACCATTTCACCATGGAAGCCTATGCTACTATCTGCAATTTATATTATAAATTCCAAACTTGAAATTCGGCTCTGAAGTGCAGCCCTCAACCCTAAATCTCAGATGGGCCAAGGGTTTGTATACCTAATGAGCAGAAAGTTTAGTTTTCTGATGGCCCAGATTCTACGACTATTTGAGACCGCAGCAACAACCAAGTGATTAACTGCACTCTGCTCTGCTGTCCCGTTCACACATCACCGGTCATCGGAGGTGTCTGTCTCAATTCTAACGGTTTTATCACCGTCACTAGTATGTTATTTTTACTACTGTACTTAAAAAGCTGGCGGATCTTTAGGCCTACCAAATCGGACGTCAGTTATTTTAGCCACCCAAGTAACGGCTTTTGTGGTTAGTACGTCCGCTGCCCTGGAGGGTGTTTTGGACTTGTAAATATTATACAGGAGTCACGGTCCAGACAGTTCTTGAAAAACATCAGGCCGAGTCAGCGTGTGCTTGAAAAAGGAAACTAACAAATCAGAGCATTGGACAGGTGTTGGCATCATGTTGGGATCTGCTCAACCCTGCGCCTGGCTGCAAGAGCTGATACTTGGTCTTGACTCCGTGTATATAAAATGACCGGAAGATATTTATAATACAGCATCGCTTCCGGATTGCACTCGTAGTGCCCGCTACCCACTTCCAATGACATATGGGGCAACCATAGGCTGTTTGAACTGAAGCTATTTGCCATAGGTCTCTACCCCGTAAACCCAACCTATGGATTGTTTGCTAGTGTAACTCCTCAACATCGCTGGGAAACTCATCTTCTAATGATTTCGTATGACCGAGCGCGAAGTGTATTTAGTCCAGATACCCGTCAAAGACACAGCTAGTTCAAGGAGTCTAGCTGTCCAAGCCAGGCCGAACTTCATAAATTATCGATTCAGAGCTCCCTGTGCTTAAAAACGTATCAGCGGACTAACCACAAAGGCCCTTACAGTACTGTAGTTGGCCATCATCCAAGTGTTTGTCCCAGATTCCAACATACTTAAGTATCATGAAAGACAATGTTTCAGGGTGGGCTATTTTCTCCATAGACGGGAGATTAATTGGGGTTGCTTCCAATTCTTTGATATCGGGGAGGAAAGTAATGGTGAGTGGAGGTGGCAAATTAGCTTCCTCCCTGACAATATACTCCGAAAATAGCTGGTCAGTTACTCCCATCTACTAAACTAAAATCTGTCACTCCGAGCTGTCCATTCACAGTTTGTTGTCACCAGCGGGAAACATCTCAACCACTGTGAACGGCATAGTAAATACGGGGGGTTTCAAACTTCCAACATTCACATCATACGGCTCACCGCACTCGAGCTTTCAACATCGCAAGAGCTGATGGCTGGTTCCCTGTCAAGATCCCATTTCGCCCAAGTAATACTTCCCAACACCCTACCCGCTCTCTACATCCAATTCCAGCCCAAAAAAGAACATCCCTACTCCCCATCTCTCTTGAACAAGAATAAGGTATCATTCATACTCCTTTGCCTTACTTGACATATCTCCGTCTTCAATGGCTTAATCCACGTTTACGTCCTCCCCCCACCACACCTCCTTAACCTTCCTACTAACCGCCGCCCCAATCTTCCGTATCCTCACGGCACCATTACACGCATTCAGTACGAGGTCCACGCGTTCCCTCTCATCCGCACACTTCTCGTATGCCTCCACCAGTTCCGCTGGTGTTCCAAACACTCTCTGTATCTCGAGTGCCTTCTCTGCGGAAATGCCACGTACACACATCAGCATCTTCAAAAACAGATCTCTCAGCGTAGTACTCGCGCTCTTATTGACCAACGTTGAGAACGTATCATAGCTCAAATACCAGTTCTTTCCGGGGTACGTAGTAGCCAGATGTTCCCTAAGCTGCGGGTAGGTCCTCGATTCCACATGCGAATCCGGGATGAGAAAGAGGTCTTTGCCACGGTACATATCCTCAAGCATCCTTGTCATGCGCGCCAGATATTTAATCGTATCATCGAGCATTTTCGTGCGCTTGACAAAGAAGCCGTTAACGACCTGTGTAGACGAGATAGCGGAGTCGATAACATCCTGCACGCTCCCATCAGCGGCGGGGGGAAGCGAGTAGTCCTCGATGATGTAGACAACGTTTTTAATGCCACTTTTGGTGAGCCGGAATTTCTGCTCATGGAAGCGGCCGTCTTTGATGGAGGAGAGGAGATCGTCGAGACGCTTCCGCTCTACGATGTAGTCTAGCACGACTTCGTGGTCTGCGTTGCGTGCAACCCATAAGGCGTCGCCGACTTGAAGGGCACGGGTTGCCGGGGTCACACCGGCTTTGATCAAGTTGTTTTGCACGTATTCTCGGTCGGATTTGGTACGCACTTCACGGTTGTCGAGGATTAGTTGGATAGTAAAGGAGTTGGCGAGAAGGACCTTGGGGGAGACCCTGGGGAAGGTGGGGGCGGATATAGTACTTGTGCTTGTGCTGGCGCGAGATATAGCTGCTATGCTGGTGCGTGAAGTGGTAGTGGTGCTGGCTCTGACTGTTACCGACGACGAAGAGGTAGAAGTGCGGGAAGACAGAGTAGGTGTGATATTCCTGTTCCCCATTGTTTGAGGCCTTCCACCAAACCCGCCGTGTCTTGCCGCAGGCTCTACAGACGAAAGTCTGCTACCGTCAATATGCTCTCCACTAAGAACCCGACGACGCACGTCTTCCGATTCGAGGTCAATCGCGGCCATCTCCGCCGCGGAAAGTGCAGCCCGTGATGCACCGTACTCTAGTGATTCCCCACCATACATAAGGTGATATCTTCTTCTTCGTGCTTCAGCACCTGCAAGCCTTTCTGTGACGGAACGACTATCGAGTGCATCGACATCTTCGTCATCAATGCGTTCAAACACTGTGTTGGCTGGCATGTGCGCAGTTCTATGTCGGCGTTGTACTTCGGTCTCTTCTGCCTCCAAGTCATAACTCAGCTCCCTGGGTCTTCGTGCTGCAGGTGGATTCTGTGTCTTTCTTCGGGCCTTTGTAGTTGACCCTCTCACTTCTTCAGCCTCCAGATCTTGGCTTGCCTCTCCCCGTGTTGGGGGCTGTTGCTGCGTCCTTCCTCTGGCCCTTGCAGTAGTTGCGCTTGACCCTTCCACTTCCCCCATCTCCAAATCGTAACTCGGCTCTCTCCGTACTGCAGGTCGGTCCTGCGCCCTCCCTCCAGTCCCTGGGCTCTCCCTCCCATCATTATCATCACTCCCATCCTCATCCCCTCTCTCCCCACCCCCCTCCCTCTGCGCCTTCACAATCCCATGCGCCACCTCCAACCCCGCCTCCGTTAAAGAATACCTCTTCGGATGCCCCTTGGCACGAACCAACCCCTTCTCGACCAATCCCATCATCGAGCTCCACGCGTTGTAACTTTTATTCGCTTGCACTGGTGCCTCAAAGCTCGCATCACAATGCGGCTGCGCAAGCGCAATCAATTCCTGCTTCGTAACATTTCCGAGCGTCTGATCAATCTCCAGGAGTGCAATAAGGATAGCATACGCGCCGCTTCTCAACCTGGGAATGTACGCTCTTTCCGTTGTCTTCCTCCTCTTTGGTGCAGGAGGGGCGGTTTGCTCGGCAAGGTGGTCGTCGAGAGCGTTAGCAGTAGTCCGTTTTCTTGCGCTGCGGGGTTTTTGCGGTGGGGGAAGTCCGTTGGTGACACAGTAGGCTTCAAGGGATTTCGTGAGGCGGTCGGTGATCTTAGGACCGATGCCGTTAAGTTTACTAGCTTCGGAGGGGTGGTTGAAGGGTATTGGGCAGGCTTTCATTGATTCCCAGGCACGTTTGTAGACGGAGGCGGCTTTGGTATCGCGTTCTTTTGCAGTATCATACCAGTCTTTTAGGAATTCAACGAGGATTGGGTTGCCGGGCGCCATGGTTGTAAGTTGGTGGAGTGAGTGGTGAGAATGTGGGGTTGAAGGAACGCGTATAGGCAGACGTGGGAGGTATGACACGTGATTACGCGAAGAACAAAGGATGCATCAATTGTCACTTGACCTCCCAACCTTGGACTCTTCTATCTAGGCCACTACCATGTCAAACTTCACTAAGGTCAATCATAAATCCAACATATCAGTTCCAGTCAAATATAAGAGTAGGGCAAGGATGAAGGCTTGGAGGCCACGACAAAGGTATGAAGCACGCCTAGAGACAAGGAACGAAAACTAGTAAACTAAAACATAGATTTCGAGGAGGAAATGGTGAAGAGAAAAAAAGATAATTCGACTGTTGGCAAATTAGTGTGGCGAATCAGTTTGCGATTTCCTGTTACACTCACATGTAATTATTATTAGATCGCGTAACCCAACGCTTCCTCTTTAACCTTCAACTCATACGTACACCTGCTCTCACTTTTATAAAAATTCAAGTCCCAACCCAGCGTCAACAACCTTTCCCCACCATCCTTAATGTCTTCGGTTACCCAGCTGTACCCAGCTTTCAAGGTCACGTTTGCGAAGATTTTGAAGCAGCCCCACCCTAAGCGGTGAAGGTCATAGGGGGGTTTGGTGAGGATTACTCGATCAGGATTGAAAGTTGGATGCTTACGGAGAGTCAGCTTAGTATTTCCAGTGTCGACGAAGGTAGCTCGATATTGGGTAAGAAGAGGGAAATTAAGAAGAGTGAGACCGGCAAAATGGCGGTGCATAGAAAAGTGAAACGTCAAAAAAGTAGGCGTGCAATGTGAGAGGAAATGCAAGCTTGTATAGGAATACGAACAAGGGGAAATGAAATACTTGACATGTTCAGGCCTTTTCTATGTATATGCCGGCAGAGGAGTATCCTATGATATTGAGGTTGGACAGGAAGGCAAGATACTTACAAGAATAATCTGTACTTTCTCAATTATATCTACCCGTGAAGGCCGCACGAAAAACGTCCACTCATGCTCGTTTGATGAAGTGGGATTCCTGGGCTGTATAAGACGGTGGGTGTTACCGATATCGAGTGTTAGTGTGTCGATGAAGGAAGGGAAACCACGACCTATTGGTAGCTCTACAGTCCGGTGATTCCCGGGCCATGATAAAGGGAGGACTTGGTCTGGTAGTTTCGTGGACAGTCTTGCTCCCTCGGACGAAGAGCGATGAGTGGAGGTTACGAGACTTTCGGTCGAACATCGCCTCCCTTTCCGGTCGGATTCGGCTTCCGGGTCTTTTTCATCCAGCTGCCCGGAATTCTTTGCAGAGACGAACCAAGCAATTATGAAATCCCGCCTCAATTTCAGCATTTCTGTTGTGATGCCGACATCTTCAAGCTCTCGGCTGAGCTCTATCCAGAGCTCTTTCTCAATCTCCTCTTCGGTGCCCGTCAAGGTGTCGGTCGTCATCGACGAAACAACGGAGTCTTCTCGCAGGCCGGCTTGTACCTCCGCCATAAATTTTTCGAGTTTCTGAATTAGGCGGGTTTGAGAAAGACTAGATCGTTGAGGTCAGTGAAACATCTGATAATCGCTAACATCAGGTAAATACGTTTGGAAGTTTGTGTTGAACGCTGTGATGGCAGTGGTCTGTGAAACCAACTGTAGCCTTAAAGCCGTCACATCCTCTTTCGCAAACCGCAAGCGATCCCATGTGCGCTGACTTCGGGTACCGAGAGAGTCGTATGTCTTCCATTTTGCCTCGAGTTTTCGGAGAATGTCATTGCAGCCATTCGTGATGGTCGAAAGATGGAGCTCTTGATCGGGGGTGAGGGAACTAGATTCATGACAGAGATTTTGGTGCGTTTCCTTCAGTGTCAGATGAACTAATGCAAGCTCGCGGGAGATGTCATGGAAGTCAGTTGTGGAATTTTTGAACCTGCAATATAGCTCCCACGCGAGTTTGGAGGAGGCGATAATATCTCCGATACTGTAGCCCGGTAGCATATTGGCATATGGTGGGAGATGGTATTGGCGGTACGGAGTCAACGAAGGAGGAGTAAAATGGCTGAGCATATCCAACCTAAATAGGTGCATGGCGACATTCTGTATCACCCCACCCCCACCGTCAAACACGTGAAGCGCGTAGGTTCCACCACTGGCCAAGGTAGGGCCAGTTAGAAGGAGTCCCACCCCGTCTCATTAGGTGCACGGAATGGTCGCTCTTCCTGTCTCGGGGAGGTGGGCGGAGCCAGAACATCGATTCACACGGGCGTTGTAGAGTACAGCCACCGGGCTGAACGGCGGAGCTCCTCGTTGCTTAGATTCCTTAAGTACTTTCAGCACACCCCTCAAGCTACACATCATGTGCTCTATGCAAGTCATCAATGGGTTTCCATAAATATTTCCTCCCCTAAACAGGATCTATCGTACCCATTGACGCGTGTACAACGCAGAGCCAGCTTTTTGGAAGCTAAATAACGAACACCTTCATCAGTGCTCCGATCCTGCACCATTTTGAGCCTAATAAGCCGATCACGCTGTGGACGGATGTGAGCGGATTCGCTATTACCAGCCCACAGCCAGGTCTAGCACCAGTCCAACGACAACGCGGACTTCATCTACATATAGTATACTTATGCTGTGCCAAAGGGTATCCAATTTGACTAAGAAACGGTGGAGCTATGAGGGGTGGTAAAACTTCCTCCTCCTACCCCCAAGTCCTTCACCTACCAGCCACCCCGTAGCTCCACCAATTCTCGGTCAAATTGGACTCCCTTTGGCACAGAGTAGCTCTACTATATGTAGATGGATTCGGCGTTATCATTGGCCAGGTACTGGGGCTTTCAGATGACCACTAGGGGGTCCGCTAGGGGGGAGGTGGTGGACATACCCCCTCCCATATATCTACAAACAGTCCCAGTACCGGGCCAAGGATAATGCAGAATCTATCTACATATAGTAGACCTACTCTGGGCAAAAGGGCGTTGAATTTGACCAAGAAATGGCAGACTTATGGGGTTGGCTGGTAGGGAGGAGGAGGTGGTGGTGGAGGGTTACCTACCCCCTCGATTTCTCCACCAATTCTAGTTGAAATTTAGTGCCCTCACTGCTAGAGTCTCTTTAGTATGTTAGAAGACTATTTAGGGGCAGCTTGGCAGTTTCTAGATACTGTGAAATGTCACTTGGGCGAAAATTACCTAAGTTATACTACTGTAGAGGTCTCCCAATTTTGCAGCTTAGAAATAGTACCTATCTCAACAACCACCAGCCTGGATCTGTCAAAACTAGTACCAATTGACAGTTAGCATGCTATATATGCCCTGATATCATTACTAGTGAATTCCATTTACAATTGGTGATATAACAGGGGGGTTAGAAGGTGAGCAAAAATCCGCCAGCTTCATAGACTCTCACTCACATTTCCAACTTCCTCAAATCTTGTCTGATTGACTTGATTTTGTTATTGGCAGGTGGCCCTTTGAGATATCTATCACACTGCAGTCTCCGACCTTCTCTCTATTGTGTGGCTGTTGAGTAATTTGCAATTGTTTGCGATTTTCGAAAAAAATCCCGGGAATTGTTAGGACGGTTGCAACAATCCCCTGTAGCCCCTTCAACAGTACGGTTTTTGCACGGCGGTTTCTTTTGTTGTTTGGGGAAGAGGACTCGCGACTTTGCTTTTGTTTCTTTATGTTACGGAAGAAGCGGGGAGGATATATGTACGGGATATGCCATGGCCGCCAGCGGCCGAATGCAATATGATTACAAACAAACAAAACGGTTTTTGCACTGTACAGTGACATATCACCCGATTGCGAATACCCCCCAGTTGCGAATCTAGTAGTTTTGCTTGGTTAAATCTCGACAAGGGCTGTGTTGCAACCATGGGATTCGCAACCGGGTGGTCTGTCACTTCACACAAGATATTCCCTTCTTCGACATTATTCCGTAGCAGCGATAATTTCAAATCCTGGATATAGATGTTAGTCAACATTGTCACAGCAGCGGCGATAGAAGTTAAGAGTGGAGTTTGAACTTTAAAATATGACCTAACCCTTTGTAGCAACGGTTTTCGATTATGGCACCTGGTCGGGAAGAAATGTATGCAATCAGCTGCATCCAAAAGCCACCTGAACCCGATATCGCCCATGAGAGGAGCTCTCGATATCCTGGCACCAATAGTAGTGCAGAAAGTGATAGAGGTCAGTGACAGAGCAAGTTGCTTTTTTTTTTGATCCTTTTTATAAGGTTTGAAATTCACTGTAAGCTCTTTTTGGATAAACTGCCCTCAGTTAATATGTGCAGCTTGATCTCCTTGGGACCCGCACATTCCAAAGCTTCTGCTGAAGTTTAAACGTAACGTCTGCACAGTACATCCTGATTGAAGCTTGGGACTGTCAGCGAAGGCACTCAAGAAATAGCTATGAGAGTGTATACCGATCCCAACACTTGCAGAAATACTGGATTCCATCCAGTGTAGTCTTGGCCCGATATTTCTCGTGCATCCAATTATTTTTGTTGTCTAAGTCGTTCCAAATTTCGTCCCAGTTCATATCGTCTCCCATAGTTGCATGTATTCAGGTCGGGTTGAAAATTTGGGGTTGAAAATTTGGGATTGAGGATGATAAAGTTGAGATATTGACAATGGACCTGAAAACCGGGCCTCGGGAGAGGTTATATACAAGCGCGACTCGCATTGTACGCGCTGTCATGTCGCTTCTATGATTGTGGTATTTACACGATCTTGCAAATACACTGCTAGCATGCGGCACAGATTGTCGTGCAAGCTGAACGTCTGAAAGATTTGTGACAAAAAGGGCCCAAATAATGGGCAGAGGCCCGATTAACAAGGCCAAGCACCTTAAAATAGGGTCGGTCATATTCGTCAGGACACCATTAGGTAGAGCATAAGTACATCCCAATCCAAAAACCCAGTCAACCGCAAAAAAAGAATAAGAAAACCTATACAGCTCGTATTCCCCCCTTACAACTTCGCGTCGCTACCAACCAACTCCGCCGCCGCCGCCACTATTGCCAGCTTGCCCGTCTCAACAACCTTAGTTTGGAAGATGACCTTTCCGCCCTCCTTCCACATTTCCGTCCTCAACGTCTGCCCCGGTACAACCGTTCCCGCAAACCTCACCTTGATGTTCTTAAACTTCCCAAACGACTGGTATATATGCTTACCCGAAATGCCTAGAAAGCACAGTCCGTGAAGGATTGGATCTTTGAATCCACCCACGGCCGCGAATGAGGGGTCGATGTGCAGGGGATTGCGGTCGCCGGAGAGACGGTAGAGCGCCGCCTGACTAGGCGTGGTCTTCTCCTCGACAACCTTATCTGGGGAGCGCTGGGGAGGCTTGTTGGCAGCAGTTGCGGCACCACGGTCTGTAACCTTGGGGTTTCCTCCGAAGCCACCGGATCCGCGGATAAATATCGTTGATTCGTTGACAAAGACGACTTCGCCGGCGGAGTCTTTTGTCTCGGTTCTTGTCACGACAACAGCGGCAGCACCCTTATCCGCGACTTCGATGAGGGAAGGGTAAGAGGTGAGTGTGCCAGAAGTGGGAATAGGATATTTCTTGATCTCCAAGAACTGCTCTCCGTGTAGTAGCATCATGGGGTTGAAATTTGGCACGATCTCGTCGAACGTGAAAGGAGATTCTGCTCCGAAGTAGGGAACCACCCCAAAAGTGGGGAGGGCTTCAAAATTCTCAGCGCTCTCGAAGACCCAATTGAGGTCGGTGCGCTTGGCGCCGATACCAAGGTTGTAGAGGATCACTTCCTTGTCGTCGTAGGTATATTTGGACCCAGCAGCCTTTGCCTTCTTTGCCTTTTCGATATTGGCAAGGGTGTCGTTGGCGGGTTTTGAATCAGCTTTCTGGGACTTGCGGTTGCCCATGTTCTGCATCATCTTTGCGATGCCTTCATTGGAGGACTCGGGGTGATCGGCGCGCTCATCGAAGGTGACAATCTTCTCCCATGCAGCACGGACAGCTTCGGGGGTCAGAGGGACGTCGACAGGGAAGCCGTAGCCTCCAGACCGCTGCCAGCGAGTGCGCCCGACCCAGCCGGAACCTACCTCGTAAAGACCACCGGTTCCAGGAGCGGGGACCTTATCAGATGCGAGAGCACCGACAAGAGGCGCAACGTATGCGGGCTTGAATGCCTGGACCAACTCCTCGGGAAGGATTGTAGCAGTCATAGCAGTACCAGCGTTGGGAGCGATGGTGTTGACGAGAATGTTGTACTTCTGACCTTCCCTAGCAAGAGCGCGAGAGAAGCCTAAGATTGCCAGCTTTGCGCAGGCATAATTGGCCTGGCCAAAGTTGCCGTAGATACCGGAGGTGGAGGTGGTGTTGATGATGCGGCCATACTTCTGGTTCAACATGAGAGGCCAAGCAGCCTTGGTAACCTTGTAGGTTCCGTCGAGGTGCACCGACATCACCTGGTTCCATTGATCATCGGTCATAGCCGCAAAAGATTTGTCACGGAGGATACCAGCGTTGTTGACGATGATGTGGACAGTGCCGAAAGCCTTGACACAGGTCTCGATGACAGCCTCTCCGTCTGTAACAGAATGTTTGTCGCCAACAGCCTTTCCGCCCATCTTGCGGATCTCGTCGACAACAGTATCGGGATTTACGACATCATTGACGACTACTGAGGCACCGTATTTCGCAAACAGAAGGGCATGGGCGCGGCCCAACCCTGCTCCTGCACCAGTAACGAGGACAACCTTGTCCTTAAAGCCAATAGGCTCACCCTGCTCATTGGCAATCACTTTCTTTGCGCTCTCAAGCAAGCTCATGAAGTCGTTAGGTCTGTTAGGGTGGTCAGGATTGGTAAAATCATTGATCTTTGTCCATCCCTTAATGATAGCACTGGGCGTCAAGCTGTCATCCGCCTTGAATACATGCCCCTTGCTTCGTTCCCAACGGAGTTTTGCTACATGCCCGCCGCCAACCTCATAGATCCCACCAGACTCGGTGGTGTTAGAGTCATGGGTAAGAACGGCGACCAAGGGGACAACCCAGTCGGGTTTCAAGTTCTCAAGGACTTCCGGAGGCATGATCGTCTGCGTCAACCGCGATGCGGCAATGGGTGCAATTGCATTGACAATGATGTTGTATTTCGCACCCTCATGGGCAAGAGTCTCCGAGAAGCCGACCATACCGAGCTTTGCAGCTGTAGAAAACCCCGTCAGCACACGATAAAACGCCTACTCAACCCGAACCTTAAACTTACCAGAGTAATTTGTCTGCCCAAAGCTTCCAAACAGTCCCGCTGCGGAAGTCGTGTTGATTATCCTTCCATACTTCTGCTTCCTCATTATCGGCCAAGCAGCTTTCGCACACTATCCCTTCCCCATTAGCTTCCATTTCTCCATATACTCCTCGGGTACTCACCTTATAACTACCCTCCACATGCACCTTCATAATCAAATCCCAATCCGCCTGCTTCTGGTTCTTAAACGAGATATCCCTCAGAATCCCCGCGTTATTGAGCAGGATGTGAACAGTCCCGAACGCCTGCACCGCCGTCGCGATGATCTTCTCACCATACTCGACCGAATCGTAATTGGCAACAGCTTTCCCGCCGGCCGCCTTGATCTCGTTGACTACCAGATCTGCAGCCTTTACCGCACACAGTCAGCACGACGATCCTTGGTTTTGTGTATGAGGTGGTGGTGGTTACCTTGGTGTCTTTTCCCTCGCCCTTGAATGATCCTCCCAAGTCATTGACGACGACGCTGGCGCCCCGCGACGCAAAGAATAGCGCGTACGCCCTGCCGAGGCCCCCGCCGGCTCCGGTTACGACGACGACTTTGCCGTCGAAGCGCAGTGTATTTGGTGAGCTCATGGTTACTATGTATGTATGGTGCGAGTAGGTAATAAAAACAAAACGCGTAGAAATGGCAATGTACACGGAGGGAGTGGGTTGTGTGGTGGACGTAGAGTGAGTAAGGGAGAAGAAGGAGGAGGTTGTCGGTCAAGTATTTGAGGCAGGTGGCATGTGAGCTGATATTCCCTCGTTCACGGTTTAGCACGACGAGCTCGGGCTAGTCACGGATACAAACAGAGCCGAGGTCGAGGTCGTGATTGCACATGCTACATTGAGAGGTAAGCAATACCACGTGACGGAGCATACGGGGGAAGAGGGAGGGAGCAATGTGAGTATCGGTCTGCGAATTCGGTATTTGATCTGTTATTGATTATTTCTCACAACAGGCGAAATACCGAGGTTCTGTCAGTTCATAGGTATACAGAAGCTCACTCGCATGTACTCAAGTAGTTTGGATCTGGGGAAACTGGGGAAACCGTTCTTTTGTTCAGGGCGCACTTATGTTTACGGAGAAGGCTCAAGAGAGTAAATGGTCAACCTTGGAACGCATAAAACTTATCATTGAGTGCCATAATACATCAAAACAACAAGAAAAACGCTATACAAGAACAGGTATTGAACACGGCATAAAAAAAGCAAACCCCCAAACCCAATCATCTACTCTACAGCTTAGCCAACAGAGTTTGTCCCTTCTTCAACTGCTCCACCGCTTCCGCAACCATCTCATCCACAATCGCCTTCGCGGGCTTCTTCTCATTAATCACAGCTGCAACCTTGCCCATCAAAAACGGACGCGCATTATCCATAGTCTCATCGTCCAACTGATCCGCATCATCTAGCTTCTGAATCTCGAACTCGACCGGGATAACACCCTTCTTCGTCAACTCGACGATTTCATCGCGACGCTCCGTCTCCCAGTGCTCAATGAACGGGTTATTCCTGACTCTCAGGGGACGACCTGTGAAGATGGTGGTGCGGATAGTATCATCGAAGCCTGCGGTGCGAACCGCCTCCTGGTGGATCTTGGGGGCACCCGCCTCGTCGGCCAGGATAAACCGGGTGCCAACCCAGACAGCGGACGCGCCCATCATGAGCGACGCAGCGAGGGACTTTCCATTATAGATACCGCCTGCAGCAACAACCTGGACGGGGTTGCCAGTGAGGGGAGACTTGTTATCCTTTACGAGGTCGACGACAGCGGGGATGAGGATAGATGTTGGGACGTCACCAGTGTGTCCACCTCCCTCACCTCCCTGTGCACAGATGATGTCGACGCCTGCCTCGATACACTTTGCGACGTGCTTGGGGTGTCCGATCATGTTCATGTATACGATTCCGGCCTTGTGGAGGCGGTCGACGATGGATTTGGGTGGAACGCCGACGGCAGACACGAACAGCTTCGCACCGGATTCAATGATGATGTCGACGAGTTCGCTGAGCTTGCCCTTGGTGTAGTCGTAGTTGGTTGCACGCGCGCCGGCACCGAGTTTAGGGATGAGGAGGTCGACACCGAAGGGGGCGTTCTTATCATTGAGGTAAGACTTGAGCTCGGCGATCTGGATGAAAGTAGGTATATTAGAAGCTGAAGCGCGGGAGATGTATAATGTGGACTGTTCACCTGCTCTCTTAGCATGTCGGGGGAGTAACCAAGACCGCCAATAACACCGATGCCACCAGCATTGGTAACTGCTGCAGCGAGCTTAGGACCAGCTGCAACGTTCATACCCGCCAAAGCGATCGGGTGCTGGATCTTAAACAGCTTGGTAAAGTCGGTGGTGATAGCTATAGAACATTAGACAAAAGGAGGTTTAGGCGCTGAGAATGGGAGGTCCAACTCACGTCCAGACATCTTGTCGGTGGATATATGGTATTGTTATGTGGAAGGAATTTGGATACTCCAAGGACGATTGTATTTAGTGAGAGGAGCTGAAAAATCAAATGGGCTCCCATGGAGAGTGGGGCGAGGAAGGACTTTAAAAGCTAGGATTCGCATGTGCGGCCACACTCGGAAGCCGAGGCATTTTGCACGCATCACGGTACACGAGGTGGTGATCGGTAATACATGCGCATCATAGCGAGCACATATTGACGACGCTTGAGATTGAGTAATTCCACGCCAAATCCACACCAGATTCCCGCGTACTTCTGTTTAATTATTCATTCTCTTCATTCTAGACAAACCGAACAAACAAATCCATGATATACACATTAACAAAGAACGCCCGCAAAGCTCAAATCCCCTAATCTCTTATTCCAGCAGATTCGGCATCTGCAATCCACGGATTAAGACAAAAGTATTCCCATTCACCGCAATATCACCAACTTTTTCCCCAAAATTCACCACCCGTCCACCCTCAACGTGAAAGATGCGCAACCTCTTCTCGTCACTGTCACCCTGATTATTCAAGTTCGTAACCTGTAGATTCTTCGCCGCCAAATCGAGGACTCTTCCAACGCTCCAATCCTGCACAAGAATCATCAGCACTGTCTCTCAGCGCGCACGATACAAGAACCGCAACATACCTTCGAGTACCAAAATGTGCCCTTCGGAATCTTTGCCGTAGTCGTCCTTGCCTCCGCCTCCACATACAAGTAGACGCGCTTTTCCGGAGGAACTTTCTCGTCGCCCTTCGCCTCCTTCTTCATCTTCATCACAGCAACGACACTACTATTCCCCGCCGGTTTATGAAGCTTGGAGAACATGCCACCACCACCTCCGCCGGCGGCACCGCCAGAACTACTCGTCTTTTCAGCCCACGACGCCTTAAACCGTTGCAACGCATCCTTCGCCTTTGCCTGCGCGAGCACGGTTGCGGGTGCAGGCGGTGGTTTGCAGTCGTGTGCATCCTGCAATCGATGTACGAGACAGTACTGCTTCCGGCACGTCGGACAGTTGACGCCCGGGTGTGTTGGCGTATTGATGGTGGTTTTGCATTTATTGGCGGCGCACGGGGCGGCGAGGAGGCTTTGTAGGCGCTTTTGGTTGGAGGTGGCGGGGGACGGCGTGGGGCGGAGGGAGGAGAGCCACGAACCGGCCTTTTTGCAGCTGTGCGATGTTTCGGTGCGGTGGTCGAGGCAGAAGGTTCTGTAGATCTGCTGTTAGGAATGCGGAGAAGGGGGAGGTGGTGGAGCTAGGTACCCTTTACACGACTCGCAAACGAAGGGGAGGAAGTCGAGCTGCTTGCAGGTGTCGATGTCGCAGTGCGAACCAATCCCGGCTACGTCGGCGTTCCTGAGGATTTCATCGCGCTCTTGTTGTGTGGCCATTTGTAGCTTAATGCGTAGTCAGGCTCCTCTGCAGGATAAAATCTAGCTTCAACGAAGAGAGGTGATGAGGGTAGATGAAGGGAGAGAAAGACGGGGAGGGGAGTAAGGACTGTGTCGAGCTTTTGTTTGTGTTGCGCAGCCTTCCTCGAGAGGCTGAGGTGGGGGCTCGCGGGGGACTCGCGTCCGCATGGACAGGTAAGCAATGTCCAAGCCGGCATCTTCTGGAAGAATCGAGAGAGAGGCTCTGGTAGGTAATCCACAGCATCAAAATAAGACTGACATCCGAAGATTGAATTACCCGGTAACAGCTTTCGCAGTGTGTGAAGGATTGAATGTGAGCCGATTGGAACACCGCATGTACCAACTGCCAAGCTGTGTCACTTCCTGCCGATCACTAGACAGCACTCGTATTGGGACTCGTGAAGACGAAAGTTCGGGAGCTTTTTCGGAAAATGTTGGTAAAGACGGAAGGAAGTGAGTGTGTGCTTTTTAGTGGTTCAATATGGCGGAGAAATGTGTTGAGACGTTTTCAGCGATTCACTGAGCATTTTCTCAGCTGGAAGTGAACCGTTCGAGAGGTGGACTCAAAGATATACAGACAAATTCCTAGTCTCTACAATACTTCCAGAGAGCTCTGCAGCTTGATTTGCCTCTACGAGTGGGATTAATCAAAGTATTGGTAGGCAGGAACGGCCCAAAAGCACTGACGATAGTACGTTCACAGCCGGCTGTCATACCCTAACATGTACTACAAATGCAAATTGTTTTTGTTTTGTTTTGTTCTTTATTATTATTAAAAAGCACCGGGTATCATCTCTCCTCCCTCTCCTTTCCTCCTCCCCTCCTCTCCCCTCCACTCTACTCCCGAGTTATTGAGTTGCGGAGCTTGTGACCACTGTGAAGGGTTCGGCGTGCTATGTGCTCTTGGGAGAAGGCTGTCTGTAGAAGACTTGGATTCGAGTCTCTTGAGGGAACCACGATAAATAGGTCCACTTTCGACATCTTTGCAGAAATCCGAGAAAAAAACCATCAAACTATTTAGGTATCCGATGCGCTGTGAGAAAGTCCAAAAGCGATCCTTCTGGTCTGTTGAATCATATCGCACAGGCGGAACCCATGAGCTTTCCATCGCCTCCGATATCGAACTCTACCACTCGTACTTATACTAAGAGACAAGAACAAATGACATGTGCGTCTTGTAGTATCTTTGTAGTACCTTGCCGAAGTAGATAGTTCGTATAGTGGGGAAGGTGACGGCTTCTCGTGAAAGGACGGTAGTGCATTGACCATGACTTCGATTGTTTTCCGTCCCGTCAATGAGGTGCTTTGTTAGTCTGATCTCCAACCGCCGCAGAAGCCCTCCCTTCCTGTTTCCTGCAGTCGCACCCGTTCGAGATGTTTTCATATGGTGCAGGCTGAGGAGACGTGTAAGGAGCAATCGGTGTTCTGAACGTTTTCCATAGGACCAGGATCACCAAATCTACCGCGGCCGACAAATTGTGCCCGTTGAAGAAAAGAGAACAGACGCCAATATAATTTTTCGGCGCGTGCGCAAGGGCTCGGTAGAACGGACTCGGCGCAGTTTGCGACTACCTCCTGAACCCGCAGATCGCTATGAATTGGTCTATTCCTCTGGATTTTGTTTACGTTTAGTCTTCTTCCCTGCCAAAGGTTTCGAATGGCTATCAGCCGCTGGGCGCTTCGATCTCTGTGGATGTACTATCACCAGGATAGCATTTCGATCTCTGTGGATGTACTATCACCAGGATAGCATTTCGAGTCTGCAGTGCTGTCTTCGGGAGATTCCCGCCGGAATATTGGCATCGCCGAGGAAAACGCGCCGATGGAACGCGTTCGTTGCGAGGATTCCGTTCAAAACGTCGGAGACCCTTCTAGAGCCGAACTCGAGATCTGCTAGAACCATCTTTATAGAACAAATGGTCAAACATTGTCCATCAAACGTCCATCTTCCTCAGCCTTGGATGAGGCCTCGTCCGTTGACTCTATAGGCTTCTACGCCGCTTTCGATCGCTTCCGACGAAGAAACGTATATATGCGTTGTGTGATCGTTTCAGTTTTAGTTGTGGTCCGCAGATGCCGTGAAGAGAAAGGCGTCATCTCTGAGCAGTGCAGACACCTCTAGATAACTTAGTGGGATTATCAGAGAAGTCCCTAAAGTCGTAGTATCTAGGACGTTGCCTTTGATCTATGGACAAGTCCCGAACATGCATCTGTATGCTCGCGGTGGATCTGTAGAACATTAGCATCGTCTAATGGACCGGCCTTTGGCACTCACATATTCTTTCAGTTTGACTTTCTCCCCATCCTCTAAAGTTGTACACTCATGACGATGGGTAATGGGATAGTGTCCACTTCGATCCCCGCGGGACCAAAGGGACATCGAAACCGTCCCTTTGGCCTTGGGAAGAGATTCCCCTCGTCGTCCAAATACCCCCTCTTTCGAGTCCAGCATCGTATCCGTCGAGGGAGTTCAAACTCAAAATGACAAACGATCGAGCGGTCTGTTCCGTAAGGAACCCGGGTGTACTATGAACATCGCATCGTATATTATGAAACCAAATCTATCCCTTTCCCGTCGATATAGGATGATCCGTCGTGTACGATAGCATATGAGGATGAGGAGGTATTTCCGAACCGCTGTCTCGAGCAGACCGCGCTTCGATGCCACTGTGACTTCCCTCCATCTCCCAGATAGCTCAACATTCTTTCAAGCGAACAAAAAGACTTCCAAAGCTTGTGGAACATCAACTGCCGATTCAAGAACCACCCAAAGGAAAGCGCTTCCCGATGAGCCGGCTTGTTGGTGCCTGAGGTCCGCCTCATAACCTTGACGTTTCGTAGCTGCCGAACTCAGCTGCTATCATATCAAAAACCGGGTCTTCCGCAAACGGACAGAATGGGTGTTCACCTGCATATCCTACTCCTTGTTCATTGTCGACCCTGTACGATACAGTGATCCGTTGGTTGGGAGGATATCGGGAGCTCCAAGTACGAACTGAAGGGCCTTTTATTCTCACCCTCGAACTAGTGATATTGGCACGAGACGTGCTCGGAGCCGAGACCGTATCTCCCCGGCTAAAATTGACCAGACGTCCCGTAGACTTTTTACCGCAAACCGGTGTGGCCTCGTGTCCATCACTAGGTAACATCTCGTGTTAGCTTTTAACCTCTCACATAGGTTGGAGTTGCAAGACATACCTGTCCCCCCTCCCCCCCCCCTCCCCTCCCCAAGTAGCCAGGGGAGGTGAGGAAAAAAGAACCTGGCTCAATAAGGAAGCAACGCTTCTTGTAATCCCAGAAGAAAACTCAAAACCCTCACTATCGGGTTGGCATAAACTGTAAGCTTGATCTGATCGGGGATGCTCACCCAACAAGATGTGCTTCTTCCGAAAAAGGAGGTCTGGAGCGTACCGATCGAGCCTATTTCACTCAACCGTAACCGCCCTCGAGTTTGTTGTGATGATGGGCTGGGCCTTGCATTGCACCAGGCAAGCAAGCGCTTAAGCATATGATGTCCAGATATTGCATCGTTTGGCTTTTCTTCTTATCTTTTTCGGTTCTGACGCCCTATGTCTGCATCTAGAACCTACGTAGTGAGGGGTAAGGAACCAGGGCCCAGGTGCACGGAACCGATTTGACCTGACAGGTCTGCACAAGCGATCACTCACTCGGGAGTCAGAGAGGTAACGTTAACTTGGTATCTACCGTCACAATCAATTCGGGCTATGGTTCTATTGAGTTCCGCACATCCCCCCGCGAACTTTTTACCAGCATCAAACCTTCGGACACTCCCAAATTTTACCATTAAGCACCTCCCCTAGCCCATCGTCAGCTCTCTTCCTGCACCAACCCAAACTGCGAATTATAGATCATTGGATTCCTCGTCAACGCCCTACTAACCGGAGACGCCGCTGTCCAAATCCATTAGCTCTCTGCCCTCCTGTCCCTGACAAGTAAACACCTACGTATAGCCAACTTCTCTCCACTCCCATCACTCCATTGCTTCCTATGACCCTGCTGCGCTCTAAAATTCAACGGACTAACGGTCTGTCGCTTCACTCCGTCACTGCGTGAACTCTGGCTCCGGACCAGACTCAAAAAGTCATCGAGAACGTCGTGGGAGGGGCCGGGACTGTACGCCCCATCAGCTCTCGCCCCCCAACCCAGGTAGTGCAGTGATCATACCTATAGAGCCTCACCATCTGCTCGCCACCCTCTCCCTCCGCAATCTCGGCGATGCTCCCGCTCCTGCTGCTCCGTCCCGGTCGCGGGGCGGGACTGGGTGTTCGCGGCATCGGTATCACGCCGCGTTGCGGGAGGTAGCTACTAGGGATGCGGAGGGGCTTTGGCGCGAATACGGGGACGGGGGAGGGGGAGGATGTGGATGGTCTTGGTGGTGGCGGCATTGCAGATGATGAACTTGACGTCGGGACAGGGGAGGACGGCGACGGGGACGGCGACATCGCTGCAAGTGTAGTGGTGGCTTGTTAGAGTAGGTGTAAGTGAGCTGTCTGCTATATTTATTGATCAGGCCGGCTTCTGGTTTGGCTGTATGAAGTGGTATGTTAAGTGAGCTGAGTGCTACGCGGTGGCGATGGTCGGCGGTGGGATATGTGGAGTGGGCAGGGCAGAGCTGAAGCAGGAACCGCAGGGTACTTAAGCGTGTCGGAACCGAAGGAAAAGGGAGCTAGCTATTCAAGCCCTATCTTGGAAGGAGGTGCCTGCCCCTGGTGCACGTGCCTCTTGTGCCGAGCTGTGACAGCGTGCGCACTGTACTTGGTACAGAACCCCATAGAACTGCGAACACGTCCCCAAGCTTGATATCCCCAGATTGTCTGCAGAAAGCCTCACGTAACCCCAGATTTCCACCCATTTAGCCGCCGTTGGACTGCAACGTAAGGCGGTGAGGCTGTAGAGTGGGCAGTGCGCTATCGTCTGATTCGTGTCTGCTCTTCTTACTAAGGAGGCTTCTTGCCGCTTGTTGTCGGCACCTGTCATGCGTGCTAAGCAGCGCTCCTCTAGATCGCATAGCATAGCCTTCGATAATAAGTACAGAACCCATCTGAGTGAGACAGCATGATCAGCTCTATTGGCCTCCCCAATCACGGAGCGTCCCGCTCCAAATGCCCCCAATATAAAGAATATTTTCTACATAAAATCCAATGATATGGATCCCCCATCCTAAACCCACCCATTCATGGCAGAGGAGAAAGGAAAAGTGAAAGATGCAGCACACGGGTTACTGTACACCACAACGAATGAGAAACACGAAAAGTAAAACAAAAACGCCGCGCCATGGTGAAAATGCTACATGCCCGACAAAAATCCGGGTACACCAAAGATGAACAAACAAAGCCCCCCAGAAGAATGCTAAAGAGACGGGAAAAACAGCCACGATTCTTGTGGCTAGAAACCCATAAATTTTTCTTCTTCTACGTCTTTACCAGTATCTTCCTAAATCGCCGTCCCAAATCATGGTGATGCCCGCCACTAGTTTGCCCTCTAGACGATGAGCTGTCGAAGTTTCCTCGCAATGCGCCATCATCCTTGCTCAAGCGTACTCCACTTGCAATTAATGCCCTCTCTTCAGCAAACGCATTTCTCCTCACCTGACGCTTCTCCTCGATTGTTTCCTGGCTGAGATGGCCGAATCCATTTCGTCTTCTATAGCATGCCTCGATCAGCGCACCGGCATCAATGAGACTCCGCGGTATGGTCTGAACGACTTGAAAGATCTCCATAGGATCATGGACTGATCTAATTTGCGATTCGCCCGTTTTGAAAACCGTCAGAGCAATGCGGAAGAGTGTCTTTGAGCCTTCACTGTAGAAAGATCAATATCATAGTTTAAGAAACCCTGCGTGGCCATGGGGAGGTGAGTCCATACTAGAAGAGGCAGTCCCAAACTCGCAGGGTAGTCTCAATAGGAAGAGATCCAATAAAGCCGCTCATGAACCAGGATGATGTGCATAGCGTGACGGGAGGTAGCTTAGTCGAGTTCAGTTCTACTTCACTTCCATCCAGGCCTCCACCAATCTTAGCCCAGATTTGCGGAAGGCTATCCCGAACACTTATCATGAGGACCTGCAGATTAATAAGTCTTGCTCAACAGGAAAGAAGCATGGTAAGAGCACTCACCCATTGATCAACGCTACTGCCTTCGAGGTTTAACTCATGAGTCCCCGGAAGATGCGTGTGCGTGAGGATATACAGCATCCAGAATGTCTTTTCCTCGGGCATAAACAGGAGTAGTAGTCCAGCCAAAAAGTTCAGACTCTGGCAGTATCCAACTTTTGGTACATATGATGCAAACGCAGTTAATACCCGCCTAAGCTGCTGTACTATCACAGTCTCGTATTGTTTCTCCTGTAACTTTGATAGACGTGTCATGCCGGGAGGTGGATCTGGCTTGTATTTGATATTATCTGGAAACGTCCGATGTAAATCGCGCTCAATGAGCTCTGCATCTGGGGGAGGTGGACCCTGGTTCACTATCTCGTCGTACTTCCCAGGATATTTATTGAGGTATTTTTGACCACCCGCATACCAAAACCAGGCAGCTCCCCTCCATTCCGGTGGTATTCCTTTGCGTACATATCGCTTGATTTTGGCAGACTTTGGCGGGAACCTTACTGGACCTCCTTCTCCTGGGGTTAATCCGGATTCGCGAAGGAGCTGATCCCACTTTTTCCGCCGCCTGTCAAGAGTCTCATTATACCGAGCTTCCCATTCTTCATATTCTGCCAGCGATATGAACTGGGTCTGTTTCTTGAATCTGCGGTACCTTCAACATTAAATTCGTACAAGAATGTGTAGTGATATAACTTACCCATATCGATCTCTCGGCTCAATAGGAGGAGGTGGTGGTTCTGACTTATCTGGAACATCCTCCATCGGTAGGCCTGGCTCCTCTGGACTGGGTCTCACTGTATCACTAACTGGTACAGAACTCAGAATCATCTCCTCATTAATTTCCCCTGAAGCACCGGTCGCGTCGGGAGCCTCGGCGACAGATGGTTCATTTGGTTCAGCTGATTCGCCTGGCGGGTGGTGTATCGTTGGATCCACATTAACAGGCTGCTGGGCATTAAGCAAATCATTCCCTTCCTGCATATCCAGTTCCTCCTGTAGTCGATCCTCCTGGGCTGAATACCGTGACCTCACGTCCGACGACGTATCCCCTTCAAGTGCTGAATCTCCTCTCGTCCTGTACGCGTATCCTCCATCGGAATAAGTCGGCCCCCCTAAAACCGAATCACCCTTGCTTCGCCGATATTCCGACTCCATTCCTGACGCGTACATGTCATCTTCATCCGTGTCTGATCCATACATCCCTATTGCCTCGTCCACTGTCATCGCATTGCTACTCTCTGTTAGAGTCTCGGACGTCGTTGTAAAACTACTAGATCGGTTCAGATCGGATGTAGAAAGTGCTGAACGGAATAACGCCTGAATCTCCTCTGCATTGCCAGGGGGCGGCCCGAACGAGCTATGGGGAGAGTTGTTTACGCTATTCGCTGTGGAGAACGGGGGTTGTGGGTGGTAAGGATGACTTCTCAGAGGCTCGCGGTGGAATGGTCGATGGAAGTTGTTATGGTGCTGCCGATTTTCAAACAGGTCAGGCGCTGAGCTTGCCAGGTTTGTAGGTAAGCCAGGTGGAGATATCCTATGCTGACTGCGCCCATGCGCCAGTGCCTGATGTGGTTGTGAGGCAGCAGAATGCGAACCTGTGGTAAATCCTCGTTCCCTGGAGATGTTGCTAAATGCAAGGGGCATTTTTAGCCCTGGCGGGGGTGGTGGTCGGTTTTGCGGCATCGAAGGGTGTGGTGGATGTACGTCGTTGCGACTACCAGGCCTACTTCCCGTCCTACTTCCAGGCCTGCTCCCAGGTCTACTACCCCCACCACCACCCTTAATCACCCGCTTTCCTTGAGGAGAAGGTCGGCTCGGTAATCCAACGATCCCTCTCTCCATGCTTTTCTGCCGAATCAACCTGTTTCCACCTTGTCCGGCTTCGTATGGGGTCCTGCCGTTAGCATCCCAAGCTTTGATGTTTGAATTGCTGCGCTGACGGTGGTGTGATCGGCCCGGTCTTCCGCCGGGACCTCGTTGCGACTGCCCTAGCTCAGGGACAGAAGACATTCGCCTCACACCCAGCACTGCCCGACTAACCTGCGGTGGCCGATTATGCTTCTGCAGTAGAGGTCGCGGTTGGTGCACAACAAAGTCAAGTTCGTCTTCAGGTCGATAGGGAGCGTATGAGTGTTGTTGCTGGTGCCGCGGAGGTGATGAATGCTTCCGTTGACGTTGTTGTGGCGGTTGCCGTAATCCCTCGTCTAACAAAGACTCCATTGGCGGTTCTACACTTGAAGTAGTCATCATGGTGGTTCAAACCCGAGATACTCCAGTCTCGGCAGCGAGAAAGTATTGTGCTCAAGAGATGGAAACGCCGCCAGTGTGATGCATCCAACAAATGGGCGGTTGAAGGAAAAGAGCAGCGTGCAAAAATTGGAAATGCAAAGAAGGGTGCAGTAGCAAGCAGGTTGTGAAAGAGAGTAGTAGCTGTTGTTGGTATGTCGGAATTGAGCTGTTGGTTCTCCTGAACAAAACTAGACAACGACAGATCCGAGCGGGTAGAATATATTAGAGGGCCCGTATCATGCTCGGGCGAAGTTTCTGAGACGGCAGGTGTAGAGAGGGGTTGAATTGAGGAGTCCGTGAATTATAGCAGAAGTTGACGACAGAAAAGTTGGAATGTTTAATGTGCAATAACTGCAACAATCTGCAATGCAATATCAATGTTGCGGCAGCCAGCCGGTGGTAAGTTTGTTTTTCGGTAATACCGTAATCCTCCAGCGGATCAGAGGGGAGCTGTAAGATCTAAAGATACTGCGGCATCGGGAACGAGAGAGGTTGTAGGAAGTAGAGCATGCGCAGTCAGTACCAGCACGTACTGTAGATGTCGAATTCAGTGCAGAAGTAAAAAAGGAATGTGCTAAAAGCATGTACTCTATGCACAGTAGGCAAGAGTAAGCACCTAAAGCAAGAAACAACGGTGCCTGATGCTTGGTGGATAGGAACAACAACGCAACTGCAACAAACAGAGGACGAGCGAAGAGTGAACAAGAGCAGCACAGCAGGGCACAACTCAAAAGCACAAGCTGCTGCTGCAAAGAAAGACCGACCGCCAGACTTTAGACGGCCGCCAGCCCAATAGCAGACAAGATGACAAGACAAAACAGGAGGAGGAATTCCTGGAATTCCCAATTGGGCGCAAATGAAAGTCAAAGCACCACCTCCTGCGCACCAGCAGTAGTGCCGCATTAAATTATTTACTAACTACAGTAGTTGGCGAATAAGTAATAATAAGAAATTATCTACGAGAAATGAGAAAATCGAGAGCCACTCCACTGGGACTTATTCAATATGCTGGGAAAATAATCCCAGTTCGAACGTGTGATTGCTCCCCTGGCGCGGACCCGAGTAATTTCATTAAGCTGCTAAGCCTAAGAGGTTAGACTCCAGACTCCGTGACGATTGGGAATGGTTTACGTGAGAAGGAATTGGGACTGATCTCGTAACCACTAGCATTATGAAATTGTGGATGGCATCGTATCTGCTATGTGCATTTGAAATCGTGCTGCCTGCCGTTAGTGATACAGACGCGAGACATTTCGCGGACCGCTCTAAGTAGATAAAGTTCCTAAAAGACGCACGTTGCTGCCGCAGATGTAGGTACATTTTTATTTCCCCTGCGTTCGTTGGTTGGTTGTGGAACGCCCAATGTCACCAAGACGTGCATTGCAGGTTGAAGCAATGAAGCGGAAAGACATCTCCGCATCTCGCTGGAGGAAGGAGAAGAGGTCACCGGTTTGGACCCCCTTCCAACACGGCTTGACATCCCATGCTGCAGCATCAATGGTACCCCGGATGAGTCTTTGGTCAAACCCATTCTTCTTGGTGGCTCGAGAACCTAACCACAGCTGTCGGGACGTACATCAATTGAACATAAATGCGGAAAGCTTCCACCGTGTCGAGATTATCAGAAGTAACGCCACGCATTCCATCCCTTTATATCATGAATTCCCCACAGAACACACTTCACTTGTATCTGGATATTCCTCCGAGAGTTTCACTAAAAATTCTCATGCATCACATTCAAAAATGTTAATATCTGACGAATGATCATTGTATCCCATCGATTCTGACTTTCTGACGTCAGTATCTTCGTGCACAAGCGGTTAAGAATAAAAAAGTACGAATAAAAAAAATACAAATCACATCACACCCCCGAAAACCCAGGTACGGTACTATGTTCACTACTATTTTAGGCCTATATTCATAAAAGCAAGTTGAATTCGGTGATGAGCCAGACTGATTTGTCGTCGTGCCAAATTTTCGTGCAACTCCACAACAGAACTTACCCCTCACGACAACAACTCCCATCCCAACCTTATCAACGCAACCTTATCAACGCAACTGCAACACAAAAAGAATTACCTTACTCGCCGTAAATCTATGGTTTAATTGGTGGGGCACAATTTTACGCACTCCATTTTAATCTTGGGGTAGCACTGGTGCAGGTATTAAACTTCAACCCCGCACGATATATACGCCAAGCCATATCAGACGTACAGCGATAGCCCTAACCCTGATATTGCGGTTGTTGCCATGTTCAATAAACATGTGCTCTCACTCAACGCTATTCTTACCCCTGCCATCGCCCCTGTCACCAACCCAGCCTTTTTTCAACAATTCGTGCATCGCTAAAATGATGGATGAAGGACCAACCCCAACAACCGAGAGTTCGGCAAAAAAGAAAGTGAAACAACTTGCGGGAATAACCTCATCCCGTCTTACGTGAATAACCTCATCCCGTCTTACGTCACACAGTATAGACGGAGCAAAATTTCAACGGATTTGCAGCAAACTTACACCAATACGAATGCCCAGAAGCCTCCTTACAGCTCTATTTCGCATACTGCTTGGTCCACTCCTTCGCCGTCTTCTCGAAGCTAGCCTTCCTGTTCTTATATTCATCGGCGATGGAATTCTCAACAGCATCCTCCCTATTATAAATCATACATATTGTCAGTTTCGGATCCTAAGTATCGAACTTATAGTATTTGCGATAAACATACGGATTCGGTTCGAGTAGCAGCCCTCTAGCCATCTCCAGCACCGCGTTAATCTTGCAGCTCGGCTTCCACGCATCGCTGCGGAGGATCCCAAGACACATGCTTCCCTTGTCGTCATTCGAGACATTCGGATGGTAGATCTTCGTCTGAAACGAGAGGATTGGAGGCTTGAAAGGATAGTTGTCGGGTAGTGTCAAGAGGAGCTTGAAGGTTCCGCCCTATATCACAGCCTTATCAGCAACGCATCGGACCGTCGTGTGGCAGGACAAACAAACCGCATATGGCGATTCCTTAGGACCCGTAAGCTCGATGTTCCATTTGAACATGTTGCTGTCTATGGGCTGGATGCTGACGCCCTCAAGCGGGTTGGATTGGATCTCTGCGTATTCCTATTCCGTCGTTAGCTCTGCTGTACTGCTGAAATAAGTAAAAACATACGCGCGAGATGCGCTTCTGAGCGTTCGCCATGGTTCGAGAGTTGAGTGAAAAGTTTGTTGGTTGGTATTTAGTTGACCCCGCAATCCAGAGGTTGAACACGACGCTGTGTGGGGTTGCTCTTAGCTTTAGCTTCAGGGTCTGGGATTTGTCTTGGCACTCGTCATGATAGATCACCCCCTTCCACATCAAAGACGCCACTTTCAGTGTGACATCAAACTCTTTTCGTGTCTACTAGAAGCGGTCACCCAAATTTCGATATCACGCCTAAAAGATAGTTCCATGAGAAGCACAGCGCCACAGAAGAGGAAGTCTATTTACAACCGTCCACAGCTGGACAACTCTTCATTTCGCCTTCACACAAGAGATCTCCTAGGTCGTGGAAGCTGCCCCAGGCAGACTGCGCGGTAACATTTGCATATTCTTATGGTACCCTCCAGGGTTTTGGAAACTAACACCCAATCTTGCACGGTAGGTTTCCTTTTCTCCTTATCCAGCTTATGTATATACCTATACCAGTACTTAACGACCTAGTACTAAGCGCTATAGTAGTTCGCTCTTCAGTAGGCGACCTTGGGATCGGGCGTGTACATGGAGTATGCATGCGGTCTGCAAAGGAGTGGGCCTTTGCGTAACGCTCACGAAGCGTGAGAGCTCTGGATTTGACCACAGACAGAAAGCTTGTATACCAACTCCACGTGCGAAACCGGCGCGCTAGAGGAGCTTATTTGGACAACAACTTTCCAACGAATCTTCAGCTCCCATTGGTTAGGTTAACGTCAAGTTCAACAGATCCTGGTTCTCGATTGGCTAGATTAATCGGCATCAGGAATACGAAGTACAACGAGAGCATGTAAGGACATTGGCGCATGCTCATGAATATAAGAGGTATCCAATCAATGACTTCGTGGGGGTATCATATGTACTACAACATCTTTGTAGTGTACGATGCGATTCTGGAGGCAAATTGGCTTCATCCATCCTACAGCTCTAGTAAAGATGTGGAAGGTGTGTTTAAATCGCATCAAGTCACGAATATTGTTTGCTTCAAGCTCAAATCGCGTGACTAGGATTCTCCATCTTAGCGGCGGTGATTGCCGAATCCATAGCATCGACCTGACTCGGCGGGTTTCACTTCGGCGGATTTTCAAAAAATTTGAGCCCTAACGGCCCATACCCATTTCATCGTTCCCGAGGCAGAGATTTGCAAATCCTGAAACCGCACTATCCGAACTACGGGAACATCCAGCCTGCTTCTAATGCCGTTTTCTGACATGTCACCTTTCGATCGCGGTATGTGCATCGAGTACTCATCATATCGTACATCGGTGAGCTGCAACGGAAGAGATTTTGACGTCCCCGAACCCGAGTACAGTTTCCCGGAAAAAGTATTCCAGCCCCTTATTTGTGGTCCCTATTTTGATGGCGCACTTCTACAATTTCGCTCCAGCCTTTCGCCTTATCCTTTACCTGAGATGTCGGACTTCAAAGTGTGGGAAGTTTCCAAACACCACCGAAAGTTCAAGGAATGTCTTCGAACCCCCACCCAACATACGGTCCTTTATGCAGAACAATTTACGTATTTCCCGTCACCAACTAGTTACGCCTCTCTCTAGTTGATGATTCTGATCCCTATCGCTGTGATCGAGGATGCAGACTTCACTTTATCCCACGTACGTAATGCCAAACCTTGAAACAATAGAAGTGATCAAGCAGCTCTCCAGATGAAAAAAATCAACCCCTCAAGCGTTATCATAACATAATGCTCGAAGAACCAAATTCTGTGTTTGTGTTGTACTCCCAAATTCCTATTCCGGCGCGACGCGATTTGGCTTCTCCATAGGGTTTTCCGCAACCATTGAAGAAAAACTGGTAATCGCAGGGGTACGGTATCTTCTGTGCGTAGTGACAACCATCGACAGTGCTCAGTAAGTTTCATTCATCTTTCCTTGTCTGCTACTCTCATTTGCTACGCCGTCCACGCCGCCGTTTCCATCAGCCCCACCTCCGCCGGCGGGCATCGTATCCCTAATACCTATTTCCAATATACCCTTGGCAAACATCACCCGTCCAAGATTCCACACGGTGCCAACTATTGCCTTCGTTATATCCGAAGTCGCTGCAACAACTGGATCATCTGTATCGCATGGCACCAAAACCAAAAGCAGGTGGCTGAAATTTGGCTTGAGCTTCTCTATGGTAACCAAGCCATAGAGGAAAAAGTTCTGCGCAGTGTTAGCAGCGTTGGAGTGACGGACATCTTCGGCGAGCATACGGTACATCCTTCTACCAAACATTCCGGAAACCACCAGTCTTCGCTCTGGTGATCTTGTGAAATTCGTAAAGCAATGTTTCTAAGCGGCCTGACTGGCCTAAGTTGTGACGCCCGAGACTACACCGAAGGCGGCCTTTCAGACAGCCGGATCCGGCCAGCCTGCAAGTATCGATAAGCCTGGCTTAGTAACACCGCCTCCAAAACTGTGACTCCAGCTGTTAGCTCAAGGTCTGGCCTTTTGGCAGATATCCCAACCATCCTTCTTGGATAATAGTCTTCTGGGGCCAGCCGGTGCCCAGCGGCCTGCAGGCAACCATGGGGGCAAGGCACGGTGTCGCTTTAGACCGCCCATAATTTTGACAGCCGACCAATCCGCCAACTCCTATAAATATGTATCTGGGGAGTCCCTTAATCTTTGGCACTATCTGTGAATACCTGCAAATACCCGCGGGTATCTACAAATATCTAGCGCACACCAAGGACCAGGGACTCAATATAAGAGATACATTTTCCACACAGCAGAGAATATTACAGAAGTATGGAGATATATTTAGGCCGGTAGGCATTCCGACCGGGTTCGGCTTGTAATCTCAGCACCCACTGCTCGTGCCTACAAATTGATTTTACTGAGCAGAGCCAGCCATTCATAAACAGGCCTGGCAGGGCCCGGGGACGACCCAGGCCGGTCCGGCCCGGGCAATGCTAAAACCATCTGACCCCATTGCGTCTTGAGTCATCCAGAGAGGCGAGATGCGGGGGAGCTGGGGTCCCATGGATGACTGTCAGTGACCACATCCGTAGGAACCGAGATGTCAGGCTCATATCTCCACCAGTTCTATTCCAGGATTCGGTTGGTTGGTATCTAATTTCGCTTCGTGCCGTCAAACCGAGATGTAAGGTCTCCAAGAATCACCAGAGCATCCGAAACAATGCAGCTCGCGATTGCGTCGTGCCAACTGCCCTGTGATTCTCAAATCCCGAACACCAAATGGTGAGTCCGGTACTTAGACAGACGGTTGAGACTCCTGGGGCCTGTCTGCACAGATCTAACTTCGTAGCTCCCCGCCTACGGCAGCGATGTGGAGAGAAGATCGTATCATGACCACGATTGACGGACTTCTCGTCGAAGCTTGAAATCCAGGTATTGAATTCTCGTTGGTTCGAACATTGGAGTCAAGACCTGGTCCTTGTTGTCGCAGAGAGATTAAGATCACGACCTTCAGAGAGGGCTTGAAACTCCTTGAGTGTTTGGTCCTGGGGGGTGGGTCGTGGCGTTTGGTCCTGTCGTTGGTACTGTCGCATGAGCGGTGGGTGGTGGGGTATCGGTTGAGGGAGACAAGGTGACGACAGGCGCGCTTCTCGTACTTCCTATGTGCAAGATCTTTTAACAAAGCATGAATTCATATCGTCTCGTGCCCAGCGAGACAATAATTCACATTCAGGGCTTCCCAACAACCAAAGGAGCAGACGATCTTTTCCCTAATTATTGTACTGGGCCAACCAAAAAAGGGTAAAAATATACGACGATTGCATCCATCGGGAATCGAACCCGAGCCACTTGCTTGGAAGGCAAGTATGATACCATTTCACCATGGAAGCGGATGGATGAAGGTTTTTGGCAAAAACGCCAGTTCGCAATGGCATAATCATAAAAGAGCACTCGACGCAGGTGATTCCACCAAACAATTCTAGTTTCTGGATCCGCCCGCCTAACCACTGTACTAACCAGCGTCTGAAACTATTACATAGTCTCGTGACGGCCTACTGCGTAGCCTACAGTTGTGGCTCTCACTATAGCAGGGCAATAGTAGCATAACCAATGAATTCGATACTCTTGCAACTAGAGCAGACTTCATCACGTTACTGCACTCCTCGTATCAACGCGGGGCCTCGTAGACATCTTAACCCCAAACGACATATCGCTACGGTGTATTTATTAGCGCAACCAGCCAGCAATTGAATAGAGGCGTAAATCGGGAGCTTTCGAAATAAACAAATTACAAAATAGTACCACGTGATACTATCAAGGCATTGTGTCCGAGTGGTTAAGGAGAGAGATTAGAAATCTCTTGGGTTCGCCCGCGCAGGTTCGAGTCCTGTCGATGTCGCTATCTTCTTTTGCTCGTTCTCCGGGGTGCTTTTTATGACCACGAGGAGGCCGAAAGACGTGGTGATGGTGGACGAGCCCGACGGCAGTCTCTATCTTCTCCAACGTCACCCCCCAGAGGTGCCACCCGTTCGGCTGGTTGCTGGTATGCTCATGTGAAAGGGTAGATGCAATCGGCCCGTTCTTGCAGTTGACTTGGAATAGGATATGCATGGGTGGTCGAGGCAGTGGACGGGGCTTTTTAGGTGCAATATGGTGATAATGGTGTTGTGGGGTGCGGCGGGACGCATCAATGAAACGGATGAGAACGGGATGGTAAAATGTGTGATAGGCAAGTATGTGATCCTTTCTTATGCATCTTAAAGAGTCTGGTTATGGCTCCGGAGCAGGCACAATTTCATCGTCACGCAATGTATAGAAGGTACACACATCTTCAAGAACTCTATGTTGAACCAGAGCCAACGCCAATATACATAACGCCGCGTTATCTACTTTTGATCCACTTCCTATGTTGAATACGACCGTCTCCCTAACTGTCTAAATTTTCCCGCCGTCCACGAACTAACCCCTCCAAATCGCCACCGCCATATCCACAACCTTCTTCATCTCCGCAACGTCATGCACCCTAACCACATCTGCACCGCCGGCTACGCACGCGGCGACAGCACCCGCAGTACCCCATTGCCTCTCGCCCGCCACAGCCACTCCGGTAACCGTGCCCACAAACCGTTTTCGACTTGGGCCCAGCACCCATGGCAGCCCCCCACCCCTCATTTCGCTCAGACGTCTAATACACTCCAAATTCTGTTGCATCGTCTTTGCAAACCCCAGTCCCGGATCAAGTAGGATATTCCACCTCCTGATCCCCGCCTCCTCAGCAGCTTTAACGCGCGAGTCAAGTTCTGCCTTGATATCGTTGATGAGATCGTGGTACGACACCAGCGAGTTCATTGTCTCTGGTGTGCCGCGCGTGTGCATGAGAACAATGGGGACGTTAAGACCTGCGACGGTGGAGAGCATGCCTGAGTCCAACAGGCCAGCTGAGATGTCATTAATGATGTTTGCGCCTGCCATTATGCTCTTGTGGGCGACAGAGGCCCGGTAGGTATCGACGGAGATGGGGATGTCGATGCCCGCTGCGCGGATGGCCTCAATGGCTGGTATCACGCGGCGAAGCTCTTCTTCTTCACCTACATCACGGGCTCCCGGACGAGTGCTTTGTCCGCCAATATCGATGATACTGGCGCCGGCCTCAATGAAGGAGCGTACAGTATCCAAGAGGTTGTTGTGGTTGTATTTCCCGCCATCCGAGAAGGAATCTGGCGTCAGATTTAGCACCGCCATGATGAGGGTATCTTTATTCGGATTGCTCGGATCCAGCGGTGGTGTGGTTGGTAATATTTGGACGTATGTACGTAGCGGAGGAGTTCCAGGCGGGGGAACTGGAACAGCGGCGAGGTGGTGTTTAAATGCTGTTGAAGTATGGGGATGTGCACGGTTTGGTGCAATGTCGCAGAGGGGGCGGAGAACGAATTCGCGTTCGAGCATGGAGAGGTGAGGAATTGTTAGAGTTGGAGTGGCCATAGTGAGGGCGTCGTAGAGGAGGATATCGAGATCCACTGTCCGAGGTCCGTTGACAGTGGTCTTGACCCTGCCCATGGCGTCTTCGATGGATTTGAGTTCTTTCAAGAGGTCTTCTGGGGAGAGGGTAGTTTCAATCTATCCCATTAATATAAATCTTGGGAAGGTGGAAGAGACAAATACCTGGCAGACGCCGTTCAAGAATGTCGGTTGGTCCGTGACGTACATCGGCGCACTTTGATAAAGACTGCTTGTCTTCTTAACCTTGAGCCCTCGTCTTTCCATCTCCACCACCGCATCATTGATATTCTTATATCGATCCCCCAGGTTACTGCCCAGAGCCACAAACACATCATGCGTCCCCCCCTTCCCCGGCGCTGCCTGCTCCAGCTCAAAAAAACTGCGCTCCCTCGTGATCTCTACTCCAGCCGCCTTCGCAAATGTCAACGCACTAGGCTTCTCCGCCCTGACGGTAACCTTCGAGACACCGCAAGTCACGCAGGCCTCCTTTGCCAACGCCGTCACGAATGCCTCCACTGTCTTGTAATCGCTCTTTTCGACATATTCCGAAACTGTATTCGTGATAGCCCTGAAATCATAACCCTTATCGAAACCCCCGACGCCCCCACCACCCTGGGTGGGTTTATGTAGTGTCAAGTTAATAATGACATTCTGCCTCTCTTCCCGCTCCCACGGATTAACACCAATGATTGTGACTAGCCTCAGATCTTTAACAAAGATCCTATCCTCGCCTTCCTTCTTTACCGTCTCCCCATCTCTTCTCCTAATGATCGAGATCCCCGCCGCATCCGCCCTCAACAGAGCGCGCGGCTTCTCAATGGAGACCTTCACCCATTCGCCGCGCAGCTCCTGCCCCAGCGCCAAGTGTGCCACATTTTCCGCCAGATGCTCCAAACTCTTGAACGCACCGTTCTCAACGAGCTTGGAGACGGACTTGCACACAGTGCCGTAGTGGATCGAGTATGGGAGGTGATCTGTCGAGCCCGCGAGAGCGACTGAGGTCTTGAGCCAGAGCGAGAGAAGGATTGGTTGTGGTTTCGGACGCTTCCAGGAATCAACGCCTGTTGTTGCTTTGCTTCTGCCGTCAGCAGGGGTACGAAAGGAAGAGTTACGGGTGGAGGGCGGGGTACAGATTTAGGGAGCGCAGAAAGATGAGGTCGCGGCCATCTTCGGAGGAGGGTGCTTCGCTCATCATGGTGGCGCTGTAAGCGCGGGAAAGGGTGAATGGTAAGGTGCTTCGGGTAGCGAGTAATGGGAGGACTGAACGACTGCGTTGGTTGGCTGCTGAAAATGCGGACAGAAATTTATTCATGTGGTTCGCCTGGCATTGCAGGTGCAGATGGTGGGATGAATGCGGTTTGGAAACACTGGCATGTGAGCCGCACCTCTTCACCACTTCACCACTGCCCACTCGGCATTTTGTGAGAGAAATGGGAAAGGAAGGCACCTCAATACTTATAATAAGACTAGAAAACGATTTTTGCTACCATACTAAGGACTTATAAAGTACGTACTGTCCACATCAACGCCCAAATCTCCAACCAAGAAAAAGAAAACACCACCATAAGACGAATCAGAACCCAAACACTCGACCAACAAATTTAACCCAAATGTGCGCCTAACGATATCGAAAGCACATACAAATAACAAATTCCCATAATAACGACAATCGGCGACAACACCAGCCTACTGGTTAATTGGAGTATCATAATCCATAGCAATGTTCATTATCGGGGGCATATACTGGGAAACACTTTTCTCCCGTGTATATCAATTCCGTATTCAACCACCCCGCCATCGGTAGCAACGTACCTGTACGCACTGTTAGTGCGGCTGCAAGGGCCGAGTTGGAGGCGATGGTCACTTACAATTTTCTTCCATCGGGATCCAAAGTGCATCCCGTGATATCTACACCGTCGCTGGCGTACGAATAGACAAATGGCATATCAACTCGTCCGCCCCTTCTCTGTCTTCGACGTTGGTCGGCTATGAGGTTTGTAATCTGCTCTAGGGGCCTCAATGAAGGAACTACAGTAGAGCCTCGAGAGAGCCTACTCCGCTCCCTTTCGCTGGGAGCGGTGGCGGCGGCTGAGGTTGGCCCGGTTGCCGTCGACGAGTTGCTCGACGTGGAAGTCCAGTGATCAGCGTAGGACGGATGAATTGAATTTCTCCGCCTCGGTGGATCATGTACTCGCGGCCTGGCCCTCTCCCTTTCGATTTGCCTCTCTCGGTAGTCCCGGAGAAGGGATGGAGTCGAACCCGGTAATCCAGAACCCGTAGAGCGAAGAATCTGGGAGTGAGAGTCTGACATTAACTCGGGATGGGAGGGAAAGTATGTGCTCGGCGTTAGACTTCTTACCCTTGCGGCAAGCCATTCACTTGAATTCTCATAGACCAGGTCTGCTAGTTCATTGATCGAAGCACTTCTCTCTGCATCTGATACTGTGACATCTTCGCCATTCTCGTCGTCTTCTCGGGAATATCGCCGATTGCTGATGGGATTTCCAAGCAGACTTTGTGAGATATCCCAAGCGGAAGGCGAATCTTGGATTTCTTCAACCTCCGCTTCGACCAAATCGTCCTTCTCGGCGAGCACATCCACCACCTGTCTCCGAGTGAAATTACTTCTCGCATCTGCAATGCAGACCTTGCCACAGTGCTCGGCCCAGACCAACAGATCCCAGGGTGCCGGTGAAAACTGCACGCTACGCACGGCGCCTGGTTCCGTGAAAGCTCGAGACGAAGTAATGACCTTGACTAGCGGAGAGCAGCCGTCATCGCAAAACAGATATCTAGTGTCGAAGATGGTGATGATACCCGCTTGAGAAGCAACCGCACAGTGGAGTGATGAAGACGAGAAGCTGGTAGACATCAAGGCATCGGTATCTGTACCGGCCCTGAGCGGTGGATGTGACGACAAGATCCATGAGCCGCAACCAGCTTCCCCAATGCCAGTTCCAGGTGATCTGCCGCAGGAACCAGAAGATGCAGGGTGATAGAAATAAACCTCGGAAGAGTCGCCGACAACCACCAGGTGTTGACCATCAGGAGAGATAGAGGCATGGTTTGTTGAAACGTCGACGTGGAGAGTCGTTACAACCCGATTCTCGGCTAGATGAAAGATTCGAACCGTCTTGTCGTTATTCCTGAAACAGATATTAAAATTGGAAGCAGTAAAAAGATATATTACATACGTCAAAACGGCAAGTACATCGTCATCACTGGTTGAGGATGGTGACCGGTGCAGTGTAACTGAATTCACTATGTAACCACCCAGCTCCTTCACATTCACACAAGACCTTCCTCCAGTGCTAGGATTGCTAACATCCTCATCACCATCAAGCGCCATTGCATCGTTGCTTGTGTCCGATGGATTGAAAGATTCATCATGCTCGGCGTTTCGCACTCGAATTGTTGCAAAATGACCACGATCAGCACCTCCGGCACACACCCACCCATAACGTGCGCCAATACATCGAGGACTGAAAGGAAGAATAGCGACTAATCGACGTTTTCGGGTTGCCGTATTCAGCGAGTATATGCGGTTGTTGGAAGGATAGTAAAGGATATCTGGGGCAGGCGAACACAACAACGAGCGAAGCTGCCAATGCCTTCAAGGGTTTTAGCGTACAAGACACAATGATATGACATGGAGCGGAGATGACGCACTTGAATGGGATTTTTGCATTGTAAAATATGGGCGGCTTCTTGAGGAGGAGCTGTGACGTCTGGCTATGATGCGACGGGCGGCGCAGTCAGCTATAACAGCTTCATATCGAAAGGATAGCATATGCTCTGAAAGCTAAACGACATACACTGGGTCGTCAATGGTCATGGTCGGGATCACTTGGTATGGTTGAGAGTGCCCGAGAGAGATGGCGATGGGTTGGGAGAAGTTGGAGGAGTGGTTGTCGTTGTACGAGATCGTTTTCGTCTTTTCTCTGTCCAGCCCTGAATAGAAGTATCAGCACCAGCACCAGCAGCACCAGCACCACAACCAGCACGATCAACACGACACCACACACAATCAATGCCACACCACAACCGCCAACCACACCACCGCTGGTCGCCCGATAAAGCATGCATGGATGCAGGATAAAGGACCGCCTCCATCGCCAGTCAACCGGCCGTTTGCCATGTTGTGGAAAAAAGTTTGCAACCTACCTGTCCTAGAGTAGTTCTCTGCTCTAGGTGTAAACAAGCAAACCTGGGCCAGAGCAAAACCACCGGGCTTCCGGAATGTAACCTGGATTCTGAAAATGCAGAAACTCGGCACTGTTTCTCACGGAGATTCTTCTCCAGTCTGGCCGCTCTGGTCTATGTACTCTAGCATTTTCGATTGCCCGTAGCGCGGGTAGAGTGCTCAAGCAGTTTCCACGCAGTTCTTCGGATATTTTAGCATCGAAGTCTTGGCTTTCGTAGTAAATTTTTCTCGCTGCTGCCCTTCCTCTTCCTCTTCCTCTTAAGCTCGTCTACTCCAATCCAACCCAACCAGACTTCTCCATTTCACTTTACTTCTCTTGACCCGCTTTCTCATCCGCTCGTCCTCTGTTTCATCCGAGGTTAACTTTCCGAGGACATCAATCAATCAATCAATCGTTCGCAGCCCTCACCTTCTCTTTTCTTCCTCTGTACATTTTCAGTCTGCCGCTCTTAGCGCCTTCTACCCCATAATTCCTTCGGAATGATTGTACCAAGAGTTGCCCGCGCTGTAAGTTACCATTTTCTTTTTGCAAAACGTCGCCTGTTTCGCTTCCCGCAAGTATCTCACTGATGTAACCCAAATATAGCTCCCACGAGCACTCCCCCGTTCATATCTCCCCAGAGTCAATGCTTTCCGAACAGCAGTGCCTACCTTTGCCCGTTACAACTCGACAGAAGGAAAAGTACAAGGTGCAGTCGTCGGTATCGATTTGGGTACCACCAACTCGGCAGTATGTGTGATGGAGGGAAAGACTCCTCGTGTGATTGAGAACGCCGAAGGTAAGATAGATTCGTGCCTTCGTACAGAAGCTTAATTCTAATATACATACTTATCAGGTGCACGAACAACTCCTTCGGTTGTTGCTTTCACACAGGACGGCGAGCGGCTGGTCGGTGTTTCTGCGAAGCGTCAAGCCGTTGTCAATCCTGAAAACACTTTGTTTGCCACCAAACGTTTGATTGGTAGAAAATTCACCGATAGCGAGGTTCAGAAGGATATTGCGCAGGTTCCATTTAAGATCGTCCAGCACACCAACGGCGATGCCTGGGTCGAAGCTCGTGGCCAGAAGTACTCCCCTTCCCAGGTCGGAGGTTTTATCCTCAACAAGATGAAGGAGACTGCGGAGGCCTACTTGGGTAAGCCGGTCAAGAACGCCGTTGTCACCGTCCCTGCCTATTTCAACGACTCCCAGCGTCAGGCCACCAAGGATGCTGGTCAGATTTCTGGTTTGAACGTTCTCCGTGTCGTCAACGAGCCTACCGCAGCTGCTCTGGCCTACGGTCTTGAGAAGGACCAGGACCGTGTTGTCGCTGTTTTCGATTTGGGTGGTGGTACTTTCGATGTCTCCATTCTGGAGATCCAAAAGGGTGTTTTCGAGGTTAAGTCCACCAACGGTGACACCCATCTTGGTGGTGAGGACTTTGATATCGCTCTCGTCCGTCACTTGGTGCAGCAGTTTAAGAAGGATAGTGGTATCGATCTCTCTGGTGACCGTATGGCTATCCAACGTATTCGTGAGGCTGCTGAGAAGGCCAAGATGGAATTGTCCTCTGCTCTCCAGACTGACATTAACCTCCCCTTCATCACTGCCGACGCTTCCGGTCCTAAGCACATCAACCAGAAGATGACTCGTGCTCAGTTCGAGTCTTTGGTCGACCCTTACATCCAGAAGACTATTGAGCCCTGCCGCAAGGCACTGAAAGATGCTAGTCTCCAGGCCAAGGATATTCAGGAGGTTATTCTTGTCGGTGGTATGACCCGTATGCCCAAGGTTACCGAGACTGTCAAGACTATCTTTGGTCGCGACCCCGCCAAGTCTGTCAACCCTGACGAGGCCGTCGCCATCGGTGCCGCTATTCAGGGAGCCGTTTTGGCTGGAGAGGTTATGGATGTCTTGCTGCTTGATGTCACTCCCCTTTCTCTCGGTATTGAGACCCTTGGTGGTGTCTTCACTCGTTTGATCAATCGCAACACCACCATCCCTACCAAGAAGTCTCAAGTCTTTTCCACTGCCGCCGATTTCCAGACTGCCGTCGAGATCAAGGTTTACCAGGGAGAGCGCGAGCTCGTCCGCGACAACAAGCTTCTCGGTAACTTCCAGCTTGTTGGTATTCCCCCAGCACACCGCGGTGTCCCCCAGATCGAGGTCACCTTTGACATCGATGCCGACTCTATTGTCCACGTTTCTGCCAAGGACAAGGCTACCAACAAGGATCAATCCATCACTATTTCCTCCGGATCCGGTCTCAGCGATTCTGAGATCCAGTCCATGATTGATGATGCCGAGAAGTTCGGTGAGGCAGACAAGGCTCGCAAAGCTGCCATTGAGGGTGCCAACCGTGCCGACACCGTTGCCAACGACACTGAGAAGGCCCTGAAGGAGTTCGAGGACAAGCTCGACAAGGAGGAGGCCACCAGCATTAAGGAGAAGATCACTGCCATCCGTGAGGTTGTTGCCAAGGCTCAGTCTGGTGATTCTAGCATCACTGCCGATTCCCTCAAGGAGCAGACCGATGCTCTTCAGACCGCGTCTTTGACTCTCTTCGACAAGATGCACCGTGCTCGCAGCGAGCAGCAGAACCAGGACCAGCAGCAGCAACAACAGCCCGGCTCTGAAGGAGAGAAGAAGGAGTAAATTCCGTTTATCATGATCAAATGATACGAATATGTAATGCGGATGTGGGGATTATCGAAAAGCGGTTTACAACCTTGTATTTTCTACTTCTTGTATATTGGGTTTCTAGATGATCGGAATAGGGATGATGGAATGACGGCTTGTATGGGGGCCAGAATGTGTATTATGCGGAGTTTTCTCTCTCTCAGTTATGGGTGTTCTTGGTTGGGTCTTTTTTTTCTCCGTTCTTGAATTGTGTTTTAGCATGTTCCGGTTCTTCGGTTTTTCCGGTTTTTTACCATGTGGTTACGGGTTTCTCCATCTTTGTACAAAGAGAAAAACTGACTGAAAGAGAAATCTCTACTCAAAAGAAACGCCCTCTCCCGGTCTTGTCACATAGACGTATATCAATAAGCCCTTATTCCCTAGGAACATGAGTGATATCCTTTGGTGCAACTCTATAAAACGACCCCCACATGAAGCACACCCCACCACCATCCACCCTTACTCCCGCTCCCCAACACCACCCCGTTCAATAGTCCTAACCTTTGGAACCAACGCCTCCAGCTTCTTCCGATCCTCGTCCGTAGATGACAATCCAAACGTCTTCTCGGCCACATCTGTCAGGAACAGTCCAGTGAGGGCATACACCATTACACCACCGCCGATGAGGGCACGCGTTCGTGGGGTTAGGGAGCGGTAGAAACTAACATCCCAATCAGCTACATATGAATTGCGGGGGAGAAGTAGAGGGATCTCATACTTCCAGAGTGGTGCCATAACTTTACTGGTGAAAGAAAGTTGTTGCCAAGATGGTGATTCGTGATGCGGCTGTCTGAGTTCGGTGTAGCAACCCGTGCTAGCAAAATTGACATGTGCAACAGCTGCATCATCGCCATCGGTGGAGCCAAGGCGAGTGGGCTGTATCAAAATCATGGTTTGTTCTTTGAGGAGCTTACAGAAGGATAAACATTCTAGCAGTTCAACAGATAAAGTCACATAAGATTCTGAAGCAAACGAAGTCCAAGGTAATTGCTCACGTTCCCAGATATTCTCATCGCTCACAAGGTCTGTGGGAGCGCGATTGTGGCAGTTTCTAAATAATTTTATTTTTTTGACTGAACTCCTAAAATCAAGAACGACTATGTACTACTCTGCTCGCCCAATGACTCGCAAGAAGAAAAAAAAACAGATACATAACTCCCACACAATCCGTACATGTCAATGATCTCCACAACCAGATTCGCAGCGCCGATATTGCTTCCCATAGCAGCAGTCCAAGAACAAAAACAAATGACGCCCAAGACTCCATTTCCATCGGTGTTCTTTCTACCAGAATCCCAAACCAAATGTCCTTCGCCGAACGACTAAATAATATCGAAAACGACGAGAATGATAACCGATAACTACCAGATGGCTAGCTGGCTCGCTGGCCGGCCGTGTTGTAAAATGAAGGGAGTAGTGTTGGACGAGAAGAAACTATGAAACTGGATGATGTGATTCCTTTGCAGATGGGCGGGTAGGTTGCACGGACGGAGGTGGAGGGCAGGTGAAGATGCGAAGGCAATTAAGAATGCGAAAGACCTAGAATCCGATGTTCCTGAAACCGAAAACGTGGCATGGTACAGTCGACTGCGAAATCGAAACTCGAAATGCACAGCCCACACTATCAGACTGGAATACCAGTTCGAATCCAGATGCAGTCGGAGTATAATCCAGAACAATACACATGCACGCAAACGCTGTCATGGATATCCGACTAATGGTTATTAAGAAGTAAACTTCGGTCGAATTGGAAGAGATATCGGATCGAGTGATATACAGAGGTTAGTACTTGTGTTACGGTCGTCTATCATTCGGTAGTTGGTGGGATTCCGGATTCCATAGACAGCTATCACCGAAAACCAGGACGAAACAAAACTGAAAGGGGATTGGAGATAAACATGAAATGGGTAAGAGAGCAATAATATACAGGGGGTATATTCGCTCGTATCTGGCCGTCCTTTGGGATCTCTTTGGGGCATTACATCTGTCCTTTTATATCGACCTTCTTAAACGCTTTGTTTTTGGCTTGTTCGAAAATTTGCACCGCTTTTGTCGTCTGAAATCGAATGGAACTTGTTACACCCTTATCTCCAGTCTTTTGCTCGATGAGATCGGAAGCACCATTGTCGCAAAGGAACTGGACGCACTCGGTATCGCTTTCAAATCCAAGTTCTTCGGTCAAAAATCTAATATCAATGTCCGGACGGTAACTTGATGAAAGGCAACGTTAGCATGAACATTCACGAGCAGACAAAGTCAACAGCAGCGAAGTAAACTATGACATGGAGGTGCTCACGCTTTACAAATGCACGCAAGTGCCGCCTTTCGTTCTCGAGCAACGAACGAATCCATGAGGTAGCCTCCCATACTGGGTGCTTCCAAGTAAAGTCTGAAAAACTTGTGATAGTTGCCTGCGGCCAGAACCGACCGAACCTCTAATGCGTGCTGGATAGAGGGATGTTGTTTGTCTGCAGGGGTTAGGATTGCCAGTACCTCGTTCATGTCGGCACGGTTGCATGTGTGTAGAAGGTAAAGGATACGATACGCCTTAAACTCTTCCTCGTGTCCTTTGAAACCCTCGGAGTAGAGGGTAGCCAGTTGCGACTGGCATTGATTATACTCACCCAAGTCACCCTTTTAATATGTGGCCGTTAGCAATAATATCATAAGTGTCACGACACAGACTCACTTTCTCCAATGCTATTCTCGCGTGGATTTCGTAAACCAATACTGTGAAGTCATTCTTGATATGCTGTACTGTTAAATCCTGCCGAAGAGATTTGAATTGATCGCAGATATAAGAATAATTTTGTTCCTCTCTCCATTTCTTTTTTAGTAGTTCCAAAGTCTGTTCGAGGATATGGAGTGGTCGAACATTATCAGGGTCAGGTGCAGACGTTAATCGAAAGTACTGTTTCTCAAGGCTCATACACCGTCCGACGAGCGGTTGATCACCATCGATATCCATAGCAGATGTAGAACGTTCAGGTGGAGTCACTGACTGGGGGGACCTCAACTCTTTGGCGAACCGGTTCGCACGTTTATCCTTTTCACGTTGACTTAGCTTATCCGTCGGAGTAGAGTATGGGCTCTGCTGGCGAGCCTTTTTGTCAAATCTATCTGTATATTTACTTGTTGAGGGGGCTTCGTCTCCACTGCTAGAGGTTTAGCGTCAGCCCCACACGTGGCGAGTCGAATAGAAACATAAATATACTTACCTCTTGCGTTTCTTGTCACTGATACTGAACTTCCCAAACGATTTTGTAGTTGGAGATCCGATGTCGTTTGAAGCGATCGTAGGCGTTCTCTCTTGCTTTTGCGCCGCCCTTTTCTTCGCTAGGATAGTTTGTGGTAGCGGCATCTTGTCCCAATCGATCGACCAAACCACCTTCTCGTTAAAAGCATCGGTGATAATCCTCTTGAGCTCGGCTTCCACATCCTTCTTGTCTTCGGGTGATACATCCTCGAAGGTACGGGCGACATACTGTTTTAATGGATCAGGAAATGTTGTTCTCGAGGTATTGGACTGGGATGCGGGCGACGTCTGGGATGGAGTCTGCTATTGCCCCAAAAACTTTAGCACAATTGTAGGACCCAAGACACGAATAGCTCACCATCGAGTAATTCCCAGCAGGTCTGGAGGGTCCAAAGCTTCGTCGAGCGTCGACTGCGGTGAATGAACCACTGCCGCCTTATCACCGTTAGCGAACCCTACGAAAGCGACGGAACCGAAAAAGTACCTCCAGTTCTCCATGGAGGTAGTGCTGTCATGGCGAAAAGCTGTAATATCAAGGCTTTGGATGTTAGCTATGTGATGGTTAGTGGCAGGAATAAAGAAAAATAGATAAAGTAGTTGTGGCAGGAAAGAGAAGGAGAAAGGGGAGATGGGAGGGAGAAGAGTTGGTTGGCTGATTTGTGGTGGGTGATGGGTGGATACACGCCTCACAAGTCACCACAACCAGCAAAAATGTTTGAACCATCGACGAACATTTGAATAACTGCAAGGCAAGGAATTCTCTGGCGGGTTCTCCATAGAGAGCAAACATGTTGGATGACTCTGCCTTTGGGGCCTTATCATCCATTCCTCGATCCCTGCCACAATTGGCCTATGTGTGTTGGTGAATTTGAATCGTTTCTGGAGCACTTGGAATGATAAACTAGACCATATTTTATTTATTTTTCTCCATTTCTACTTCGCTTGCATCGTGCACCGAGGAATTCAATGAACAGGGCTTGCAATAGGATGGATATGCAATGACGCTAAACTTGCAGCAATGATTGACAGCAGCGTACAATAATAGTTTACACTGGCAGTGCTTATAAGGCATCGTGAAAGCAACTATGGTAATACTCTCAGCATCATCTAGCGGTCCCGCCCTTTAACTCCCTCACACTCTAGTATTTCGACTGGTACGACAACTGAACCGTGACGAACAGATGGAGATCAATTGGAAAGCCAGGTGGGATGTATTGCCAAACGATCCTCAGAGGACAGCCTGTCCGAAAATACGCAGGCGACAACGCTAACCCGCAAATTATGGGCTAGGTACAACAGCTCTCTATTCGCAAACGCCCAGATAGCAATGATAGTTGATATCTCGGACCGGAGCGAGAGGAGAAGCTCAGGGGCGGCGAAGTAGATGGGCTTGCCTGGCAAAGGATTGCTATGAAAGAAGGGGGTATTAAAGGACTCGGTGAAGTCGAGGAGAGGCTGAATTGCACAGAGCCTAAATATTAGCAGGCCACGGCGGAGCGACACTGTACCGAAGCTAGGTAGTGGCAGGACTCGGACTAGCGTTGGCTGTTTAGACAAGTCGATTTCCTCCACTTTAACGCGCTCATCTCCTTGCCGAATGAGAAACTCACTGCACACATTCTGGGCAAGGTGTGCTCCTCTGCCCAACAGGTCAGATCGGTCAGATATGGCCCTCGACCGGGCCAGTCTATGCCAAGGGCAGTTTTGCAAACCATTACCTGACCGGTTTACGGATCTACGGTTTTTTTTTTTTACCGGTCTATAGATAATTGCAGCAGATGGAGCTAGGACCATTATAAGAAAACCTATTTGGGTATATCTAGGCTTTTACGAGCACTGAGAGGGCCGGTCTATGTCAAGGGCGGCTTTCCCAGAGATGGTCCGGCCTGGCTAATCTACGGATGATGGGTGGATGATCTGACCGCTTGGGAGCACTGAAGCTGCGTATGTAGCAATTGGGTGTACATGATCAACAGAGAACTGCTGGGAGGCGTGCAACAGTTGTGAATCTGACCGGTGGATTGTTGTGGGTTGAGGGAGAGAGGTTTTGTATGGAAGGAGGGAGGGAGAGAGGCTGTGGTAACACCAGGCTCACCAGTCTCCGTTCCAGCATTTAGATTGATAGTACGGGACGAGATAACCCGGGACTTGTAGATGACAATTGATGACCGGACGTCTCGCCAGGACTACCACCGAGACCACGCTGCGCCCATTGCACCAAGCCAGTGCACTTCCCGAGCCGCGTATTGAGTTCAGTGATGTTGGTTATGGTCAAGGTATGTTTTAGTGTTTTAAACCATGGCGAGACGAGATGTCACGAGCTCAAGTGAAGTCTCGTCCCCGTCTCGTCCCGGTCTCGTCCCGTGCCGCCAGTTGCAGCACCCCTGATGGTTCTGGAGGTTCCAATATACCAGGCTACCTGGAGTTGGCTGGAAATGGAGGGCAGTTTGGGCTGCTAGTGTGCTCAAGAAGCGCGAGTACCGCTACAAGGGCCTTCCTAGATCTATTACAAGGACTTATATGAACCCTCACACGGCGGCAATCAAATTAACTCTCTTCTCTCTTACCGTTTGAACCATCTGAAGCGTTTATACTTGATATCTGCACACCAATCCACCCGATCCCGTTTGACTGTGATACCGTTAAATTTCACCATGTGCTTCTCGGACATGTACTTAAGTACATATGAGTAGGTGGGCTTTACTCGGTAACAAAACGTACAATATCCCCACAGTATCTTAAATGGCAAACCCATCCTCTCCACGACACCAAAAGAAACACTCCTCCTCCACTTGAGTACAAACACAAGAGAGAGCAAAAAACATCCCAAAAGATACACCGAAATCTCCCATTGCCCCCTTTACTACCACCAGCAAACATAGGGGATAGAAAACAACTACAGGGGGCAGCATGGGCAAGAAAACAAAAGCTAACACCAGCCAAAAAATACAACAGAGATCAGAAAGCAGTGATGATGAATGAAGAAACCGCCCCAGAATTGAAGAGCAAAAAAGGACTGGACGATATGGCAGCCCCCAAACTTTTGCCAAGGTCGTTAACATTTCCAAAAAGTATTGCATAAAAAGACTCACAATCCCAAATCCCTCCCCCACCCACCCACCCATCGTATCAAACTCATAACTCATTCACATAACACCGTAAAAAAAACACGCTCCACCCATTCCAACTCTAATATCACCACATCACATATTCCCTAGTTGACAAAAAGCTTCAGCTTGGGGTTACGGCTGATAGCTGCATTCAGATCGTGATCACTATATAAAGCCAACACCTGCCCACTCGCCTCATCCTTGTATTGAATGGTATTAAAATTGACAGCACCTAGTCGCTCTTGCAGCTTATCCTGGAGTTGTGCAAAGCTTACGTCCTTGGGCAACCGGACCGCGATCATTTCATCTTGATATTCAATCTTGATTTTCAGGAACTGACCAGATCCCGATATTGAACTCATGCTAGAATCGTTCCGGAGCATTCGGGGGGGCTGCAAGTCTGAAGGCGTTCGATAGTGTATCTGCTGAGCTTGGGCAATTCCGTTTGTACCTCTCATCTGTCCGGAAGTACGTGGTGGAGGTGCAGAGAGTCCCGGATATCCGTTCACCGGGTTTCCATTCAAGTTGTGTGCAGAAGACTGTCGTGAAGGCTCTCGTGAAGAATCGCTAGACAACTGTGATGCAGCTGATCGCCTGTTCTCGTGTGCTGACAGTTGTTGTGATCCCCGGTAGTGTGTAGTTTCCACATCACCTGGCCGTGGTGCAAATAGTAGTTTGACTAACCTGCACTTGGAAATGTACGCAGGCATGCTTAGCAGCTTCTTGATGTATTCGTCTAAGCTCTGTCTCCGAGCAGACGAAATCGTATCCGTCACATATGTTACTGGTCCAGGCATATAGGGCAGAATTCTAGGCTGTCCCGTGTGTCCCGCTTCTTCCTTAAACTCGTCCAGCAGTGCGATCTGAAAGTCGTAAAAGTCCTCGTAGAACCGACACAAACTCCAGGTTCGTCCATCTTCCATTGTGGCGTTCACCATGTACCAGTACCGACCATTTTCGAAATTGTAGTTGTCTACCGAGGCACTAACGGGAGCAGTTAATAGTCCTTGGGATGATCCTCTCGATTGACGTTGGCTATCGAATACGCCGTTGGTGTATGGCTGCAGTGTCTAATGTAGTCAGTGACCGTGCGCACATTCGAAGAACCTCAAAGATGGAAATACATTTCGACCATTGTGTTCAATGGCAGAGGAAGGGACCTGTTGTGGTGGTGCAGACTCGAATTGACCCAACGCAATGCTGCTATTCTTGTACTCGGCGGCCATCTTCTTCCATTCTTCCACCTTAGGGACACCGGCCCGAGCGACCGCTGCTTTAGTATCCTCCACAGCCTTTCCAGTAACCATATCCCGAATCTCAATAAAGTCCACCGGAATCAAACCTGGCCCACCTAGCCGTCCAATAGGCTTCGCCACAAACCATTCATCGTTGGACTGTGCTATCACGATAATCGGCTCGCCTGTTTTCGCTTCAAGCTCATCGGGTCGCTCGGCATTGAAGTCGTACAGTACAACACCGTACAGTGGATTTCCAGCCCTTGAACCCCCTCTTACCGATGTTGATGAGCGTTCTGTGTGCATTGTGTTTCGATCGGAGTAGCCTGAATCCTTATCGGTCAAATATTTCTCTGAAATAGTGCCGCCTGTCGAGTCTTGACTATCGCGTTCGTTCTTTCCCATCACCTGGAAGAAAGGTACAGGGACAAATCCGCGAGCGTTACTTGCTGGATTACAGGCCTCGTACCATTCGGTGTCGTTCTCGTTGCCGATAACGTGGAAGAAGTCGCCCTTCTCGAAACCGAGCTCCTGATCGCTTGCGGGTACGTATCTCTCGATTGCTTTAATAACCTGATTGCAACCACTTCAGCCTCGCCCCTTAACATATCTCAAATAGATTGAACAAGTTGGCCACGCGATCAGGGGCCCAGACACGGGAACATGGAAATATGTTGGGGGGTGTAGAGAATATACCTTCTTCGGGGGATTAATTGTCAATGCTGACTTGGGGGTTATTGATATGTGCGAGAGTTTTGGGCCGTTGAAATGATCACTCCTCTCGCCTTTAATCGAGCGTCGAATACCCTTGTTTGCGAAGTATGAATTAGCAAGAGGCACTTCTCTTCACTCCATGCACGTTATCGCGGGGTGTCGAGTGGAAAGAGGACACACTTTCATCATCTTGTGAGGAGGGGTGCTAACAAATCGCCCCTGCGTGCTCCTGTGCAGTCGAGTCGCCCGCCTCTGGACAATAATTCGCCGAAAGAGACGTGCTAGCAAGCTGCGAGTTTGCCGAGCTTGGCCCCAAAAAGATAACTACGCAGCTACTTTTTGCAGACGAGTAGTAGCGACAGTTACAGATCGAAGACAAAGGGAGAGTAGCGGATCGGGTCGGTGAAAGAGTGCTGGTTGGTGGAGAGTGTCGAGGTTGGGAATTCGGCGACGGCGACGATGCGATCGATGTCAAAGGGAACGGGTCGGAGAATGGTCCGGGGGAGGGGAGGCGGGGTGTGCGGAGAAGCGAGAAGTCCTGAAGACCCTTTTTGGCACGAAGTTGAGCGACGATGGGGTTAATTAAACGACTGTGAACTCGGTTTTGGAGAAGGCAATGCGTGAATGCGTTCGATGAACACTATACTACTTCACTATATGAACGATCGATCGAAATGCAGAAACAAAGCGAAATGCAGGTGAATGCCCCACGACGGCGCTCACTCAAGAAGAAGAAAGAAAGTGCGGAGTCATCTCATCTCTCACACGTCCGGAACCACCCAGAAGCTAAAATAAGAAAGGCGCTGACACTCCTACCTCTGGTGCTCTGTGGTGTCTGGTTGGACCGCTTCCAGCCTATTGCGCAAAAATACTGGTTCAGGCGGCTCCAGCGAGCAAACCTCTCAGGCGTTTGACCCAGCAGCGCCTATGGAATCTTGAATTCGAGGCGAGGACAATATTAAAGTGTACTCCGTGCTGTACGGTGTGGATGTATCAAAATAAAAGAACGCTACACAACCAATAACGCCACACAGCTCTCCGGTCCTCATACCGATGTAAGGGATACATAGAGTACTCCGGCCAGGGAGAAAGAACTGTGCTGTAAAGAACATGGCTAACACGAATGTCAGTGCACAGCAAATTTGCTGTTTCTAGTCAAACTCCACCAAAAGCTCCTCCTGATAATCCCCCGTTATGTACGGCTACTTGCCAGAATGGGGTGTCGCAGCCTTTCTCTCGGTAGTCTATAGACTATTCTCCCGAGGAGAATTAGGCTTCCAGCCTCACACCGGCTTAGTCGTTGCAGTTTGGCAATTTTGCTCCTCTCAGCTTGGTTCGCTTTCAATATCCTCTCGTGGATAAGGCAGTTTTGCACATCGATGTGAGAACGCTATGGTCTACACATCAAAACGTTGCGATCAATTTTTCCAGCTGCAATCTTGCTCAACTTTCAAAACCTCCACGACCCAGCTCTGCCACAGCTTTCCATACGCTTGATCGGAGTGTCTTATCCCTATAGCTTACTTAGGCTTGTTGTTGGTGTCCAATAATCGAAAAGCTCAGTTTCCCATCGAAGCTTCTCGACGTCGTGTAAGGCACTGCACTAACGTGTGTAAGCCACTTCTGGAGCCGAGGCTCATGCAAGAGGACCCATGGCACAGTCTCTTCGCCACAACAGTGCCTTAGTATTGAGTCTATGCGGTACTTCCGCGACTCTGGGTCCGGGCTCCTCGCCGCTGTGATGCGCCCGACTACCCGAACGCACCCCTGAGAGCACCGGGATCTAACGGTGGTCCACCCCTGTTCAGCGATGCCTGAAGAGTGAAGGGGAAAAGAGCAAGTGCATCGCAAAAGAAAGTCCGAGAAGGGTACCGGTGGCATGGTGGGAAGAGCGGCCGAGGCCAGGTCTAGCGAGGATTGGCGCTTAGTCCGCGTAGAGCGGTAGGCGCCCTGCCCTTATCTGGGCGGGCGGGCGGGCGGGCGGATCACAACTCATCGCTCGGACCGTGAACGCTTTCAACCTGGAGTGTTTCCGGACGGTCAACTTTGACCTCCCGGGATCAATATAATTCTCTCCAAGTATCTATTTGTTGCGATACTTCCACCAGATTTCTACTGAGAACCACGAAGTCCTGAACTCCAAATTGAAAATATAGGGCTCTTCCCAATGGTACGTAGATACGCATTTACTAAGCATAAGTAATTACCTTGGTTCAGCTAAAGTAGCAGTGTTCTTGGGCTTCTTCACCTGCCGCTTCTTCCTATCTTCGGTCTGCCCGAGTCAGAGTCAAGAGCCGTAGTACCATTAGTAGTACCAGTGGTTGAAACGTCCGGTGGGGAACCGGCAGTTTCAGTCCTGCCCTCTCGCCTCGTCGTCTTTTGCACCCACTTGAACGGTTTTAATGGCTGCTGATTTCTCAACTCTTTCTTCTCGTGCAACCTTCTCATACTTGGTTCATGCATGTCTTACTCAACCGGGACCAGACCCATCAACCGTGCTCTGGGTACTGGTGGCGTTGATATCGGAAAGTCAAAACTGACCGGCGTGAAATGAACTTGAAAGTTGACCGTCCGGAACACTCCGCTATTGACCATCACTTCCTGGCCATCACTTATAGCTGTCTGAACATTTGCCCCTGATTTTTGGTACCAGTAAGCCTATCATTCTCTATACTTGACTATGCTGGACCTGAAACGCAGACCAGAGGAGGTTGAGATCAATTTTGCAGTCGTGACGGAGGGAGCTATATCGATATATCAAGGTGCTACTCCCCAAGAGCAGTACTACTTAAGAATGCACTCTACCTATTACACGAACATACATCCTTTGAGACTTCGACCACATACAGTGATTGACCTCTTACTATTTCCTCACTCAGTTCATGCGTGACGGGCTCCCTCAGTGAGTTCCATACCTTCACGACCGCCGCCATTGCTCCTCGGTGGAACCAGTACATATAGCAAACACTACGTGTCCGGCACTGGAGCTGGAGCTCAGGGAGATGTAGAGAAGCTAGAACCGGACTAGAGTGAAGATAGATGACTCTGAGAAGACCTTTTGATGAGTAGTCTGTAGGTAGATTGATGAAGAGTAACTTTATGGTAGTGTAGTTACATTCTTGTTAATCGGTTTCCAAGCTTCCTCATCTAGTAATATATGACCGAAGCTCGAACAGCCACCATTGACGGTCAGGAAGTGACGGCTAAAAGTGGTTGTTCGGGGCCGACTTTCAACCGCTTTTGCAACTCTGCGGAACGAACAGCTTTGAATGTATCAATCTAGGCTTTGGGTCTGCGGTGTTATTGAGATAACTATAGGCCCCGGAGGGTTTGATCCTTGGGCAGTTCGTTCTCCAGACGAACATACTCCGAGGGGATTCAAACCCTTTTGGGAATTGCGGATCTACGCTTTCGCCCCACATCTACTCTTATGACATTGTACCCCGAGCTTTCTAGATATTTAGAACGGACTAAGCGCGAAAAATACAACTGGCTGCTCAGATCCCCTGCTCTATACAAAGATCGAATGGAGCTTATTGCAGATATGATCGGTGAAACCTCTAAAAGGGATTATTATAGTGCTTCAATGAGTAAAGAATGATAAGATACACATATCCGTACCCCAATACAACCTTACCTCCTATTGGGGTGAGCTCGAAGAGAGGACGTTCCTATCTGTCCATGGGCGCATTCTCCAGGCGACGGTCCTTTATTCGTTTGTGAAAACCACCAAATCGGAATTGGGGAAAATAAAGATGTATGTACTATATATTATTGGTTTTCGTCCACGCAAATCAACAATACCGCACTCGACCTTGAAGTTCCGTAGCGGTGTTATTTTAACTTAGTTCATTCACTAAGTTTTCATTGGCGTTCGTTGTTTATCTCTCGCCCGCTGTCATAACCTCGAATTCGACGAGAAAAAAAAGACAAGAGAATCAATGCATCCATCGGGAATCGAACCCGAGCCACTTGCTTGGAAGGCAAGTATGATACCATTTCACCATGGAAGCGGTAGATGAAGGTATCTCTAACTTGTTACTACATGAAATCTGCCAATTTGACCGCACATCCCAACCCAACCATTAGCACACTCCACGTTCTATAGCCATGTTTTCGTAAGTGGTGGCTATATGATTCTCTGTGTTTCAATGGAGGGATCCGATGCCGTGATGGAATTACAAGTCGCTGAATCTCTCTGCAGCGTTTCCATGATCTGGTCCTAATCATTCATTGGCGGTATTCAGTACCGGTACTACGCACTTATTCATGACGAGAAGCAACCTTGCAGTAAGTAAGCACAGATCCTCTTTCTCGGACTTGAGCAGGGCGCTACAAATTCCCGACTCTCGCGCCCCCCTTGGAGCTCTTCCCAATGGGGTGTCACAAACACTGCTACAACTCCTGGATGATGCCGGTTCTTGCAAACCCTGATGCCAATGTTGCGAGGCAGTTGGGGGTCGTTGCAGACAAAATGAATGAGAATTGGCGGAGGCTACGAGGGAGCTTCTGATAACCTGTTATGCCCAGAAGGATCATGACTCCAAAGAGGAAACGAGTAATTGGGTACTATCTGGTTATCAGCGACGCATGGAGGAGTTATCATAAATGGTGGTGGGTTAGAAACACAACTTCTCAATCGAAGAATGGGACTTAAGTAATAATAATAATGATGAAAGGACCATCCCCGAAGTCCGGAAACGAACCCATTCACCCGCTGTCCTTCCCGCTTCCCCGCTTCCCCGCTTCCTCCTGCTTCATCAAATTATTGCTCTCCGTCCTATACGTCTATGAGAATCTCTCTCCCTGTTTGGCAGGCAAAAGTGGACAAAACTCTAATTTCCGTGTATTTTCATATTCTCAAGTGTTTTCAAGTTCAGTCTGTACTCACCAACAAAAGCTAAACCTGCGTATGCTTGTGTGTGTAGCCATACGGGAGCAGATATCTGCGTATACAGTTTTTATTTATTTTCATGTGTTTTAAGTTTTCATGTGTTTTCAATTTTCAAAGTGTTTCTTGTGCTACACCGCCAAGGATATGCCTACCCAATTAGTGTTAGCCCAATCATGCTGCCGCACTCGAGAGCATCCTGGCAATATAGTACAAAAAATTTAGAAATTTGAAAACAATGAAAATAATCAAAAGCTACGTACGCCGACAGGTGCTTGCGTATACCATCATATCTTCACATACCCTAATGTATGCAGATTTTGCTTAGGTTAGTATATATAATGTAAATTCAAAACACATGAAAATTTAAAAACACACGAGTTAGAGTTTTGTCCACTTTGGAATACTATACCCTGTCCCCCTCTTTAATGTGCCTAATCAGCGTACTTCGATTAGCCCTTCCACCCGATCGCTCTCGTTGGACAAGCTGGGGGGCTGTTTCTGCATGATTAGAGTTAATAAACATAGCTACTACCAAGCTTAACCGGCAGTGGATGGTACTCCAAACGCCAGATACTGTAAGCACCATGGTTCGAAACCTAAGATAGTGCTGTAAACACTAGGTGCTCTAAAACCCGGGCTCGAAACCCTAAATTGGTGCTGTGGACACCAAAGTTCAGACGTGCTACAAACACCCAGGTTCAAAACCTGTAGCCTATTACTTTTGCCGGCCGTGCTTGGAACGTACGTACATGGTGGGGAATAAGTGGGTAGAAGGCTTGGGTGAAGGACTCCTATCATATGGCGGGTCTTGAGCCAGGATGTATGCCTGTACCCATCCTGGACAGTGCGATTGATAGGAAATACGATGTCATTGTTCCCGATGTGAGAGTGAGACTGCAATGGGAGGCGTGTCGGAAGTGGAAAGGAGAGAAGATGCAAATGACTCCCACCAGCCTCGTTGTGCCATGAAGTTTGTTTAGAGTGGCAAGTGCCCCAATGACCATTGAAGATCTCCAGATGTACGACTGGCGGTCCTTTTCTAATCGTGGTAGGTGATTAAGTGTATTACCCATTTTAGTGACAAACAATGATCCCCAGCTCCTCGAGTTGCCTCATTAGTCTACAGTTCATAAGTCATGTCGTAGCCATGCCTCCTACAAGCTCTCCCCCACCCACTTCCCCAACGGCACCCTCCACCCATCCTTCGACGTACTCGCCCCCTTAAACACAACCTTCACGCCCAGCTCCTCCAAAGACTCGAACGTAAACCTCCCCACCCCACCCAAAATCTCAACCTCCTCCTCCTCCTCTCCCACCCCGACAATCCCCTTATTTCTCCCCTCACGCACCTTCTCCACCTCCCCCTCCAACACACTCCTAATCTTTCCCGCCGGTAGCGCCGTAAACAAATCACTCTTGTTGCACGCCACAAGCACGGGGAAAACCTCCCGCTTGTTTCCTGGCGCATCCTGTAGCTGCTGCAGCCGCAGCAAAACTCCATAGAGGTACTCCGCGGTATCACTCCACTCCTGCGCGCTCGCATCGACGACAAAAACCACACCCCGCGTATTAGCAGCGATCATCTCAATGGCACGGGAACGGAGTTTTCCGTGGCCCGGTGTGTCCTGGAGGAGGAAGCGGTGGACGCCACGGAGGGAAGGGTCATTTGTGGAGCGGAATTTTTGCGAGGTGGTGAGGGAGGCCGGGATGTCACATTCGAGGGAGAGCGGGGATTGGGAGGTTCGCGTTTCCGAGGGGGACGAGGCGAAGGTGATCATTAAGGTGGTTTTTCCCGAGGATGCGGGACCGAGGAGGAGGAAGGTGGGCAGGGTGGTTGAGGATCGGGTGCGGAAGAGGAGGAAGTGGAGGAGGAGTGGGGTGAAAATGATTGTGATGACGGCGACTACGACAGCCAGCGGGGTTGGGTTGAGGAGGGACATTAGAAGGGAGCTGTTGGGTGGCGGTGAAGCCATGACGGCATGATGGTGTGTAGAGGAGACAAGGGGAGTAACAATAGTTTTGAGATGGGTTTGTTGAGCCGCACAGCTGACGCAGCCACGTCATTTCCATTATCGCTCTCAGTAATCTTCATCTTCCCTCAACTCAATTTGTCCCTAAGGATCCACGGCATCAGAGCACCCCCGGTATTGAAGAACAAGCCACCGTCGTGAGGGCCTGTGTTACGAAACCCCATATCTTGGCTTCGGTATTTCCTTAATCGAACTTCACCATACAGCTACTGCAAGATCAGGTTCCTGCCGGAGTAGAATTGCAATAACCGAACATTAAGAAAATTGTGTTGCCCGCGTACAGTTGTCTCATAACCACCCGCGTAGTGTCAAGAAGTAATAAATCAACATTATATTGCACCATTTTTCGGCCGACGTCTACTCAGGGTTAGGGGACCTTCCCGCCTGGTTCAGTATCAGCCAGTTTATGTGATGGAGGCAGGGGTTTTTAGAAATTCCACTCATATTTGGCCTCGAAGAAAGTAGTAGCAGCCGAAATTCTATTATACACTAGGTATCATGGCATGAAATATCCCCACTGTTCCACTGTTGCCAAAAGCAAAAGAGAAGCTACCAAAAGAAAAAGTCCTCTAAGCTTCGCTCCTCCTCAGCGCGGCAAGGTTCGGACTACTCCCTCTACTCTGAGCAGGACTTCCAACGCGTCTAGGAACACTCCTCTTCATCCCCTGCATTGGGCCCTCTCTGTGCTCCAGCTTCTGAATCCTATCCTCCCTCTCCTTCAACTGTCCCGCGAGCTCCTCAATCTTCAGATCGCGGGCCTCGACCGCGGCCATCTGGCGTTCCTTCTGGACCTTGACAACTCTCTCATCTGCGAGTCTCTGGAGGTGCGCATTACTGATTTTCAGCTCCTCCATGTCCCGGCGCATTTCATAGGTAGCCGTTGAAGCGCTCTGGTACTGTTCTCTCGCGAAGGCGGTTTCCTTTTCCATAGCCTCGATCTTGTTATTGGCGTTGACGAGCTTCTTTTTCAACTCTGTATTTTCACTCCAGAGAGATTCAATGTTTGGTTTCTCGTCGCGGAGCAGTGCGAGTGTAGTGGTGAGTTGGGAGCTGAGTTCTGCGTTCTGTGTGCGGAGTTTTTCGGCGTCGGCGAATGCGCGGTCGCGACTGGTAGCAGCGGCTTTTTCAGTACGCTCGTGGGTTTTAATGGTGGCTTTAATGTCGTGCATTGCTTTTCGGAGTTCTTCATAGCGGGATTGAAGGCGGTCTGCGGATTCCATCCAGCTCTTGAGCGCTTCATTGTTGTGTTTGAGCATTGTCAATAGCTCGTCCCGCGGCTGATGAATTGTTTCAGTCCGTGTGCCGCGGAATTTGGGAAGGGGAGGTAAGTTACCATTTCTTCTAGGGGTGGTTCTTCCGGAAGGATGGGCTGGAGCGGCCGAGCCCGTGGTTCTGCTTCCGCATCACTCTCGGTCTCATTGTCGTCTACTTCTATGTTGTCGGCGGGAAGATGCCCACTAGGAGGAGGATGTCTCGAGTCGGAAGTCTTTTGAAGAGGCTGACTCGGCATGGTGTTACTTATGTGGGTGACATTTGCTGTACTCGAGGGTGCGGGTTCTATGGCGACCCTTCTCTTCTTCAAATCCGAAGGCGGAGCATCCGGTAATGAATTCTATTACAAATAAGCCGCCAAAGCATTGAAACTTCTCGGCGAACCCCTTACCTGTCTCTTCCTCTTATCACCATTTTCCACATACGACGTCGTCTGAGTTGCATCAAACAACGGAAGCTCCGGTAAAGCCGGGACACCAACTAACTTTCCCTCGCATCTTCTGCTGATCCACTCTGCGATCTTTTTGGGGGCATTCCCAAGCAAAGTTTCATATTGTGGATCCAAGACACCAGAATCATTCCTGAGCACCTTGACAGCCTCAACACATGCAAAGAGACGATCAGCTTCGTCAGAAACGCACAGCAGTGCATGTTCGATAGTGTTGACTGTGACCAATCGAAGAACGGGAGCAATCTTCGAAGGATGATAAGTATTCCGCCTTATTTGAACAACTTCAGGCAAATCCGGTTCAAAGGTTGAATCTATGGCAATTACAATATGACATTCGCTCTACGGGATGGTTAGCATTCGGTACTTCAAAGACGATGAAAAATGCCATCTTACGCCTACAGCACCACTCCCAGCAGTGGATGGAACCAGGAAGACCTGCACCATCCCTTCGATGTCATCTTCCGGGAGTGGGGTATGGGTGCTCAGCCTGTCCAGCCGTTTATGAGCAATCCTAATTCCGCGGAAGAACACTTCCAGCATATCCTTAAAGCAATTAGTAGGGAGTGCTCCCGTGGATCTGAAAAATATAACATACTATCAACATTGGAGCTTCAGCCACAACTGCAATCTTTACGCTTTCTTCTTTGACAAACGCGAAGAGGTCCTTTAGAAACCGGAACTTGGCGCTCATCATTACTTGAAACTCTGCCTCCTTTACATTAGATACGTTAGAAGTTGGGACTGGATAAACCAGATTTGGGTGAGTTGAGATCTGCGCAATGGATCTGATGAGGTCAAATACGCTCTGCGTCAGCTCATCATCAGCTTTTTCATGGTTGGCCAGATAAGCCTCAATAGCCGCATGTTTTTTGACAATCTCATTGATATAAACTGATTTCTGGCTAAGACCGCCTCCCTGTACTGTTTTCGTACTTAATGGCAACGCAATTGCATATTCCGCAGGCCCAAACGAAGGAGGCCCAAACAGTGACAGTGACAGTGACTGCATCTGCGTAGGTCTCAACGATGACTCAGGCCCACTCCCCAGTGTGCGTTTCTTCGATTGCGTCGATGATTCTGTACTGGCGGTTGCGCTAAAATCCTGGGCTTGTCGTGGAATCCAATGTGCCGGGATTTGCACTTCTGGTTCTGGTTTAACAACTGGTGACGGCGGAATTGTCGATCGTGTTGGGATGGGGGACGATCTAGTAATTGATGACTGCCGGCTTGAACTGTTTCTGTGTTGAGCTAGGTCCTCCTCCATTTTTCTCCTATGCGCCTCCATCTTCTCCCGCAAGGTAGCGGGTCGCACTGGCAATGGGTGTGAAGGTGCCTCTGACATTGATCGTGAAAGACGAGGCGGTAGTGGGAAATCCAGATCAGTATATTCTGATAGAGTGTTAGGAGGGAGCGAAAAGTCGCTAAATTGTTGTACAGAGTGTTGGGAACTAGGAGGCTCAGACACGGATCGTTCAGTGTTGCGCTCGATTCGGAACCAATCCTCTAATCTGGTTCCCCAAAACTGCCGCTTTCGGAATGTGCCCCTTACGGCTGGTTGTTTCGTTGCAGGGTCGTTGTGGTCGTTGTCTTGAACGGACCCTTCGTCTGGGGTTTGGGGCGTTGATTTGTCTTGTATGGGTTCCTCCGGAATTGGTGCCTCAGGAACTATTTCTTGAGCTATATCGTTATCTTTTTCAAATATTTCCTCCGGAAGCTCTTCGTCTAAATCAATCTCTCCAGCGAGCCCCTTTTCGATGGACTCTTCCCCTCCCGAAACTGAGCCCTCCGTATCGGCTGTCTCTTGGCAAGACTCTTCCTGTGCTGGTTCGTTTGTTCCCGAAGCTAAGCTCTCTGTATCGGCTGTCTCCTGTTGAGAGTCTTCCTTTGTCGGTTCGTTTTGCGGCTCCTCCGTCGCAATTGGGGATGGGTGCTCTTTTGGCGGTTGTTTGCTAGGTAGGTCCTCAACTTGGTAAGAAAGATCCAACTCCTGGGGAAGATCTAAATCAAAAGTTTCAGTTTCAGTTTCCTGTAGATCCTCCTCTTCTTGTAGATCCTCCTGATCCTCCTCGTCAGGGTGTGGCGCAGCGTCTACAGGTTCTCGAGACGGCTCAGGCTCAGACTCTGTTTCCACCTCCGGTTGAGGCGATGTTTGGACTGCAGTTTCGACAAGTTGTGCGCGAGCTTCGAAGGGCTGTGGGATGGCTGAGTTTGTTGTCGACTGCGATATTGATTCCAGGTAAGAAGGGGGCGGAGATTCTCCCACCGCTTGCGGCTGAATATTACTAGGCTTCAGAAACTTGTTTGCGCCCTGCAAAATCACACCAACGTTTGATGATTCTGCGAAGCTCTTTTCCTGCGATATAGCTTCCCTGCCTTGTATTTCCTTGTTGTGCTTCGCAAGCGACGACGAGTAGTAGACGAACGTTGAGAAGTTGGCGGTGTCGTCGAACCCCTGGGAATCCGGAATGACCGCGTTGTGTTGAGTGGACTCGATAGGGTCGTCGTGCAGATCTAGCGCTTTGCCGCTGCTCCGGAGATATGAATCAGTTTGTGTGGCAGGTACGAGGACGATGTTAGAGAGCTTTTCGTACTTGGACGCATCAAAATCGCCCGGTTTTCCTATTGCAACGTCGAATGGTACAAACTGCTGCTGCTCCTGGTGTGAAGATGACGATGCGCTCGGGGAAACGGGGGTGTCGTCCGCGTTGGTTGTAGTTGCAAAGAACGGATTGGACGTGTATTCTCGACGAAGTATGCGGGGAAGCGGCGATGATGGTGGAGACGAGGAGGGCTGCTGTGTCCGTGTGATACTTTGAGTGGGTTTGTAGTCCGAGTGCTGCGTGGCCTCGGGGAGGTCTTCGTCCTCGATGCGGGGATGTTTGTGCCTTCTGTCGGTGGGACCCTCCTCTTCCTCTTCTTCTATCACGTGGTGGATCTGGATCTTCCCCTTCTTCCTTCGCCTGTCTTTCTTTGCCTTCTTGTTGTTCTCCCACTCGGTCTTAGCCTCCCCTGTGACTGAACCTTTCTTAACCTGTGGGGCAATAGCAAGAGCAGTCAGCAAAAGTGCGCGCACGCGGGCGAAGGGGATGCGGCCCTTACCCACTCTGGTTTCCAAGGCAAGCCTGTTTGAGGATCTATTCCTTTCCAGCGTACGCGATACCTTGTAGCCTTCTCTCCGATGATGCTTTCGATTTCATACCAATCGCCCTCCGTAGACTGTGTAGAAGCTAGGTCGTCTTCTTCGTCGTCGTCGTTGTCGGGAGTGTTTCGACCGTTGGTGCACTCTCGAAGAGTAGCTGTTCTGTGCTGGCGGTCATGAGGTGCCATAGTTTAGAATAAACACAACACAAGATGTAGTAGGGAGGTAGTCATTCCGACACTGAGCAGGACTGAGACACTGTTGTAACGGGGCTTCCTACCTGAGCGGCTGAAGGTTAAGAAGAATCACCTCTATGTTTGGGGACGGGACGCTCTGGAGGGGTCTACGCGTTGTGACTAAACAAGCATTTCACGTGCAGAACCAAGATATATCATAACAGTTACTTGTACTTGTACTTGTAGACGAACAGACCCATATGTGCAATAAAACACGCAGCAGCCGATGAACACAGACAAACCAACAGATGCATGCCAAACCCCTTGAGCAAATTCAAATGGTACTCTCCAAAACAAAACAATTCCTTCCGTCCCAATGCTCAACCTAAACCGAGTCCACGCTATGATAAATCCCTCAGCAAAAAACACGCTTGCCGAAAAGCAGACAGAAGCCTCCAAACAGCAGGCAAAAACACAAGGGAAAAAAAGTCGTGACAGTCGTGATACTTCTGCCAGTCATCAAATCATCACTCATCATCCATAATCCTACTCTTACCAAGAAGAGGTGACGACTCGCTTCCCCTTACCCACCGCTTCAGTACTCTCCAACACTTTCTTTAACCTATCCTCCGCCCTATCTCTCGCCTGCTCCCCACTCCCCCAAGAGCTCCGTCCTCCAAAAAAACCCCCAAAACCACTCCAGCTCCCACTCGACCTCCTCCAGCTAAAGCTTCGCCTCCCTAAAGTGGTCGGTGGTGGTGGTGGCGGCGGTGGCGGCGGCGAGATAAGATTCGCCATACTTGAATTGCTCATACCCTCGCCTTCTTCGATTGGGAAGAACGCCAGCGTGCTCGTACTAGGCCTTGCGCCCCATATCCCGGAACTTCGTTTGGTCGGCGCTGCTCCAGAGTTGGATGAGGATTTCCCATTAGAATACGCAAGCGAGATACCGGTTGCGGTCTGCGGTGCAATCGGAAAGTAGGAGCCTTGTGCGCTGTCCAGCTCGGAGGAAGGGAGTATTGTCTTCAGCTGGAGTTGAGGAGGAGGGGCGCGATTGCCCGAGGGGCGGTCTAGACCTGCGGAAGAGAGGAGGATCTGCGAAGACGAAGACATTCGGCGGCGCAACGATAAGTCCCCTCGCGATCTGGACGCGGCGTCGGAGGACTGTCCACCACCACCTGAGCTGCTACCGACAGTCGGCGACATGAAGCCGCCAGTTGAAGGCCGCTTGCCATGAGACTTTCCAGAGCCAAAACAGATATTCAACTCCGTGGCCTTACCCACGAGCAGAGTATGAAGCTGTGGGTAGTGCTTCCTATGCGCCGAGGTCTCCGGCGAAAGTCGGTCCTGCGGCGGTAGCATCTCGTCGATTGCCAGGAGCGTAGACACAATCGACGCCATCAGAGTATGCGTAGCTTCCGTTGCCTCAGCCAACGACTCTACCGCTGAGCCGCCCTTCAAACCCGTAGAGTCCAAGTCCAACTGTTCCGTCCGGGCCTTTGTACTCTTTAGAACCCGCGCTGCAAGTTTATCTGTATCCTTCATCCGCGCATGAAGGTCCGTCTGTGTATTCGTCAAATTCTCGATCTCGGTTTGTAGCGTTTCCTGATACTTTGTGCATAGCTCCGTAACGCCGTCAAGCGCGGCATTGACTATATCCGTGTCAGCATTACCATGCACAAGAGGGAGAAAAAGGTAGTAGCCGTACCCTGCGGCTCCACCGCCTTCAAAATGCCATCAAACGAGAAGTCACCCACGCTGGGCAGCTGAACATCCATCTCATCTTCCTGCGCATCTATATCAGCCATCATCATGCCGTGGTTAAGACAGCAGCAAGCCTTGAACCCACCTCCTCGATAGGCTGTGGTACAGGTGCAGTAGTGCCCGGGTTATAGTTCTTGACAATGATCGGCTGATCGTAAGCTTCGCTGCGAGTGTGCCGGTGCCCATAACGGTGTCTGTTGACTGCACCTTCGGAGCCAGTAGAGTTCCTGGCCACAATCACGGACGAACTACGCGTATGTTCAATCACGCGGGGGCGACGGCCGCTGAGGGCTGCGGCAGCAGCATCTCGCCCATCGTTACGATCAGGTAGCTGACTGAGGAATCCTAGTAATCCGGAGAGAGCAACGTTCGCAGGGAGGGAGTGACGGCGGCTCAGGCGGAGCAACGAGTTCTGGGCGCTGGATAATTCGGAAGGAGGGGAGGGAGGAGGAGGAGGGCCTGGGGCGGCGGGCATGTCGAATGAGATTGGCTCTCTCTTTCGGGGTGCTAGGAATGAGTGTGACGGAGGTGAGTTGGCGTTTTTTTGGGCTGCAGGGCTGCAGGAATCTGAGCGCAGTCTCTCGTTCGTGGGGAATAGCGGGGGTGAGCTTTTGTGATGCTCTTCCCTCCTGAGGTTTAACTCGTCTGTTTGGTGTTGTCGCGCTGGCCGTGCATACAATGCTATTGTCGAAATGCACACAAGCATTGGCCCATCCCTCCGGCAAATTGTCACAACGCGAGGTACCTTACATTGGAGTAGGACATCACGGTGCATGCAGAAATGATGGATGCTACATTATCATTCAATGTACATCCAGTCCCAAGGTACCCAGTTCCATCAACGTGTGAGGCAGATAAGACAAAACAAGTCACCACCATCCATGATCCACTCTCCACGGACGGATACTTGTACTACAGAAGAGCAACAGCATAATCGAGTTGCGAACTGCAACCCTCAACACTCTAAGAAGCCGGAACCCAACAATGCTTCCCTGCTAAACAAAATCGAATTGCGCCTCCCGCTTGTCTATGTTATTGCCCTCCCATGAAACCCTTTTAAACACAAAGCAATGCGCACCCGTTAACTCCAGTGGTATTCGCCTCTAATGACGCCGATGAATCCCTCCGTTCGACAAAAGCTTAGAAAATAAACTCCGGCTGTCAAGTCAGTCAGTGTATTGATATGAGTGATGGTGTATGAGCACACTTACCTCATCAGATTCTAGCTGATGAAGCCCAGTTAAAATTCATAATCTGACACAGTAAGGATTGAGGATTGGTATACAGTTTTCCTTTTTTTCTGATTTTAACCCAATGCCATATCGCAGCATAATTGTCGGAATCCGAAACTCCCTAAGCATGGATGTTGTCGGGAACTTCATTCTTCGTACTTTCGGCTTCCTTCCACTGCCAGGCAAGGTATTTCCAGTTCAGGTCGGGCCGCCAGAACAATCCGTGGCCCAAGCCCTGGTCCACATCCGCACACAGAGCTCCGGTCTTGACCATCTTGTGCTCGAACACGACGATGCCAACCCGGCTGTGTAAGAGGGCCATGGAACACATGACACAAGGCTCGTGAGTAAGGTAAACGTGCATGTTGTGACAGAGATAGCCGCCAGAATCGGCGGTAGTTCCATCGGCGCCCTTGTCCTTGATCTCATCCCGCCCATCTAGAGTGCCCATGGTAGTGCTATTAAGGAATATTCGCTCGGTCTCCGTCAATGCCGTAATGGGGTTATCCGGAGCTACAACGACACCCTTTTCCAGTCTTTTCTGGGCCACCATTTCTACGAGCCTTAGGACCGGATGATCGAGAGGGTAGCACCAGTCCCTACCATTCTGATCCAACCTGGCATCACCAGCAGCCGCAATGACGTCGCCCGTATCCGGGTTGACAATCACAGCTCCACAAGGGTACCCAACACCTGCCTTTGCTGCCTCTCGCCCAACCTTGCGAGCCATCGCCATGTATTCAGACACCCTCGCGAGCTTCGCAGCAGCGTTCTCTATCAGTGAAGGGTGGGGTCCGAAGGGATTGCCTCGCTTGTACACCGTTGGCCAGTATTTCTTGGTCCACTCTTCGCTTTGTTCGGGCGAGGTCGGCATATTGGCTGGAACTGTGACGATCGAAATCTGGGGTTTCGGTGTGATGGGCCTCCCATGCTTGCGTTGAAAAGGCGAGGTCTTTGCCGCGATACTTGCTATTCGATGAATTGGAGCTCGATCGATCTGACACACGAGGATGTAGAGTAACGACTGTTCTGGCGGGAACTGTGTCGGAGGAAGGTTCGCAGCGACAGCGGCCGGGATAAACGCAGGCTTCGAAAGACGGCGAAGATGCTGGAGCTCGTTCTGAGGAGCGATCTCGCGGAGAGCTATTATAATCTCGTTCGCAGTCTTTGCCGGGATCGGAAGGATGTAAACATTGACTAAATGGCACCGGAAGATTTGTGTTTAGCGTTAGAACTATAGGGAACGAAACAACACCTAAACTCACCTGTCTGTAGGCCGGACCGAACTTCTGCATGTGTCCTGAGGGGGACTAGTATTCCAGTCGGTTTTGGAGGCATCACTGCCGCAGGTTTGGACTTTTTGCGAGGAAATACCAAAGGTACTGCAGGTTCGATGAATCGTTTAGTTGTTGGCATGGTGGTGGGGTTGCTAAAAAGCAATTCAATGACGACGCGGCGTGAAGCAGAGAATGTAAAGAACCAAAAGGAGAGTAGGATTGGGCAATAGAAGGTCCTCAAATGCTACCAGAGCGATTGATGCCTGATAGAAAACGAAGGGTCCAAACAAAGATGGGAATGGTGTTGATTGCAACTCAGAGAGCTCAGCCCTAACCCTTCAAGAGGTTTGAAGCTGCGAGTCGAAGCATATGAAGAAAGGGATTCCGACGGTTGGAATTCACCTTCTGTCAAAACATCTGAAGAAACTTGGAGGGGAGGAGCTTCAGGTTGTTTGTCTGGGAGATACCTCTTATTAGGGAAATATTTCTAGGTACCTCGCTCTAGTCTCAGAACCCTGGAGGGCACTCCGAGACTAACCTCGCTCTATCTACAAACATGTCAAGAGATTTGGTAGTAGTAGGGCAGGATTCTTAGGTGCCTGGGTGTTTAGTAGGTACCTGCACAGCTCGTCATTGCCTACGAACTGGTACAAACCGCCTGGGCACCGTTTGAATGTATCAAATGCCCACGAACAAAAAGCATCACATGGCTCTGGGAATCATAAATCGATTCCTCCAGGTTTCCATCTGCCAAAAGGAACGACGGAGGAAAATGAAGGTGATTCTAAATATCATTATGAGGTAACTAGCATCCAAAGTCTCACTTTCACCCGCTGCTACCCAAAATACCGATCCAAATAACGCCAAACACCCTATCCAACCCCCAGGACCACTCTATAACCTCTCCGCAAACCCCGTCTTCTCCATTTCAACCGCATCCATATCCGGTGGTGTCTCCGTTCCCTCAAACCTTTCCAGCTTATCCTCTGCTAACCTTCCATATACCTTCGCATTCTTCTTCGGCCCGCCTGTGGTCTTAAATTGGTACCCTCTCAGTCTATCTCCAACTGTCAGTGCCTTTCCATAAACTCCATTGCGTAAAACAACATACCTCGGCCCCTCTCCCGTCTTCATCGGTAGCTCATCCTCATAAACCTCTGCGAACTTCTTACAATCTTCCTCAAATGTTCCTTTTAAAATACTCTCCCTTACTGCCGCAAAGAACCGATCCATCACATGAATGTTGTGAATCTGCAACAGCACCCAAGCCGTCATCTCTTTCGCTGCAAGCAAGTGACACACATACGCCCTATGATGTCGACGACAGCTATAGCAGCCGCATTCCTCCGCCAGCGGTCCCGTATCCGTTGCCATACCTGGAGCATTCCACATATTCCACCCCAACTGCTTTTTTCCCTCTCCCGCCTTTCCAGGGAACTCAAACGCGAACGCAATCCCAGCATCCGTAGTCTCCGTAGGGAAATCTAGTGTAAATATATCCACTCCCCTCGCCACATTCTCCAACAACCTATGAGGATTTTTCGGATTATCCATCGCAGCTCTTGCTAGCTCCTTCAGCGTCTCCGGCATCTCAGGTACCAGTTGGGGATCATAAAACGCCAGCCCATCAAGCTCATCTACCTTCTCTTCTAGCGTCTGGAAGTATAGTTGTTGCTGCTCCTTTGAAACCGGCAGGATAGGCGCAAACGTTGGAACCCCGGTCTTGGTCGCTTCTTTGAGCAGCGCATTGAGCCAGAGTTCCGTGCGATACACCATCTTGGGGACTCGGTTCTTTCCCGCGCGTTGAGCCGGGATATCGACCATCCCTATGGCTGCATCAGGACGCAGATGCGAGATGGAGGAGATGTAGTCGTTTGCCTTCAGCTCACGGAAGCCGACCGAGGTGAGGATGGTGATTGAATGGTCTGTATTTGTAGCTGGCGCATCGACGGGCGGACAGCGGCGGGGGGCAAGGAAGAAGAGGGAGTTTGAGGGGTGGCTGGTGAATGTAGGGAGAGGGCCCGGGTGTTTGAACACTGGGGACTGGGGGATGCCTTTTTCTACAACTTCTCAATGTCAGCACGCGCAGGTGAGGAAAGGACGGGGGGGAAACACAGTCTTCCAAAGCTGCGTAGACGCCGCGGATATCGGTGTGATCCCGAAGGTTATCATGCGAAAGATGTGGCACGACTCCACGTGAAGTTGGAGCTATAAACGCCGGTGTGTCAATTTGGACGTTTCTACACACGAGTCTTCCAAGGCGGGGGCCCGCGGTGTGCTTGGATTGAAGCAGGCGAAACGAGAACATTGGATTTGTGGACTCCTCGTAATCTGGCGGCGATGATTCCATTATTAGCTTATTCGATCCGGAGGTGTTCAGAGCCGATCACTCGAAATGTGGGGTTGGAGCTGAAGGTAGAGCCATTGAGGCCGGGTAAAGAACACTTCAACCTCCGAACTTAGTCTGTCGTCTGCTAGTACAACATCACCGTCGGACAAATAGATATCTCCAGCTCTCCTTCCCTCTCCACACCAATTTCCACTTCTCAACTCATAATCACAATGGCAATTCTCGGCTGGGCCGCGTTCGGTACGCTTCTTCCCCGCTCCTTCTCCCCAGCATTCACTAACATCCCCCAGGTGCCGGCGTTCGAATGTGGCAGCTCGGAATCGAGATGCGACCCCTCTTCGAGAGACGCTCAGCAATCGGCTACCCCATCTTTGCATCGATCAGCGCTGCCTTCGGCTACTACCTCGAGGGCGTTGAGGACCGTCAGAGCAAAATCCTCGCAGACCGCAAAGCATCACTTCTCGAGAAGCGGGCACGACATGCGGAGCGCGAGACCTCGGAAGCTGGGGAAGGTGCTACTGTTATTTCCTAGTAGATGAGAGCGGGCGGGGGAATGTATAGATGACGTCCGGGGTGTTAAGGTGGGAACTATTTATGTTGCAAGCTATCACATACACACCTCAAGCTGGATTGGATGGGACCGGACCAGCAAGAAAGAAAAGGAGTCCAAAGTATCATCTGTTTTGATTTCTCCCCCAACAAACAAATCCCTGCTCAAAATCGCCCATCTGGTATTGTGATATATATGTACAACCCATATTAAACAGCGCCTTCGGCTTGCTTCCGGACCGTAAGAAATGGGCGTAAGAACAGGCAGCGTAAGGTCTTATATCCGGCGTAACTTTTTGATTCAAGCATAACAACTTAGCCGCAGGGAAGCGATTTCCATACCTGGCTGTGGTGAGTTGATGGGCTTGACTGCATGATGGTGAGATGGCAGTAGTTCTCAAATTATAAGTCTCAGCCGTGAGGTTGAAGACTTTGGGAGGCAATTCAATCAGTGCATTAGTTACGGGCGAATCTTTTCCTAGTCATTTACAAAGAACTCTCGTACGTACTGCTGTGACTCTAAACTCAAGATATCCTTACACTCCGGTATCTACAGTTTACAAAAACTGGGCTTTGTCCACTTTACAAATATCACAGTATCTCCTCGGTCAATTGATTCAATTGCATTTCAACATCTTCTTGGCAGAGTTACCCACTTTGCTCTATCATTGCTCCAACCTGAGTGGGAAAAAGCTCTACAGCTCAACACTGTCCGGGCTAGTACTGAGGGCTCCGAATGTACCTACACTGCACTTCAGGTAACGGCTGGGACTTGCGTTACTTGCCCATTACCTCTTCGCCTAGGGTTGCCATGCCGTCACTTTATGCTTCCGGCAGCCCAAACTGCTACCCCTGTACCGCTTTCTCTACTACATCCACGGTGGTGATTGGATGGTCCAGCAGTAGTTCCAGCAACTTGGACAATGGAATATACTCCTCCAGGTCTTTCTCAGATGTCAGTTTCAGAAAATACCCAAATTACCCTTCCGCTTGCCAGGGTTCCGCCATCAGCATCTGAGGATACCCTTTATACTTATCATTCTCTTACACCTTCACTTCTCAGTATAGCTCCAGTTACAGTTTGTGGTGGTGAATAAGAGTTTGATTCTGGATCTGATCTGACCGACCTTTCTGAACCAGAAGTCCGCTTTATTACACCCCCCCTCGTACTGATGGATTGATTCCAAAAAAGATCAAGGGTAGAGCTGCTCAGTGGGCACTTACAGGACGTGAACTGGCTGAACGGAGAGATGCTCAGCACCAGCAAGCTTCTGGAAATCTTGAGGCAGAAACTAGACCACTTGAAGCCATTACGGAATCTAGACGGCGTCAAAGAGCGGACATGGAACAGAGTACAGATGGGGTGATGACACGGAGCAGGGTTGTCAAAGAAGGACAGAGCTAAGCAAGGAGTGGTAGTGGAAGTGGTAGTGGTGGGAAAAGAGAAACTCGGGCAGGGAAGAAGCAGAGATTGGCAAGAGATATTGCGGAGGGAACCATGTAAACTACTATATGATGAAAAAGTTACGCCGGATATAAGACCTTACGCTGCCTGTTCTTACGCCTATTTCTTACGGTCCGGAAGCAAGCCGCAGCGCCTTGGGGTATTAATACATGCGTCATAGTCCCATGTTCAAACACGAGAGTTATCAATCCCACCGGCGCGCTCAGAACTCAATAGTCCAGTTCTCAGTGATAGGAACCTTAGGATCCCTGATCACTGCCACATTCGCCTTACCATCATGTCCCTTCGTGAAAATGATATCTGCCTCCCATTTCGTGTGCTCAGTCTTCACCACGACTTTCTTCTTGTCCTCCCACTTATCACTGACACCAACAAAAATCATCTTCTCTATCCTCGTGTCTTTCATAGACTTGACAATTGCCGCATTAGCCTTTTTGTCAAAGACGTCGAAATCCTGGCACACGATGGTTTTACCATCGAGTAAGAAGGATTTGCGAATGTAAGCGCCAGTTTTGTAGTCAAAAGACTCGCCATCATCGACGAAAACAGTACCTCGGGCCGTTCCCTAACGTACATCATCAGCAATAGGTGGTGGTGGGATGACGGTGAATTCTATCCCTTACCTCATTGTTAAGGTTGATAACTAGCGTATATGGATCGTACTTCATTAATCCTGAGCTCCGTCTATGCCTGTCTTTCCTCGGGACAATACCACCTCCTCTCATCAAGAGCGGGATGGTATTCAATGGAGCAGACACAGTATGATAACCCTTGCCCTTATATACTTTGTGGGTGAAGTAGTCATAGTAAGGCTCGTCATCCGGGAGGTAGATCTCAACAGAATCTGCGCCCTCTTTGACAACAGGCTTTGCGAGAAGACCAAAATCTCCGATGAAGAACTGGTCATCGATCGCAAATCCAGCTTCATCTTCTGGAAACATCACGAAATGCGGCCTAATAACTGGCATTCCGTCCAAGCTAGCCCGGTGGAAGGCAGTGTACCATACAGGCAACAAAGCGTATCTGAGACGAAGAGCATCCCGAATAATAGAGCGGTAAGGCTCTTCAACAAGATATGGTTCTCTGCGCTTCGCATCGATGTGCGCGTGTCCACGGAAAAATGGGTAGAATGTACCAGACTGATACCACCTTGTAAGCAGCTCCTTAGAAGGGTTTCCGAAGAAGCCTCCAACATCAGCACCAGAAAACGGCATTCCGGCGATACCTTGGTTGAGAATCATTGGAAAAGCTTGGGCGAGATGCTCCCAAGAGGCCTGATTGTCACCAGTCCACATAGCAGCAGTCCTTTGGCTTCCAGCGAAAAAACTCCGGGTCAGAACGAACGGTCTCCTCTCGTTCCCCTTTCCGAGTCTCGTGACTAGTCCTTCATAGGTGGCATTGTGAAAAGTCATCCCGTAGAGATTATGAACATCTCGGTGTTCCCAGTCGCCGTGATGAATGTTGTCTTTCGGCATGGTAGTCTCAGGTCCGTTGAAGACAGAAGGCTCATTCATATCGTTCCAGATATGGAGATTCTTGGTAGCGAATGGAAAGGTTTTGAGCGCGAACAGACTCTTCCACCAATTGACGGCTGCGGGATTGAACGCATCGACCCAATGAGATGATCCAGGCCAGCACCATCCATCATAAGACTTCTCCCCGTCCTTGTCCTTGACGGCAAACCCTTTGTCGTTTAACTGCTTGCTAATCTCATAGCCCCCTTCATTCTTGATGTGAGGGTCGATGATAGCAACGAGCTTCCTGTCTCTCTTGGCCAGCTGGTCCTGCATAGAAATGGGGTCTCCAAAAGTCAAAGGATCCCATGTAAAGTACTTCTTTCCATCGGTGTATTCGATATCCAACCAGATCACATCATACGGGATGTCGAACTTGTCGAAATTCCGATCAACATCCTTAACATCGTCCTGAGAAACGTAATTCCATCTGCATTGGTGATATCCCAGAGAAAACGCCGGCGGAAGGGTTGTTGTTCCAGTAAGACCAGTGTATTGTTCGTATACATGACCCGCGGTCGGACCCGGGAGAAAGAATACATCAAGAAGGCCGTTTTCGGACATCCAGTGGGTATGAGTGCTGCGCTTCTCGGTTGAGAGTGTATTAGGGTTTTTCTGGCTCTTGACTATATCCACCCAGGTCTCTGCTGCATTGAGCCAGAAGACACCAACAGAGTAACCACTCTTCTGGGCTTGCATAAACGGAATTGCCCCATAAAGCGCCATCGGAGAATCAATGATATATTCAAAGGTATCTAAGTTGTATAGACGGTATGGTTCATCGTAGTTACCTTCACCGCCACGTGTCTCCTTCAGGGAAAGACTAGATGCATGCTCGGGGATACCATATACAAATTCATAACCGGGGAAAGTGATATCGAGACCAATAGCTTCGGGTCCTGGAAATAATCAATAAATATGCGAACTAGAAACTCGAGGGAATAATACCAACCTCTAGGTTTAGAGTCAGTATTTCCACCAAACGTCTCATCCCACCAAGTGCTTTCGTCCTCTCCTGGTTCTTCGCCTTCCTTCTTCTCTTTCTGAGGCCTCCAATGCTCGACATTCAGGAGATTCCGCTCATTTAGTACTACCTGAGTTTCTCCATACCTCATGAAAGTAATTTTGAAGGGTTTATACTCGATAAGAACCTGCTGCTCACCAGGGCCGTATTGCACCTTCATCGAACCTTTATCTGAGTTCAATATTTTCGCATGGGCATCAAAATTTTTCCCGCCGACCAACGCCCACTTCTCAGCCTCGTTATACCGTTGCTTCTTCACTTTACTTCCATTCCTTAACTCAATGTCTCCCTTCCGCCTCCTAGCTTCATCGAGTTGAACCCTTGCAACACTGTTATCCAAGAACGAGATCGTAAGCGGCAATTCAACCCTCCCTCCGTCCTGTTCGCTAACAGTCTTCCAAATTGTCGCTGTCAACACGCCATCTGAGAGCGCGACAGTACCCGAATCGACCTCGTATTGGGGAATCCACGCGGGGCCTGCGGCGGAGACTTGGTCGGCAAAGGCGCGGCCACGTCGACAGAAACTGGATTGGGCGCAAGTTTTAAAGTCGGCATGCTTTACCGCAGTCGCCACCTCGAGGAGCGAAAATAAGGCCACCAAACAGGTGAGGCCACCCGTTTGCAGCCGCATGTGAAGCTATGGGAATGCGCCGAGGCTTCACGGGGGTTAGACGTCACAATCGTAAAGAAAGGGGCGTTGCAAGAGGTTTACTGCAACGAGAGTCAATATTCGAGGCGCACTGTGGAAGGTCTCTGGAAGTGGCGGTTGGATATGGGATGGCGGATAAGAGTGAGCAGATTCGTAGCTGTGTTGTCACGGACGACTACAGCTTTGAGCAAGGTGTTCAGTTGAATCAGTAGATCCTTAAAAGTATTTAAGGTGTGGCATAGATGACCCTAACCCACCTAACCTACCTTAGCCTAGGGCATGCAAACGCTGTGAGCTTAGCTCCCGGGAGTGTGAGTGGCGGGGTGGAGAAACAAGACAGAAACTCAATTTCCGTGGATTGATAAGCGCAAAACATACATTCGAATCACAGTTACAAACTCCTTCCATCCATCCCCTCCTCCTCCTCCGTCACTATATTACCTTCCGAGTGCTGCTGAACTACAACTGTGCTAAGTAAACTGCCATCTACACAATGTCTCTCGACAGTGTTAAGCACGTGATATTGGTACATTCACCCCCGCCTTCGTACCCAATTGATCATCCACTCACACTCAGTCGCTCCTCAGGTTCTTTCCGGCAAAGGCGGTGTTGGAAAATCCTCCGTTACAGTACAACTCGCTCTCTCCCTCGCACGGCGTGGCCACAGAGTCGGAGTACTGGATGTCGACCTGACAGGTCCCAACATTCCGCGCATGTTCAACGTCGAAGACAAGAAAGTCACGCAAGGTGCGGGAGGATGGATACCAGTTCCAGTCGGCACGGTATCAGAAAACGGCGGCTCAATATGCTGCATGAGTCTCGGCTTCTTACTGCGGGATCGAGGCGACAGTGTTGTGTGGCGAGGGCCCAAGAAGACTGCTATGATTAGACAGTTCATGACGGATGTAATTTGGGGAGAGCTGGATTACTTACTGATTGACACGCCACCTGGTACTCTTACTACCCTATGCTTTTGAGTCTGCGGCTAAGACGTATAATAGGTACGAGCGACGAACATATATCCCTCGCCGAACAAATGCGCACTGTAAACCCCGACGGCGCGGTCATTGTCACTACCCCACAAGCAGTCGCCACCGCCGATGTGCGCAAAGAAATAAACTTCTGCAAGAAAGTAGGCTTGGATATATTGGGCGTTGTCGAGAACATGAGCGGCTTTGTGTGTCCTCACTGCAGCGAATGCACAAACGTGTTCTCGTCAGGCGGAGGAAAGATCATGGCAGAGCAGTTCTCTATCGAATTCTTTGGGGCAGTGCCGATAGACCCGTCATTCAATCTAATGATCGAAAGCCAATCATCGGAGGAAGGGATGATAACGTCGCTGGTTGATCAATACGGCAAATCGAAGCTGTGGCCGATATTTAAGGATATTACTGAGAAGCTGGTGGCAAAGGTTAATCCATAGGAATGATTCGCTGGGTGGACTTGTGTTCTTGGAGGCGTACGGTGTTTATATCGTGTCGAATTAGAATTCTGAGCTCGAGGTGGATGCATAGTGCCCTTCGTATAAACGAAAGATACCTATCACTCGGTACCAACTTTTACCAAGCTTTTTCGTCGGACCCCAACGACATGCACTGACATCACCACACTTCACAATGCCTCCTGGTCAAAATTTCCTCCGAACATTCCTCCACTCAAGTCGTACCGCCCTAATCTCTGCCTCCAAATCCTCAACTCCAGTCTCAATCGTTCTTGGCAACGAATCTGCAGGTCCCTGCTCCCCGCCTTTTCTCACCTATACCCCGCTAACTCTGAACAGACCTTGATTCCTTCGCATCTTCCCTTCTCTACGCTTACCTTTCCTCCGTCCGCCCACGCCCAATCCCATTCCTTGCCATCCCCCGCGCCGACCTCTCCCTCCGCCCCGAATTTCTTTACGTCCTTTCTGCGCTCCAACTTTCGTCTTCCGACCTGCTCTGCGCAGACGACTCGCCATCATTCTCTACCCTGGACCCCGAGAACGTCAATGTACATCTCGTCGACCACAACCGACTTACAGTCCCGCTGTTGGGAGAGAATGTGCGCGGCATCATCGACCACCACGACGACGAGGGCTTCTACATGTCCGCGTCGCCGCGGGTAATCACCAAGTCTGGGTCCTGCAGCTCGCTGGTGATAAACACGCTCCTCAACTGCGCAGGCCTGGAGGCGGGGGAGAAATCGCAGCTTGCAACACTTGCGCTTGCGGCGGTTCTGATCGACACTACGAATATGACTCACAAAGTCACCGCGCGCGATGAGTCCGCGCTGAAGTTGCTCCGCGAGAGCTGTCTCCCCGTATCGTGGGACCAGGATGGGTTCTTCCAGGGCATATACGATGCGAAGACAAACGTTGACGGCTTGTCACTGCGCGATTTGCTAAGGAAGGATTATAAAGAGTGGACGGAGGATGGGAAGAAACTTGGGATTGCGAGCGTTGTCAGGGGACTTGAGTATCTGCGAAGCAGAGGTGCGTTCCTGGAGACGCTGAAGGAGTGGGCGAGGGAGAGGCGGCTGGATGTGGTGTGTGTTATGACGACGGACGGGCGCGGGGAGGAGCATAGGAAAGAGCTGCTAGTGTGGGCAGTGCGGAAACAGGGTGCCGAGTGCTTGCGATTGCTCATGGAGAGGGCGGAGGAGAGGGGGTTGAAGCTTGGGGTGTGGGGAAATGGGGAATTGGATGATGGTGTGAAAAGGAGGGCGTGGACGCAGGCGAATTTGAACATGAGCAGGAAGCAGGTGGCGCCGCTGCTTAGGGAGTGTTTGGGGGCGGGAAATGATACCAAGGCAGAGTCAAAGGCATAGGGTGATGGTTCTTTCGTGTGTTCGGGTAGAAAAAAGTTGTGTTTTTGACAGCTCCCAAAAGACTGTACACTCGTTTCAGATGACCAACGATCTATTTCATTGACACGTCAACTGTGGAGAAGTGTGAGGTTTCGGGGGAGCATGTCTGCCATCTCGAAATACCCAGCGAGTGACAGCCCATGAAATACCACAACATTCTTATAGCCAGCAGGACATAGCTCCTACCAGGCGTGTACGAGGGGTATATCATAGCGCTATATCATGCCATGGTAGCTTTGCACGTGTAGTTTCACACGCCCTATAATTGAGAGACGTGAACATACTAAAAGCATCGACCGAATGCCCCACCATTATCTCCCCCCCGTCACAGATGTGTTTGCAGCCGACCATAACCTCGAGTGGTCAACAAAACGTCTCTCTCTCGCCTAAAGCCGGCAGAATGTTTGAGGGGCAAGCTTGCGGGTGAAGAAAACCCCTAGGAGCGAGGATTCCCCTAGAACTAGAGTATGACGGGGCCAGCCGCCCAGGAACCCCGAGCGATGCACTTCCACGAACCTAATTCGCTCCCTGGCCCTTAAACCACCTCACTGTGGCTTGTTGGTTAGGGTGAGTTGAATGGAATACTGATCTTCCCTCCTCCGGCTGGGCTGACAGCGGGCGTGAAGATAAGACTCCGGTTATCACGTTTCACAAGCGGAAGATTGGAAAGGTGAGCCGCGGCTGCTTCGCAGCGGTAGTCTAGGTGCTGCTAGCGGGTATTGTTAGGACAGCTAGAACATGTTTTTTACCCGTTCCAGTAAATCTAGTCGAGGGTAGCTATGTAGCGTAGATATTTTCACTCTTTCCGTCTTGGGTGGATCCATGGGAACGTTCAGTCACTTACAATGGCAAGTCTGGCGCTGGTTATATGGTCCGGACTCTAAGGGCACTGCTTTTTCCGGCTCCCTTCACAATGCTTGCGGAAGGAAATGCTTAGGGAAACGGCAAAGGAGAGGGCAAATGCGAATTGCAGTCTAATATCATCAAGCAGTGTTAGTGTATTATTATCACCGCATGGAAGAGTCACCACTCCACATGGAGACATCAAAGATTGCATTGGCTTGCACGGTTGCCCTATGCAAAACTCAGGTCTTTAAGCCAACAAAAAGTGCGAAACTTATCTAACTATTGCAAAGTCGCTCACCATCGTCTAGTCTAACGAACTAGCCGGCGCCTAGCAGAGGACCAAGCAACTCATTTAGCGCCACCGGATGCGCCCCCGAACATCGACTTGTCAATACGTGTTTCGATGCGTGCTCTTATCGATGAGTCCCAGCGTCTTTCTCTCAATTCTTCAATAACACTCATCACACCGTCTCACATTTGATATCATGTAAAATGGACTCTAGTCCGAACTAGTAATCATGTTAGAGGAATGAAAGCCAGATAGAATTCATCAGAAAACGGACTCCTATTCCCACAGAAACAGCTCCGCAGAGAACTTTATGAAAATTTGACCGAACTGTCAAACCTGCTACCAAGTCTTCCAAACCCATCGTCTAATTTGCCATCCAAACTGCCAATTTTAGAACCAAGCAAGACGAAGCCCTTGTAACCAGCGGGAAAATCTCAAAGTGGATAATGCGTGATTGCCAATTCTCACCTTCTCTGGATTGGTGACTCTCTTACCAATAACATAGACTATGGGCTCGGCACAAGTATCCCTTTCCTGTTCAGCAAACTCCAAAGTAGATGTATAATTGCCAATCCTCACCCCTCGAGATCGATGAACCTCCCCCCGATATCGTATCCACTCGGTAATAAGGCACTAAGCCGAGGTGCGCAAGCCACCGCAGGAACCTATGGTTCACGTTCGAAGATCCGAGTCCTACCGAAATGGCCTTGATGAAGGTCTAAATAGCCTATGGTGAGGGACAACTCCTAGAGTAGGCAGACGCATGGCGGCAGTATGCAGACAGGTACTTACCCACTTAAATGTAGGTAAGTAATACATACTACCTGTCCATCCGTTCACGCCAACTGGGATATTAGTAGATCTGGACAACTCGACTCCAGCGCTTCGAACGCTATTAAGCGAGTTCACCTCTTCAACTGGCACTATCGAAAATCCCCAGAATAGTATTTGCGTTCCTGAACCTATCGGGGTATGGCGTCCACCGCGATTCAGAGAGTCGAGATGTATATCCTCTCCTCCTTTTCTTCCCGCTCTTCCCCTCCTCGAGCGCGAGTTCTTCGGTACAAAAATGTTATCCACAAAATCCGTGCTAGTTGGTTGCGTCCTGCTGCTCAGCAATTATGCCAGCGCCACTCGCGATATCACGGCAGCGCGGTTCAATTTCGACACGGGGAAAGTGGAGTTGCAATATCCGGATGGGAACGACGTTCAGAAAAGAGAAGCATACCAGGACTATGGATATGGATGTAGGTTGTCATCATTTCTGTACGAGCTCATTGGGACTAAACATTGTCAGACAATGATAATCTGGTCGACATTCTGCGTTCCAAGAAGCAATGGAAGTTCTGCAAATCGTATATCAACCTGCGACCTACCGTGAAGAAAGTTGTCACAGTTACCGCCTGTCCCGGGTACCAAAAGTGTCGGCCTGTCACAATTACCAAGAAAAAATATTTGGGTGCGAAGACGGTAACGGAGGAGGTTCCTGCGGAGGAAGAGACTACTACCACCGTTCAGGCCGAAAAGACATCGACCGGTGGGCGAGCTCAACTACTTGATATCCTGTGCAGTTCTCTAACAACGTGTAGAGTCCGTTCACGAAGTGTCGAAAGTCACCAGCACTAAAACCAATACAATCGTAGTCACATCCACTGTCGGAACTCCCCTCGAAACACCTAAGCCGGTACTGGAAGGACGTAGTATTCGTCCACCGCGGTTCCTCTGGCGCTATAAGCACGCAGAAATCTCATCGGCGTGTTCCCAACTCGTGAAGAAAGTCATCCGAACGAAAACGTACACAAAGACCAAGACCGTCCCAGGATACGTAAGAAGAACAACAATCACCGTTTTGGTACCGCGGGGCACAGTTACGATGACGATGACGAAGAAGGCAACAAAAACAATCACAATCACCACCACCCCAGTCGAAACCATCACCGAGGTTTCTACTACCACTGAAGTCGAAACTACCGAGGCTACATCGACCACAACTGTTTGTCCCGTACCCTCATATCTCGGCGCGGACGGTGTCGGTGTTGAATGGGATGACGAGGGAAGCAACATTGAATTCCCCGATATTGATTTCAAAGACCCTGTTGCGTGCTGTTCCTTGTGCTATTACAATATTCCCAACTGTAATGTTTGGGCTGCTGGAAACGAATATTGTTTTATCGTCGCTGGCGGATCCGGGCCAGGCGCGACGGACAAATGTCCAAATGGCCAGGGCGGTGGGATACTGTATGTTACACCCTCTACAACTCGGGGACTTGGTGGCGCTGGACCTTGTGGTGGCGGCCGAATGAGGATAGAAGAATAGGCAGCGTGGGGAAATGTTATTCATCTAACTAGCGATATATTCTTCTTTCTAAAGATGTGGCTTATAGTACATTCTTTGCACCTTTTTGTTTTGTGATTACTACTTTTTGGAGAGTTTTAGTACATATGCAATTGAAGTGGTCGGTGGGTTAATTCGCCAGACGCTGTCCTTGACCGTAGCTTGCATTGTTATTGGTTGCAATCGATATCATCTGAACCGAGCCCCCTATGTTCTCCACTTGGGAGTGCTGTCTGGATCGTATTGCATACAAAGGTGCACTTGTACTTATGACTGCTTGGTACTCCCACACACTGAGGTTCTCTCTTGTCCCTCTCATCAGTACACACTACAATATACACGCACAATGTTCCTCCCATAAAGTATATAACAGGCGGTTCACAAACTACAGAGTGATGCATTGTGATCGGTTTCAATGGTTGATGTTGGGATAGGGTTGGAAACCACCAAAGAAACGATGAGTTTGCAATTTGTGTACTAGACGATAGGAATTATTGCTTACCATACCCGAGAGCACGGCGACTCCTCGCTAATTACAAGTCACCGGGCATTCTCTTCGCAAGGTGCGAGTTTTCGCTCGTGCTACAGTCACATAGCCACCCCCTTTGGCACCAGGGAAACATTGGCCCGGTGAAGGGTGTTGACCTTACGACCCTGGCTGTAAATGGTTGGCATTCTTAGGATACTATAGGTACGAATGAGCTTAGTCTGCTCGTGAAGGCTTCTGAGAATAGTCCTCGTTTCATATGTATACGCCTTGCTGAGAGCAAGATCATTTGGTGAAGTCCTATCATAATGCTTGAAGTCCCTCTCCCCGGCCTGCAACCTTTAGTCCTTTACAGGGAAGTTAATTGCTAGAGTCTAGAGACACGGTACGGCGTGCTTCCGGACTATCACTCTCACTACCTATCACCCCCACTATCACTATTGCTACCAATGGACTACATTTTGGGGTACGTTTTCCGCAGATGTCGCATTACATCACATCACTGCGGCGCTAGTGTAAAGTGAGGTATGTCTTTCTCATATATCCGACTACGGTTATCAGTGACCGACTGCTACTGCCACACATTGATCTTCGTAGAAGAATGAACAAGTTAAGATTTCTTTATTTTGTAGAAGGGGCTACTCTGCACTACAGGAACCTCCTCGATGTAAGCTATGAGGTATGTTTCTTGTCTTTTTCTTGCTAATTGTAGGGACGGGAAAAAATGCACCCGGCTAAACAAAGTTACGCAGCTGTCGTCATTGCATTGCACCTCGTACTTTATGTATGTCGAGTCGCGTGCTCCAGCTTTTTCATATTTGGCACTTCGAATGTAGGCGCGATAAAGGCTTTGCTCGACCTGCTCATTATTTAATAGGCATTTCATCCACACTTCGGCCCGGTAGCCAAACAGCTAAAGTAACTTCATCCAAGTTAAACAGCTCCAAAAACTATTCCTCAATAGTGCCAGCAAGTGTTTCTTCTTCATCTTCACTGCTAAAACAACTGTTAGTACTACCTACTGGTTCATAGTCATCGCCGCTATCTCTGTCCAGATCCTCGAGCATTGTTCTATCCCTCGGATTCCCAGTGGCCAACGCGTCCTCCTTGAACTGCTCCCAGATACGTTTGAAATCTTCCGAATCGAGGCTTAAGAACGATTCATCCTCGGGCACCTCGTGCTTTACGACCACTTGTGATCTCATCATCCTGGTCTCAAAAAAGTTATGAAGGAAATCAAAAGTGACTGTGCTTGTTGCATTATTCTTAGGGTTGGTAGGCTGGTTGAATATGTCCGACCATTTGAACTCCCATGAACGTTCAAGTTTTGCTGGCCAAACCTCCATCCGCTCAATGACCTTTTCACAATGTGACGACGTGGATGTCTTGAGAACAGTGACAACAACCGACTGGAACTTGTACTTTTGTCGGCGTCGAATCTCATCGGACTTATCGAGGGTCATTTCATCTGTTCCTTCGTCGTCGGTCTCTTCGTACATCTCGCCCACCTCAATTGAGGGGTCCTCATTTTTGACAATGTCAACACGTGGAATGGGGTTGTTGTCGCTTAGATCGGGACCATCAACTCCGGGGGTGTCTGCTGATTTCGAACGCTTGGTGGCGGTCCCGTGTCACTAATCTCATTGCTTGGAGTCTTGCGTTTTCGATTCCTCTGAGCAGGCCCGGGTCCAGAGGAAGATGAAATCTCAATTGCGTTGCCCTTTCCTTTCGCAACGTCGGCTTTCACCTTGCGTTTAGGCCACTTGTTGATTTTGACAAGCACTGCATACTTGATTTTGCCTTTGAATCTCAACATCCTTTCCAAACACTTGCAAAACCCAGTCTGATAGTCGTGTCCAAGAGCAACTTCAATGACCACGATAGGATGTTCTAGTCCCAAGTTCCGCAGCCATAGGGATCCATCGGGAAATCTGAAGCGGCCTTCAGTAATATCAGACAATATTCATCCCACAAAGAATAAACTTACACTTTAGTCCGACTTTGTTGTCAAGCGCGACACGTGCAGCACTTAGGCATTCAACAGCCTCGAGATCTTTTCCATCATTGCTCCATTTGCCCCAGTAGAAGTTACCGCCGTTAAATAGTTGCTGGCGTATGTGAATCTCTGTCACCCTTGCGGTGTCGCCGTGCTCGAGGGAGGCCATGGTAACCTCGACACATAACTCATGACGTATATATTCAACACTATTATGAGTATTAGACGCCATGAGATAGATAACAACACGTTTGTGGGGCAAAATGACTAGCTTGGGTCAAGTATTGGAGGGGCAAGATTCCTACATACATTGCTGGTCGCCGAAAAGGACCTGATTGCACGAAAGATCTTGCAAACCACTGCAACTGCTGTAGCTGCTCTGTACTCAAAGCAAATTCAAGCTTGAACGAAAGCCTGATATTCTGGAATCGCATGGCTTCTTTTGGTGGGTTATCGACAAAATAATGCCACATCCAACGCACTATATCCTCTGCGGCTTGACGTGGTTCCAGAGCCTGTGTCACCTTATGGCCACCAAAGGAATTAACATCACGGAACCCTCGGCAACGTCTCGCCTCTTCGCGGATGATAAGCTCTCGGCGATATGTTGTGTTGTCACTCAAAGGGCTTGGACCCTGACCCTGCTTGATGTTCTGGGAGATTGTTGGGTGCATGGCGGTGATGTGAAAGTTCTTGAGGTTGGGAGTCAGTAGCAATAACTGGGTAGGAGGATAAGTTATTTTGTGGGTTACAGTTCGTATGGGGCTACTTACTCGAGTATACAGTAATATAAAACACCCCACTTCTCGAGCTCTTTCAGCATCATCTCATCTTCTCTCCACATTGAAAAATTCCCCACCCTGTGCTGAGACCAATACCCAAATCCCGTTGCCAGTAACATGTGCTCGCAGGCGGCTTGAGCACATTGTAGAAGTGGGCAGCGCCGTGGCACTTAACAGGTTGCTACCTATTCTTATGAATTGCGTACGCAGATTGGATCAGCTGAAAACGTAGTGGAGAGTTGTCGTCTTGGCAGTGAAGTACGTCGACAGACAGCAGCAGGAGCTATCCCAGCTGTTATGGAACGGATGGGAAACTTGAACCTAAGTTTCACAACCCCTTGTATACAAATGGTGGAGCAGTTCTCTTTGTCCTCTCATACCATGAGGACCCTTTCCACGCTCCATCGTGGTAAGATGGTATGCATAGTGATATAGTGATATGGGGGTGATAATGAGGGTGATATCCCGGAGGCACGCCGGATATGATGCTAGAGTTTCGAGAGTTCGAGTGATAGCCAGTGCACAACCTGCGGTGGCCTCACTTCCTCGACCACCGAATTATGACCTTGCTGTAACAAGCGCTAAAATGCAAAAACATACACGAAAGATCGTTCAACCCTCCCCCCTCAAAACCAACCCCAATTATTGAACCAATGGCTCTTACTCGACCTCTTATTCCTCCTGGGCTCCTCCGCCGTCTCCGCCACCATCATTGCAATCCTAGCCTCCTCCGCCGCAATCCTATCCTCCTCCGCCGCCTTGACCGTATACGGCACATCATCCTCCCACTCTGCCCCCGTCAACCCCTGCTTCTCATACCCCGCCGCCTTCTCCTTCCTCCGGTTGTACAACTTCCAAGCAACCCAGATCATAAACCCCGCCGCCAGGCTGCCTACGATGATTGCAACAATTGCGCCCGTGGAGAGATCATAGCTGCAGGGAGTCAGTAAGTATGCGGAGAGAAAGGGGGGGAACAAACGTATGGTCACCCCCACCGCCCACCGAGATTCCTCCATAGCCTCTTCCGCTGCTGTTGCCGCCGCCGCCTTTGGGGTACGCCGATGCGAGTGAAAATAGGATGAGGCACGGGAGGATATTTGCAATCATGTTGTATATTACTGCTGGAGAATACCGGGCATACACATGGGAGGAATGTAGGAGGTTTAAGTAAGTACAATTGCATTTCTTCAGCGCAGCAAAAAGCAAACACAACATGAGGAGAGGTTGCGGGCGCCAATGAAGAATGCGGAAGGGCGGTGCAACAATCAGCCTTGCAGAAAGACTCGCTCCCCCGGTCACCTCGTGTCGATAAGCAACTGGTGTTTTGCTTTTGGGGCCACGATAGCTGGAGGTGCTTTATTTATGAGCTGGAGATGAGTGAGGAGGTTGTATCCGAGTACGAGTGTGGCAGGGCCAGCTAGCAAAAGATGGCTTACCGGTATAGGCTAAGCAGATGTTCAGTTTATTTCCACTCTAGGGATAAATCCCGCCGCTACAGTTTTCTGGTACTAAATGCTGAAGCGGGTATGTTCCTGTTGGATTGGTCGTTTCAGGTGGACAGCAGTATCACAGGCGCGTCCGACGCCACGTTTTGGCCCGGTGTCTCTAGTAGTCAAATCTTCGGAGTGCTTTTAAGGTACTAAATTTACTCAATGTCAGTATAAGATGCTTCTCCGCTTCCAGCTACCTTATTATCAGATAGTGTCGAATGCTGCCAGGTGAGTTCAACAAGAGTGAGACCCCTTCGGTTCGAGATTAAACCTGTACCTCCGAACTCATCGGGAAAATCAAACAGTAACTTCATAGATATTCGCTGCAAGCTGAATATTTGCAACAGCTAGGGATAGGCACCGCCCACAATTATGAAGAGCAAATCTACAGGCAAGAGTACCCACCTAGAGCGCACAATCGGTTCAGATAGTCTTTAGTTGCTTCTACTCTAATGCAGCGCCAGCAGTGATCTGCTCCATTCCCCAGCGCTTTCGGCAGTCGCAGGCATGGATCCTAGGTTGCGAAGAAGCTCCGAGACTACATGGCAGAGCTTCTATAACGGGGCCGGGAGATTCGGGCAGCCCCAGCACCGGATGGACTAACTCGGACGAGCCCCAAATCGGCCTCGCTGCAATAGGGGGTAGTTCGAGCGAGGCTAGAGAGGGTGTAATTGGAGCTTATTAAGGAGGCGGTGTAGTCCTGTTATCTCTTCAGCTGTGGGGTGTTTTTGTCAGGTCATAGGAAATCACCCAAACACTCATGTCCACTGGGCGACTCGGGCCTATCATTCACGCCCTCAGGCCTCTTGCATCTGACCAATGCCCTTGCTGCTATACTATGCTTCTTCATTTCCTTCGTCTACACCGAGAACAGTCAACTGTGGTGTACCGATACCAAAATGAGTTCTAGCTTATACGTTTGAATACTTGCCCTCAGCCCCCGCTGCCGCAGAAAGATCAGTAAACTTCTATGTTATTCCTTCCTTATCCTGGATAGTGGCTGAAGCACAAGAAAACAACAATTCCTGCCATCCGAAGAGATGTTGCATGAGTACATATCTTAGGATCAATGATAATGTATTTTCCAGTCCGCAAGAACAGATCTAAAAGACATGAAGCAAGGCAGCAACTGAGACTTGCCGTTGTCTTTTCACTTACCTTAGAAACTCCAGCCCTAAAAATTTGACTGTTATATCTATTTGACGCCTTGCAAAATAGTGAGTTTCGGAACTCGAACAAGACGAGTATTCTACATACAACACCCCACCGTTGGTGTAATACATCAGGAGGGGGCTTAGATTTCTCATTTGGCCTATTGGAAGCTAGGTATAAGCGATACTATTTCGAGCCAGATATCAGCTAGACAGCTACCTTTCATCATTTCTTATATATCACGAACAGGGTCCAGATGTGAGGCCTAGCGTATCGAATTAAGCCCTAGCCCTCAAACTCTGCAATTGGCACACTGAAATTAATCTTTGGCTACGAACAAATGGTGATATAAGGCTGAACTGCGCTGGTAGTGACTTGCAATTGGTATATAGCCAGCCCTTAATTTGAGGATAGGAGTAAAGTACAAGAGCAAGGCGCAGGCCAACAAGAAGATTAAGGAACATGGTACCACGAAACAAAAGCCGAGGTTTTTTGCAACGATATTCTAAGACTTTGAATTCTCCCCTGAGCTGATGTGATGTTGGGGCGCCGCGGCGGCTGCGGCAATCTGTGTAATCATAGAAGTGGCTGGTGCCGTTCTTAATCCACCATCTCTCACTCATCTCTCCGGCACTCGAATTATCTTAAATAATCGAGGATGAACTCACGATTTCCACATAAAACTAGACAAATTGAGCAAAACCCAATTCTTTATTATTGCTAGAAGAGTCTTAGGTAGCATACAAGTAAAGCTATTCGCTATTCGCTATCCGTATTCGCCTAACCTTTCTAAAAAAACTCCCAATCACCCTAAGCCAACGCAGTGGAATCCGTGGAGAACAAAGATTGCAAAGTTAGCCACGGTAAAATGAAAATAGAGGACAAGAAATCAAAGTTTCAATCTAATACCTTGTCCAGGTCGCAGTCTTTGCCACGAGTCGTGGCACAACATTCCACCTCTGATACGAACCTCTCTTCCGTAGCCTTAATGTCAGACTTCAATTCCTTAAACTTCTCGAAATTTCCCTTGTTCTTGCTGCTCACCTTGGTTTGCCATAGCAGTGACACAAGCGATGACTCTAATAGCAACAGACCTCCGTACAAGCGAATACTGTTGACCACGAGACGATATCTTAGAATAGTCTCGGGGTATCTCGTCCTTTGGATATCACAGTCTTGTCATCCCGGGGTCCCGGGAACTGGAGGAGGTCTTGCCCGGAATCCCGGGATATCATGTACTAAGAGGTTTCGGTAGCCCCATCGATTGCTAATCTCCCCACTGCGTAGCACTATTGACTTCGAGCGTGGAGGGTGAAAACAATTGAGGAGGGGAAACCCCGTATCTCTCCCAGGCGGTTGATTATCCGACGGCCCAAGGTCATCAGTAATCCGGTTGGTCATCTATCCGGGTCATTGAGGGTCACTAATTGAGTCCCGGGATTACTCGTCCCATAGCCATATTAAGTCCCTTCAGTCCCGGGCTTATATCCCCGGACGGGGTCTCGGGATAATCAGTCTCGTGGCCAACATTACAAGCGAACAAAGTCTATGAGCAAGGAATTTGTTTCGTTAGCGAACTTCCACTACGACGACAACGACGACGTAGTTTTGAGATTCATGGTGGTGTTCAATTTACAGTAGCTGAATACTGAAAAGCTGTTCGCTGCTTCTCGCTGCTGTGCCGTAGGAAAGAAAGAAAGGAGTACTTGCATTGACGCAGCAGGTCCCACTACTTGAAAATGGTTTCACAAAGAGATTAAGTGGTAATCTAATGGTGTGGCAACTGTGGCAGCCGATGACTCCTCCTCCGAGTGATCTTAGAAGAGAAAAGGTACTTACCTAAAGTAATTGCTAATCGCAGTCTCCTCTTCAACACTCTTGTGAGTGGTGTGGGGGGTGCGTAACCGCCCGCGTCTAAATTACGGCACAAGATCCGTCCGGCGTCTACCTGCAACCTCACTACTCCCCCGACGGCCATTCTCACAGAATGTCATTCCCATTCCGCGCCCTTCTCACACGCACCGCACCCCGGCGCCTCTTCGCCGCCGCACCCCCGCCACCACCACCTCCAACCCCCAAGCTCCCCCCGAAGCTAAAACACTACGCCCAGCTCTTCGCCGGAAAACCCGTATCCTACTTCACCTCCTTCATGATCCTTCACGAGATCACCGCCATGGTTCCCGTGGCAGGGCTGTTCTGGTATATCCACTCTACGGAGTGGACGCCGCCTGGGGTCCCAAAGGAGCTGGTGGAGCGGAAGATGGAGTCTGCGAAGAAGTGGACTACGGAGTGGGGGCTTGGCCGGTGGTTTGAGGGGGATAAAGGCGCAAGAATGTTGCTTGAGTGAGTTTGGGCATTGGTAGGGGGGAGGGGGCTAATAGGTGTAGGCTTGGGACCGCGTATGCCGTTGTCAAAATCGCGATGCCGGTTAGGATGGCGGTGAGTATTGCGGCGGCGCCGTGGTTTGCGAGGTGGGCTGTGGAGCCGGTCAGGGATGCGGGACGGAGAATGTGGAGGAATGTAAGAGGTGTGTGAGGTGGCTTTATTAGTTGTTGCTCTTGGCCGACTGACGGGTCGCTTTGGCGTTTAAGGCCGTTAGGTGGAAGCAGCCGGGGAACAAGCGCGGCTGGGAGGGTGAGGAGCGGGGAGGAAGAATGAGGAAGCGGTGATGATGATTGAGGGTCACTAGGACAGCCTATCTACTGTAGGTATTCAGTGGAGCATTCGGCCAAAATGCTGCTGGCCAGCAACTAGAGGCTCATTAATCTGTTAGAGCCAGGATTTAGACGGGCGTTGGAAGGTAAAGTATACACCAGGTTGTCTCGTCCCCAGACTCTCGTTGCCTTCGCTCACAGGCTCGCTCTCCTATGGATAAACGAGGTACGAGTAGTAATACTACTGGAGGCTGGGTACGAGATAATATACTAGGTAGAGTTCTTTGTATCAATTATTCGTAATTCACATACGATAAGTTTTTACCAATGATGTCACCCCTGTTCCCCCGGATAAAGCTTATCCTCCCCCCACTACTCCACTTCAACTTCAACTTCAACAACACAAACCGCAATGGACTCCCAAAACTCTCCCAATATCCGCGTGGGATACGTCCCTGGTACCACTCCCTCACTCCCTCCCCTCAATCCCACTAACACCAAACTCAGAACACTTCTCCACGCCCCTCCACTTCGCCCTCTCACATGCCTTATTCTCCTCCCGCAACCTCGACGTCGTGCTCCTCCCCTACCCCTCCGGAACCGGCGCAATGATAAAATCCCTCGAATCCGGGGACCTGGACCTAGCCGTTGGGCTGACGGAGGGGTGGATCGCGGCGCTCGCAAATGGCGCAGACACCTTCAAGCTGGTGGGAAAGTACGTCAGCACGCCATTATGTTGGGCGATTTCCACCGGTGCCGAGCGGGAGGACATGGTTAATGCATCGAGCCTGGGGGGGAGAAAGAAGTTGGGGATTAGCAGGTACGGAAGCGGGAGCTATATTATGGGGTTTGTACTGGCGGAGCAGAACGGGTGGTTGGAGGACGACGACAGGGAGCAGCCGTTTGAGTGGACGGTGCTGAACGATTTTAAGAACCTGCGGGATGGGGTGAATGGGACACATGTCGGGGGAAAGACGGCGGATGCGTTTATGTGGGAGCATTTTACGAGCAAGTAGCTCCTCCCTAAACCCCCCCTCCTCTCTACGCTTTTGTTGGTGGGGTGACTGATTGGGAAGGAAATACTATGACTCTGGCGAAATCAAGCGTATCGGCGAGATCTATACGCCCTGGCCGTCATGGCACATCGTTGCGCACACAGAGCTCAGCAAATCTGTGGCGGGGGTTGCAACAGTGGGGGCGTTTTTGAGGGCGGTGGATGATGGGATTAGTTACTTCAATACGCACAGAGATGAGGCGGTGGAGTATATCAGCACGAACCTGGACTATTCGGCCGAGGATGCGAGGGAGTGGTTGAAGACTGTTGAGTTCTCGAAGGATTGTAAGGCCGTCGAGAAGGAGGTTGTGAAGAAGACGGTGGGTGTATTGAGGAAGGCGGGGGTGGTTAAGGGAGATGAGGTTAAGGTGGAGGATATGATACTGAACTTGCAGTACCATGGGCAGAAGCTGTCTAGATAAGGTTGAGGAGGGTGTTGGTGGGCAGGTAGTCAGGTATTGGGCATTGGTATCTGTTGGGGGATGAAGTGACTGTCTGATGTAACCATTCACTAGGCCTTATCATGTACTCAGTACTTTGGACATTTTGGGGATGTGGAATCTTGTCACGAGGTTACGGATCCCATGTGTCTGGGTACACACGTCGGAATGGCGCCTATATCTTCAACCCTAGGTAGGATGTGCCAGAGCAAACTTTGCAGGCTATTCTCGTGCGTAAGCCCGACAGAGCTTCACAAGTAGTACAAGACCGTATCCGGCCCCGGCCCAACGCACGTTTTGACACAAAAACGACCTGTCCTGTTATCACTCAAAGAACCGTAAGACGAATTTTGGTAGAGCACCATTATGGATTCCTCAATCTAGTTATAAGTAATGACGCGTATGCTTTCAGCAGCTCACATTCCAATCGTCTCAAAACAATGCAAAAAACCAGCGTTAAATCACGAGAGAAATCTTGTAGTCAAAACTCCATTGATTTTAAAACGATTTGCTGAAGGGCAAACAACGACATCCATAAAAAGAAGACAATGAATATTCCGTTTACACATAAGCTAGAGTACGCTTTCAGCATTAATCAGGGCGATGCAAAAACATGGCCAACCGGAAAGCAATCGACCAAGAAGCAAGGGGGTGGGAAAATCTCACCTTTTCGTGCTCCCTGGAAGAAGAAGCGAACAACAAACACCTGTAGGCATGACATCGTGACCATCATCAAGGACTCAATAACGGAAAAGTTGAATATCCGCGACTCGGTGGAGCGAACGGTACTGAAATTTCGGTTCTCACGGGTGCGGAAGTACTTCTGGTTTCGAGAGATGGTTGAGAGCTGGCCAGAGAGCTTGAAGAGCGATTCTTCGAGGGAAGAGAGATGTTCAGGGGAGGTTCCTTGCTTTGAAGGCAATTCCGCTCTGGCTTCGTTCTCGATTGCAATTTCGAAGTCAACCATCTTCTCGGCAAATGTAGACATGTCGTTGCTGAAACAGAACGCATATTCGCCGACCTCATTGGCAGTGAACACGAAGTCACCCTGCCTCTCCTTAGTCCCATCGAGGATAATCTTCTCGCCCGCACTCGTCGTCGTCGTCACTTTGTAGTCGACATCAAAGGAACCACCGGATTGAACCTGCGCGTTCACTATGGGTCAGTGGGGTTGCATACGGAGCGGGAGCCGGATATACATACAGCAAAATAGAAGGCAACCTTCGCACCCTTTTTCTCATTGTTGATGTAGAAGCATTGCTTCTCATTGGCGTGTAGTTTGTAGGTAAGGGCGGTGGCAGAAGCAGTGGGGACGAGGAAGCAAAGGGACGCCAGAATGGCAGCTCCCAGTAGTAGCAGTAATCGCATGGTTGTCGGGTAGTTCTGTGTTGCGATGAATGTCGTAAAAAAATAGGAGAGCCGGTCTCTCGTGCTGCACAGAGTTGGTTGGCTGTTCTGAATTGACAGCTCTGGCCCGACTGGGATGTTCGCAGCAGTGCGTACAACTGAGACCGAACGCTAAGTTGTCAATCAATCAAGATCTGAGAGCAATATGCAGTTACCAGAGAGACACCACTCTCCAGCGAACCTGCCAGTCGTCCAGATTCCAGACTCCAGACTCCAGAGCTGGTTGTTTCGAATTGACAGCTCTGGCCCCGACTGAGGTGTTCGCCGCAAACACGCACAGTTGAGACTGGCACGCTAAGTCGTTAATCGGGATCTGAGAGCAACGTGCACACTTAGGTACGGTGTTCTTCAGCCTTTCAAGCGAACCCTGCCAGTCGTGTCGTCCAGTGCCCCGGCCAAGCGTCACCTCCGAACTACCCAACCACTTAGTACTAAGTAATAACCACTTCCCTTCACATACATACAATTCCACCATAAAGACTTTAAACAGATCAAGTCTCTAGTCTTCGTTCTTTGTCCACCAAACCGATACCGGATGCGCTGTTCATTTATGCCCGCCCCTCCTTAACGATCTTGCCCCGGCGTCCATCGACAAAACTACGACTTCTTCGGACTAATGCCGCCTGGTTTCGGGGATGGAAAGCCACCTCCGACTTCCCATCAAGAGTTGCCTGAGGATCCTATCGAAACAGAATCTGAAGCTGGCTTAAAGGGGACTATCAAAACTGTTAGTGCCCGTGCTATTGTTGTATATCCTTCCACTAATACAGCCAGAATCAATTATTCACCACCGGTACACACTCACGACGACCCAAGAAACCCATCCCTTCGTCCTTTGAGTCATACGCGTCGGTACACCGTCACCATGATGCTACTCTGGGTTTGCAAAGCTGATCGCCTGTATAGATCCGACGGTGCTGAGGAGATACCGTTGCCCTTTCCCAAATTCGATATGGGTATGCCTAACACGCGCACCCATGATATTCTGGTACTGTCAACCGACCCACGGTTCCGATGCCAGCGGCTTACTAGGCGTTGTAGAGTGGTCACACCCAACCCGTTAGCAGATTATACACTACAAAGACCTACAAGACCCATGCCAACATAAGCCAGAACCGAAAGCGGAGCCGGGACCAAACAGAGTTGGAGAAACCCAGAGCCGAGAACGCACGTCAGTTCAAACAGACTAAAATTATGGAGCAACCATCCTTCATTAGCGGCGATGACGAGGACCACGTACAGCAACTGCCGCGCTTTGCTGGGGGATTTAAAAGGCAAAATGCACAGAATGTAAAGGCTGGCAGTGTTTCTAATAGAATGGATGTATCACCCGATGATACCGACGAAATCCGCTCCCCACACTTTCTACAGCGACCTCAATTCCTAAACAATCATCTTCAAGTTGTAATACCAAAGGAAGGTAATAGCCATAGCAACGGTAGCGAGTGGAGTGGTATTGGTAGTAGATGGTCTGGGAGACCTAGAGGGAGAGGGGGTCGTTTGATCTCCGCTAGACGCAACAATAAGAAAAAGAACAGTTGGCCGCTCGTTACCTTCCAAAGGGGTACTCTAACACTGTGTTCAGAGTCCCCAGAGGACAAGCCGTTGTGTCTAGAAGCCTCTGAAGAGGGTGAGCATTTCAAGATATTTCTGGGAGATGAAGAATGCGAAGGTGCCGGATTTAATAGTGATAAACTCTACGGCAATATTCTGGTAACTATTTCTTCAACCTTTGCTTGTACTAGTTCATTGACTTGTATCTAGTCCTGTGAAGAAGAGCACTCATTTGGATTTACGCTTCGCACGAGCTCAGTACAACAAAAGAATGGCTATTTTGTCTTGAAGGATCCCTCGGACATAGCGGCGGTCTGTAGGATCTTCCCGGCACATTTAAATATCAGAGCCATAGAACCGTATGTACATAGCAACCAAAAGATCTAGTGGTGTGGATACTGATGTCACTCTAGAGATCGTATGAGGAATCATTGCATTACCCTTAAGGAATGTGCTTCAAGGGGTGGGGATGTGAGTCTCGTTGTGGATCCAGAAGCAACGAAAAGATTAGAGCTACAACAAGACTACGACATTGCTATGAGAATCCGAGAGGAAGAGCGGCAAAAATTTACTAGAGTTAAATCGAACCAAACGAAACCTTTAGCAGAGCCGCCATCAACACGAATCACTAGAAGTCGCAAAACAGTTCCAGTAGGGACTTCTTGTTCAATTTCTGTAGATGACTCCGATCATAGGTACGTCCTTTCATATCGAAATTTGTTTGGCACAGGATTAATACATCCTTGTCTAGGGTGGCATGCTCAGAAGAAATTCCAAAGCTGGAGCTTCCTACTCCATGGAAGCAACCGCTACTATATCCTTTTGAGGGTTCGAAACGGGCAAATGTTGATTATGAGGATTTGATTCGACTCAGCCCGACAGAATTTTTGAACGACAATATCATTAACTTTTATCTGAGGTCGAGTTTAAATGGTTCTTTGTCTTTTGGTGGCTAACTTTTTGTAGGCACATTGAGGAGAATCTCAGGCACAAAAACCCTCTTCTACATCAAGAGACTCACTTCTTTAACACCTTTTTTTATGAGCGTCTTTCAATGAAAGGCAAAGGCGATAAAGATAAACAACGCAATATGGACCAGGTTTTGAAATGGACTGCCAAGATTGATCTATTCAAAAAGAATTATGTGATTGTGCCAATAAATGAAAGGTTGGTGAATCCACACACTTAAGAATGCATCAGTGCTAACCCCGAGTAGTTCGCACTGGTACCTTGCAATTATATGCAATCTCCAGCACCTCGAAAGGAAGCTTCAAAAGTATCCAGCAGTTGATTCTGATGCTACAATCACTTCCGACACCGACCAGATCGATAACAGCAGCTCACCAGTGCCTTCTAGCCACCAGCAACCGGGTTTAAATCCCGACACGCATCCAGACGAGATGGAAATTGTGAGTGAAAACAATCATAATATCTCAGAAACCCAGAATGGTCTAGAGAGCATGTCCGTCGACGAGGACGAATGGCCCGAACCTGACGAAAATGAGAGCCGGGACCGTACTTTGGAAGACAGGAACAAGCAAATAAAACTTGGCACGGGGTCAAATGACACAATAGATATCGAAATGGTCGACTCAAAGTCTCCATCGAGAAATACTTTGGCAAAAGCGAAGCCCCCGCGGAAGAGCTCCCATTTCCAGTCTCCTGATGAGTAAGTTGGTGATCGATGTCTTACTATTGAAACTGACTAACCTGCCATAGCCCAGCAATCATCATTCTGGACTCTATGGGTATCAAACGTACAACGACTATAGCCAAACTAAAAGACTGGTTAATCCTTGAAGCACGTGAATTACGCAGCCTGGAGATTCCTAAAGATACTCTTAAAGGCACTCACCCCAAGGTAAATGAGATTACACTGTCCATACCGACTGTGGGTGACTGCTAAACAGGTGCAGGCCCCCATTCAAGACAATTGGCATGATTGCGGCCTTTATATGTTACATTACATAGAGATCTTCCTGGAATACAGAGAAGAGCTTGTAGCATCATTTCTTGCAAGAGATAATGCTGTTGAACCCATGATCTGGAGAGACAATGACATCAAGGGTATGCGGACGAGGTTGTTCAATTTGATCTGCAAATTGCAAAAAGAATATGATGCACTGCATCCGGTCAAAGCTACATCGAATGCCAAAGTGGTGGCACAACCACCCGCTAAAGCAAAAGCATCTCCTGGGAGTGTCGACGATGATACCTCCAGCAAAATGCCCTCTCCACAAAGACGTATCGAATCACCGGGGACGCAGATCATCCTAGAAGCCAATAGCGCTGCTCGTACGGCAGAACCTGCAACAGAAACAGCGATGGATTATCAGCTTGATAATGAAGAAGCGGTCCATGAGAGGGAGTTGAGTCATTTGGAACAAAAGGAGAATCATCACACCAAGAATAGACATTCTAGTCTTAAGGCGAAACCTCGTACGGAAAAACGTCATAGAGTTGAAGTTGAAGTGACGGGAACAGATGACAAGGATGATGAAGATAGTGTTGATGTTATCGAGATGGTTGTATCAGAACCGAAATTGGAACCAGAGGGTCTCAAGAAGAATTCGCTAAAATCTATGACACGACCTGTTCGATCATTTAACTCTTCGGGGTTGTAGTTCGTGGGGGGGGGGGGGGAGAAACTATCTTTTTGTCGGATTTTTCATATGTACGGCATATATTACTGGAGTTGGTGTCTCTCGGATTGGTTTCTGTGCGTACATTTGATATTGTGCCTTTTTTTATTCATCTCTTCCTTTTCCTTCATTTTCTTTGGTCGGTCGGTCGGTCGGTGACTGGGGGTGGGGCGTTTTATTCAGTGTGCTTTTTTTTGATTGTAAATTATCACTTTTCCATTCAGGTCTCAGTGTGGTATTTCTTCCCCACCGTTTGGTGTGCTAGATCGGAATAGGGTTCCTCATTTTCTTCTTACGTTCGGTTTCACCAAGTATCTCTATTAATCTTGTTTGACAAGTGCTTGCCAGTCTACCTCTGGTCATCAACATTGTAATGCGACTTGAGCCAGGGTACTCATACCAAGTTATCTGTAACCTCCTCTTTGTAGGTACCTAGGTACTTTATCTGTTACGCTTATCTACTGAAGCGTGCAAAGATAAGCTTGCATTTTAATTTGTAAATATACGTAGTACGATAAAAAGTATATGTTCCGACCCGTTGTCAAGTAATTTACTTTGTCAAGAGGTCAGCCTACTTACCAAATGGGCTGTCTCCTGACCAAGAGCCACTTTGTAGTTGGGTTGGTCTATTTGCAAAGTGAAAGGGTTCAGTTATCAAGCAGTGTATTTAGTGACTAGATCCGACCAGTTGTCAAGTGAGTGACAATCATCAGCAGAGTTAATGACCCATCACCTAGAGCCTCTCATCTTTTATTACTAGGGCAAGAATCCAAGTTGGCCCGAGTAGCAAGTATAGATCTTCACAATTGGGTCAACTTAAAAGGTGGCCCTGTCACCAAGTTCTCCACTTGGCCAATGGACTGGGCCTGCTTGCCAAATAGGCTGGCCCAGTTGCAAAGCGGGCCCCTTTCTAAGTGGGCCGGCCTCTTGACAAAGCGAATTACTTGACAACGAGGTCGGAGCATATACGTTGAGTAGTTCGGGAAGTTGATGGTAGTTATGGTCTTTGAAATGCTCAAAGTGAGTTAAAAGCTATCCGTCCGGCATCTTTTTAACTTTAAGACTGCGCCTTTGAAGTATATACGGCAGCAGTTTCACACCCAGCTTCCCGGTTTCTAAACAATAGGTATAACTTCGCTAGACCACAGAGGATCTCTACAGCTAGCGGTTGCTTGAATTTGCTTCATCGCATCTTTTTGTTGTATTGTGAGGAAATCGAGTCGAGATCCGTAGTTATATACTCTTTCTAAATGGCGGCAAAGCCTTTACCTAGAGGAATCGAGGCCGAGGAACACGGCTTGTTTGTATCGCCCTTTTCTTTGGAAATCGACGGTGCGAATAGATAAGATGCTGATTGGCTCTTTCCAGCGTTTGTGGTGAGTTAATACGTAATACGGTATGATTACCATCGGTTCGTCCCTGGCACGGGTCAATTCAGCGTAGATACCGTTGTGGCATAAGGAGAATTATTTATTCGTTAATAGTCTTTTCGAAAGATGGGACCAATTCTGCCAATAGATAAAGAACTTCAACAGATGGTTTTTGAACGGCTTGTGGGCATCGTCCGGGCGTTTTGAAGGTTGTTCTTGATTCCAAACTGCCACTCGACAGTAAGGTACTGTAGTGAGCGCGATGATTTGGATGAGATGTTGTGATGGATTTTTCAATATTAAATGCCCAATAGTAGGCATAATCCTTCATAAAATCTCTTCGGACTGGGTTTTTATGATGCGTACTTGTCAAAACTTATGACTTGTTTGGATGTTATTGTACCGGTACCGAGCACGATGTTTCGGGCGTCACCTACTCGTTTGCAGTTTTTGTACCATTGTTATTTAGGAAAATGTTTCTGAAAACAAGTGGGTTAAAACGGCTCCCGAGACAGGCTTGATGTGAGCAGAAGGAGCTGATGAGGACCACCATGGCAATCATAGACTTGGGCCTACCTGATTCCGCACAATGAGAAACATCATGAGGTAGAACTGGGCAGCAACAGGATCCCAGATGAGGCACTCCACCAAAGTTTGCACCAACCCCCACCAACAATGGAAACCCGAAAACCGTAGATCCCCCAATATGACTACTCTTCTCTACTGTTATCGTCCATATCTAGATCCAGAAGGTCGCTCCAGGATGTCAGAGTGGGTCTGGACGAAAAACAAAGCAACAGTTGGGTTCTGGAAAGTTGGTTCGAAAAAGGAAACTATACCCCGTAGGCAACTTGGCGTGAGTTGGTGATAAGCCACCCCGAACGGGCGGGTATTCACATCTATCCTGAGAATGCACAATGACGGTCCATTGTCAGCGGCCGACCCGGTCATAATCTATATATCCGTCATGGGATGGTGCTATAACAGGTTCTTCCCGATGAGATAGCGAGGAACCGCATCGACGATGAGAAACCGATCGCGGATGCACTGTGACGGCACGGCTAGAGTACGGAAGCTGAACTTCTAAAACTGGGCTCCTATAACTCTCGTACAACTAGTCTACTCCATACCCGAGGCTGTTCATACTCAAGCCGTTCTAATTCGTGTTTCCAGCGCCTGAGAGCACGCATACATACATCAGGATCAACGGGCCCGCGGGATGGTGCATATGCAATGGGAAAAGCTCCAGACCAACCGTTTGACTGGACAGCCTAATGAACTTCCAGTTGCCAATCGGAATCTTGGCTGTGTCCTGCTGAATAGGCTGTCCTACGTCTGGTCACCTCCTTGAGTCTGTGCGGAGACGTTGAGAGGCGATCCTGATTGATCTACGAACAATTGGAGTCTTAACAGATGTTCATGTGCAAGTTCATAGAAAGTCGGACTCGCCACTGGAACAGCCTGCTCAGTGGGAAACTCTACTAAAGTTCTTAGTTACTGATTCGGCGTTTGTCACACCTAGGCTGCGTGTCCCACTGAGTGGCTGCCCTGTTGATCCGCCTATGCTTCTTGAGTTTGGTTAGAGCACATTCGGCTTCCTCCAACTTGCGAGCGTTGGGCGCTTTTCGGATTGTTATTACAATTGCATGCTCATTCCCACACAGAGTAGAGTACTACTATGCACGGGAATGCCAGTTCGGAAGGCAAGAAAATACTGTGATGCAATCTGACATACATATATGCTGTCGTGGAGATAGAAAACTCGTAGGGCGAAACCGCAGTACATCATGGGAAAGTACGTGGCGTGCTATACATGCACTCTGGCTGGATACATACCTTCAGATTTCAAATCAAGTTCCTACCTAATTAATCATCGGATCTCTTTGCGTCGCTGTAATTCACATATTCTCACTCGACTCCCGATAAAGTCTCCCGTCTCAGGTCACCAACGAGCCAGACGGACTGGCATTGCAAAAACAAGAAGAGGTTATTATATTACGGTAATTCTCCCACTTTGTCTGCCTGCGAGGCAGGTTTCGGGTGTCATACATAAGCACCGTGAACCGAGGCCATCGTCGATTACAACATCATCACAATTCATGGCTCCTGGTAGATAATACCTAACTCCCGACTGCCGTATCAGAGATTCTGTGATGTAGATAACACATCACTAGACCTTGGGGGCCATTGCTCATGGTGCAGCACAGAGATCAACAACCGACAGGTTTCCTGGATAACGACTTAACTGTGAGCCTAACTGCAAGAAGGTCCCGTTAGAGAATCCCATAGCAGCAAGCCCGGAATATGGTACGGAGCTACATTTTGCCAATATTATGGATCTACGCTGCCCTTTCCAAGTTTTGATCTGACGAAACGCGGATCTGCTCTACTTACTTTGCACTAGGTGGATACGCACCTCACTTACCATTAGAAGGTAGATATTCACTACAGCCCTGCTTTTGAATTGGGTGAAAAAGGATCCGATCGTGGGGTTAAGAGGAAGCTTCATAGTTCGTATTATTAACACTGCTCATTGCCTTGTAGCTGCAGTGTGAAGGTAGAATATTCTAGGTCTAATGGTTTGTTATTCGCAAAACGCCAATCCGCACCTTTTAAAGCAGCTCCATTTCAATGGAAACGAGTTGGATGACGGATGAAGTAGAACTTGACCAGGTTGGTAACTTCTGAGGTGTGGTTTGTTGCGCTAGTACAGAATAAGCGACATCGTCAGGGACGTCCCAAAAAGCGCCGCTTTAACAACCAGAAACCTGTCTCAAACTCCATCGGGCAAAACGTTTAAAGCGTCGCTGTGCATCACGCTCTCAAAATCTGGAATTGAATGAAAGGCAGAGAATCCCATTACCTACAGCTAGGCAATAGCATTGTCATGGTGGCGGATCGATAGTTGATGATCTCATGCAAGTGCTGATCATTCAAAGAATTCAGGGTCCTCAATGCAGATCCTGACATCAAATCGCAACCTTTCACGGCAACGCCCGAAAGCACAATTACTTGCATTTCAGCTACTTCCAGCCCAATTTCTGTGAGGAACGTACCCGAATGCTTGCAATATACGGCGCTCTCCCCGTGTTTCCAAACTTGCGGGGTGAGAGGTTCACGGACTTCGTGGCTAGCGGAAGAGAGAAATTCTCAGGCTTGCTGGTCAGTCTTACGTCGGGGGCGATTCAGTATAAAGGACGTGCCGCACTCCCGATTAACTTTCCATTATCAACTACCAAGCACAGCACTGGAATGCGCACCCTCGAGCGAGACGATACTAGATAAAAGCTCCGGAGCTTAACCTCGATCGAACGAATTAACGAACATATTTATATTGCATTACCTTTAATACCCCGAGTAAATAGCGAACGTACCGGCCAGCACACGGTCCACATTTACCACTTATCAATTCGCCATATATTTTGCCCTATGTCTTCAGCTATGACCGCACCAGTGCCAAACTGCAACGGTTCCTCCGCGGATTCGAATTCCTACCTGGATCACCACTCTAGCAATAACCACAGCCACATCCACTCTAATCCGTTCCAGCAATACGCACGGTAAGTCATCTGATTTGCCTTAAGATGTAGTAATAGCTAATAGAACTGTAGGGTCCTTTACGAACACACACGAAGACAGATGGATGTTTTATTCCAGCCATCTCCCGACGGCCAAAGTAACAGCGCTGTTAGTAGAAAGAGCCCGACGTCTCCACCACCGCCATCTTCCGGCATAGCGTAATTGACCGCCTCAGACTCTCTTCGGCCATTGCGTACTTGGTTACTGTACATAGTCGGATATTGTATATTATATGCACACATTGGTTCATCCTTTTTCCCTTAAGCGCGCTTACTTGCATTTACATGTTTTTTCGGCATATAAAACAAAAGCCGGGTGGATCTTTTTTTTTTTCGTTTTATTGCGTTTGGGCCACAGTTGTGTACATATACGGCAATTGTTATTGGTTTGCGTTAATGGGTTGAAACTTAACATTCGAAGGTTACTATTTACTAGCTATACTTTATTACCCATTTTACCGGAGAATAGACGATACTAAGTATATATAACAAGACCATGGGTTTGTGGTGCGTTGGGTGAAACTTGGACGTCTGTCGTCTCACAATGTTAGTGTACTTTATATCACTTGCTACAAGCAGTTCTGCATTCAAACGAACGGAGCTGTGTATTAGCCGAAATAGCAGGTGTAAGGAGATAAGAGTAGGATAGCAGGAGAAACAAAATGGATGGCGTCATTCGGTGGCAAGAAAAGACACCGAAAAACCCTAACCCATCGACTGACTTCATCGAGAGATCAAAATCATTGCTATGGGGCTGAAAGACCCTAGAAAAGGTCCAACTCTATGAAAACCGAAGCTTATCCACGGGGTAGGGGTGCGGAGTCGTGCTGTACGGGACGGGATTGTGGATAAAACCTGAACCTAAGCCTTGCCTACACAAACTTCATCCACGGGGTCGTTGTTGGGGAAAATATACTACCATACATCGGTAGCTAATTTTGAAATATCCCCTCTATTGAGGGAAATTTTAGGCTCCCTGCGAAACCCACACGCTTGCGCTTCTCTCCGCCCTGTAATATCAGTATTTAATCATCCTTATTCACCGACCTCAAGGTCATATATATATATATTTCCTGGCTTTCAATATCTCTTAGAGGAACTACCTAGGCCGCAGCCGCAACATTGTAGCAGGCGTATATAATGTGGATTTTGCTTATTGAAACCTTGATCTATAAATATTTGCAAGATCTTACCCCTGCAACATTCTCGTAGCCTACTAAACAAAAGGTTAAGTTGGCTGTTTTGCACCAGGCTTTCGAAAACCAACCTGAAAATCTGTCTCGTTGTTGCATAGTTGGGAGCTGGGAGAATACCGGTGGTGATACAGATGCAACCTGCTACTAGTCACTACAGAAGAGACGAACGGGATGGTGGTGTTATTGTTTAATCATACTGTATTCACTCTATCTAGAGTATGACAGTGCCCGCTTCCCCTCTGGATGACCTGGTTAGGTGGGGAGATCCCCACCCTCTATCCTTGCTTCCCTTTTTTCTTTCATGATAAACGAGAGAGCAACGAGAGCGATTGACAAAAAGAAAGAGAGAAACAGAGAAATAGAAACGAGAGAGCCCAAACAGAAAGTAAAAGGAAAGGAAAAAGAAAGCCTCACTAGAGGGGAAGAAGGGTAGACGAAGGGGATCTCCCCCACCTAGCCGGCCATCCGGGGGAGGGGAAATGGGCATTGCCATACTCTAGATAGAGTGAATGCAGTAAGATTAAAACAAAAAAAGAAAAGCCTCAGTTAGGCCAGGTAGGAAACTTCCCCTCGTCCGTGGCCGTGAGGAAGTCCATCACCGCCTGATCGCACTTCTCCAAGGAAAATAGTTCAGATATCTGCACATGCCAACATCTACCCACTTCCAAGCCCATTGCCCGCCCAGCAGCCTTCCATAGCCCCTGCTGCTCATTCTTCCTCCGCCTGCGGTGGCGAAAAGGTGTTCCCGAGTCTGGGATGCCTGCTCGTACCACCAGTACTAATCGTCTTCCCGCTTTTGAAGTGCTTGAGATATGTCGCTATCGGTGCATGCCCGCATTTCAGTCGATAGTACCTGGTTGCTAGGGACTTCTTGCTCTGCATCGGGATAGGCTGCCGGTGGGGTGGTGGTATGACCCAAATGATTTAAGGAATAGGCACCCGGAACTTACGGGGCAAAGAATTGTACATTTAAGAGAGGGTCCGCTCCAGCCCACCGTTCATATAAGAGGCAGTCGGGAAGAAACTCCGAAAGCTTCGTATGATTTACTTTACACCTTTACACCCCCAGTGACTGGGGGGGAGACACTTGGCGTCGGCCCCAATCATCAGGATTGGGTGAAGCTTCCGATTCCTGACGCGACGGCAGCTATTGGTCGATACATACAGGGACGACTGACCAAGACGGTATTCTCTGTTGAGAGAGGGGGATCACAGCTCATAGGCTTACGACCCTATCCAATAGTCAATCTGTTCACTTTGGTGTGTGGAATACTGTTTTATACTAGGTGTAAAGGTTCAAATGTCAAGTATCATAAAGGTCCTACCCGAAGAGATTTTATTACGGTTTTTGCTCACTCTTGAGAATTCGGGGATGGAAAAAGTTGCAATGCTCGAAATTTTGCCCAAACGCCGACGCGTGTCACAGCATCTGCAACCCGGACACTGATTCCTTGCGTACACCATCTCCACCTGCACATGATTATCCTAGTACATTTCTAGTACATTAGTTTACTCTGCAAGTGGTCATGAATGGCACCTCATCAATTATCCCCGGCCCTGTCGAACAACTCTGATAACACTAACTAGTATTGCCAACCATTTGGATTCAACGCCAGGATCAGATAACAGATCGATCTGGGTCACATATTTTGACCCTACGCACGCGACCCGCTTAGTTCAATACGTTGTGGAACCATCCATGCCAATCATCATAAGCCACACGTCGTGAAAAGGCTGAAGACTAGATACTTCCGTACCTGGCGCCGGCTCTTGGGTTAGGGATTCTCAACCTCCTTCTCTCTTTTTATACTTATTTTGTGTACTAGATTTAGTCTATTCCTCTAATCACACCTTCATCGATAACCTGAAGTACATACCATCCTCGGAATGGCGCCCCCAATATTCAAACTCGCAACAGAACTCCACCTCCTCATTGTCGAACGCCTCTCCACCTGTGATTTAAATTCTTTCCTCCGCAGCAACTCTCGCTTTATCACGTGCTTAGTCCCCATCTGTACAAGCGCCTAATATCTAATCCTGAAGCCTACGATGCCGCCCTACTCTGGGCAGTAAGAAACGGCAAAATCCCAGCGCTCACTCGCCTCCTCGACTCCGCGCCCCCACTGCTAACGACGGCACCGAACAAGCTCCTTGAGGAAGCTGTGGCCTGTAACATCGAGTCCATGGTGCATTTCCTTCTCTCGAAGGGCGCAGACGTAAATTATTCCCAGAGCATGGTCTCGCTGCTATTCATGGCCATAAGGTCTGCGTCCGAATCCATAGTCCGTCTTCTCATCTCTCACGGAGCGGATGTTGAGCCAACAGTTCTGCATTATGCCGTCCGCGTTGGAAGGTCTGATGTGATCCGCACCTTGTGTGAGCTCGGCGTGGATATTGAGGCCAGGGACTATGCGCACCAGACCCCGCTGCATACTGCATGCAAAGACCCTGACTTAGTGCGGGTGCTCCTGGAATTCGGGGCTGATCTTGAGGCACAAGATTACCGCAAACACACACCATTGATTACAGCACTTCTCGCTGCGAATTTGGGTCAGGAAGTTGTTGTGGTCCTTGAGTTGCTTCTCGAGGCTGGTGCGAACGTCAACGCCATGAATTACAGAAATGAAACACCGCTGTCGCTGGCCATCGCTGAACATCTCAATCCTGACATAGTTATGGAATTGCTGGAATATTCCCTCAACCTCGAGGTGAAGGCTAGCAGTGCCTTCACACCCCTCATGTTCGCCGTCGACGAGAAAATTCCATGGATTGTACGTGAGCTGGTCAAGCGGGGCGCAGATCTTGAGTCTAGGGATAGTCATGGCAGCACCTCAGTACTCCTTACTATTAAATACCCCATCACGGGTAGCTTGGTGGAGATTCTTCGCATATTGTGTGAGGGGGGTGCGGACGTGAATGTGAAGAGTGCGCAGGGGGCTTCGGTGTTGCATTACATAGCGAGGTACACAGGAAACTTTGAAATGATTCGGCTAGTGGTGGAGGCCGGCGCCGACTTGAAAGCAGTTCATGAAGGAGAAACGCCGTTGGACGCTTTTCTGAGTAATTACCAGACACGTGGTGGGCAGAATCTTGACGAAATTATCCAGCTACTTGGGGGATAAAGTGAGAATAGAAACAAGGAGAAGGGGGAAGATGATCATACTTAGCTCTGAAGCTTGCTGCTTCGTGTGAATGCTTGGCTTCTGTTCTAGGAGCATTGTATGGAGGCGAGATATAAGATGTTTTGCATTGAATATAGAAATCATTGTGACCTGAGGTTAAGGTCTTCCCATCATCACTTCCCATATTTCCTTTATATGATACAAGATACGGTGGCGGCTTCGCTGCCTTTTGGGGGTGGGACCGTCTCAAGCCCGCCGCCCAACCCAGAGTTACCACCTCCATCTGGATCCTGACCTGGCTCATTTGCATGCTGCCAGGTGTACTTGGCTCCAACCTGCTCTAAAACTCAAAATTGGCAAGCCGCTTATGAATGGCATGGCAAATTCAGGATCTGAAAATGTGAGTATTTAGCGCTCCTCAATATTGAGGATATCATAAATCTGAGACTTGTAGGTGAAAGAGGGCATAGTTATGCACATTCCGTGTATATAATCAGCAACAGCCATGGACTAGCGATTTTGGATTTGAATTCAAGCCCAGTTTGATTGTAGGCATTTGCCGCAATCAGCTACAGATCAGCCACAGCAAGAAGGTACGTACCGCTAGTCAACCAATGAGACCATATGTATAACTATTAAATATCACTCGTCCGTATACTAGCCTTGTCCGTTAACCAGAAAATGTTTAGAGTCTCGGACAGCTAAATGAAATAGTAGATGAAGAATCAATATTTTTTTACACCTCCGTCCCCGTTGGCATGGCCGTATGGGATGATATGAGGGCACACTCCCAAAACCAGATATGCCTTTCTCGATAATATAAGACAAAGCGCACGGGCAGCTATCACAACGAGCGGTATCGTACATCAATACAGAACGGGCATTATAACGGCAAAAAAAGCCAGTGACATCTACAAACCCAGCTTAAAGAACTCCATATGATCTTCGTCTCGCCCTAGAAACCAAAAATCCGCAGAAAAGTTTTAAGTGAAAAGAAAACACCACGCAAAGAGCAACCCAGAAAAGCCTCACTAAATATTTCTACACCTCAATCTCCTTGGCATTGGACAGATGGATGTCGTAGGTCAACTCGTACTTGACATCTGGCCGCTCCGTTTCTTTAAACTCAACAATCAAGCTATCCTTCACTGCAAACACAGAGTCATCCTTGGTGTATGGATCGCGGCTATCGTAAATTTGAGTGGTGAGAGTTGCGAAACCAGGCTTGCGAACCATAATGTGGATATGGGCGGGTCTCATGGGGCTGGGGCGCAGTTAGCATCATCGCGTTATGTCATTACTTGATGCTTTGGGGCAACTTACTGTCTTCCCATGAGTTTCAACATATCACCAGCGGGGCCATCGTCAGGGATGGGGTAGCTGGTGGGGCAGAGACAGCGCAGAGAGTAGTAGCCGTCTTTGTCCGTCTTGAATTTTCCTCGGTTGTTGTAGTCCTTCTGTTCGGGATCCTGCTGCTCATACAATCCGTTTGGAGCGGTGTGCCAGAGATCGATTTCAGCGTCTGCAATGGGTTGTCCAGTCTCGGCGCAATAGATGTGACCCTCCATGAACGTCCTCAGTTCCTCGTCGCCAGCGGAGTGCGAGGTAACAATATCGATGCCGTTAGGGTACAGCGGGGCGTTCTCACGGAAGAAGGGGCCTAGAATGCAGGAAAGGGTGGCCTGCTTGGCTGCACCCTCGGTCATCTTGGACATGGCTTCCTGTGTGATTTGATCCACGAGTGCCTCGAGGCCAACAACATCCGACACCAGAATCCCCTCATTTCGCTGGTCATCGGACATCTGTCCTGCACGGTTGAGGGTGTTGACACCGAGAAGCCACTCTGGTGAAAGGAGCTGGACATCGCGGGCGAAGGAGTGTAGGTGGCGGATGATGGAGGTGAGGATCACTCGGGCACGCTCGGGGGTCTCAGGAGACATGGCGTTAATGACATGGTTGGTGAAAGGGTCGGTGAGGGTGCTCTTGAAAGTCTCAAGGGCGTGATCGTAGCCAACGGAAAGTTCAGCGGGAACAGAGGCAGTAGAAGAAGACATTGCTGAAGGTAGTGGCGGTAGCGTTATGGGGGGGGGGGTTTGTGGTATCAAAGAAAACTCGGTGAAGGATGAGCGAGAGCGGTTATGTTGAAATGCGGAGAGACACAGGTTCTATCTATGTATACTCGCCTTCTCCGGATCTGGGGCAAACTCAAGACGCGCTATTGTTGCGGAGTTTTGGTTTTTCCCCATCCTCAACTCCGGATATCGGCCACCACTCGTTTCGTTAGTGGGGCTGCGAGCGGTGGGGATCCCAGAGACGGAGATGGAGGGGTAATCGGGCACTGTCTTAGCAAAAATATTGATACCATCATCCTCTCATCAGTCGAGCATTTGAAGTGTGGCCCAAGCGGGATGAGCTGGAGATACGCAAGTCAGATTCTGGGGTGCGTCGGATGATTGTCCTGAACCCTATCGTGACGTGGTGAGATGCAGCGTGTGTTTAGCCTGTCGGATAACGGGGTAGTAGTATCGGATATCCGTCCATCAGCTCATCGGACGACAAGTGACAAACTATTACGAAGTAACAAGAAACCGCATGGTATGATGGGTCAAATGAAACCGTGCATAATCGATTGAAGGAGATTTGTTTAGCAGTTTACCGATTTGTCCTCGAAACACGTATCGCCGTATGAACTCATAAAATTTTACTGAGAATAACGGCTTCACTGGGCTTTGAGGATAGGTGTTATGACAAGAAATATAGATATTGCTGAAGCCGTTTTTTTATATCTAAATTATGTACTGCGCAGCATATGTACACTTACAGGATTCAAACGCCAACAAATTCGTCTACAATAGTCGAAATCTCATCAACCGCCTCAATGGCATGCCAGTGACCAACTCCCTCCATAACCTTGAGCTCTGCAAGGTCCCCCAGCTCATCGTTATACCGCTTGCATCCTTCTATGTTTGCGCTCTTGTCCTCACTCCCGGCCACGATCAATACTCGTGCTTTAACCGCTGACAAGTCGCCCACTGTCGATTTGGCAATAACATTGCAAAGGGCAGCGTAACCGTCTGGTGATTGCCCCAGAAGCAGCTCACGGATGAATGCTCTCTGCAAAGGAGTAGCTTTGGAACCTACAGCAGCGTCGGGCACCACAGCAGCCATTGACTCCATGCCAGCTGGAAGGTGTTAGAAACCCAATGCCTTGATATTGCTGAGAATAACCAACCCTTCTTTACCCTGGGAATGCGTTGTGCAAAAACTTCTGCAAGACCGGCAGATGGGTATACGGGACCCAACAAAATCAGTCCTTCAATTTTCTCCGGAGCGAGTTGCGCCATGTGAAGGGCCACAAGGCATCCCATGCTGTGTCCGACAACAGTGACATTCTTCGAGATCTCGAGATGTTCAAGCAGTTCAAGAACGGTTGCCGCCAGGGATTGCACTGTGAGCGTCTCTCCGGGTGGCAGCGGTGACCGTGCAGCGCCTGGCGAATCGAGCAGGATGTAGCGGCGGTTGGCTCCCTTCAGTGTGTATGTGAGAGGGATATAGAAGTTCTGCGATGATCCCAACCCATGAACGAAGACCACTGTTTTCGAGACCTCGGCTGGCGAGTGGTTGAAGTCACTGTAGTGCACAGCTGCGTTCTTGAATATTGCGTACGGCATGGGTGGTGACGGTTAGGTGTTCAAGGAGCGGGGTTTGTGAAACCGTAGATACAAATTGCGTGTGGTACGTTTGTTTGTTTGTTTGTAATCATTTTGCATTCACCCCGAAGGGGTGCCCAGCTAAGTTACCACAAGCCGGCCGACCACTGGTGGTCATGGCATTTAATTAACATTTTTATCCCTGTCAATCGGAAACTTCCTGTCCATCCATTGGCTAAATTACGGCCAAACTAGCTCACATAACACCTACTTCTGACTCAGGCAAAGTCGTTTCCTCCCACTTCCCACTACCCAATGGAGGGCACTAAGGCCACTAACCCACCAAGCCCACCCCCATTACTAATCATTCATATGCTCAACCTGTGGTGAGTTTGACACAGGGAACTCGTGGTGCGACATCAACTTGTACGACACAAGGAGTCTGCTCGGGTAGAGGAGTGGCGCCGGGATTCGAACCCGTAGCAATGAGCATGTGGTGGCAAGACCAACCACTACACTACGGGGCCACTCCCCGCGTGTGGTACGTGCGGATTGTGAAACTTTAGCTGTCATTGGAGCAAACAACGCACACTATATTAAGTAGCTATAGCCTGTAACAACGTCATGGAAATAATACCCACTACAAATAGCCAAGGGTGTCATGTACTAGTCAAGAGAAACCGACTGTGCAACTACGATTTTGGGCGGTGAATATTTCATTTATAATGATATCCACTGCTCTTACCTATCCATAAGGATACTTGGAGGTAGATCTTCAGTCATTATCTGGATCGTCGGGAATTATAATATGTCCAATAAACTCATCTATCTCAGCAGCAGTCAAGAACTATTCTCGTAACCGAACTTTGAGTCCTGCAGCGCTTGGAACAATTAGCGTATATCATTGGGGGTAGTTTGTTGGTTAGCTACCACAAGGCCGGCCCGAGACGTGAATTGAGAGTAGTGGAGAAGCAAAATTGCAATGGTATGAGCTCCAAACAGTTGTCCATGCGGTAGAAGAGTTGGTGAATGGCACTCGGAAATTGGGTCGGGGCTTTTCCGGTACTCGGGGGTTTCTTTTCTTCGGTAGTAGGTGTGGCACATGCTCCCCCCCCCCCAAGAAAACATGGCTCTCTGGGTGAGAGTACCTAGCTACTCCCTATAGCAGACCTAGGAACTGGATCTCGGCGTGGTAGAGAGGCTTAAGGCGAGTATGGTCGTCTGGTAGGGTCGTGGCGTAGAGCAGTAATGACCGCTCACTTCCGCTAGAGCTCCATTTTCCTATGCCATCCAGCCCTCCGATGAAGTTTGCCACGTCGAAAATCGGGCTGGAAGTATGGCCTTCCGCCGTCCTGTAGGTTATTCCAGCTAATGTGATTATCCAGCTCAGTAGATGTAGTAAGGACACTGCAGAACCAAAACGCGGTTAGTGCAGGGATCCATAGTAAAGGAGGATCTTCCCGCAATACGCTCAAAACCCTTCTTGGTGGCGTATATTCTATAGGCAGAAACTCAAAAATAGACAGTTACACAAAAACTCACTCGGCCTTTCAACGGCCAGGCTAAACACGGAACTAGGATCAGAATCCACCTTTAATTCCGAATATGAGCGACTCCCCCGCCTAAGAGGTCGCGGGATATTTCCCATTTTTGCCCGCTACTCGGCAAACGCCTAATAGAGAAGTAGTAGTAGTGCTAACTCCATGAAGGCGTCAGAGGACAGAAAGAGACAGAAGCAGGAATACTTAGGAGGTGTTGCCAAACGCAATGTCGTCGGAAGACTGATACCCGGTGCATTTCCGACTTCCATCATTTTTAGGATTTACTGTGTCGAATCTCCGGAGCCACCAGATATTCACTCACCCCACCTCTCTACCTGCAATGCCTCGTGACCACGCATCTTTCATCAAGTCGTTCTTCCTTACAAGCGACAACCCGACAGACCATGCTGGCTATGTCGAGAACTTCACTGCTGATGCTACCTTGAAGATGGGTCTCAGGACGGCCGTGGGCAAGGACCGTAAGGCGACCTTTACCAAGATTTCTATCTGAGCTGAATTGATGGTTCTTTCTGCGTATTTAGAGATCCGAGCCTTGAGGGAGGGTATGTGGGCTGCTGTGTCATCCCGCCACCACGTTGTGGCAGCAGCATATCCAGCTGCAAGTGATTGTGGGGAGGATGCGGTGATGATGTTTGGATATGTCGACTACACTCTCAAGAACGGGCGTAGTCTGACAACTGAGTGGTCGTCGCGCATGGTATTTGACGAGTCGGGAGAGAAGATGAAGTTCTACCAGGTGTGGCTGGATGCGAGTCCTATGATTGTTGCAATGGGCAAAAGAATTGAAGCAGACGAGAGTGGAAATGTAACGATCGTGTAGTGTAACTCTCACCTCATCTCTGGTTCAACAATTGGGGATTCGTTTCTTCAGAGCTGTATTACAAATCCATAAAAGCAATTCAATTAGAGTTTATTGCATCATGGTGGTTGTTGCGGGGTGCTACCGCTCAACCGAGCTATGGACTCAGCCATCACGTACTAACTAAGTAACTTCCTAGCACCCCACACTCACACCCACCGAATGAACGCCCATATTCATCTCTGTCGCCAAAACCCGTTCAACTTCCGTCCAACCATCAGATGCAATCAGCGACACCAGGACATATCAGTCCAAATGAAGCAAGGAGTGCACGACGACGGGTAGCTGCCAGCGCCCGGAAACGTATTGCAAACGCATGTCTGGCCTGCAAGTCTCGAAAACAGAAATGTGACGGCCAGCAGCCATGCAATATTTGCAGCAGGAGAGGCGCCGCTTGCATTTACGTTGAACAACCTTCGCGGCACGCAAAACGGCGACGTGTGTCTCAGGTCGACGTTTCCTCGGCAGCAGGTGACGACCCGACGACCAGCGAACGTACGAGCCTGAAACCGCCCCGATCACCCTCTTCACCAAATCAGAATCGACATAGTCAGTATGGTCATCACGCCCAGACCGACATCAGTAACGACGCCCATACAAACAGCCAATATGCTTATCCGACTCCGAGTCATGGGAACCCGACACTCCAATCTGTAGCAAGCCACACGGGAGCTAGTGAAGACGTTGACACGGATGATGACACGGTAGAGGCTCCAGTTGATCATAGAACCCGCCTGCTTTCTGACCCGAGTGGCCGATTACGTACGACCTGAGTTCTGCAGATACCTGACATCAGGGTTGAATAATCGGGAATATGGATCACTAACAAAGCTACAGTTTATATCGGAGAAACTGGATCTCTCTCCTTCCTTGCCCGAGTGAGGAAATTAGTCAAAGATGCGCTGGGCCAATCTTCCTTCACGTCAGATTCCGAACAACATTCAATCGCTGATAAACCTGTGATTCCACGTCTGCAACATACCTTGGGTATATCCGCTTCTCTACCTCCCCTGGAATGCGCTACAGCGCTGGTTGATCTATTTTTTGAGAATGTCAACTCTGTGTACTATGTTCTGGACCACGAGGAAATGAAACAGGTCATGGCGGTGGTATATTCTGGTGGACTACTCCACGCCACAATCGGGGACAGGAATCGAGATATCGCATTTGTGAATGCTATTTGTGCTGTGGGCACATTCTTCACGAAACAGCCTGATTTATCGGTAGGCGACGGGATGCATTACTTCGACACTGCTCGGACTATGATGGAAGATGTATTTGAGTCGGCAGACTTTTGGTCGGTCCGGTTACTACTCCTATTCGCGCTTTACATGCAATATGCAGCAAAGCGAAATTCTTCCTGGACCTACGTAGGGCTCGCTATCAGAGTCGCTGAATCCCTTGGTCTCCACCGTATATCACCAGTAGAGTACGAGGCAAATATGGATTTGGAGAGACGAAGAAGGCTTGTGTTCTGGTCACTCTACTCACTGGATCGGTTTACCGGATGTTCACTTGGTCGTCCACTCGCGATAGAGGACGAAAACTGCAACGACCCAGTGTTTTCAATGGCCCTAACAGACGACTTCTTGCTAGATAGTCAATGCTCTTCCGACCAGCCGGATATCATTCACCAAATTCATCAATTAGCGGCAAAAGTTCGACTTCATGTGATAATAGGGCATATCGTAAAGATTGTGTATCTCAAAAGATCTATATCACGTGATGTTACGGAGTCACTGAGTGACGAATTGAAGACATGGTGGAAGTCTCTACCTGCATGTGCTTCACTGAACAATGGAACGAACGCGGCCATTGTTCATCTGCATATGACATATCTCCATGCCGTCACTCTGCTGACTAGGCCATTCTTGCAGAGAGTGGTCGAGGCATCGATCGAAGATTCTATCGGCGATGCAAGCTGTAAATGTAAACGGCGATCTGTGAGTAGGTCGAACGTTAAACGAAAGATGTTGAGATATGCAGGGGCATGTGTTTTAGTTGCAGAGAGAACTGTGGCATTAGCACATCGGATGCGGACGAAAGGGAACCTCCCAAAAAACGATGCTTCGCTGATGTAACTCTCCAATTGCTGTCTACCCTATTTACAGTATGTATTGACCTAGATATAGTTATTACCTTTTCACGGCAGGCCTGGTATTAATGTTCAGCGCTCTTCCCCAAATCTTGTGCTCCCGCGAAGACGGACCCACCGGCGAGGACGATGTTGGAAAATTCCGTACCCGATCGCCAGCTTTATTAGCCATCATGGGTGAGTTTGCGAGTGTAGAAACTTGCACTGCGAAACGATACCACAGCATTCTGTCACAATTTGCGCAGGCATTATTGGACGGCCGAGAACGACTTCAGAGAGAAGAGCAAGCCCAAAAGCCAGAGGGACAAGAGCCAAGTGTTGCCGAGCCGGCATCTCCAGAACCAGACCTACTCGACGAGCTTCAAGCCACAAGTACCGAATACTTCGCGGGGAGCTTCCGGAGTCGTGCTGGCTCCACCGAGCCAGCGATCAGAGAAAGTGTTGCAGCCCACTCGCTTGTTTCTGTGGCTTCGAATGGCCAGTTGGATCCTCACGGTCAATTAATTTCTCCGCACCTGGAATCTGGGGGTTTCTCGGAGCTTGGTGTCACGCCTGTGGGATCGAATCTTCAGTACCACTCGGGCATTATGGACAAAGATTCGGAGGTGATTAATGGTATGAGCGGCCTGATGGATTTCTCTAGCTTCTTCGGATGGTTGGAGGATGGGGTTGCGGAAACACAAGCGATTCCGTGGGAGTTTTCGTGGGACGGCCCGCCAAGCAATTACTTTTTGAGTTCGAGGATGAGTCCAGGAACATGAGATGTGCTTAACATATACATGCATGTATCAGAAGCCCTTTGTGGCTGATTGGAGGCGGATTGTATATTAATTTTCTTGTTTTTGTTCGGATTTGGGAAATTTTTGGAACTCCTGCGAAGTGTTGGATTTTATTGTATATTGCAACAAGCTTTTAATGCCATCCCATCAGGTGGAAGAACTACAACCTATAACACCGGCCAAAAACTTAAGACAAAAAGAACAACTTGACATGAACAACCCCATCTAGCATTCCTTCACACACTCTCCTACCCACCACCTAGGTTGGTCCCATCCATTGGGTCTACTTGTCTCATTGAACCCATTCCAAGTCTTGCCCATATTTACCACAGGCTTGACGATCTTGATCTTCCCGCCGAAACCAGGACAGTCTTTCTCCTCTAGGTATTTGTCTTGCTCTTCATTCCAATACCATGGGGCTATCTTCTTCAGTCCCTTCAGCGCGGTCTTTCCGATGTGGTCTACAGAATCATAATAGCGGAGCTGCCCAAATTCTGGATCCTGCTTCGACACGATCTCCTGCCAGACGGAATTGGGGTACTCCCCGAGCGCCATTAAGTACATATCGTACTGGACTAAACTAGCCTTACCCCAGTAGCTCCCACCCTTAGTAGCGCGGTAGTAAAGACCAGTCAGCGCTGCTATAGCACCCATGCAGCCAGTTCTATCATTCGTCAGCTTTTATTACAGATTCGGGAGAAGGGGTTTGCGAACCCGTAGTCACTCATAGGGAACGGGGGGATAATGGGTTCATTCCGACCCATTGCACGTCCTTGCGCCCACGCCAGTCCACTCACACAGTCTGCAATCTGCTGCCATCCGGCGCGGTGCGCGAGCGGCGCATCGTACCCGAAACAGTTCTCGTTGACATAGACGAAGCCCTTTCTGCGCTTTACGGCCAGTTCCTTTAGCGCCTGGGGTCCGAACCCGAGTTTCTCGATTGCACCGGGACGGTAGCCATCGACGATCACGTCTGCGGTTTCGAGGAGGCCTTCAAAGATCTTGCGGCCCTCGGGGGTCTTGAGGTCTAGCTCCGCTGCGTGTTTTCCAACGTTTCCGTCCACTTGGAAGAATGGCACGTCGGGGCCTGTGGGCGATGTGATCTTGAGTACCTCGGCGCCATATTCGGCGAGGATACGGGTCACTGTGGGACCGGCGATGATGCGGCAGAGCTCGAGGACGCGGATGCCGTTTAGGACCTGGGGTTTGCCGTCGGAAGTGGGGTTGCCACGGCAGATCTTTGCGTCTGGGAAGGGGGCGGCGGGGGAGGAGGTTTCGGTTGCCTCGAGCTGCCAGTATGGTTGCGCACTTAGGGCCTTCCCGTGCGGGGTGGCAAGGAATTCATTCTGCTTTATCGCCATGATGCCCGCGAGCTTGCGTTCGTTGTTCAGCCCCTCCAGCTCCGCAACTGTGAACTTCTCCACGGCTTCCCCGATGTACTCCAGGATCTTTGGGTAGTCTTCGTCCGTGAAGTCTTCGCGGTATGGCGGGAGGCCGATCATTTCTAGTGCTGGGGAGGCAATCAGGGAGCCATGGATGTGGTAGTAGCCGTTGTCTTTGGTCCGGTATAGATTTGCAGAGAGCCGGCGGTAGATGTTGCTTTGTGCGCGGTTGAAGTCTGTGTCTCGCAAACGGGTGCGGACTTCTTTGTCGAGCTTGGTGAGGCCGTCAACAGAGGCTAGGTATGCCTGTTGTGTCTTAGCTTTTTGATGGGAAGTGTCGTGGCAGGAGGGCACTTACCATGAATAAGAATGCTCCTGACCGCTCCATGCTCACTTCAATGTCTTCCTCCTTCCACCCAAACCGCAGCTCTCCAATTGCTGCTGCTATGCCGGCCTCGATGGCTTTGAGACCTGCGGAAGCTTCTACCTCTTTCATCACACATGGCAGGAATGCCTTATCCCGGCCTGTGAACTTGGTCTTGCGTGCATAGTCGATGGCAATCTGTGGGAGGGGGAGAGCGCCGCCTTCAGGCTGTGAGAGGAGGTGGTTCAGGGCACTTTGTGCGCCGGTGATAGTGGAGTAAGGCATGGTAGTTGTGCACTTAGTATATATTGAAGATGGCAGTGTATATTGAAGTTGGATGGAATACAGATGTCACTCGTGGAGTGGGTGGAAGGTGCACTTTTTGGCAGATGAAAAGGAGGCGAAACAAAGAGATGTTCTTGTTTGTTTCCATTTTTCTCTTGTTTCTTTTCCCTCAAGCTTTGCACAGCTCCCGATAGGAAGTGAGGTAGGTAAGACGGATATCGGATGCGTGTATAGAGTGCATATTGTCACTCGGAAGATAGTAGGGGCACCAGGTTGACGGCCCTAATGGCGCTACCCTAAACCCTGGGAAACGCTAGGGTATCGGATGCTAGTGAACGACAGCCTTCCGACTACGCTTGCTAGCCATCCGACGTCAGGAACCGCAAATTCTATCAATGCTCCCCGCAAACCCCATGGCGCCGGCGATTGAGCTTAGCTCCCAGCCATGCACTGCCTGGGGGATAGTCGGACAGGTGGAAACTAGAGCGGGGTATCGCAGTCCGGGGGAAATCTCTGGGCAATAGCATTAAGGGGAATTTTGGGTAGACAGGCAGCCGATAGAGTTTGGTTATAACTGGATTTCCCACCACTTCTCTTCCATCCCAGTTTCTATCTATATCCACTTCTCTACAACTTCCCGCGACATCCTTTGAGTCTATTTCCCCTAGATTCTCGGATATATCTACCCCCAGCAAACCCGCACATATCCTTATTCCGTATCTTACAAAAGATGGTTACTCTTACTGTTACTCCTCAGCGGGAATCTGATTGTGATGTTCTTATTGTTGGAGCCGGTCCAGCAGGGTAGGCACCCGTGGCTACGGATATAATCTTATGCCGATGTTTTTGTGCACTGCGGAATACTCTGCATACGGATATAATCCTTATGCCGGTGTTTCTGGGTTTGAATATGCGGCTAATACTTGACTTAGTTACATGGCCGCAACATGGCTCGCACGATTTCCAGGTCTCAAAGTTCGCTTTGTAGAGAAACGTGACGGAAAGATCTTTGCCGGACAGGCGGATGGTATCCAATGCCGCACCTTGGAAGTTTTTGAGAGTTTCGGATTTGCCGATAGAGTCTGGAAGGATGCCAACCACATGCTTGAGGTGAGATCTATTACCCCCAACCCTCTCTGCGCGCCGTGCAGGGGTGTGGTGCAGTTCGCTAATCTGAAAACCTTAGATTTCCTTCTGGAACCCCGACGTGTCCGGAAAAGGTGTCGTCCGAACCGGCCGCATCCCTGATATGCAGCCTGGACTTTCCCGGTTCTCGCAGGTTGTATTGCACCAGGGATGGATCGAGGGATACTTCCGCGACAACCTTGCAAAGTATGGTGGTGCCCAAGTCGAGCACAGCATCATGCCCGAGTCGATGGAGATCGACGAGTCCAAAGTGAACGACAACGATGCATACCCTGTTAAGGTTGTCCTCCGCCACCTCACACAGGATGGTGCAGCCGCCGAGCAGTTCGGTCACAAGGTTGCGAACGGCCTGTTCCGTTCTGCAAATCTGGTCAACGCGAATGAAGAAGACAATGGAATCAACTCTATCGACAAGGCAGAAAGCACCGAGATTGTCAACTGTAAATACGTGCTTGGATGTGATGGCGCACATTCTTGGGTCCGCCGTCAGCTCGGTTTCCAGATGGTCGGCGAGCAGACCGACTACGTCTGGGGAGTACTCGACATCGTCCCCATCACCAACTTCCCCGATATCCGGAACCGCTGTGCCATCCACTCGGCAGAAGACGGTTCCGTGATGGTCATCCCCCGTGAGGGCGCCCTGGTCCGCTTCTACATCCAGATGAAAGAGATCGATCGGTCTGCCGACGGCCGTGTGGACCGGGCCAAGATTACCCCCGAGAAGATCCTCGCCCAATGCCAAAAGATCATCGCCCCCTACACCATCACCTACGAAGAAATCCAATGGTTCACCGCCTACCAGATTGGCCAGCGCGTCGTCAACAACTTCTCCACCCACGACCGCGTCTTCATCCTCGGCGATGCCGCCCACACACACTCCCCCAAAGCCGGCCAGGGTATGAACGTGTCGATGATGGACTCCTACAACCTGGGCTGGAAGATCGGCTCCGTAGTCCAGGGCACCCTCGACCGCTCCGCCCTCAGCACCTACGAGCACGAGCGCTCCCAGGTCGCCCACGACCTCATCAACTTCGACCAAAAATTTGCCAAACTCTTCTCTGGCAAGCCCGCCAAGCACGCCGCCGACGAGGCGGGCATCTCTCTCGCCGAGTTCCACCGCGTCTTCGAACAATCCCACCTCTTCGCCTCCGGCGTCGACGTGAAATACGAGCACTCCCCCATCATCGCTGACCCCTCGGCATCCACACAGTCCCTAGCCACCAAAATCCCCGTCGGAAAACGCTTCAACTCCTTCAAAGTCCTAAACCAGTCTGACGCCCGCCCCTGGCACTTCCAGGAACTCATGAAGTCTGATGGTCGCTGGCGCATCGTAGTGTTTGCAGGCGATATCAGGGATGCTAAACAAAAGGCACGGATCGAGAAGCTTGCGCAGCACCTTGACGACCCCAACAGCTTTTTGAGCAAGTACACCCCCGCCGGAAAGCCAAGGACGGGTCTATTCCATATCCTCACCGTGCACTCTGCTCCCCGCGTCGAGACGGAGCTCCATGATTTCCCCACCGCACTCCGACCGGAACATGATTACTGGAGCTTGTATGTTGACGACATGTCGCACCATGAGGGCCATGGAGAGGCATACAAGAACTACGGCGTCGACCCGAAGAAGGGATGTTTGGTTGTCGTTCGGCCAGACCAGTATGTGTCGCTGTTGGTTGAACTCGAGGAGACGGATAAGGTGGAGGCGTTCTTTGCGGGATGTATGGTTTCGCAGAAGAAGTAGATCCCCTGATTCTTTTTTTTCTTTTCCTTGCGGTTTCTTGGGTTTGTAGCATATTGTGTATCTTTTTGGGCAGGTTTTTTTATGGTTGTTTGTTATCATACCCCATACCCTTTGTTGGGGAGGTGTCTAGGGAAACTTTGTATTTATTTCGCCCGCTTCATTTTGTTATAGAATTGAGGAGATGTGTACGGATGTGGCTTTTTTAGTTGCAAAAACCGAAATTTCGCCTCCTCTTCTACATATTGTGCGATCATGTGCCGGTGAAAGGTGATCTGCACTGACTGACGTCTATGGCGGTGCAAAGTGTTCAAAATACCATTCCACGACGTGTACATGGAATTAGCGGAATTGGGTAAATTCATGTGCACCAGCACCCAATTCCACCAATTCCATGCATGATGTTGTCAAATAATGTTGACCACTACACGAAGTCGTACCATGATGTTGTGGTGCTAAGCTGATGAGTTAGTATACATGAAGTCACCCAATTTCATTAATTTCATCGTTGAAATGGTATTTTGACCACTTTACCGCACCATACTCGCTGGTGCAAAAAATTTTCAGACACAAAACACCTAACCCTGCTCCTGGTAATGTCTTGAAATGACTCGTTGGCGGCTGCAGTCAAGTTATGATTAGCTAGTTGTGAGGGCTAGGGTTTTTGGTGTCCGAAACATTGTTGCACCAGCGAGTAGACGATCTTCCTATACCCGGGATATGGGTTAGGGCTGGGGCTCTGTCGTTGATAGTCATGTGCAGGGGAAAAGGCGGTCGAAGCGGTATTAAGATCTTCCGCTGAGTTGTGCCAATCTTTGAGTAGATAATTTGGGCCAGTGAATCCCGCTCCCTCCTTTTCCCTCGTCCTCACTACACATTTTGTCTGTTTCGATATATCAATGGGGGCATTGGCGAGGAAGCAGCAACGCACGCCCTGAGTTTAATTTAATTGCAGGTACCAGATTGTACGTACTCCATCCCCAGTCTTTCCCTTATTGCTAGATTGCAGGTAGTTTTGCAACGGCAAGACTTGTACTAACACTGCGGTAGGTGATATGCCATGATCAATGATGCTGGCTGCAGTTTGTTTATATGATAGCTCCTTCGCAGTAAATAGATAGCGAAGATCCTTAGAGCGAGTGTTATTTATTAGTAGTAGTCATTCTTGCATTAAAAATTCGCCGCAGTCAATCGAAGCTCTGATGGATAATAATATTCCCCTCGCTCTATCCTTCCATCAAGCCACACTGCTATTCTATCCTATTCCCATGGATCAACCGCAGAACCCCAATCTAATCTACGCACATTCTAGCAAATCACACAACTGATCACAATACGCGCTGGGCACCACCTCCGCCCCTTCTCTCATAAACTCCACCTCCTTACTCACCCCGGTAAGCACAGCCAACGTTCCCCCCAGCCCCCCGTCAATACCAAACTTAATATCCGTATTCAGTCTATCCCCCACCATACACGCCCTCTTTCTATCAAACCGAAACCTGCCCTCAATCGCATCCATCATGGCCATACTGGGTTTTCCAAGACTCGTCGGCTCGCGTCCCGTCATATACCTCAACGGCGCACTCATAGTCCCAGCACCGGGAAACAGTTTCCCATGGTTCGGGAAAGTCGAGTCGATATTCGTCGCCAGGAACAACGTATCCGGGTTCTGCAAGAAGTGGAACGCACGCGCGAGCTTGCGGTAATTAATCTCGCGGTCTAGACCACATATGACAGCGCCGACAGTTAGGTCGGGCGCGAAGGAATCGTAGTCTTCGGGTTGCATGGGTTTATTTTCCTCCGGGTCCGTGCCGCCAAAGTACGCGATCCCCTCGCTTGCAAGCTCCTCCTCGATGCCGGCTTCACCGATAACATAGACGCGCTTGTCTTTAGGTAGCTGGATCACGCGGGAGATGTATATGGCTGCGCTGTAGGCGGAGCCAAATATTTCGTCGGGTTTTGCCGGGATGCTAAGTTTGCTGAGTTTGGAGATGTAGGAGGTGCGCGATTTGGTGGAATTGTTGGTTACGAAGATGATTTGTTTGCCTGGGGTAGTTGGCGGGGGGGAGGGCAGGGAAAGAGGGAGAGGAAAGCACCTTTTGACCGGAGCATGTCGAGGGTCTCTACCGTCCTTGGGAGGAGCTGGTCACCGTGCCATAGGACGCCTGTTTGTGTGCTTGCTTAGCTACGCACTCCCGGGCCGCGTTCAGAGAGAGCAACTCTACCGTCGCAGTCAAAGAGGAAGACCTGCAGATTTGCTCGTCAGTAAGGTGGACAACTGCTGTCGCTTCTTGGGATAGTTACATCGAAGCGGTCAATGAACGCCGCAATTTCGTCAGGGTTTCCTGTCAGCTTTGATGGTGGCATGGTGGGGTGAAGTTAGAAAGCTCAGAGGGTGATAGACGGTGAAAGTGGGTGTAGTGGGGTAGATGATCATCGTGGCTTGGCTACCCCCCACAAGGAATTAAAATCAATCTAGCTCTAAATTGTGGTTCATGTAAATTTGCGGCATGAGATTCTAACGAATGCTACTTCAATCTGATGCCAGCAAAATACCGCCAAACCCGGTCCAACACAAGAAAACAAGTATTATACCAAGGAAACCGACTAATCCAATGCTGCAATAAACCTACGTGAGAGAACAAAGGCCTCTCCTTCCCACTTCAACATACAAATCCCGACATAGCGGATCCCATCGACAAGCTGCAATGATGAACAACCTCCAACGGGCCGACCGACCAAAAGGGAAGAAAACTCTATTTGATTCGAATTTCGGGTCCTCCTACCCGTCCCCACCCGTTTCTGCCGTTTCTATCAACGTGATCCAGCCCGAGTAAGTCTTCACTGTCTTCAATGATATCGTATAAAACATCATCTGTGTGACCTGTAAGCCTGTGATCCCTATACAATGCCGTGTTATAGGTACAAACCATCATTAAGATATATTGGCTTCGAAAAACTCGATTTTCGAACAAGAGCAAACTTGATTTTCTCAAAAGGCTTGCCCTTGATACCAGTCCGCGCTTGTAGCCGCGCTTTGGTGTCTTCGAACCTCTCATCCTATAAATTTCGTAAGTTTTTGAGAGCGTTCAGTTTGGATCCGATTTAGTACTGACCTTCTTTACCACAAACTTGAAGGGAACACCAGCATTGTGTGTCTTGCTCGGTTCCTTCTGGAAGTGGAATGCCTCTATGATGCGACACACCTCCAGGTTGCAATCCACTTCTTCCTCGGGCACCAACTCGCAGTATAATGTAGTGTAGTCCTGGAAACCAACCACGCCATAATTGAGAGGAATATCCTTATGAAACTTCCCAGAATGCGCAGAAAAGAATCGGATTCTATTTCCGGACTGCTCGGGGACGTTAAACCGCTTCATGACATAAGGGATCACGTCCGATATATGGCCATTCTTCGGTACAAGTGCCTCGGCTTGCTCTTCCTTCGAAATCCCTTCCGGAAGCCAGACGAACCTCAGGGGTTTCTTAGTTTCGAGTTCAGCGAGCGACATATCAAGGACCTCATAGCATAGTTGGTTGTGTGATGTTGGGGTCGTTGTATAGTACTGGGGCGTGATCATCTGAGATAATAGCAACGTTTGAGTCCTCTTAATTGGTTGTCGTGGTTGACCACTCTGAGCATTGACAAGCATGAATCGCAAGTGCGTTGGGGGAACGTTTAACTGTGCGCCAACCCTCTCTGCAACTTCGTCGTAGGTGTTCCTTTTGGATAACGGGAGCATGAAATCCTTCCCAAAATGCGGATTCTTTGGAAGGAATCGGACTGTAGTTAGGTTTACAAGGTAGTCATAGAACTCCTTGGCGTCTTTGGATGTCCTCCTCTCCTTCAGTGCCTCGTATTCTTTCTCACTCGGTGTCTTTTGGAAACAGATGATATCACCATCTTGGATCTCCGCCTGGTGGAAAGTTTGCTTTGGCTTTATAGGCTCGATCATCGTCGGCTTAATCTCCTCAAATAGCAAGATTTCGGTTTTAGGTGGCCAGTTCATCAACTCGTTGATGGTTGGTAGAATTTCCTGGACTTTGTCGTTTTTCCGCATGTAAACATGTGTAACGCCTAGCAGCGTCGGCTGCCACGGATCATAGTGCTTCAGGAAAACAACGATCCAGGGACTATTCGGGCTGGGGTCTTTATTAAAAGGCATATCCTTCAGCTTAGCCTGCTCGGTGACCTCAACCCATAGCCGGAAGTCGTTTGATTTGCTGTTGTGCTTTACCTGGGTTTCCTCAACAGCTAATCCTTCATTAGCATCGTTCTACATCCCAGAGAAGTGGAGTACTATACTTTTATCAAGATCCGTCAAGGGTTGGTCCGGTCGCACTGTCTTATTTTGCCGATTGACCATCACCCATAACCTAAGCTGTTCCGGTTCATACTCTTGCTCCTTCGCAATATATTCAACAAGTTCCCCCATTCTCTTTGCTTTTTTAAAGCGAAACCCGATTGGCTGAGCTTCCGGGAGAGAATCTTTGTCGTCCCAGCTCGCCAAATCGAACCCTTGGTGTGCAGTGAACTGTGTCTGTGTGATAATCCTCACATACAGGTAGAGGTGCTGCTCTTCTCGGTCTCGCTTCCTTTGCTGGATGATGAGTCTCTCCTCTTCGAATCGTTTGGCTAGAAACAAAGATTAGCCTATCGTACGTACATCACAAGATCTAGATTATACATACGAAGGTGTTCTGGAGCATCCGCCTCAGTTACCGGGACTAAAATCTCCTCGATCTTGTTCCTCCGAAGGTAGACCAACATGTAAGCATTCATTGACCTCTTGATCGAGAGTTGGCGGGAAATTTGATTTCGAACGCCGTCGTGGCCGCCACCAAGGTTGTAATCACCCCCGAAATTCTCGTCTAGTGCCTCTCGTCTTGTTGCTCTTGTAACACGGTCATCGTCAAATTTGAAGAATTGCCCATCCTTTTCCGGTCTAAGGAAGGCGTAATAGTGCCCTGCATTAAGGTCACCGCTATGCACAAGAACTCTAGTTCAATTAGCCAGAAGTTCCTATTTGTTGACAGATCCGGAGTGTTTTACCCATGCAAGACGTATTCCCAGCCTGCATCTTTATCCGCTTCTTCCGAAAGATATGGGGCAGCATCAAATACTTCCGGGAATTCATAATGGTCATTAACCTGAAAACACAATAGCTGTCAGTCACTGTAAAACATTGGTGCCGGGAATGCTACCTTCTGCATGGCGTAGGTGTTGAGATCATACTCGAAGCGCTTGAGATGAAGGTGAAGCACGTCGGGGAATGACTCGAATATTACACCTTTCGTCGCATCTTGCAGTCCGTGGCCTTCGGCAAAGTACTTATTTTCACCATTCATGGTCTCCACGGCGATATAATCCTTGAAGGATTCGTCCAGGTTTTTATAGCCGCGCACGTTCAGCTGAATATCCCAAAATTCTTCGATACGTTCGGATCCATAATCGACATCGATGCACTTGATGTAGGTCCTAGTTTTTCCTACAAACATTTTGTTGAGCAGATTCTCGACTTCTGTTCCTTTCATCTTATTCTCCAGATTCTCCATCAATATCCGGTTCAATTCTTGCACGTCTTGCTGGGCAAAGATATCCTGTGTCTCCCAACCAAATGACTTGGTCAATTCCAAGGTCGGTACGGCGTCGTTAACAGTCTGAAGGCGGTAGAATAGACGTTGTAGAGTGAGAGCACTGTTGGCATAAGTTTCATCCTCTGTAGGAATTTTGTATACCGCCTTCAGAAGAGTGTGAGATTTTGTATACAAGCCAGACACTGAGGTAGAATTGATGTACATACCTTTCTAAAACTGTTGGTGAAGTACAGCGATTGCAGGAGGGAATTGAGATAGCAAGTTGCGCCCTGATTCTTCAAGCCGACGAATCCGGTCTCCTTCTTTGAGTCGTAACTGGGACATCATCGTCAGCCATCATCCATAATTGCATGGAAGTGGGACCAACTTGATGAAATTGTGCCACAGTACTCCCGTGGGATCCTTCATAACCCTTACGTATGCAGTCACCTGCGCCGAGTCGTCTTCAACCAATGGTCGAGGTCTCTTTTCGGAAACGGCCAGCAATTCCCGCAGCTCGACAAATCTTGTGAAACCCCAGTCCGCCTCCTCAGCCGTAAATCGATGATGGGCCTCTAAAGATGCGGATCAGCAAAAAAGTGCACCATTGAGTCTGATTTTAGCTGGTAGGTGCCTACGATGATGTACAAAGGATGCGGGCTCGTTTTTATTCCACAGCACTAATCCGAACTGTACACATCTATACCAATCCTCCGGTGGCTTATCTTCGAAGCCGTGCTCGAGGTAGAATGAAGCGCAGTCGCAGTTGTTTCCGTAGGGGAAAAATAGTATCCGCCTGCAATGCCGTTAGCTAGCACGAACTGCAAGAGCATCTGCGCCACATACCATGGACTGTCGCCGCATGTAAAGACTGGACTGTGGGTTCTCCGTTCCATCTTCCGCCAGTTGGCAATCTCCCATGTGAACACCGCCTGGTGCAGCACCTCGAGGTTAGGATCCTCTTGGAAGAGGATCTGCTTCATTGCATTGACTGTATAACATAATGTTTAGCCACAGGTCATTCACGCAACATATCTAGACATCTCCGGAACGGGGATTGGCATATCCGGGGTTTGATAACGCCATGCGGGGGTAAGAGGAGCATACAGTCATCAGCCTTCGGCTTTGGGCTAACAGACTCATCTGTCAGATCAACATCAGGGTCTATAATAGCAATAGAGTTATCGTCGTCCGTAGCTTGTTTGTCATCTAATGTGGGCTCGACGTCTATGCTCATCTCATCGTCGCCGTTCTGCCAAAAGCACACCGATTAGCAAGTTGTGCAAAGGCGCAGGCAGGGCAAAAGCTGCCGCGCTAGCCGACAACGATATACGGAACGGGGAGTTCAACCACATGAACACTCATTGTGAATGCCAGGAAAGATTTCGCTAGCTGGAACACCTAATACTTGTTGTCGTATAAACCGAAGTGAATATGCAGCTGTATCCCCCGGCGTTTCGGATACTCGGTCGGGTTCCAAGCGAGTCGGTGGGAGATGCGAGCGATGACGGAGGGGGCCAGCCTTTAAACGAAAAGTATGTACGTATGTAGCGAACAAGGAACAAAGAACGAGAAGCGGCGGCAGGGGTCAGATTAGATGGGACTTGGGAGTTTGGGTTGAGACAGCAATCAAGTGCAGCAGGTGCCTAGAAGCTTTGAAGAGTGCGGTCAAGTTGTGAGAGTGATGGGGAGATGTCGTGGGAGCGGGTTGTGAGCTGTTGGAGTGTGCCGAGAAGGCTCTTTGAGTTGAGGTGGATGTGTGGTTGTGTGGTTGAGTGGTTGTGTGGTTGGATGAGAAGTTGGTGGGTAATCGTCTAGGGGAGGAGGGGCGTAGGCGGGGGGACCTTGGACTCGCAATCAGAGCAGTATCAGTGTGAGTTGTCCTACAGCCAATGCAAAAGAAAGAACGAAGTAGACGATAGGCACACTGTGATGGATCAGCCTTGTGTCTCTGCCTATTTGTCCATTATAACTCTCACGTCCTAGCGCATATATTTCCACCTACTCAGGGTGGCGTGCTTGTCAAGTATACCAGCACATATATGACAGTTCTACAGCACAACCGAGTTGCTAGCACTTCTCCCTTGGAGCTCAGCTCTCTTTGCTTGCGATTCACCGTGATATCAACCAACCCATTCAATTTAATAATGAGTATTACAATTACTCCAGAACCTCAGAATTGATTGCTTCCAGCGAGATAAATAGCTATGCTATTGCTGCTGCCATCACTAGTCTTCCTTTTCTGAGAAGAGCGAACTTAGGAGCTGCGTGACCTCTCGCTATTCACCCATTCCCGCCCCGTTCGTCATGTCACCAAAACCCATAAATAAAAATACCACACATCCCGCGAAACTGCCGTCCCCGTCCGTCCATTCTGTCGTCGTCCACGCTTCTTCTTGGGACAACGGCACTCCGTCAATGGCATCTCCACGACCATGCTCTCGCGCACATTCTCGCACCGGCAGCCGAGCGTGTCTCCCATAACTCCGAGAACACCAACAATAAGAACATCACTATGTCCGCTAACCGCAAATAATCGCCCAATACCACATCAATTCCCCGCACCGTTCACCGCCGTATTTGCACATTTCCGGCAGCACCGGTCATCGTCATCCTCGACCTCCCCGCGATGGCGTTCTTCTACAGTTCTTGATTCCTATGTCGAGAAAGCCGCTCGACCCATTTCTCTACGACAGGTACGTTGTTATCGTTCGTCGTTCGTTGTTTGTTGTTGCCGTCGTTATCGTTATCGTGGGGAATTGCCGTATCTGATTGGTTGCAGCTCATATTCTTTGGCGGCCGCAACCTCGACGACAGGCGCATCATCAACTCCGCCAACTATGTCCGCACCGAACTTCCAGTGCGTCTTGCACACCGCATTCGAGATATGCAAAAGCTTCCGTACGTAGTAGTAAACAACCGGCACCTCTCATATGTCTACGAGCTGTACTACGAAGCCTTCGAATCCTTCCGCAAAGTCCCCGAAATCAAAACCGTCGACGACAATGACCGCTTCTGCGAAATCATCAAGGCCGCCTTACGCGAGCACCTCACCGTTATCCCTCGCCTTGCTATGGGCGTACTGGAATGCCGAAACCTCCTCCCCGCCGAACAGCTGGATAAGTTCATGCACACGCTTCTCCGGAGTGTAAGTCCCTCCCCTCCGCCTCCCACAGTCAAAAACAATTTAATATAACCCTCGCCCTAGCGTATCTCCCGCCGTGTGATAGCCGAGCAACACCTCGCCCTAACCGACACCTTCAATTCGCCCTTCCACTTTCCCGATGCGCCATCCTACCACCCGGGCGACTTCGTCGGCGAAGTTTTCCTGCGGTGCAACGCGCAGGAGGTGGTCCGGCGCGTTAGCGCCTACGCCTGCGACCTCGCCCGAAAAGGCCACGGCGCCTCCCACCCAGTCCCCGAAATCCACATTGAGGGGCACCTGGACACAACCTTCCCCTACATCCTCTCGCACCTCGAATACATAATCGGCGAGCTACTCCGTAACAGCATCGAGGCGACAATCGAGCACCACGGCTCCAAATCTTCCCTCCCCCCCATCACCGTCCTAATCTGCCACGCTCCCAAGCACGTCATCTTCCGCGTCTCCGACCAAGGCGGTGGAATCCCTCCAGACGAAACAAAAGACCTCTGGAGCTTCGCAAAGAGTAAACGGTCCGACCACGCCCGACTGCGGAATTTCGCCCAGGTGCCCAAGATGGCGGGGACCCTGCAGGAGCTGCAACAAGACTATACCACCAACACCACGACGAAGGTCCCCGAGACGAGTCTGCATACGCTTACGTACCGTCCGCCTGATCTAAAGCTTGGGATGGGTCTGCCAATGACGAGGGTTTATGCTGAGTATTGGGGTGGAAGCTTGGAGCAGACGTCGATGGAGGGGTATGGAACCGATGTGTTTTTGCATATTGAGAAACTAGGGAATAGATTGGAGCAGCTCAATATTGATCAGCTTTAGGTTTTCGGTGGGGCTGGAGGGGATGGGGATGTATAGAGACAAAGAGCAGAGGAGGAAGGGGTTTATGTATTTATGAGTGATCTTTTATGAATTCGCAACGAGAATAAAGCAGACGACGCATCTCATTTCGTTTAAAGATGCATTTCCAGCCTCCATTTATTATGAGTGAGCCCCATTTGGATATCGTTGTGAAGAAGGGCGATGATGGTATGCCTACGGCTCGATTTTGGTAATCGTCCCAATAGGTATCATTAGGCAGAAAAGAAGCCTCAATAAATATTAACCCCATGCATTTAGTATTCAGGCGGTGGGTAAAGAAGCATAGCATATCTCATCAGCACATTCCCATACAAAGCAAACGTCAAAGTGAAAAGTCAATAAATACAAATACGCCAATAAAGCTATTCACAAAACCCCAAATGATCACAAACGCCTTTTATCCCACCCACCCACCTCCACTAATCCCGTCCAAACCTACGATCTAGCATCTTTAGCACATCTCTAACACTACTCACCTCGACCTGCGGACACCGTCCATCAACACTCTGTATAACCAGCGGCCTAACGAGCGCGCCCAGATCTGCAGCCGCATCGTCGAATGCCCGGTGCCGGCTTAAGGTCTGGTATACCGCCGAGCACGGGATATACGTTTTCCCATCCGCCTGTTTGCTGCGGGTGTCCAGCTTGGGAGGCGTGGGGACGGCGGACTCTATATCTTTGCAGCAATCCCCAGAGCCGCTTGCGTTTCCGCCGCAGCACCCGCCGGAAGAGCTAGAGCTTTGGATACGCGTGGCGACGGATTGGCAGAAGAGGGTTGACATTGGGTCGGCTTTGCATTGGTCGCAGCCGCCGGGTTTGCAGCCGGTCGACGATGAAGGTGGAGTGGGGGTTTTTAGGGTTGCGCGGACGCCGGTGGGAGGGTGGAGAGGGAGGGGACGGTCGAGGTCCATCATGCGTCGTAGTGGCACTGAGTGCCCGGCGCTGGAGCTGGGCGGGGATAGGATGCCGAATTCTCCACTGGCCAGAATCGGTGCGAGCTTTACATCCCGCTGTTCTTCGTCCGTGTCTGAGTCTTCCATGTCCATCGCATTCGCCATCTCTGCACACACACAGGGGGTGCCGTCGGAGCAGAAGCCGCAGGGGTCCGGCATGTGGGTGAGGGAACTTGGAGTTCCGCTGGATGAGACGGGACGAGACATGTATGCGGCTGTGAAGTCTGTTTCGAGGTCTTCGAGGTAGTCAACTGTTATCCGGCTGCGTTTCGGGTCGTTGGCGATAGGTGAGGTAGCGCGTTTGGGGAGCGGAACCGCGGTAGCTTCATTATAGCATGCACATTCGCCATCTTTAGAGCAGCTTCCGCACCCTACTAGATCCCGAATCTCTGATTGCTTCCTCACGTTCCATTTCGCCGACGGAATTGATGCTGCATTGGACCCGCCACACAGTGCTTTGTCAATAAGGTCCTGGCAGCTGCAATCTCCGCCACAAGGAGCGTCCGCAGTTCCTGAGCTCGGGGCCGGGGATGCAACTTGTGTCAACTCCGTCTTTGCCGTCTTTACCGCCGCTACCGCCGCGTTTGCTTCCTCGAGCTCTCGTAGCAAAGTTTCGATCTTGAGTTTGAGAGATGCATTCTCTTTGACAAGCTCGGTGTTATTATTGGTAAGTTGCGCAATCTGGTCTTTGAATTCCTGGTTTCTGGTCTCGGCCTCCGAATTCACTTCCTTCAGCTGTTCCTCGAGCTCGTTTACGCGGGCTGCGCGACGTTCGCGGAAGGCTCGTTGGGCGGCACGGTTTTGAGCTTTGCGTTTCTAGAAAACATGTGAATGTGCTATCCACAGACCCTTCATCCGAGAGTGAACTTACTGTTGGTGGTGTATCAGTGGCAGGCTTCCTTCCCGGCTTTCAAAGGTCAGCAATGTTTTTAGAGTAGAAGGGGTAAATGGGGGATACCTTTGGACGTGGAGGAACAACCCATTCTTTATGCGTAATGATACCAGGATTTTCAGGCTGTGTTTGCAGCGCGGGTGATGCCCTGGGTGCAAGTGTTGGGCATGGACTCCCGATAGATGGGATTGACGCCGGCGAAGCAATCGCTGCGAATTGGAGGCCATATTAGTTGTGGGGGGCGTGAAGTGCTGATGCAAGCAAGCAAACAAAAAACATCGAGCGAGCGACGAGTGACTACGGGTGCTCCAGCAAAGAACTGACCAACCAAAAAGACTCACTCACCTATCGGGGAAGATGCGGAATCGCCTGATGCCATAGATTCGACGATCCGATTACAACAACGCCGCTGTTATTCAGAGGAGGTGGCGGCAACAATGGAGTCTCAGTCAAGCAGCCGACAGGAGGGGACATGTACACTATGGGGGGAGAACCAGAGGTGCCAGAAACAGATGTCGCCCGGAGGAGCGGAGGGGACGAAGTAGCTGGTTTAAGACAGACAGGCGGACGCTCAGTGGAAGATGTCGGGAACCCTGCTGTTGTGCCGAGCGAATTCGATAGGAATAGCTCGCGTTGAAAACTCTGATCTGATCATCAGATAATCACTAAAGGGGCTTAGCCTCATCCCACAGAGGCGCTAGTTGCCGAGGCTGGTTTCACAACTCCTGATGTTGGCGATTCACCAGCTGAAGAGTGGGGATCCAAACATCTTATCAGATCATCTTGACTTCACTTTTTCATTCATACAAGCGCAGTGATATCCTATGAATTACTTCTTAGCCCCAGCCACCAGTTCTTCCCCCGGCTTCCCCTCCATCTCTCGCCGTAGTTTGGGATCCAAATATTCATACCACGTTCCAATGGCATCTACATACTGTTCCTCTCCATCGCCATACTCAACTGGAGGCCCCGCACAAACAGCCGGCCCTTTCCCATGATCCTTCCACACGGCCCAAGCCGAATTCTCGGTCGACATACCCATGAATTTGTGCTTGTGAGATGTTATCTAGTCAGACTCGGTGTCAGTTGCCCGAAACAGAAACACCCCTAATAACTAATAGTCACCAACCTTAAATGAGCGCAACATAACCACATCCCCCACTTCCACCTCCGGTAGTGCACTTTTGTAGGGCCTAAACAACCGCATAATGATACCAGACGTCTGCGAGGAGTCAACTATTCTCACGGCAGTATAATAATCCCGTTGTCCCGACTCAGCTCTTGTCATGGGACTATATTGACATACCACACCAATGACATCTACCGTGGTACCCCACGAAAGGAATGCGAGTGGTGGGAAGTCCGAAAGCTGCGCAATTCAATTGTAAATACCAAGACGCGCTCTGCTAGGGTAATCTAGACTTACGGGAGTTGTAATGCCAGATTTGAATTGAATCGGACTCTTTTTCCGCTGTGACTGTGTCACGTCTTGCACTTCTTCGGCGTCGGGCGTTATTGGCGCATCAGTTGTATTGTCCTTTTTAGTCGGTATCTCGTGCTCACTCGCTGGTTTCGGCCGTCCAAAATATGTCGATAAATCCGCCGGAGAAGAATCCAAAGACTGCCGAGCAAATTTCCTCTTCTGTCCGCGTGGTGTCTCCTCCACCTTCTCGAAGAGTTTGGCCCCAAAATCCGGCCGCGGCAGTACAGCAAACGGGAACCCACCAGTGTGCTCGGCGGAGGTAACCTTCGGCGATGGCGTGGGGAGGTAGAGGTGTGGCGTTTTGGGGGCTGCGGACCGCGGAGTGTCTCGTTGCTGCGATGTGGTTGCCGAAATTTGTAGACTTAGCTTCGTCCGCTGGGTGGTAGGTGATCTCTCTGGAGTTTTCGCTCTCTCGACTCTTCGTAGGGGGGATGGACCAGGTAATGGCGATCGACTCCTTGGACGCGCTCGGGCGTCCTCCTTATCTGATAGCTCGTCGAATAAAGAATCCTTTTCGCTTTCACCATCGCTCGTAGCCGGCCGAGAGTCTTCCGCTACCAGCGATGCTGCTGGAGAAGGGCCATCTTCAGTTTTGTCTAATGGGTTGTTGTCGTATTCCTTCGCTGGTGTAGGGGTCTCCACCTCTATAGCCACAGTAGCGTCCGGTGTCATTTCAAGATCAGCTGGCCCTTTCCCCTGTTCTTCTGAATCGATACTCATATAGTCAATCCCGGATAATCCTCGATGAAGAAATGGGGATACCAGGGGTAACTTCGGCGATGGGGTTGGTCTAAGCGATGGAGATTTAGGCATCTTGCCGTCTTGCTCATGGCTCTGTTGAGTATTGATGGGTAGCGGCGGAGGAGGCATCTCAATATGAGTGGGACGACTGCTGGACGGCTCTTCCGGAGAAGGTGCATCTCGATATATAGTCATAGGCTCATCATGCGCCATGGTAGCTAACCGCGCAGCTTCTACATCGGCGGTTGGGGACGCGTGATCGACAAATGGGTCTGCGGTCTCTTGGGAACCTTCCTCCGGCTCTGGACTTGGTGTTCGATCAACAAGCCTGTAGGAGCTGCTGAACCTAGGCTTCTTTCTTGGTCGGTTCAGATCTGCGTCGAGATTGTATTCGTCTTCCTCCTCACCGAACAGCTGTTGCAAGTGTAGCGGCGAATTTGCCAGAAGGTCCCCTTTCCGTTTGAAGACACCAGGGGCGTCCCGCACGTTTTCAGTAGTCTCAGAATGCGGTGGAGGAGTAGCTGGGGCCCGATTGGGCGGTGAGGCAGGCGCATACAAAAAGTCATCATCCGGAATGGTCGAAGTGAACGAAGTTGAGAGTTCCTCGGGAGAATCAACATCAATATTGTCCCAGTCGCCCGTGTTTTTAAACTGCGTGACGTAGTTAGATCGGCTGCTGCTGTCATCTCTTTAGTACGCGATTACCTTCATAGCCAACCGCGTGGAAAACACCACTGCCCAGGGAACATCTCCTGCGGTTGCATTTTCCAACACTTCCAGCTGTGCGCCTTCCAGAGAGAGCTGTACTCGGTTGCCGATCTGCACCTCCCTTGAATCCACCGCCCTTGCTGAAGCGCCACGGAAATCGACTCTCAGTTGGCCTTTAGAGTTCCGCAAACGGAAGTCTTCCTCGCAAACAAGCAGCGACAGCGTCGCGCTGCTCGGTGAAAACGGCCATAGCAGTGATACCACACCTTCAACGAAAGCCGGCGAACTAGCTGTAGCGGTGTCGGGGGTTAACGAAGCGAGGGGAAGCCTGGCGGAAGGCCATATCGACACTAGTGATTGCGCGTCCTGCGCAGGAGCCTGCATTTTTGGTTCTTTTGGAAGTGTTTTGGACTGGAAAATCGCCTCAGCTGTGGTTTTGAGAGGTTTACGTTGGATAGAGGTTAGTTGCACCTGTTATATGAGCCGAAATCTGGGGTAACGCGCCACAGTCGTGAACCCAGTCTAGACTGGCCACGATAACTGATACCACCAGCAATGGAAAACAGCCGCTTCAACTTGCTCACACGCCGCAATTGAAGTCCTATCCATTGGAACTGGGTTTGCCGATGAGGCTCTAAATTACAGGTTAGTGCAACAAACCTAACCCTTAACCCTACGCAGTGGGCTTGGGAATGGAAGTGCTTTTAGTATCAGGGATCCTATATCCGAGATACGGGGGCCGCTGCAGGTGAGGGCACATGAACTCGGTACCAAACGTAGAATAAATTTGATTGATGCGCTACTCCGAACACTCGGAGCTCGTCACCTACAGTGACAGACCACCCGATTGCGAATATTACCCAGTTGCGAATCTAGTAGTTATGCTTGGTTAAATCTCGACAAGGGTTGTGTTGCAACCGTGGTTTGTATGGAATTCGCAACCGGGGTATTCGCAATCGGGTGGTCTGTCACTGTACCTGATATTTTTACACCCAGTGGATATGTCTTGGCGGCAGGTCATGGACTCAAGAATTTCCTCCGTTCTCTTAGTTATGACAATACTTTGTGCCGAGACGTCGCGAAGAATTTCAAACACATTGTGGCGGTTTCAGCCCTTCTGACTCGCCTCCGTCTCAATACCTAGTCATCGTCGAGGCAGTATAGACCGGAGGGCGGCTTGAGGACAAAGAAGCGGCATAGAACGAAAGAATCAAAGACTTGAATTCCATTCGTGGGCCCAAATTGGCCCACCTTCAGTCGATATGTCTCTGCAGAGTAGCATTACTAGTCATATGTTATCACTCACAGAGCGGAGTCCCCGCGGCTTCTCGAAAGTCTCCCGTGATATTTCGTCCCGCTGCTGCAGAAGCCTCGTCCTGGGACATCTCATCTCGTGGAAAACACCACTTCCGTTCCATCGATGTGGACCATCTACAATTTCCTCCAGGATGGACCTCCTCCTTCAACACGCTGGCGGACTATGACTGTCACTCCATCCTCAACGCCATCAAAGACCGTCCGAACCAGGAACAGTACAATAATCTCTACCGATTCTACGATTGCAAGACCCGTGCCGAAGATTTCACGGAGTCACAGTGCATCATGTGCATGGCTATGGGCCCCTTGCAGTATTCCTAAATGGCCAGGTTGGCCAAGCTTTACCTTGACAAGTAGGCCTGGCCTGTGCCACTGCCGGCCTGATCTGTGGACGGCCACGGCGGCCAAGCCAGCCACCCGGCTACAGGCTTTTGAAATAAGGCCTCGCCGGGCCTGTGCCAAAGGTGGCCAGTAAAATTGCTACCGGGCCGCTTAGAGACACTGTAAAGCGGCCTATTGTCGTGTATATAACTAGGGTTGGCTTCAGACAGAGTCTTCTAAGTATTATGTTTCCCTATGCTACTACTTCACCGCAGGTTACCAGTTCCCATTCGTTTATTTGATGTTTACGTTAAATCACTGTTTAGATAACTACTTCAAACATATGTTGACCTCGGAAGGCCTTGATGGCTCTGAGCAAAGGACTATTGTGAATATACAGAAGTAACATGTGCACATAATAGATACTTGAGTATAGTAGTGATTAAAATATGCAAGGTAAAACAAAAACTGCAATCGCAGGTTGACTGAACTCGCCGAACTCTAACTCGTTGTCCGAGTACCCGAACATACACCGGCGGGTTCTGTCGAGCTTCCGGAGGAGCAACAGTTGGCCCGTGCGCCACACGGAAAACTCCATTTCTTGGCACAATCAATCCAAGAAATTTTAAGCTGCCTCGCCTCCATAAGCTCCTTCCTCCTCACCACCCACCAGACCGAACGCCCGCCTCTCTCTGCCCACCCCAATCACGCACCCACCATGAGTTTTGGTGGCTTCAACCCACTTGGCGGCCGCAGCAGCAATGAAAACATGTCACCCCAAGGCCTCCGCCAGCAACAAATCATCAAAGCCGTACCTCCCCCCGCCCTCCACCGTCATAGCGTCTACTAACCCCCTCTTTGCAGATGCAAATGGGCATGGAGTCCTGTCCGGCCAAAACCGTCCTCTCCGGCGGCGCCGGCTTCGTTCTCGGTGGTGTTTTTGGCCTATTCATGGCATCGATGTCCTATGACACGCCTATGTCCGGTTCGGGATCGACATTGACATCGCTGCCGCTGAAGGAGTATCTATTGTAGACGCAGTTAGTATTTTGGGCTTCATGGTGCGCCAGAGGGCAACGGGGAAGCAAGTAACTAACAGTGCTTCTCGAGGTGTGCCTCGCCGGGAGTGGTGAGCTTGATAGCGGCAAGCTTGAATCCCCTCTGTTCGAAGCGGGAGATGATAGGGCCGACCAAGCCACGCTGGACGCCTATACCAAAAACCAAGATTAGCACCATGTTCTCCTCCATCCACAGCAATGTAGTGAAGTTTACCATCGGGCTTAATGCTGATTGGTTCTAATTTCTGTCAATATTCCTGCGTCCCCAGAGGTCCTTAGGAAAGATAAACATACGCAATGAAACTGTAATCAATTCACCATCAGCACCAAATACGAATCTGGAGGGGGGGAGGACATACGTCTGCTCGGTAGTCATTTTGAAGGATTTTTGAGTTTTTGAGAGTTGTGTGGTATGAAGGGTGGTGGCTGAAGGACAAGACGAGAAAAAAGTCGGTTGAGAAAAGAGAGGGACAAGGCCAAATGGCGGGGCCTCCCGCCCGGCTTGGCAAGGGTTCGCCAACGAAGCTCAAAAGTACCGTGCGGGAGAAGCTGGAATCGGTATTTTGATGCGGTTGCGTGACTTCGATTCGCTAGATCCAAGGACACATCCGAGTAATTGGCATCTAGAACAACGGTAGACGATCATGTTAATTCAGAATTGAAGATGGCTGGCTATGAGTGGACAACTTGCTTCACGAAGCTTCATGTGACTACTTGGTACTAGGGCTGAGAGTATAAACATGCACACTTTTGGAGTACTCTACAGCATTACCAGCCAAAGATATATGGCGGTGGCTTATGCTGTTGTTTATACTTCAAACCCCAATGCCAAGTACCTTTTGACAGGACTGGTGCACCGTTTTCTCGTTGTACAGGGGGTTTGGAGAAAGAATGCATGCGCATATATTGCACTTTGAATATACCACTGAACACTAAAAGAGACTTGATCGTTAGGGCTTACATTGCCAACCCAACAATCGGTATAAAGGCTCCGGTCTTCATATGATATGATATGAAGATTTTCATATCTAGCAACACAGAATTGATTACAAAGCACCGCCAAGCATCGCGCCAAGGATTAGAGTGCTATCTTTGCTACGGCCCAGGCGCCTTATTAGGGGCGTGGGCGCGTCCAACGCCCACACCTAACAAGCCGCTAGCGGGGCACCTCGTAGCCACACTCCCCGCTCCCAGCTCCCACATCTATTCAACTTTGAGCTCAATTAACTCTATGAGTTTTACTTTGACCAGGATATTGTTTATATATGAAATGTAGTTAACAAGATGCTCTTTCACTTGCTTGCCTCCTCTTTTAGTTTTCTCTAATATTCAAGGAGTTG
>Ga0307512_10000009_pt1 | contig 174718 bp, 168 predicted proteins | sample 14_EM_MG_FD_200267 | JGI IMG/M metagenome (GOLD analysis project Ga0307512, IMG submission 200267) | Populus trichocarpa ectomycorrhiza microbial communities from riparian zone in the Pacific Northwest, United States - 14_EM | ecosystem: Host-associated > Plants > Roots > Unclassified... | reverse complement strand
ACACGTCTGAATCACTATTTATGTACGTTAGCAATATCAGTGATTGAAGTCGTCACAAAGTCGAAAGCCCTAACCCGCTTCATCGCAGTAAATGTAATAATTGTAAGCTATTGGGGGGGGGGGGGGGTTGTGGCTCTGGGAGAAGTATCAGGTGAATAACCCATTCCGAATTCCCCACCTCGTAGTACATTCCGCATTCCGTGGATTTCCGCTTGATCTCATCACCACTTTCTCCTGCATCGTTGTGATTGTGTTGGCCTGAGCGAATGCAAACTCGCGAGAGTGACAGTTGCGGTAGCACAGAATCACAGGATACTCTGCAACAGTGGTGCTAATGAAGAAACTGGTTGGTATCTTTAGCGAGATAAAATGCGCCGCGGCAGACCACCGCTCCACAACAACCAGGCATCTCAGAACATCAATTTGCTCTGACCTTTTTCCGCCTTGGTATCTTTTTTACTCTTTCTCCTCCCACTTGGACCTCCCCCCCTTCCTCCAATCTTCCCTCTACTTGACGGAGCAGGCGCGGACAACCGCTGTTTCTCTCTCTCTCTGTTAGCCACAGCTTTATCTTCGAGAGCAAGTGCTTTCGCAAAGTGCCAATCCTTGTGCTCTTCTTCTTGACCTATTGGTATTTCCGAATTACAATCTGGACAACTAAACGTCGGCAAGTCGTGTTCGGGAGGCTCTATGTCCATATCTAAATCTTCTTCCAGCTCCAGGTGATCTTGTACCATCACTTTAATCGGCGGAGTGTCTCCAGTCTTTGCGGCGAAAAACCGTCCAATACTATCATCAGTCTTCCGCTTCTTCTCGTTGCCATGGTGGTGGTGATTCCCGCTTTCTTCAGCTGCTAGTCTCTTTTTGGCTTCCTTCGCCTGGTCGCCCTTCAGTAGAAATGCCCCAATGCCCATATTACCTTCTTCCCTATCTTCGAATCCACCCACCTGCAAACTCATCCGTATGCAGGGCCATACTCCGCCGCCCTCACCTGCCACTTGTCTTAATAGCCCTTCAGCAACCTTCAATAACAAATCCGGTTCGATCTTGCCGGCGGGTGGTATCCTGGTCTGTCGATTCCTTGACATAGCCTTATTGGTGAAAGATATAGTCATGGTTTTCGGTCTTCGCCGTCCTTCCATTACACCTTCGTCTTCCAGACGGGACCAGATATCAGATACGAAAACCTTCAACCACAATTGCGCGTCCGAAATTGAAGATGGCAAACGATCACGGAACGATTTGGCGGAAAGCATGGACTTAATTGTCATTTGGGCCGTGACTGGTGATTTCTCAATACCCCTTATAACATTATATATGTATGTTGCGGTGTCATCGGAGAGAATGGACTGGAACCGCCCTAAAGAAACATCGAGAAGTTCAACCAATGATTCTGTCTTGAAATGCTCGGCGATCTGCGTTCCAAGTTTGCCCCCCAGGTTGCGTACTGAATAGTGTTAGTTGCTAGAAGCTCATGCGAGACGAAAGGAAATACTCTTCGTAAACTTGAAAGTGCTGAGGAACGGTTGTACTGCAGAGGCGCGAACGACGGTCTTTCCAAAAGCATGGTTACTTACGGTTCTATCAATCTTTCCCCCGCAATTCGACATACCTGTTGGTTTGGCTTTTTGAAACCACTTCCGAGCTTAGCCATCATTTTATTGTTTGCTATTCCTGCAGAACATGTATATCCGAGTCTGTTGAAAACCTCATTTCTGACCCCCTTCACAATACCTGCGCCAATCACCATTGCGATATCGTCCCAGTCCAAACCGGCAATTTCCATCTCCGCCTTTTCGCTCTCCTCATCTGGATTTGCGACAAGATGGCTCCCACTCCAGTCCAGAGTTTCAAAGTTCGGTAGGGGTAAACGTTCGGTAGAATCATCGTTAGGCGGAGACCGTAGTACTTCATATTGCTGCAGTAGCCGGTCATAGATATCCTTGGAAAGGTCTATCATCTGATTAGATATCGTGACTCCAGTTTGCGACGCATGTCAAAACCCGATCTCACCAAGAAACGACTCGTCGATAGAAGCTTTCTCGGTCCGCGCATTGGGACACACCTCATGAAATACCGATAAAATCTTCTTCGATTCCGTACGGTAGGGATCGAGACAGGCTTTGCTGTCTGCGATGCTAGGTGTAGACTCACTGTAGGACCAGTGCGATTCGCCGGCCTTCCAAGTTGCAACCTATCACTGCCATTAAAAGACTGCCGCCATAGATAGCAGGCGTTGAAATTGCGGTTACCCACGTGAACCAAGTGTACATCCGGGCAGAGTTTTTTGGCCTCGACGCCTGTAATCTGATGCCAGATCATATCAGTTATGATCTTGGAATAAAATTGGCAAGTAGGTCAGCATCATACGTGTCGAGAAACGCCCTTGTCGCGAGCAGGATAGTTTACGGCGATTAAATCTGTCCAGAATTAGAGCCACAAAACTTCAAGTTTAGAATGGAATCGAAGACCACGCACTCTGCCACTGCTGGACAGCTAATGGCTGCTCGGCCGGGACTCCCAACCTTTTCATCTCACATTGGGCCTAGATAAACGCCGTCAATACTGGGAAGGTTGCGTTCGACGTCAATGTCGTGAACTAACATAAAATGCATCAAGGTCCCTATTAAACGTAAGCGGCTGAAACCCAAGATGGACGGTATAACTCACACAAGTGCAATCACACGTAGGGGTGAATCGACAGAGTACTTCGAGAGTTGTTGAAGGTGACGATAGGTGAACTTTGACTTCTTTGCGGGTGCTGATTCCATCATAAGCGTAGTGAGACGCGTCGATCGAAAAGCGGGGAGACGTTTTAGCCTTCCAAGGACAGAATTTTTCAAATACATGAACATGCCATCAAATACGTGTTTCTTACTCTTAAATTAAAAATAACTCTATAAATTGATATTTTACCCAAAAAAAGCGCCAAAGTTTCGTATATTTTAACAAGATGGTTTGCAGTTATTTCCATTAAACATGATGTATCACTCAACAGGTGACAGGTCAACTCGGCTCAACGTCAATCCTCCATTCGACAGGTAATCGCATCACACGAACATCCACAACAATTTTGTCAACAAACTATGCCAGAGTTACTCTATCTGTCCTCCCCTCTGTCAAACGCATTGTTTTATTATCTCCTTGAATATCCCCGATCAAGGACATACAGCATATTGCGGGATCCACACAGGCGCCCCACATAGGTGCCCCTATTCAGCAGCCCTGTTCTCGCTTTCAAACCTTCATCTGACCGCTTGGATGTCCTTGTTTCCTCAGACCCTAGTTTGGAGACTTTGCTCAAGTTTGTGCATAGAATGGAGCATTGCGGTCCAAGGCGTACTGTCTGGGGCTGTCGAGGTTATCACAGTGAAACCGGGCGGTTGTGGTACTCCGGATTCTGCAAGACAAGACAATCCGGGTACTTTTTCTCCAACTCTGGAAGGTTGCCTGTTGGACGTGAGAAATCCAACTTAATCTGTTTTATATTTACCAGGGTATGTTTTGAGAGAGCTGCACAAGCCATCACGGTGCTCTGATTGCCTTGCTTTTTCTTGCTCCCGTCCGGATTACTCAATTCGACCATCGGAAGGGATGATGGCCTTCAATCCCGATGGTTGTAGGTCACCGCTCGCCCTGGATCTTTGGAGCAGGGCTGCAGTAGGATATCTGATGCGGTCGAGCCGCCAACAATGTCACCTGTCACTATCGGACAATACCATATTTCCCTTCCTGTTTGGTGCGCATACATCCTTGATGACTCTAAGACGCACGCACGGCCAAAGCAGGATACTCGCCAAGATCCTAGTTCGCAAGTTAGCTGGCAATGTATGCCTCCGTTAGGTACATGCCACACCTTGTAAGTGACCCGTAGGAGTGGGGTGGAATAGGCGCACCGCGTGAAGGAATATCAGAAGATGCGGTTAACCGCCAGTCACCAGTGCAAAAACAGTGCCTGCTGCGCAGTATTAATGGGGGGATGGCGGCGAATACGCGGTAGCACTGTCACCACCAGTCGTAAAGACATTCACAGTTAACCTGATGACCCCACTAGATGCACTGCGCTAGAGCATAAGATCTTCAGGCGACCTGCGTCTGTTGCCCTTCCTCGCCCATTTCTGCATTTTACTTAGGGTCCTTCGATCATTATTCTCTATTATAGGGCTGCAATGCTTCCGCACAAGCGTGATGGAAGCTAAAATCACAATAGCTTACTTTGTGTCTCGCCGGAAATTACAGCCTACAGTATTGATACAGGTATGTCGTGTACATCAACATTCCCAGTTTAACAGTTGCATGATATGGTTCTGATGCATGTATCCATCTAGCCAGACTTGAAGGGAAAATTATCGCATCGACAAGTTCTGCCGGTTATCATAAATAGCTATTCGACGGAGAATGAGCGTTTGTTCATCGGTCTAACTAGCTATCTTCTAACGTGGACGAATAGTACTGGAGAGGTACAATAAATTTCCTAACGAATGTGGTTCTTCCTACATATGCAAAAGCATTGTTGTTGCTCACTTCCATGGCACAACCGAGCACTCTTGCACTAGTGCATGATAAAACTCAAAGAATTCAATGCTATCTTTGCCCCTTACTGCTTGTGATTTACCGTCTCTCGTGGGGCTCTGGGCAAAACTGATGATGTGTGCTTCGGTTTTTTGCTCCTGAAATAAACGTGTACGTTGATCCCAATGAGCACACAACTCACACCGGACACGCCATATGAACCTATACTGGTGGGAAATATCTTTAAGGCTCCACCGAGAATGCAAAATAGAACGGATAGTAGCTATGGATGAGAGGTGCGAGTTGACAGGGGCTCTTTATAATTACTTGTTGCTAAGGATCAGAAATCGATGCTGGAGGTTCCCGAGGCCCACTGTCAAAGTAACCACCGCCCGTTACAACTCTTGACAACATAAATTTTTAAGGCCTCATTCAATCTATAGCTTCCTTGGCTACTTACAATCCTATGGTCTCCCAAAGGCCTTGCTTGTGAAGGGCACCATAGATAATCCGGCGGTAATAGGAGCAGAGGAGCAGAGCCGAAAAGGTGTGTTTAGTGAGCTGCTTTAAGTCCAAAGCTTCCCACTTAATGGTTCTTCCAAAGGTGCTTCTAACTACTTTAACTGCCCGTACAAATGCGTTCACGTAATGTCACTCGGTAACTGTTTCATCGAGTTATCGGAAAGATGCAGATGGGAAATTTCGAAACTGGGAACGAGCCAATGGGTTATTTTTCCGGCGATTACTAAAGCCACAATAGAGCCCACGGCATGCTCTTCTCATGGAGTTTCCGAATTTCGACAAGCCCGCCCAGAAAATGCAAGGGGAACTTCATCTAGCGGATCCTGGTGAGAGTCCCATAGTTATATTCACATATAGCACAACAAAGGCCCCAGTGACTCTCGTTGATAAGTGCAAGGCAGTCGATCGAAGCATGCGCCCGAGACAAGCACAGCTCAGCCAAGTTACATACTGATGGTATGGATCAGTACTGCATATCCAAAGAACCCTATGCACATTAGACTTGACCCACAGGAGTGTAACGAATGAATCTCGTGGCTGGCGTACAAGCTAGCTACTTACCTCTTGAGGTCACCATCTCTCTCGACATATCCAACTTTGGTGTTCTGCCAGTGCATTGTGCGCCTGTACCGCGTTAGTACCTTCAGTCCACTCTTGCTAAGAGATTCACATTCACCATTCAAGATCCTACTGGCGCGTATCTGTTCCAGCGAGTGTTTCAAGATTTGGACGTTGGGGCGATGTGGAAATCTCCGTAGCTAGGCTCATAGTCAGCCCGGGTATGTAGCCTCAGGGTAGTGATGATCTACGGGCCTAAGCTTAGTCCCTGGTACACCAACATCGGTTCCTACGTCTCGAGATCGTGGATTAGGTTGCACATCGGCATATCGACGTCAAAGACGTCAACCTTAAGTAACATTGGTCTGCTCTAATGGGAACGTCAGGATGAGCTGTGAAGTGCTCATATACCGCGCCGGCTCGCAACCGGGGTATAACATACCATGTCCTGTATTTAATACCACGCGAACCGTGATGAGGTGGAACTAGAAATGAGGGTCGGATGAGTGTCTTCTGCTGCTACTGCGTTTATCTTCCACAAGTGCTACTCCAACATAATTGTGTGACGCTCGCAGGAGAACAAGAATGGATGCCGGGTGGTAATAGCGGCGCGAGGACAACTAAGTTTACTATGGGGGAGTTATCTGCCATAAATTTCACTTACACCGAATCCCCCACATCACGGGAGTCAATAAAAATTCGCAGGGCTGCGGATGTACCTGCGGTATACTTATTATACTCTACCAATGCTATGGTATCAAATTCTGAGCGTTAGATGCTTTCTCTCCCGGATCGCAATCGGCGTGATATCCCTGTACCGCGATCAGAAGCTTAGCACGGCAATCTCTCAGGCAAACTCAGAATCACAACTTTTCATGGCAATCAGATGTCCTTGTCTATGGAATTCACAACTCTTCACCGTCAATGAAGTTCACCCACACAAGTCACAATTCGCATCCGTGACATGCATATTCGTGGACTATTTGTTTCCAGAAACCAACAGCAAATCAAGAAGCTGACGACGACCCACAAGCCTCCTATGATGAAAGCGCTAGAGTATGATGAAACACACGGTCTGCACTTAGATCTAGCGACGAATAACAAATCTGTCCCAGCCCCAACATTCCGTGCTCATCCTTCGTCACCATCGTCTTCTTCGGGGAATAACAAACCTCCAAACGTTCTGCTGTATCTAGAATACCCATCTGACAGCCATCTTCCACCGGATACTGCCGGGACAATCATCATGCCCAACGTAACAGTGCAGAAACTACCAGCGAATAGACAGCCATCACAACGTCAAGGACGTGCGGCTTCCAAGGCAGCTGCACCACAGCGTAGGCTGAGGTAGCGCAAAGATCCTATGTATGCTCTGCTGTGTTTCCCCACCAAAAAACAAGTTTCGACACAGAATAACCCGGTCGATCAATTCCCATAAATCGAAACTTGCATGCCAGCTTGACTCTTGATAGCCGAGAAAAAGAAAAAAAAAAGCGCTAGGTATCCAAATTATTTTATAGTAACTTAGCATGTGCTTTAGCATGTGCTGCTAAGAGACCGGCCCGCCCTTTGTCACCTGCGAGTTTCCGGTAAGATCTACAGTACAACAGATGCATGGTTGAAGATTCTTGTTCTTGACCAAGGCTTCTTCGCTAGTAATTTTGAAGAAGGGCGGTCTCTAATAGCATCTCAATTCACGGTTATCTGCATGCTTCGTGAAACATGACTGAATGAGCGTGCTGGCAATAATTCAGTTGCCCTTATTGACGCTAACATATCACTATTACTTATGGAGGCATGTGGCCATTGATATTCACCTGTTATCGCGTCTGCCGCAGTGCAGTACAAACCTAGAACTCAATGTTGCGCTACCACATTTGGCATCGGAATCTACAACCATCAACAACAAAAACGGAGCTTCCCGGTGAAACAAACTAGCATTCAGGAGCCTCAGGTTATTCCCGGCAGGGCATCCGTATGTTTGATGGAAAGCATCAAAGATCGTTATCAACATCGCATATCGAAAAGTGCAAGGCACACGCAATTAACAAGCGTCGATTTAGGATCGGTTTTGATAGAATCGAGTGGAAGGACCAGCAAGCCGAACCAATCATTTTGTCGCCTTGACCGTTGCTTGCGAGCTACCTGCCAACACTAGCGCAAGTGAAATCGAGTCTGACATTATTACACCAAAAACCTCGTGGTGAGATCGCGGTATTGTCAAACCACCACCCGCCCAGCTCTCCGCGGATACGCCCTCCGAGATTATAAGGTGATCTTGAAGGGAAGTGGGATGCTTTCGTCCTGTTGGTGTGGAGATCCCTCTGTATCCACCAGGGGCGACCCTCCCAAATGCGGAGCCCATAAAACAACGCTCCCTAAACCTCGGGCACAATTGCCGATTTGCGGAGGGTGGATGGTACGACTCCCTACGAGATCACCGTGCTTTCTTCTTCTTGAGCGGAAGAATTCATGGACGGCAGTGGAAGAAGTTGTGGGTCACAAAACAAAAGGAAGCAACAAGCGTTACGTACTCTTGAAGGGAAATAATCCATGCGCGCGCGGTGGCGGGCATACCTTCCCAGTTGAAACCAAAGATTGAGGCGTTGCTGATCTGGCATGAGTTGGCAATGTCTCAGGCTTTGGACGATAGATATTTTGTGGCTTGGACTTCCGTGCTGTGTTGTTTTGTTTGGCGTGCATCCTCCCATTCACGAATGGGAATACGTCTTGTGAACATATATGCGCTCAAAGTTTCACTGTCTGTAAAGTTTATAGGTTTCTTTTTGAGTCCTTTTTGTTATTCTTTATTTACAAAATCCAAGACAGGTTTAGTTGGCGCCACGCCCGCTGGCGGTTCAGTTTAGCCACTGCCGGACCAGCCAGTTTTTAAAGGCCGCCGCTCTAAGCAAAGCCTACGAACCAAACACGACCTTCATGTATGATTGACTTCAGGGCTTCTTACTGCTTGCAGCAGCACTCACCGGGGCGCACGTGGATGAGACCGCCTCTGAGACGGCTTGTCTTGTATGTAAGAGTATATGTCTCGCGCCATCCGACTCCCTCATCCTATCAAAAAAAAATTTGAGTTTAAACTTTCTCTCAACAAAAGAAAGCAAACCCGCATTCACGCCCGTCACTCGTTCCCCGCCGGTTCATGATGGGCAAACGTTAAACGATAGACCACCACAACAACACACCCCGTACCACAACGAAACAACGCATTGCATCATGTATCTGATGTACATATGCACCCCGCGTTCACACTAGCATTACGGGTATTATGTTGGGTATAGGTAGCCAGACCAGCCAGTATCGGTAGTCCAGATGGAAATCCCCACCGCACCTGCTTCCCCATTGGGCGGGAAGAGGGTATCGCGCTGACCGCCGCCCCCTACATTTGACGATGGTTTACTGTCATTGGCATTGTAGCCGGTAGTTATGTGGAGTAAGTACATACGCAGGATAGTAATGATGATGGTGGTAGTTAGTATACGCTGCTATAAGAGGCAGCTCCGCCGGTCAAATGATGCTGCCGCGTGCATAGATGGCGTTATATACATTCTACAAACCGAGGTTCAGTGGGCACAAAAGTAAGTTAAGTTGCTCTGTCCGTTTGAATGCGGGATACCTGATATAATCCCCGTCTTTCGTTGTAGTTGTCGCCGTCGTCGTTGTGGGGGGTGAACCTTGCATATATATGTTTAAGCATACAATTAATCAATCGCAGGCAGCAACAGGCAGAAATGGAGGGGCGGGTTCACTATCGTAGATACCGCGGTTGGGAATGAAATTATTGAAACGCACATTATTGATTATCTGTATTACTGAGTGCTTCTTCCCCACGCTGTACAATCCAACACCACCTTCCTCGTACTCTAGAAGATCTTGTTTAATAATATATAAGGTTAGTAAAAGTGCATTTATACTAGGAACCTTGTGGAACGAGGTGGACAACCGGCAGGCTATTCTTTGGTTCCATTGCACCTGTCGTTTGATCGGAAGGGATACGTGGGTCTTCGGTAATCATATATACCCTGTGTAGACATTGAAAACCACATTATCTGGGTATGCTAGATGCGCGTACGTTGATAATCATTAGGGCTTAGTCCGGAATGACCATGGTCCGCTGTCTACTAGGTATCGCGGACCTCTTTTACCCAAGACGATCTTGTGGTTAGCCGGTGAGTTGGGTGGGTCAGCAAACGTTCGTGTCCTAAACTATACGAGGATGGGCATACACAAACCCACATGGCATTGTGAGTTTGGATCTTGTGAGCTTGGATAGGCGATGGTGCAGCTAAAACATTCCTTTCCTTTGAAGTTTCAAGGCAAGAAAATGTTGCTCATTCCACCACCCCCGCGCTCCGGGCGCCGGCTTTGGCGAACAATGTTTGACTCAAGGACAAGACATGCTGTGCCTCGGTCACGGCGATAATAACTGCCCTATAGCCTTCCTGCCGTGAACTTCTTGTACAAAATTTCATTCATTGCTGCACTTTCCGAAGCGCATGGCATAGTTGTCGCGACGTCTCATGTACAGTATCTGTAGGAGCGCACGTGTGACATTTTTGCACAAGTTCGCCAGCTGACCTCCTTCCTGGGAACTCTCCCGGCTGGCTGCATGTTGATACGCGAGCTTTCATATGGTACGATGCGTGTGGTGTTGTCGTTGTTTGTCCGCGGAAAGAAAATATGGAAAATACACCCATATTGCGAATAAGTTATTACTTTGGGAGCCTACTACCAACAGTTACTTATCGTGCGTTATTATAAATCTATAACACAGAATCACAGGGTGGGAGGTCCTATTTAAGTATGTGGAGTATGTCGAGCGCTATTCAGAAATAGAACTTTGAAATCGCGCTTGGTATTAATATCTGCAGCCGCGACGAGACGCTAGTATTAGGACTCAGCCCTCAGCCTTGTATGTCAGTGCCTGGTGCAAGGATACGTGGCCGGAAAGTACAAACGGTCAGTCTGTAGGCTTTGATGTCTATCGATTCAATTGGAAGACCGATGGAAGCGGAAGGAATTAGAGTCGTAAGCTAGGCTTCCAACTCGTACTTTGGTCGACCACAGCCACCCGGCGTACGTACATACAGAAGGGTATCGAGAGTACGTACAAACTTTGAAAGGTATCAACAATTGTCCAATGGTTCCTCAGACGGGGAGAAATCGGATCAGCCCATCCCTCCATCTTCTGTATGCTTACGATTCCCAAGGCTCACATCTTGCCGACACGTTGGGATAAGGCCACCGGAATAAAGCGAGCTGAGAACTCGGTCACAAAAGCTGCACGGCTCTGAAAAGCAAAACGTCGTGAGCAACAACCACGCGGGTACCCGTACGCGTCGTCCTACAAAAGCGAGGATTAGTCGAGGGCTCCAAATAAATCCTCGCTGAGAGCAAAGACGGGGAATCGCAGCTAGATTTAAAACTCGTATGTTAGTTAAACTTTTGCGGAACGGCGGTTAGTCCCTGCATATGACTTGCGCTTGCTGAAAATATAATCGGAGCTGGGGTTCGAATTCGGAGAAACAACAAAAGACCTACCGATCATATATCTGTCGGAGTTAATACGGTAACGAGGCACTTCAAGTGCACTTTTTATCGTATTTCTCCAACCTCAGTACCAAGGATAGCTATTGCACCGGTTAGTGATAAGTCATAGGGGTTCATATTCCGAACCTGATTAAAAGTGCGCGGAAACTGCGGCTTTGGCCAAGCAGTCTGACGAGAGACATACAGGCAACGACTCATCGAAGACGGACCGAACGGCACAGTGCAAGGAAAATGTTCCTCCCTGATAACGGTTGCGGAAAAATATGTGACAGAAGGAGAGGCGTTGTACATACCCAAGCAATCAGGTAGCTGCAGGCAGAAGGGTGTCTCGATCTCAACACTTAACGTGGATCGATGGAAACCATGGAACAACAAAAGTAAATAATCGTTCCGCAGCATCGTCACTATCATGCCACGTTGTTTGTCGCAATGGCGAGATAACTTATCAGCGTCCTTGCAGCTTTCCACAAAAGACCACAATCCAATTTAGATGTCCGAGAGGCGGGGCAGTGAGTATTGTATGTGTTGTGGAATGCTTGTGGGGGCTATTTTATCGAATGTTTGACATTGCTCTGCCACAATTAGACGTATGGCTGGCCATGGATGTTTCGGGGGCCAGCGTTTGCCTAGCTAGGTTTAATGAATCCACTTTCTCGTCTCGTTTCGCTTCATCCCATCAGACATCATTCCTTTAGTGAGGTACCGCCGCCAACATGATTCGAATAACAAATCAGGCCCGAAACCTCGGAAATCGGCCAACCAATAAATCGCAATGATTACACACAACTGCACCTCCCTACTCGCACCCACCCTAACAGTGTCGAATCTTCGCTGAATGTTCCATCGGATGACTGCCAGATCCCAGAGGTTTTCCCGTACCTAATTTCACATTCTTTCTCGGTAAACAGGGGGTCGTTTGGGAAACTTCCAACAGTTATGATTCCTATCTAGCGACATATACTCTACGCGCACTCAGCCATTGTGACTCGTTGGGGTACTGATGCATTGGGTAAGTCCATACGAAACCACAGGTAGCCTCCGTGAGTCCAGAACCCACGATGCAGAGAAAAAATCAAGTTACCAGGGTGGCGATTGTTGTGCTGTGTTGTAGGGTTGATAGAATAGTCGGAACTCAAACACGAGTTGTTATTGCGCAGTACAATACTTATCAAACAAACTCACGATATAGAATTGTGCACGGCAAACTGAGTTTGCCACAATCGCGTGATGTCTTACATCGGGAATTGACAATGTGTCGAAGTTTCTTGATTTCCCATCCCTAGGGTTCCTGTGCGACACCATTATACTCAGAATCCCATAAGGGTTGTGCCATGTAAGGAGTTGACTGGACCGCCAAAAAAATCTCGACGAAATAAGGCCAGGCTAATAGCAGCCACTCGTTAGCAACGGCCTTTCGTTCCCGATCAACTACATAAAAGGTGCTCCACCACTTTCCGCCGAAGTCTAATAGCCAGGTCCAGACTTCTCCCGCTTGCAACACCCCTCCCCACAGTTATCGACCTGTCCTTGCTACCAAATCATCGAACTTTCGACAAGCCCCGAAGAGATGACCAGGTTTTCGGGATAATTTACCTACTAATCATTGCAAATCTTCTGGTGATTACAGTTAGCGGAATTATTTTTTTGACAATCTCTGAGCTCGCGGGCGTAGATCTGCGCACAAACCTACAATTGGCATTTGGACTCCGGTAATCCACTTACAAGGCTGTAACATCGGTATGGGTGAGAGGCGAGGCGAGGCGAGACAAGGCGAGGACGGGTAATCCCAAAATGTTTGTAGATCCGTCGAGGCGAGAAGAAGGCGAAAGGATGAGCGGGATCGCCATATATACCCACCGTAGCCGCCCATAGACGAGTGGTTGAGGACATGCAAACGCTCGACGATGATAGATTTCCAGTGTATGTGCGTTTATGCACGGTGCGTCATTCCCGCCTTGCCTACATGTCGAACCCTTGGATGTCTGCTCTGTCTGCTGTATGATGTTTCTTACCAGCAGATGCCTACATGTGTTCCTAAAGATATCATGCAGTAGTTAGTAAGTACATAGTACTGTAGTTGCAAGGCTGCGTCATTCTACATGCAACTTGCCCTGCGTTGCGTTGCCTTGTCAAAAAAAAAGAAAATGACCTAAGTTCCTCTAAAATAGATTGCATGGGATAAGTGCATCAAAAGACACTGCGGCCAAATGTGGCAAATTACCGGAATCACCAACCTGATCGAGTATTAACTCGCAATTGCTAGAGATCTCGTTGTGTTTCTAACGCGGGGCCGGAATTGCAATAATGTTTCCGACACGAGGAAGCAGAAGTCTGATTTTGAAACAGCCCGCAGGAATCACACGGTATTAAGTTCAAGTCCAATTGGGCTCCTAGGATGATAGTAGCAACTACTACCCCGTCAACTATCAAACATCGTCACCTTTGCATGGACATTTATTGCACGGTGCATTTGTGATGTTGAAGCTTCATTCTTGACGCTGACGAGAACCACTTGGCCTACAGAGAGAGGCAACTGGCGTAACGCAAGAGGAATTTTGGAGGGAAAGCCAAATGGGGCCAGCACCATGGTAGTCTTTCAAAGACTCTGGGAAAGCCACCACGAATAAATAGGTACCGAAGATGAAACGAGCTGCCGATCGACCAGTGCCGGATGGTGCCGCTTTCAACTTGGGTCGTCAACTAGTCCCCAAGAAAAGAAAACCCGTCTAGCAACGAACAAATCAATTGACACAACCGCGCTACCAGCGGAGGAAAGAAGGACAATTCGATCGATAACGTCGTTACCTACGGTAGAATTACAGCTAGTGAAAGCCAGCCCTGAGAAAGTCGAGACACATCCACCCCAGGATTGCGGAACAGAGTGGAAATAGGGCGGGGCAAGTACAAAAGGCGAGACGGAAAAGTAGGGCGAAAGCAGTTGTTTCCGTCCTCTTCGCCAACAAAAACCAACACAGCAATTGTGTGAGGAGAGCGCGCGCAATTGACAGCGCGAGGGTACATAGATACTGCAAAGGAATGGAGGAATGTACATATTCTTTTGCAGCGCAGTGTGCAGTGTGCAGTTCAGTTCAGTTCAGTTGGAGCCGGGAAGGGTGAAGGTTTGCTTGCTGCTTAGTGGATCGAGTGTAGAGACGTAGGGACGTCTGCTCTACGTAGTAGCACCAAGCAAATGGTAGCAACAGTAACAATTGTGACCTTAGTGTTGGTCACAGCAATCCAGGATGTGTGACTACGCTAGCGCCTGATCCTGGCGCTTGTGAGCCAGAGCCCGGTGCTGAGCACATCCCCAACTCCTCCGGGCTGGCTTTCTCCCATATAATACGAACTCCCCTCCTCAAAACATAAATACCGTTCATTGATCCCCACTACCGTTCCGCCTCTTCACCAAATCTGAAACTCTCGTGCCACTCTAACCTTTCGACATCTCTCAGACAGACCACTCATTAATCAACTTGAACCATCCATCCGTCCACAAAGAGAAGGAACTCAAATACATTGCTTTCACTGCTCCAAAGCGCATATTTAAACACTAGTATCGACTTGAAAGCTCACCTAAACCATCATCAACTCGCTTCTACTCAGCTATAGACATGTACTCTTGTGTAAACCAGCCTCGAGGATGCCGCGGGAGAGTCAACATCCCCGGAGGACGATGCGACAGTTGTCGGGTATGGCTACCTTCTGTTTCTCGATGAGCCTTTCCCCAGGCCCAAAGGGGATCCCTTCTGACGTTTTCTCGCACCTTTTAGCAACTGAATCTGCGAAAACCTTCTGCCTTTGCGCCTGGTCCCGGTGCAGCCTACCGACGGCCGTCAATAGACTTATCAACTTTCTCCGTCTCTCCACGAGATCTCCGATAGATTCGAGGCCCCCGCCATCAGCAACTGGAATAGATCATGCGATTCCTCCTGACTGCTTCCGACGGTTAGCTTGCGGTAATGCGCAATCACTGTTTCACTGTTGCTAGCTCTCTCGATCTACTCTCCTCTCCCCCGCTCAACCGATTACTTCCAAAATCATCGACCTACTCTCATTCGAACATCCACCTACTCCAACGCCTTACGAATAATTATCTCCTCCTCTCCCCTATTAGGTCTTTCGTTTCTCTACGCCTCAATTCTCATGTGTTTTTATCACTATTTCCTTTATTCTCTAGCATGGTTATGGGATCACGGTTTATTACGGGTTCTTCCTTTTTTCCTTTGGGTATTTGGGTCAGATCGGTGTCATGCATTTGTGGGCACTCTGTGAGTGAGTACAAGTGGGTACTCGCTTATGCCATTCGGTGTTAAGTTCATTTGCGGCGTTACGTCATTGTTTCTTCCCCCTTGTCCTCCCATGCCTCACCATCATCACCTTCCCGGCTCTCTGGTTCAGCGACTGCATCGACAAGCCTCGACCCCAACACCCGACTAGTGCGCACGATGGTGCCTATTCAATCTGCGACGAGCGAGCGAGGTGAACGAGAGTTGCTAGGACTGGTGCGGGCGGCAAGATTCCGGCTGACGAGGAGGGGAGGGGTAAATGAAAAGGCCCACCGCCAACCAATCAACTCACGAACGAACAAATTGGCACAGAACCTCACGATCGCAACGAAAGCGGCAGTTCGAGCACACATTACCACGTGCATGTTGCTCGCTGCCATTCGTCCACCGCCACCTGCCGACCTGTCGCTCTTCCGAGAAAGCATCGTCAATTTGCGTTCTTGTCTCGCGTCACCCCCCAGCTGAGAAGGTTTGGTGTGATCATGCATCTTCAGGGGTGCGCAGGAGGGATTGTGTATCTATTACTGCGGCGCTGTCGTTCGTCGGATGTGTTGTGTGTATCAGATGATGGTCTCATGATTTATGAAGTGGTTTTCTTTCAACCACTTTTATTTCGTGTATGTACTTTTTTTTCTTTCGGGGCGGACATCTTTCTTCCCCCACTTTTTCATTTCCAAACCTTCTGCTGTTTCCTCCCCCCATTATATATATACTTTACTCGCCGTTTCTTGTCTTTACTTTATTTATTCTTATGTATCGTTCCATCGTATAGAACCGGTCGGCGGGGCGTATATGGGGTTTATTTTTTTTTTGCTTTGGGTATTTTTTGCTTTGCTGGTGGGGTTGCGGGGAAACTTTTGGGACATTAGCATAGGCATTTAGCGAAGGGGGGAGGGGGACAATGGGGAATATGAAACTTTATCTGATTCAAGAAACTTTTTGGCAATTCTATGATATTATTGCTTATAAACTATACCACCACCCACCAGCGCACATCGTGAAACTCTCTTTTGGGCTGTGTCGAGCGACGCGGCGCACTTGTGTTCTGTTTGTTCCAATTCCGGCTCCCCCGCCTTCCCCGGGCGAGACCCAATGGGACGTGCAGCCCACCTACCTCCTTTCGCTTTTTTTTCCTTTTTCCTTTCTTTTTTTTAAACCTTGCCGCGGTCATGCCCGAAAACATGCTGGGGCGAAGATGTTGCACACACACACACACCTCAACGCTGGGAAAACAGGTGGAGACGGAACAGGATCGGCGGGCAGGGCGGTGGGTGCGTGGGTTAGGGGATGTGTGGCGGACACGACGGAGGACGTTCGTCGGCATAAGTAAGGTTTTTTGCAAAAGCAACGGAAGCAGCGGAGTAGACCCACTACCCAAGGACAGTCCCGGGGAGAAAAAAGGAGTGAGGCTCACACGCCCGTTTCGCCGCATGTGGCAGCTTGTTCCCGCGGGCACCAATCCGCCACCCTCGCAGCAGCACAGATTGCTCCAGGCATCCCACTTATGCCATGGCGTTTATTGTCTGCGGCCGCAAATTGTTTAGTCACCCTGTGGGCTGTTTTTTTTTCGTTTGTTGGCGGCACAAACCTCCGGAGCCGGGTGCGAGGGTTGTTTGTGTCAGAGGATGGGATGATGTGCATGTGTGTTGTTCGGATACGCACAAGGCTGGGCCAGATGGGATTTCAGCAGTCATCAACGCACGCACGCACGCACGCACGCCCGGGGGCTGCGCACAGACACCAGACGCGAGGGAAACGGCGACAGCACAGCACGGCGAACATCGACCTAAGCACGGACCAGGTTCTGCGCACGTGGCTATCGAACTCTATCTTCCATTCCCGCCTCGCTCCGGGGGTGGTGGTGGGAGAAGCTCCAAAAAGGAAAAATGCCGGGGGGTTCGTATTTCCTCCCTGCCCTACCGCCTTCCCGCTGCAGGAACCAAAAAGTATCCTCCTCTCCCCTGCCTTGCTTTTTGGGTGTAACCTCCCATTCTCGGAAAAATAATTATGTGGATGAGGCGAACACTGGGTCCGTTTTCTCGCAAATGTTTTCTTCCGGGCTGCGGTGAGGACAGTCGGGTTTGTAATATCTACTGGGGGGACGGCGGGCGGAACCCTATGCAGACAGCAACCCGCCCGGGAGGAAAAGTATCACGTCAGATGCGAGGTACCACCGGAAGTGAACTCTTCGAGGCGGCGGACTGGAAAACCTACCACGAATCCCCCTTTCGTTCTTGGAAACTTCAGACGGGGAGGGGTGAGGTGTCTGTGGAACATGACACGGCGGCGAGGTTGACTCGACCGAGCTGCAACTTGCATGAGAGACAGACAGAAAACTGGGAGACAGCATGGAAGCTGCATAGACTTTTCGATCCCGCTTCTGTCACCCTTAAGAAGCTGTCTGTCATGCGTGGAAGCCAAGGTGCACATTCTGCACAGAACCCCCCCCTGTGGGCCCAACAGAAAAATCTTTAGGCTTTTCCCGTTCACCGAGGTTTTTTCTCGAGCTCCGTCTGTGAATCATGAACCACCACCACCTCCTCCTGGCCTCGGGGAGTACTGAATGTCCCCCGGACTCGCCGAATGTGCAGAAAGAAAGACGGAATAGGAAACCCATCGAGCGGTCCGACAGCCCCCTATGTACGTGCGGGCCTATTCCTCGCCGGCACACCGGCTGGTGAACCGTATATAAGGTAGTTAGCATGTTTGATCTTCCATGCAAAACACGCCCGCGCCGATCAGAGACAGTAAACGTTCGAAAAAAAAACGCCAGCCCGATTCCGCCGGTCCACCGCAGACAACCCTAACCTACCCCCGAGAACCACTTTCGACAAAGTACCCACCAATGCCATACACCTGCGCGTAGGTTCCAGCCCCACCTTCCATCTCCAACCATGTTTGGCATCCCAATTTGATGACTAAACAGATATAGGAACTATCAGCGCTACGGCTGTTCGAATCTAGTGCTGCTCCCTGGCGACCTCTGTGCTGGTTGTCAGAGGCGGTGCTCCTTCGCAGCTGAGTCGGCCCCTGACCCTGCTACTGCTGTTGCTGTTGCTGGTGCTGTTACTGGTGCTGCTGCTGTTGCTGCTTCTGGTGGCAGTGGTGGTGATGGGTGCAAACGCAATGTTTCCAGCGCTGTTTGGGGCGACGAATACCTGTGGGGGCCCTTTCGATAGTAGTGTAGCGGGAGCGGGAAGCCTAGTGGCTGGAAACTGCCGTTGGAATCATATATGTACAAGCTGGTCGGTCGCCATAGTGGGTAGTGGTCCTTTAAACACACCCGTTGGATCGAGATTTGGCAGAGAGATCTTGGGAAAAATAAATATTTCCCCGGTTTTTATATGTTGTCGGCCAGTTCGAGCTAGCCAGCCAGCTTGTGAAAATATAGTGTCCTCTTTAAAGTAGGTCACTTTGTATTTCACATTTCTCTGAGGGTCCTGTTGATATTGTAGATATACTGTCCCACACACCTCCCCCCCAAATGCTGCATGATGTACCTGTCAAATGTAATCTATGGATGGTGTTTAGAGTAAGTCAGTATTAGTGAGCGACGCATGAATGCAGAGATTGGGGAATGTTGTTTACCATTATCACTCGTATCAAACATCGGAAAAACGTTTCTCAATCGTCCGAGATATATCGAAAGCACACCCAACTCCACATCCCCGAATGACGTGTCCATCGATATTTGCAAAGTCGACCCGGATATAGGAGGCGAGGATCTGCCAGATCTCCTGCAGAACCGCCCTCACATCTCTTCCCACATGGCCGCGCAGCAGCGCAGCACTCATATAGTACCCTCCCCCCTGGTCATTTCGGTTGTTTCGAGGGGTGAAGCCCGCCATCTTTCCGATCCCAAGGCGAATAATCCGATTCAGATGAAACCGATAAGTAGATTCAACTGCAGGCTCCGCAGATAGTATCATGATCACTTTCCCCCATGCTCTGTCTGTTGTTTCGACATACTGCGGCGCGGGGATGAGCGGAAGGCTAGGCGATAGAGTGGAAATTTCCACGACCCCCCCAAAAAAGAGGTGCGTTTATACCGTCGAGAAGGAACGACCGTAGCATGTGGTCTAATATTTGGGGGCCTCCGATGCGGTATGCCGAAGGAATTGAGCTGGCGAAGGCAGGCAGGTCCACAATTAATATTGGACATACGGGCACGTCGCACACAACCCCCCCCCCCCCAATCCTCCCATCCCCCACCTCATTGAGGTTCGGCCCTCTACCACGCATCACCATCTAGCCGAGAGTAATGGCAGATGTAGAGCACTATCTAGCATGTTCGTTGCATGAATAAGGTGTCAATGCACTGGGTATTGTACACTCGGTGTATTGCTTTGCTCGGATTCCCCACCCGGCCAATCGGACTAGGAAAGCAGAGTGATCCGTACAAGTAGAACATAGTACAGTGGACGAGACGGGGGATTAAACAGCGTCGTGAAGCTGACAGCAATATGTTAACATATCCTCACGTCTGGTATGTCTCCTTCCTAACCGAGGATGTGCTGCATTGTTTTAAAACTCAATATCACCCCAAAACCCGCGGCCGCCCTTTTCAAAGGGCGTTGTACCAAATGCTCAGCTGAATATCAACTTCCAAAAGAAGCAAATCCCCATAAAGTTGGTGAGGATGGGCTGTGGCCATCTTCATTGTTGAGAGATTTGTAACCAATGGGTAAGAGCGGCGTCGCGTTCAGTGCGCCACCACTATTGAAACTATCGATCGAAATGTAAGGTTTCAGAATAACCGCACATACCGCACATCGTTGTACGCACGGATCTAAGCTGAAGAGCAATTGGTGCCTTTATTATTATCATTTGGCATTGGGGGGGCGCTACTGTGACAGGCTCAATGCAGTCAACGGTGCATATTGCGCAGTGCGTTTCCTAATTCATTCCGGGGGGCCTCATCGTGAAGTGTACGCATAGGACTGACTCCCTTGTGAGACAACACCACCATCGGCAGCACAAGGCAGTTTCGCTGCTGTTGTTCCCTTCCAAAAGATCCCGATACTTTTGCGATGTGATACTAGCCCTATCATCCGCATGTCGCCACCCATCTTATGTACAGTACACGAAACATATCCTTTCATATCGTATTCGTTGAGACCCTCTGCGGCAAAATCTTCGGAACAATCTCCCTCAATTGCAGCAAGAAAACAGCGAAGCACCACCCATGGCTTCAGCTGCCGAGGAAAGCTTTACCCCCATCGCTCATAATATTTTTTTTTTACGGATCTCTGTTCCTTTCAGCCACCCGTAGGGATCTTCGCAGAGGAGGATGCCAATTGGCATTGGGGCATGATTATGCATTGTTGATCTTGCCTGAGCTGCTTGCGCAAATTTGTGTTAGCGAACAGTTGTCCACATAAACCCCTAAGTGCGCAAAAATATCGCAATTTGCCGTAGGGATCGAGATAGCGATGCCATTGAGTTTATGGATAGGCCTATGGACGTGAGCTGGTGTATGTAGACGTGAAGTTGCGGCGGCGAAAAGAAAGATAACTAACGCGCGCCTTAGGATAGAGATATTGCCAAGGCAACACGAATGCACGTGCTGTAAACACATACATGCATTAAACGGAATGTGTGAAAGCAAAACGGGCTTGAACTATTTTCCTTCGGGGAAGACACTATGACAAGGTCCCAACAGCATTGATTCACCATTTTCTGATGGGCGAGAAGGCTTGACCGATCCGTGATGGACCAGCTTTCAATGGCAGTTCCAGCTGCCGAACGGGAACTTCCCCTTCTATCTATGGTGTATAGAAGTACAGCTGGCTCTCTTATCTCTTTGTTTTCGCATCTCTATCGGATACAGCTATATCTATCTGGTGTATGTCCTGTTGGGGATCGATCGGAGAACGTACTGGCACTTCTATTATGACCAATTCCTTCCGAACAAAAACCCAGCCAGGAAAAGGTTCTAACATGGATAAGCTATGAAACGCCGATGAGAAAGGTGTTTTCATGATGGACCTAATTACTATACGGCAATTGATACACTCTACAACTCGACGGACGTCCGGACCTGACACGCTGTTTTTTCGTCGACACCCAGGTAATCAACACACACCGAATATGAAACAAACGCGCACCGTATTGAGCTGACAGCTGGCGGGTATACGCGTATTATCCTCGATTGTCAGCTACAGTGCTCCTTGCGGGAGGGACTGCAGAAACGAAACAGATGTAACGAAACCCGTATCCCCCCAATGATATTTCAAGGGTGGGTACCTAGTGGGCTTAATTCTAGGGTCACCGGAGGTGGGGACTTATACCGCAGCCAGGTCCGATCATGAAGCCATCAAACAAACTGACACTGGCAATCGACGATGGGTACACTCGAGGGACCGACCTGACCTGACACACTCACTTCCTTCGACATCCGAATGGTCAACAATGCCCACTGCCAAATATGGAACGAAAACGCATTGGATTGACAACTGGCCTGGCGTATCATCCGCAATTTCCCGTCAGTGACGTTCGGGTCAGACACAATGCGTATTGAATAAGCAGCCTATCTCTATCTCTGCCGAGTGACCGACTATGAATAAACGAGACCGGCATGGGGAAAATTAGGTGGAAAGCAGACAAGAGATATAATTAGGGCCTGGGGAGGATAGTGACAGAAAGAGCTGAGGGAAGTATGTGTGGGGGTGTTCAGATGCAGATATAGCGGGGACATAAGGCGGAATATCAACCTGTATATCCAAATGGAGGTTTCAAATGTTAAGGGTAGTTTGTAGTTTGGTGGCCGTGACGGGGAATGTCACATAAACCCACGAGAAAACGGTAGTGTAGGTATGCCGAACGAGACTCGTATTTACGTCACCAGTGCCAATCTGTGTTGTGAAACCCATCGTTGTTCTCATCGTTGGAATATTTATTGAATTATACATATGGGTTTTAGAGTCAAAGGAATTCATTACAGCTGCGCCACTTCAGTTAGAGAAGGAAAATGATGAGTGAATGAGATCAGGGTTGGGGAAAGGAAAGGAGTGTTGATTCACGAATTAATAGGGCCATGAGCGGGGGTTTTGAGGCTGGTGAGGTATGTGAAGAAGAATGATTTCATTGTCACCAATAATCACTCGATATGATATGGGACCAACTGAGGGCGGTGTACATCTGCACTTGAACTTCAGTGTGCCTATCTAGAATGGAAATGATAGTACCACCGGTATGGAAATTGGTTCATGGGTCATCATGTTGGTCTTTATGTAAGGAGATGAACATGGGCGGGGTTCGTAAAGGAACTTTTCATTCCGCTTGTACTGGTACAATCCTCCACGTAGGTGCCTCAAAGTAAAAACGACGACCCAATCCAAACCATTTTGCTTTTCTTTTTTCCCCCTGTTACACACCATCAGTTCAGTTCCACCTCTTTCTAGTTATCTCTCATCTGATTCCCACCAATGACCACCACTACAACCACCACGATTACCACTATCCGTCGTGCGTTCGCTTGGTGTTGTATGGTTCTTCGGCGGCTGTTGATTGCAATCATTTGGCAAGGGCAAAAGGAAAAGGAAATGCACCGACACAAACTCCGTAACACCCATCCAACCAACCAGAAACTGGCGCCTAAGTGTATCAAATATAAAGGAAAGGGAACAAACAAGGAGAAAACAAAGGAGACCAATTACTGAGTTGAATGGGAACAAACGTCGTAGTAGGTAGTTCAGTGTTTGGTAACGGGAAAATCATGGGTTGGGGATATTCATGGAACCTGTGTGGGGTTAGAATGTGGAGGAGGAGGTTGCAACTTGACCACCCTCGTCTCATCTCCAAAGAATTTCCGGCGGTACGCTGCAATTCCCTGGGCAACAGTCGCAAAATCCTTTATCCCCTTCTCTTTGAGTTCCATAATTGTTTTGCGTAAGCCGATGCAGTACTCTTCCTTTTCTTCTTCGGTTGTGCCTTCGTTTTCAGCCAACTCGACCAAGATCTCATCGTCTTTTTCACCAAAATCAGCAAATCTAACGGTACGTTCTACAAACACTCTTCCAGCGAGTCTTATAATTGGAATGAAAACTCACCTCCCATTGACAGTTCTCGAAAGTGCTGCCAGTGGCATGTATCATCATTACACACGCCACCATTAACCTCGTATTTGCACATCGCCTTATTAGGGTCAATACGGTTGGAATAAAGTAGGCTTCTGAGACCGCTAGAATTAAATTCATGGAATTTAGGATGGTGGCGGAAAGACTTGAAGATAGCAAGGGGTGAACGATATGGTACAAAAACATTCGGGACAGGTTTAGCCTGCTGGTACAAATGATGAGAGGATAATAGTTAGCCACCAAAATTCTCTCGACCAAACAAGGAATGGCAAACAAAATCAAACCTTGTCTATCGTTTTGGTAGTTATGGCGATGTACTTCTCCGGTTCAGTAGGCGCTGTTTTAAGATTATTAGTCTCTTCGGGCCGAGGTTCAAGCACTGCAGGGGTAGTTTTCGTGCGCGGCATGCCCAGGATCGTTGGGCTTCGGATTGTATCACCGGCGGGGTTCTCTGGCTTATTATCAGGGGTATCCGGCATACCCTCGTCCTCGTCCTCGTCCTCCTCATCCGAAGAGCTCTCTTCGTAGTCTGTCAATTCTTTTTCATCTTCGTCCAACTCTTCCGACGAGCTGTCTTGGTCGACCTCGCTGGCATTGCCCGAGCCCATCTCAACATCTTCTCTGGCTACCACAGCCGCCGGTATGGATGGCTCAGGCTGAACATCAATGTCCATGCCATCAAGTTCAGGCGCAGAAGATGGTGACCAAGGGGCAACCTTAGCTGATGGAGGTCTATCGGAGGCAGTCTCTTTTTTCCCACCGTTGGTTTGGATAGGCTCTGCCAAGTGGTGGCCATTGATAATGCGAGTTGAGGGTGATGTAACAGGCGCTGAAGCTAGTGGAGTCGTAATAGCGGCAGTCGGTGGTAGTTTCTCACCTGGTTCTTCAGTGACTGTAACAGTGCCTACTAACAAATAAGCAATTTTCTTGCTGTAGTCGAGCATTTATCGTTCAAGTGAGTATATCCCAACCAACACCAGAAGATACAGACATATAAACTTCTACCAACCTTCAGGCAATTTCTCTTGTGCTCTAATCTCAGTTCGCAGTTTTTCGACACCATTCTGGGCGGCGATCTGGACAGAAGTAATGACCTGTTTAGGGCTACCGATTACCTCCAGCTCTTTCGTCAGAGAGCTTTGCAGTTCGTCCATGTCCAGTTCCTCTCGCAACATCTCCTCCTCTTGCCGTCGCATCTCTTCCTCTTGACGCCTAATCCTCTCCCGCTCAGCTTTTAACTTTTCTCTTGCGATCCGTTTCTTCTCCCGGGCGCTCTCAATCTCCTCTAATTGCTTCTTTTTCCATTCACGCTCTTGCAACTGTTTAGCAGCCTTCTCTTCCTGTTTTTGCTTTTCTTCGGCTTCCTTTGCAGCGATTCGTTGTTTTTCATCGTGTAAAACCTGAAGTTGTTTGGCTTTGATTTTCTCCACCTCTTTTAACCGCTGTTCATTGCAAACCTGTTCAGCTACTTTGTTTACAGCCTCTTCACGCTCGTTTCCCGGATGGGTGACAGACAGCGTTTGTTTGGCGTTTGTTAATTTTGCTGGGGAAGAAGTCCCATCTGCAACTGTTTTACTTGCCCTGTTTTGCATTGGAGGAACAGTGGGACCGGCTCCAACAGAAGGTGTTGCAACCGGCGTCGGCATGCCTGATTGTGCAGCTTTTGTGGTTTTCTTTTTCTGCTGCGCAGCCATAATCTGCTCCTTCAGGTGTTGGATTTCAGCCTCTTTCTTGCGAAGCGCGTCGGCGCCGTTTGGTGCAAGTCCACCTGAGGAGGCCGTCTGGACACGTCTAAGAGCATGATTCAACCCACCAGCACTGACGCCTGGGGTTCCTAAAGGAGATCCTTCGGCAGATTTACGGTCTTCCTGTACTTCCTGTGGTTGCTGTCCGGAATCACTATCTTCATCCTCATCCTCAGAAACCTCAATGATCAGACAATTCGAACGTTGAGCGCCGAACTTCCGTCTGATGGGGTTGGATTCCGAATAAAGATCTGCCGCCATTGGTCGTTTGCGACGTACTACGTTAGACCGATCCGGATGAGATACTCCGTTAGAATCGCTGGGGTTGGTAGGCGTGGCACCAGTAGACATAGGCCGGGTAGGCACAATAACAGCCGGAGCATCTTTCATTACAGTATCGGCATCCCCAGACCCTATAGTATGTGGGGTCTCCTCAGCATGACCAAGCAAAAGTCCCGGAATTTTTGTTGCTGCTTGTGGGACAGGTGGTGCTGACACAATAGGTTGGGGGTGAGCCTTGACGACAGCCGCATTCACAGGCGTACTCGAGATGGGCGTCGGAGGTATGCCAGGTGAAGCCGCCTTCTTAAGGTTCAAAGATTCTATCTTTTTCTGGAAGGCTTCCCTTGCTGCTTGCACTTCCACGGATCTCCGCTGGCGTTCCTCCTCTTCTTTTGCAGCTTCTCGTTGACGTACCATTTCAGCCGCCTTAGCCTCTGCTTCCCTCCTTTCTTTGTCTCGTTGTTCTCTCTCCAACTGTCTTCGAATCATTTGAGCTTGTTTGTCAATATCACTTTTATCCGATGGGAGAGTGGGCTTGGCAACTTCCTTGGGCGGCACGCTATGGCCTGGTCCCTTGGAAAGTGTTGGAGATGGAGTGTTGCTGCTCGGGATGGGTATGTCAATTGCAGCAAATAGTTTCCTGAGATGATTTGGGTCAACTCCCGTTTCTTGAATCACGTCATTAAACTGCACGTTGCATTGACGCATGTCCAAGATGGCCTTCTGAGCCTCTCGGCGGAGCGGCGACGGTACTGCACGAGTCACCCCAGAGTCGTATCCATTGGCAGGCTTGGTAGAGCCCACAGTGTGATATAACTGGGATGGACCGTGCTTAGGAACTGGTGCAGAAGAGCGTGAAAATCCTGAGAATTGTATTGTTAGAAAACATACTATTTGAACAATGGCATGGGATAAGCTCGCAAGAACTGCCTTCCCGAGAAATCAAATCACCGACCTCTGCTTTTATCAGCACCCATACCTTTGGGCTGGCTTGGGGGGTCGAAATTCTTGTCTATAACACCGATTCTGTCATTTCTCGCCGAGTGTATACCAGGTGGACCGCTTCTATTCGGTTGCGGCGGGCCTTGAGAACGTGGCGGCCCAGGGGGTTTTCCACGATGCCGTTGGTGCCTGTAAGTCCCATGCCGTTTCGTATTAGTAGGTGGACTCATTACATGTGTACGGCGAAGGGCTAGATGGGAACCTAAGGATCCCAGGTTGTCCCGAGCAGTGCGAGGAATACCAATTGTTAGGAGGTTCGAGTGTAGGCGGACGATCGACTGTGGCGCGGAGCTCTATCGTATCGCAAAATAATGAGCAACCTGTGATAGAGAAACCAGCGATGCGACGTCAAAGGGGTTCGTAAGGGGGCTACCTGCCTTCATCACCAGACAAGATTGGACTGCTGCTAGAGACACTGTCACGGTTTGCACTTTGAGGCTCTGATAGTTCGCCTTCCTCAAGGCTGTCGGACGCTGCATCAATATGCTGAACGTCCATTTTGGCCGATGGTTTGTGGAGAGTTGTAGGGCCGGTGGGCGATTGTTGAGACGGAATGGTCGAACGCCTAGCCGTAGTGTCGGATGAGGGTGTTGGCACGTCGGTCGCTGTACTCGTACTTCCCTGCACGGGAGCAGGAGGAGCTTTCGGTGGCACGAAGTTATAGACTCCAAATGCCGGTGTCGGTGGGTAGCTGCTCATTGTAAGGTGACAGTGATAATGATAGTGACAAGTGACAACTTGATTGAACTAAAGGGAGATCAAGAAAGTAATAGACGCAGATATGTACTGGTTCGCAGAAAAAGAAATGCGCACTCCGCTCTGTTTTTAGCACAGTTAGTAAGGAGGATGATGGTTGGATATCCTCGTCTCGCTCTTTTAGATTCCTCTTGCTCTTGAATGTTTTCTCTGTTTGTTTTTCCTGTAGATACTGCACTGCACTGTACCGTACAGACAGCAGGTAGTAGAGTAGAGATCTGATGAATGGCGACGAGAGTCAGTTAACTGCTGAGCAAGAGGGAGAGCAAAGAACGACTTTCGGCTATAGGAATGCGGCTTAATATGACTGCATTGGGCAACTGGCCGCAAGAGGAAAGTTTAACAGCCGCTAAAAACATTGAGGCAACAAAATGATACGTCACGTAGAGCTTGAGCAACGGTTGCTAGTGGATCCATGCTTTGTTTGTTTACATGTGAGCATTTATCCTATCGGAACCTCTGAATCGAAAAGCGGCTCCCCAGATCAATCACTCTTGCACCTGCCTCGCTCAACCTCTACTCTACCTCATCCTCCTTCTCTACCATCGCAATCAGGTCACTCGTCCTTTTCTTCTTTTGCTGTTATACGATCCCTCATTCACTTCTTGTGACTGCTTCATTACTTCTTGCGCTCGCTTGCTCGCTTTGTGTGTTGGACTTGTGTGTATGCTTCGATCCTCGTCTTCGTGCGCTTTTGGTTGCTCAAGTTTAGCTTCAAATATCAATATCCACTGTCACCGCCCACTAACATCACGCCTGCCTGGACTGCCATGTCCGGACAGTCGCCTTCAACTCCCCCAAGGAGGAATCTGCCATGGCAGCAACGAAGGCCGGTTTCCTCAACGTTTAGGAAATCGTCATCTTCACCGTCTGGACTCACCCAGTCTCAACCTCCTTCAGGCCTCGCTCAATCTCCCCCGCCTCCACCCACTGCCCAGAACCATGAGCGATCTTCTTCTCCAATAGCACCTCCCAGAGGTCAGCGATTATCCGTATCTTCACTCACTCAGAACTTTTCCACACCACTTGCAGTTCCACTGCCATTGCCGGTGGTGCGACACAACCGTAGCAGCTCCAATACGAAGGGAACATTTGCACCCCAGTTCATCAAGGAACAGCAGGAGAGGCGGAATAGTGTCTCGTCGTTAGGGAAAGGGATTGCGGGAGAAAGCAGCGACTTTTCTGGAAGAAGATGGGTGTGGGTAAAAGACCAAGAGAAGGCTTTCGTGAAAGGTGAAGTTCTGGAAGACCAAGATGGAATGTTAACAATTCGATGCGAAGATGGTTCGGTAGGTTGAGCAAACTTGAAGGGAAGGAATGGTAACAACTAAACAAATTTCCTATAGGAGCACATATTTCACCAGGACAATGTAGACAAAGTCAATCCCGCGAAGTTTGACAAAGCGGATGATATGGCGGAGTTGACGCATCTAAACGAAGCTTCGGTTGTGCACAATCTTCACTTGCGTTACGAGGCAGACTTGATATATGTTTGTAATCCTCTACTGCTATGTTTAGTACCCGACTAATTTACGACATAGACCTATTCAGGATTATTCTTGGTTGCAGTGAATCCATATTGCTTGTTACCGATATACAGCAATGAGTACATCGCTCTGTACAAGAACCGGTTACGGGAGGATACAAAACCGCACATATTTGCTGTGACGGACCTGGCATTCCGGAACATGTTGGATGAGAAAGAAAACCAAAGTATTTTGGTAACGTTAGTTTTCCATTTGAAAGATTTGGTCACAACGATATTAATGCATGAGTAGGGGAGAGTCGGGTGCTGGTAAAACTGAGAATACCAAAAAGGTCATACAATACCTTGCTGCGGTAGCAATTGACAACAGCTCTTCAAAGCAGCTTGGAACGCTGGAAAATCAAATCCTCCAAGCAAATCCTATACTCGAAGCATTTGGCAATGCCCAGACCTTACGCAACAATAACTCTTCCCGATTCGGAAAGTTTATCCGCATCGAATTCACTAGGTCGGGCCAGATAGCAGGTGCCTTTATCGATTGGTATCTTCTCGAAAAAAGTAGAGTTGTTAGACAGAACAGGGATGAGAGGAATTATCATGTCTTCTACCAACTTTTACGAGGTGCGAGTCGTCAGATGCGGGAGATGTTTTTGCTCGGAGAAGGCGGCACCGAAAGCTGGGACTATACAAAGGATAGTAACAATTCCATCGCGGGAGTGAACGATCTGGACGAATTCAGGGCTCTTATGGAAGCTTTCCACGTTATGGGGTTCACTCAGGATGAACAAGTCGCTATTCTCAGCATAATTGCTGCTGTACTGCATATTGGAAATCTCGAGGTAGTTCCAGAACGACGTGGAAGCGAGGATGCTCGTCTACCCAATATGGCACAAGCCGAGCGCATTTGCCATGTCCTAGGAATACCGGTTGATGCTTTTGCAAAAGGTCTTTTGAAACCAAGAGTAAAAGCCGGAAGAGAATGGATCAATCAATCCCGAACCGCAGAACAAGTAAAGCACAGTCTGGATTCCCTGGCGAAAAGCCTGTACGAACGAGGCTTTGGTAGACTTGTGGAGATGGTCAACGGGAAACTTGACACTAAAGGCGAGGGTGAAGGCTTCATTGGCGTCTTGGATATCGCGGGGTTCGAAATTTTTGAGGTATTCATTTACCGTCTTTTATCAAGGTACAGATTTGCTGATAGTCCCCATCATTATAGTCAAATAGCTTTGAACAGCTCTGCATCAATTACACAAACGAAAAGTTGCAACAATTTTTCAACCACCATATGTTTGTTCTGGAGCAAGAAGAGTATGCCCGCGAGAGAATTGAGTGGAAGTTCATCGATTTTGGCCATGATTTGCAACCCACCATTGACTTAATTGAGTTACCAAATGTACGTCTCCGCATTGGCATGTTTTAGTCTTCATGGCATTTACTGACAACCTTCTTCTAGCCTATTGGTATATTCTCTTGTCTCGATGAAGACTGTGTTATGCCAAAAGCAACCGATAAATCCTTCACTGAAAAGCTCCATTCCTTATGGGATAACAGAACTACTAAATACAAACGTTCTCTTCTCAATCAAGGTTTTATGCTCACTCATTATGCGGCAGAGGTTGAGTACAGCACCGAAGGTTGGCTCGAAAAGAACAAAGACCCCCTTAATGACAATATTACTCGGCTACTTGCTGCATCCCACGACAATTATGTTGCTTCACTTTTTGCCGATTACTCGGAGGACGCGGGTGAACTTTCCGGTGCTCCCAAAAGTAGGGTGAAAAAGGGTCTCTTCCGAACTGTTGCACAACGACATAAGGAACAGCTGTCGAGTTTAATGACACAGTTGAACTCGACACATCCTCACTTCGTGCGATGTATCATTCCAAATCATCAGAAGCGTCCTAAGAGGCTGCATCCACCTTTGGTTTTAGATCAGCTTCGATGCAATGGTGTTCTAGAGGGTATTCGTATTGCCAGAACTGGGTTCCCCAACAGATTACCATTTGCGGAATTCAGACAGCGGTACGAGGTTTTGTCCAACAAAATGCCTAAGGGGTATCTAGAGGGACAAAAAGCGTGTCAGATTCTGCTTCATCATATAGACCTTGATCCTTCTCTTTATCGAGTTGGGTTGACTAAAGTGTTCTTCCGAGCCGGTGTTTTGGCAGAACTGGAAGAGCAGAGAGATGCCCTTGTTCGGGAAATTGTGACTCGTTTCCAGAGCCATATCAGAGGCTACTTACAAAGAAGGGTGGTGAAGAAACTTCTATATAGATCTGAGGCGAACTTGATTCTCCAACGGAATCTTCGTGTCTACCTTGAACTCTGTGAAAACCCGTGGTGGAAGTTGTTCATGCGAATGAAGCCGCTATTAGGAACCACTCAGTCCTCTGGAGAGGTCAAGAAGAGGGACGAGATGATCCAAAAGCTGGAGGCTCAGATGCAAACAGAGGCTGAGAGTCGGCAGAAATTGGAAGAGGAGCGTCGAAAGGCTGATTCGGATTTGCAAAAGGTCCGGAAGACTCTTGAAAGCGAAAGAGCCCTGGCTCTCGACAAAGAAGAGATATTCCTTAGGCTGCAGCAACGTGAAGCTGACCTGACCGAGAAGCTGGCTGGAGCGCTGGATGATCAAGATGCCCTCGAAGACCAAATCGATGAACTTATGATTGCAAAGCGAAAAACCGAAGAACAAGCCGAACTTTGGAGGAAAGAGTTAGAACAGGCAGGAGACCTCATCGCAAAGTTGGAGGAAGAAAAGCAGGATTTAAGTGTTCGCCTTGAGTCTATTGAGCGCCAGCTGGCCGCTGCCGAGACTGCACGGACACAAAGAACCGATGCCGAAGACAAGTTGGAGCAAGAAATCGAGCTCCTAAGGAGCCACATGTCACTGAAGGAGAAGAAATTGAATGAGCTAGAAGAAGCTCTCATGGAATCAGACCAGAAACTTGACGAACATCTTTCCCAGGCGGTAGGTTGTCTTGGTAGAGTCATTGCTGGAGCAGCGCACTAATTTTTCTTAGGATCGAGACCTTAGAGAAGGCCGGCAACAGATTAAGGATCTTGTCGAAGAGAATAGACAGCTTCGCGACCAGCTCTCTGATCTATCAGCGACATCTACAAGCTACGAAGATCTTGTCCGTAGGAAAGAGAGTGAACTATCTTTGCTACACACGGATCTCAAAAAAATGGACCTAGACCGCAAAGTTCTAGAGGATGAGCGCAAGAAATTGACCACAAAGCATGACGAAGTCTTTGGTCGTCTTCGGGGTCTTCAGTCTGAGATCGAGACTTTGAGGACGGAAAAGGCTCGGCTGGAAAAAGAGGCCGCTGATGCCTATCGACTTCTGGAGAGCAAGATTTCTGAAGAGATGGAATCTGGTAAAGGTCGACGACTTCTAGACGAGCAAATCAAGGAACTAAAATCGGAACTTGCGTCGGTACAAGCGGAGCTCACCAAAGAACGCAAATCTCGAGATGACACCGCCATGACCAATGAAAACAAATACAATAACCTGAAGCGAGAGAACGAGTCGCTCATTATGACCAAAGAGACCATCGAAAAGGAACTTTACAGTCAGCAAGATACTCTCCGCCGTGCCTTGGAAGCACGTTCTCAGTCTGAAAAGGAGAAGCGCAATCTTCAAATAGAAACAAAGTCCCTTCGTGATCGAATTTCTGAGGTGGAAGTTGCTAGAGCCAAGGCCCAGGCAGAAATCGAACGGAGTATGTCTCGACAAGCGAAAGAAAAGGAAGCAAGGATGGATAAAGATCTTCGAGCCAAGGAAGGTGCACTAGCTCAATCGGAGTCAGAACGCCTGAGACTTGCTGCAGAGAATGCTCGGCTTGCAAGAGTCGTGGACGAACACGAAGCAGCCCGTCAACATTACGAAAATACTCGTCGAAGAACAGAACAGGAGATTACCGGGGTCAAGAACCGGCTTTTGGCGTCAGAGAATGATAATCGCGCGCTCCAGAACAAGATACAGCAAAAGAATCTTGAGATCAGCAAGGCCAATGCTAAAGCAAGCGAGCAATACCGTGATAAGATTGTCGCTTTGACCGCAGAAAAGACAAAGGCCGACAACGAAAACAACCGACTCCGAAAACAGCTTGAAGATGCCCAAATTGAGATAAGAGGCCTCGAGAAGCAGAAGGAGAAGCTTACTTTGAACCTTGAAGACCTGAATCACGAAGTTTCTCGTGAGCACAAGACAACCCGCAATGCAGAGAAAACGACCTCCCAACTTCAGCTACAGTTAGCAGAGGCCAACAGAAATCTTGAGATGGAACGACAGTTGAAGTCACAGGTCCAGGCGAACGCCAAGCAGATCCAAAGCACTCTTGCATCCACCAATGCCGAGCTTGAAGAATGTCACCATCAGTTGTTGGTTTTGCAGAAAGTGTTCGACCCTGAAGGCCAACAACCGCCCTCCTGGGAATCTGGACGCCGTAGTGTAACCCATTCAGTGGATTTGGCAATGAAACTCGAAGAAACCAATCAAGCCTTACGTGTCTCGAATGAAAGGCGGACGCGCGCTGAAAAGGAGCTCACGGAGTTGAGGAAACGCCATCAGGATGAGTTACAGGAGATGGATACTATGCATTCGTCTTCCAAGAGGGCCCTCCTTGAAGAGCTGAATCAGAATGGTGTGCCCACCTCCGATTCTCCGAAACCATACCGCACGCCTCTCAGGCAGAGCAATTTCTCAAACCACTCGACACCTACACGACGTAACTTCACATCTGCTACTGACGATACTCTGGATTCCGCCCAATCTGACAGGACCTTGGACACAATGGCCTTCCGGAAACGCGTGGATCTTGCCAGCGAACTTGAGGAGGTTCAGAACCAGCTTCAACTTTCTGAAATGCGGAATAAGCACCTGCAAGCACAGATCGACAGAGCCACCGAAAAGGTCGTACGCTTTGACGAGAACCCTGCCGCACGACGAGCTGTGAAGCTGGAAAAGGAAAACAATCGCCTGCACGATCTTCTCGACGATTCCGATCAAAGAAATTCGGCATTGGAGGCATCAATGCAATCAATAGAACTGTCATTGAAAGATATCCAAGCCAAGACACATGAGGAGTTGTATGACTACATTAGCCAACAAGATCAAGCACGCAAGAACCTTGTTACTGTCCATCACGAGGCTTTGAATGATCTGTCTTGGGCTAAGGAGCAATTCGACAAACTAAAAGCTGCTAAGATGAGCCTTGAGAACGACCTGCGCGAAACGCAGATTGAACTGGACGAAGCACTCTCGATGCAGCAACAGGACAAAGTCAGCCGTTCTCAATTACTGAATGAATTCGCCGATCTCCAAATCCGTCTTGATGCGGAGAGCTCCAAGGTAGCAGATCTTACCGCTAGTATGAATCTCTACAAGGCCCGAAGCGAAGAATACTTTAGCAAACTGGAGCAAGCCGAAATTTCGGTGCTTAAGTCCTCGAGATCAGAAGCATTTACTAGGAGCCAGGCCCGTGAGGCCGAGGAAACGACTGCGGCGGTGATGGCCGAAAGAAAGAAGATGGAGTCGCTTGTGGAGGATTTGCAGAGACAGAACCAGCATTATGAGGAGAAGGTATCTTTTTTTTACGCTGACGCCAGATGTTTGTCCTGTCTAACGTTTGATAGATTGAGGATCTTTCCGCAGACTTGTCATCAGCCTTGCAAGCGAAGAAGAGGCTTCATAATGAACTTGAAGACTACCGCAATAGGCGAGCAGCAGATCTTGAGGATAAGGAATCTTCAATGGAACAAACTCGCAAGAAGTACCAGACGGAGCTGTCGACGCTCACAGGAGAGCTGGAGATCGAAAGAGAAAACTTGGTGCAGTCGCGGGCTGAGAACAGACGTCTCCGGGAAGAAGTCGAAGACCTCCGTGCCAAGTGGGATGACGAAGTTCTCAACAGCTCTACTTGGGCAAAGGAGAAATCTCGTCTCGAGATTAAACTTCAAGATCTCACCCAGTCTCATGATGATGCCGTGGCTGCGCACAACGAAGTTCAAAGTCGCGTCGTTTCCTTGCTTGCTCAAGTCCGCAGCCTGCGGGCGAACGTCGATGATGTTGTCGCCGATCGTGATCTTTTGCAGAAGGAGAAGCGGAGTCTCGAACAGCGTCTCGCGGAGGCATCTCAACGACTGGAGGATCTTGCTAACGGCGAGAGCCCTGCCATGAGGAACGCAGCCGGCATGGATAGGGAGTTGCTCGATCTCAAGGGTTCATTAGCTCAACAGGAGGATCTTGCGTCTGCGGCTATGGAGAAGATGCGCAGAGCAGAGGCACTGGCCTCAGAAACCCAACGAGATATTGCAGCGGAGAGAGAGTCGAATGTTGCTCTTCACAAGGAAAAGGCACAGTTAGAAAAGCAGGTTAAGGATTTGCAATTGAAGTTGGTTGACCTGGAGACGAAGAGCTATTCGAGCACTTCGCATGATATCCGATTCTTGCACGGACGTGTCCAAGAGGTTAGTCCATAACATTCAATATACGAAGATTGCAATTGCTAACCTCGGCTCCAATAGCTGGAAAATCAACTCGAAGAGCACGAAAAAGTCAAATCTCAATCTGAACGCTCTGTTCGCAATGTTGACCGCACAGTTCGTGACCTTCAAGCCCAGATTGAACGCCGAGACAAAGTCAATTCGCAACTCGAGGAAGAAATAGCCAAAGGCAAGGACAAGCTTGAGCGGATGCTAAAAGCAATTGAGGAATTGCAGGCATCGGACTCTGAGCATCAGTTGACTGCTAGAAGAGCGGAGCGGGAAGCAAGAGAGGAACGAGAGAAGAGTTTGAGACTGGAGCGTGAGTTGGAGGGATGGAAGGGCCTGAGGTTAGACAGGAACCATGGGAGCCGTGCTGGTACGCTGGCAGCCCTAAGTGAGATTGGTGAAGAGCCGGAGAGGGTTAGGGGAAACAAGAGGCACTCGGTCAACTTCTTATGAGCAATGATACCCAGCATGGAGGTTTTAGCATTGTTTTCTGATTCTGCTGTTATGAATTATGGATTACGGGAGGGGTTGGATAATGGTTTTTGGAAAAGCCCAGCCCCTTCAGAGGTGTAGATATTTCGATGAGGTTGTTATGGTTCTTCTTGGGTGGGGTTTATCAAGTAGGGAGTAGGATAGCGGAGTTAGAGCGTTGCATTTGTTTTATTTTGTTATTTCAAGTAACCGTAATATGCTATGTAGACATGAATGAACGCTCATCATGATTTTGCTCTCGTCACTGTCCCAGTAGATTACAGCTCCTAGGATGCGTGAATATATCTGTGTACAGTAGCGTACAGTCCGATTTCTGTATTCCGTCCGTACCTTTCGCTCCTATCCAATGGTCTCATCATTGGAGCGCATAGCACGTCTAAACACAGCTACGCACTCAGTGGGTTTCAGAGCACCAGAGAAAATACTTGCTGCCAATTAGTTTTTCAGTTCGGGCTACTGCTTATATGATATACGGTATGCCTCTGCGGAGTTGAGTCGTTCTCTTGATTTGTGAATTAAAGAGACGAATGCGCAGACCACAACTCATGATTTATTGATAGATACGGTGTGGTATGCTGCAGCCCCCAATGCGCAGTCTGAGGCTTGCGGCTGAACTCTTGTAGGTGTGATACTTCTTACCTCTTCTAAATCGATCCATTTGTGTCTCTGGGTTGTGTCCCTTGGGTCGTTAGGAACTTCTTGATCTTTCGATGAAGACGTTGCAGCAGCAGTTTCAAGTAGACAGTGGCAAAGTATCGTCGGTATGTCAACAACATGCAAGATATCCCCCCAAAGTTTCATGCTACTTCATCTAACACTCTGTTGCACCCAGATATCTGCTATTTAGTACCAAGGTATCTTTCTACGGTGCCATCGAAGTTGGATCGCCCTCTCTAATTAGAGTACCGGGCGCTGCTGTCAATTATCTTCAATAACCAATCACACTCAATAATCCAAGGCACTTACTCGTTCTCTGCGTCCTACTAGCACTTTCGTCACCCCACCTCCACCACCTCCTCCCCTCTTCCATCGTCGCCTCATCCTACACGTTACACCCAGTCGCCCAAGGCTGGGACTTTATATAGCATATCTTACGCTTTCTCGGCCGCCATTATCGTCGATCGACATCCACCTTTATCAGTAAGCTACTAAGTAGTTGTGCTGCTTTAGTGTGATGGCAGACCCCTACCAGCAGAGGGCTCGTGCTTATTCCGGGAATACCCACTCAGCTTCTGGGTCTTACTCTCGCAACCACCAACCTCAACTCGGTTCTCTTCTGACCCGAACCCTTAGTTTCGATAACGGTGACGATGCTGAATATTTCGACGGCGGGACTGGTGTAGCAAGAAGACAGAGCGTGCAAGCCTCCGACGAGCAGTACTACGACCCCTACGGCTCTCAGCAGCAACTACCACCACCACCACCCCCATCAGTGGACCGACGAGGCTCTCTTCCACCAATTTCCACGATGGATGACAGAACACCAAGTCCGGCGGGCGGTTTTTTCGCAGTTACCCCAGGCGGGAACGGGAACCCCGCTTACAACCCGCCCTATTCCCCTGTCTATGCTCCTCCCCATGATGCGTCTGGACCCCCATACCCATCAACCTCAAGCTATAATGGCGCATCAACTCCTGGCGGACACCAGCCCTACAACCCGGCCGCGTACCATCCTCAGCGACACGCAACGACCGGTGCGAACTCAGTCTATACCGCGCCCGAGTACAGGCCGCAAAGACATGCGTCTACCGCTGCGGCAGGATCCTATGATCCAAGTGTCTATGGTAACACCGCGCCATATCCAACATCGTCATATAGGACGCCCGTTTCAGCGCGACCGCCGCTGCAGATGCCAGGTGGATCGCGATTCGTCGGGTATCCGCAGTATCCAAATCGTCAGCAGTTGACGGGCGTAAATTCATATATGATGAGCCCATCGCAACCATATTCCCCCGGTCTTCCCCCGGTCTTGTCACAATCTGCGCCGCCGCAAAATGGCTATCAGCCGCCCCCACCGCCTCCACCTCCTCACCCTCCAGGATCCCCAGCATTCGCGTCAACGCCATTTTCGTCCAACCATTCTTCTACATTGTCTTACAGCTCCTCACAGAGAACATATCATAGTGGTCGCCCAGAGACGCATTACAATTCGGGGTCGGAAAGTGATATCTCTCCGCCAGCTGAACCTGACGCACCACACCATCCACTTCCTAGTCCTCCGAAACAATTCCAGGATGCTCGATATGGCGACTACTCGTCACAACCACTGCCTTCACCACCGTTAGCCGCCCAACCTTCGCGACAGCTTAGCCAGTCTCGGCCTCTACCCCAGGTCCCTAATGGGAGTCAGGATCAAGAAATGGACCTCTACGAGGATATTGAGTCGTCGTTGAATGTTATGGGTTCCGGTGGCCTCCACGATGATAGCGATTCGTTGGACCGTTTTGATGAGCGGAATGGCGCAAATGGGAATCACCTTGATCCTCGAATTGGCAGTGTGTATGATTGCTATTCGAACGATAGCGATGCTGAAGCTGCGGCGGGATTGGAGATGATGCGGCATGATGAGCAACTGGCGGTCGAGAAGGATAAACGGGACAGCACGAATTCATTATCTCATCCTCCACCAAAGGACCAAGATGATGATTTGGACTATGATTTACATGGCGTGGATATTGGTATGATTGGCGGCGGAGGATATTTTGGAGCATTTGGTGGTCAAGAGGACAATTCTCTACCACCTCTACCTTCAGCAACGGATACTGGTTTTAGAAGGGCGGACAGTGGTGGGAACTTGGCCCAGAGGATACAACAACAGCAGCAACAGGGAGGGTATGGTCTTCCCGATGAGGTTGATGTACATCCATTCCCGGAGTTTGAGAGCACGGCAAGAGTAGATACGTGGGGTACTGGTGGGTTTGTGGAATCATCACAAACCAAAGCCAAGCGCATGTCATTCGATGAAGACGACGAGCACCTCGAGCATTCCGAGAGCCCTGCCAAACGATCGGACTCGGACTCGGATGATTTCCCAGAGCTTTTCTATCATCCTGAACCTTCTCCTCTGAACTCTAGACCCCTTCCAAGTCCGCCCGCTTATAGCGACTATATTCCCGAATTACGCCCCGCGGGCAGCGCTCCACCGCCAATATATGAGAGTCAGCAGGTATATGGCTCGCAACCACAGTCTGCTGGGACTTATTCCACGCCATCAACTCCGGCAATGTACAACCAAGCAGGAATGAGCAGTCAAACGTCATATATTCCTCGAACAGCAAGCTTGGCCAGTTATCCTAGCGCACCGTCGACCATACCACCGGTCAGATCAAAGACGGATGGAAGGGCACATCCGAAACCGAATAGGACTTCGATGATCGCCATTCCTGGGGGCGTTCCCGAATCGGAATTGCCGCCCGGAATAACTCCGAATGATTTACCGGCAATACCATTGACGAGGAAGTTTGATCCAAAGAAGCTGAGCACTCGCGATTTCAGGCGATGCTCGGCGCCATGGGCACTCAGTGGAATCTCAGCTTGGTTGAAGGAAATCACAGAGGGAGAGCAAGATCTCAAGGAAGCTTTAGTGGCAGATGCTGTTGCGGCACTATTTACACATTACGTGCCGACAATGAATGTAGCTGATGCAGAAACTCTTGCGGCAAGGATTGTATCTGGGATGTTAAAGGAGAAGAACCTCATCAAAGAGGAGGAGTGGGTGAAGTTTGGTCCGGGAGAGGTTTGTGGTGTCATCTATCAGATCACCGGTAACGGATGTTATGCGCCCCGACTTCATGAACTCGACTCGCCGGGACGATGCTACGCTTATCACTGCCTCAGGACGCTCCGGAAATTTTCTTTGCCTCAAGGCGGCATCGAACCGAAACAGGCAAAGGAGGACTGGGCCACGTTTTGGAAGATTAAGAAAGAGGATATCTCAGCCGTCAAAAAGAAGGAGATCGAGCGCCAGAACAATTTGCACGAGATTGTACAGACGGAAGAAGAGTTTATGGACCATATGAACGTGCTGAAGGTTGTCTATCGGGACCAAATTGTCCATTCCAACAACCCCCCGATTATAAAGCCCAACCGCCTTGATAACTTTGTGAGAGACGTCTTTGGGAAGGCAGAGGCGGTAAGAAAAGTTTCGGAGGAACATCTGCTGCCGCAGTTGAAATTCAGACAGAGAGAACAAGGACCGTGGATTGTTGGCTTCAGCGACATCTTTAGAGAGTGGATACGGAAGGCGAAGGTAGCTTATCTTGACTATGCTGCTGCGTTCCCCAGGGCAGATATGCTCGTGAGAAGAGAGGCGGATCGGAATATACTCTTCAGACAATTTTTGGAGAGTTGTCGCCAGGATCCCCGAGCAAGACGTCTGGATTGGGTCACTTTTCTGAAAGGGCCAATCACTCGACTTCAGCGTTACTCTTTACTTCTTACGACTGTTCTGAAGCATACAACTACAGAAACGGAGGAGAAGCATAACCTTGAGCGCGCCATTGAGGAGATCAAAGCTGTTACCTTGGACTGCGATTCACGAGTCGATGAAATGTCGAAACGGGTACAACTTTATGAGCTGGGGCAAAAGCTGATGATGAGACAATGGCCAATTGATTTACGGCTCGAGGAGAAGGGCAGAGAGTTGATTTTCAAAGGAGATCTCCAAAGAACTGGAAGTAACCGCTTTACGTGGTTGGAGACCCATTGCATCTTGTTCGATCACTACCTTGTCCTAGCAAAGACCATGATGCAGAAAGAAGTTGCTGGAGGTGCAAAACACGAACGCTATGATGTCTCTAGGATGCCAATTCCTATGGATCTGTTGGTACTGGAAAGCACAAACGATGATCCTGTAATTCGGGGTGCTGCAAACAGACTTGGTATTGCTGGCCCTGCAGCGGCTGCAAACAACAAAACGGGGCGTAATTACTCGTCAGGTGCCACTCCAACTTTGCAACATCCCAATACCGGCCTCAGTACGAGTAGCACTACTACTGCTCCCGGGCGACTTGTCACTGCTCTTCCGGATCAAAACTCAAAAGACGACAAGATCCTGTACCCCTTCAGAATCAAGCATCTCGGTAACCCAGCGAGAGTACAAAAGACGGAAGACAACACTTACATACTTTATGCACCCTCTGCTGCCAACCGCAAAGACTGGTGCGACAAGATCATCTTAGCTAAGGAGAGACATGCGGCAAGCCTATACGCCCAGAACGCGGAGCCGTTCCGAATCAATGTTATGGCAGATGCAGCATTTGGATACGAAAGTACCGCCGCGGCGGCTGCAAACCCAATCCGAATTAGAGACACACCGTTGGACCGCGCCATTACTGAGGTCGAGAAGCAATTCGACAGCGCCCCCAAACCTCCTGTGATCTGTAGAGCCAACGTCAACTGTGCAATTGCTTTCACAGCACAATATGGTCGGGAGATGGTAGCAATTGGAACTGACTTTGGCGTTTTCACAGCGGAGGCTAACAACCCTCGAGGATGGCAGCGCGCTGTAAATGCTATGAAGGTGACGCAAATTGCGGTGCTGGAGGAGTTCAGTCTCTTCCTTGTGCTAGCCGATAAAGCACTCGTAGCATACCATCTCGACGTCATCGTGCCTCCTCCCGGAATTGCGGCAAACACTGCAACTAAACAGAAGGCACCACAGAAGTTGAGCGGTGCAAAAGATGTAGGCTTCTTTGCAACAGGGAGGATGAAGGATCGCACTTTGGTTTTCTATAAGAAACGCGAGGGACTAAGCTCCACCTTCAAGGTATGTGATGCCCCACTCTACTTCCTCCTCTCCTCTTAATTAGCATTAACACAATCCAGGTCCTCGAACCCGTCTTCCAAAAAGCCACCGAAAAGAAAACCCGCTTTGGGCGCAAGGGCACAACCGAATTCTTCCGCGAATTTGACGAGTTCTACATCCCGACCGACTGCTACGGGATCAACCTCTTCCACTCCTCGCTAGCCGTACACACCTCCAAGGGATTCGAAGTGATGACGCTAGATAAGAAACAAGCGTGGTCCGTCCCCGAGCTCCGTGCCGGAACCCATGTCGAAGACATCGCGTCCCGTCTCTCGGGCGAGAAACCACTCGGCATGTTTCGCCTCAGCGACATCGAGTTCCTACTCTGCTACGAGGAGTGTGCCGTGTACGTCAACAAGCACGGCGACGTCTCGAGAAGCGTCGTCATGGAGTTTGTAGGCAAGGCTAATACCGTCGCCATGTATGGTCCCTACGTACTCGTATTCGATCAGGACTTTGTCGAGATCAGAAACGCCCAGAATGGTAGGCTGCGACAGGTTATCAGTGGGAGAGATGTGAGGTGTCTTGATGAAGGTACTGGAGGCCAGAAAGGGAGGACTGTGAAGGTTGCTATGGCACATCCAGAGGCAGAGGGGAGGCAGTTGGTCTTCGAGCTGGTGTTGAATGAGGGACAGAGGGATTAGGAGTTTATCTTTCATTTTTGTTGATGGCGAGTACTTGCAGACTTGTAAATAGTGGGGTTTCCAAGGGAAAGGTTGGGGGTTTTGTTGCGTTTATTTTTGTTTTTAGGTTTTTGTTTGGGGCATTTTGTTGTGATATCTTTCGTGCGTTAGGTTGTAGGTATCATGTTCGTGCGTTTCTACTACCTTTTGGACTTTATCTTGATCTCTTTCTTTTTATATCTATTTGTAACTTCTTATTTTTCCTCTCATCCAATATCTTCATTCATATGCAACGAGTTTCTGGATAATCTGCATGTTTCTTCTCTTGTGCCTCTGGTTGTTTTCATGATCCATGTGTTTCTGTGATGGCCATTCTTTTTCGAATTTGCTACTCATATTTATGTAGGAATAGTAATTTATGATTGAATTGGCATATGGCTACAAATGTATGTGGAAGTATGAGCATGTACGGCTGGACTTGGGGAAGTGAATGGGAGACGAACATCACGGATTCTAAAGAGCATGCATGGGTTGAAAATAATTGTTATTAAAGAAAAAAACTGTTTCCTCCTCTCCCTTTACAACATAATAATGTATGCTTCCAATATCAACTCAAGAAAAAGACGCCAAAAATGAACGTATGCAAATATGCTCTACACCTCGAAACCCAAGCAAATCCAAACACCAAAGAAAGAAAGAAAAAATGGACGTCACGCCTCCACACACGCCTCCACCTCTTCCATCCACAACCTACCATCCATAACCACCCCCCGAATTGTTACTAATACTATCCGAATACAAACTCCCCTCTTCACCCAACGTCATCCTGATCTCTCCATTACCTCTATAGGAACCTGGGCTTCCTAATGGTGTTCCTCCAATTTCGGCCAGAGGGGGATTGGGTCTTCCCCTACCCCTCCACCCGCGTCTATTCTTGTTCCTACCCCTCAGGCTATTCGGACTATGCTCCACATTCTCAGGTGATCTGTTGGTCTCGGGCGAATTAGGGCTTCCGCTATAACGATGCTGTTGATGACGACTTAGGTTCCTCGGACCTGTGGGCGGTGTGCGGTCTGCTGACGGGCCTGTGGGAGGAGAAAAGGGTATAGAAGGCGAGGGTGTGGAAGGATAAAGCGCTGCATCAGGTACCAAACCTGCATGATTCTGTTCCGAGATTGCACCCGCACTTGTGACCACTGGAATTGTCCTTCCACTGCCAAGTGAGATACCACCACTAACTCCTACCCATCCTCCACCGTTAATTGAGCCTGAGCTGCGGTTACTGCCGAATGATTCACGCCTCTTGTGATTGTGAGCCATTGGCGTAACAGGCCTGCTGCCATAGGTTAGTGCAACGCCTGTTTGTGCCGCTGGGCCTCGAGGTGGAGGGTAAGATAATCCGGATGGGGTTGGTGGGGTCGACCGATATTCCATTTGACCGGGAGTGGTGGAGCGTGCCAGGGGTGATCCCACACGTGCCCCCCCGTTGGACATAGAATTCGAGGGAGAAGAAAAGAGACTCCTTCCTAGTGACGGTCCTCGGGGTGGTGATCTTGACGCCGGACGTGTGGGAGGACTGATTGGAAACACCGCATATATCGAGTTGGAGAGAGAGGGAGTTATGGGAAGCTCGACAGGCGCCTCCTCTTTCGATTGGACAACAGGAGGACTCGGTAACAGTGTAGGAAAGGGTGCTAGCGGAGCGATTTTAGGTGGGGTGACAGCTTTGAACTCGGATCCAGGAATTACTTCTTCGGAAACGACTTCAGGAAGAACCACCGAAATGTCTTCGGAAGCGGCTTCAGGAATTCCCGCAGGGATGGACTCGGGAATTACTTCTTCAGAAACGACTTCAGGAAAACCCACCGGAATGTCTTTGGGAACTTCAGGAATTTCCTCTAGAATGGCTTTGGGAATTTCAAGAATACCCTCAGTAATGACTTTAGAAATGATCTCAGGAATAGCTTCGGCAATTTCAGGAACCTCCTTGGGAATGGTTTCGGGGATGTCTTCGGGAATTTCAAGAACTCCCTCGAGAATGATTTTAGAAATGACTTCAGGAGTAACTTCGGGGGTTTTAGGGATTTCCTCGAGGACTTCGGGAATGTCTTCAAGAACTTCCTCGGGAATGTCTTCAGATATGACTCCGGGAATAACTTCGGGAATTTCAGGAATTTCCTCGAGAAGGACTTCGGGAATGTCTTCAAGAACTTCCTCGGGAATGTCTTCAGATATGACTCCGGGAATAACTTCGGGAATTTCAGGAATTTCCTCGAGAAGGACTTCGGGAATGTCTTCAAGAACTTCCTCGGGAATGTCTTCAGATATGACTCCGGGAATAACTTCGGGAATTTCAGGAATTTCCTCGGGAATGTCTTCGGGAATGTCTTCGGGAATGTCTTCAAGAACTTCCTCGGGAATGTTTTCAGAAATGACTCCGGGAGTAACTTCGGAAATTCCAGGAATTCCTTCGGGAATTTCAAGAACTTCCTCGGGAATTTCCTCAGTAATGACTTCGGGGGTGACCTCGGGAATGACTTCTTCGGGAGTGGCCTCGAACTCGGGCTCAGACTCAAACTCCGGATTTGGCGTATGGATCTCAACAGCTGCTGTGGCCGCTTCCGCTTGAGCCTCATCTTCAGAGTAAGTAGGCAATGAATCAACTGCGTGTTGAGCGGCTTGTTCAAGCGTTGATTCAACTTGCAATGGTTCTTCCGTCAATGTTTCCATAATCTTCTCCTGGTTGGTTTCCGTACAATCTTCTGCGGATGCATCCAATTCCTCCTCCAGATCAGACGAATATTTTGCCAACTCATCAAGCACATGCGGGAATATAATCTTCTCGACATCCTGGCCCCACAAAAAGTCAAGATGTTCGAAATGCTTGACCTCTTTTGCGACAGTGTGAGGCGGGAGTTCCTTCAACATGATATTGATATCCACAAGAGAGTCACATCCGCCATAAACCAAGAAAATGGGTGCTGTGATGTTTCTGGTCGGGAATTTCGCAACCTTGTAGAAACTTCTATTGGAAAATGAGGCAGTTAAACCGGTTTGGATGTCGTCGTCGTACATTTGAAAACTCTGATTGCGGATGATTTGAAACCAATGAACAACACCTAAACGTGATTAGTCCTTGCATCATGTTCCATAGCTTCGTATACTCACTCTTGACGGAGGTGTACGAGTAAAGATGCGTGTATGCCGCGAGTTTTTGATTGAGTGGAATGTTGCTGCATTTCCACTTGAAAAGGAAATCCATAGCAAGGTCAATCACTCTGACAAAGATCGGAGGATCTGATACCATGAACACTCGTTGTTAGTGCAGTACTGGCAGTGATACAGGACGCGACCTACACAAGATGCTCTGCCAAAAAGTTGTTGAGCTTAGAATACTCTTCCGCCCGAAGAACAAATACATCAAGTTGGGGCTCGATTTCATCAGAGCATCCACTATAGTATTACTCAATCCAGCGGGACTCATGGCGGGCGCAAGGGCAATAAAGACGTCAATCTTATCATTGAGCTTTGGGTGAATACTCAGTGTAGCGAAAGCCTGAGCTGTGCCTTGCGAAAAACCAATGTACGACAAGGATGGCTGGTCAGTGGTCTCGAGGATGTAGTTGATCGAATCAGGGATATCGTGAAACGCAAAATCGTCAATCGAGAAATCCCAAAATTTGGCCGAATTGGATGGATGGTGGATAGACTTTTTGGAATATTTATTGCCTCTGTTGTTACCAAGCTACGCAATACCGTTAGCCAACAATCCTATGAAAGGCGGGGAAATGATGAAATACCCAAACATCATAGCCCTTCTCCGCCAGAACAAATGGTAGACATTGTTCCTTGTCCAAAAGGCAGACCCAAACCTCGCTGTTCATCAAAAGTCCTGAAAGTTGCCCATCAGTTTCTCTGCGCCATAATAGAATACCCCAAGTTTGACTAACCATGATGCAAGTAAACAACTTTCTTCCCACCATTACCTCTCACGGAACCCTCTCCACCTCTTCCGGTTCGGGCTCTAATGTGGACTCTATTCACTTCCTCCTCAGTCTTCTTCACAATCCTGTGCAAGCCTAGTAGATATCCATCGCCTGTCTGGACAACATGCTCCTCAATTCTATAGTTGCCGTCGTTCCATAATTCACACAAATCCACAAAGCCGTCGGCGTCCCGCACTTTAGCAACAATACTCTTCTCCTTGCTCGAACTTCCCACTGTAGTATATTGCTTTGCCGAGCACGAATTGAACAACGATCGCGATTCCTTGTAGAAGAAGTTTATTACCGGCGCAGCTATAAACAACGAAGTGGTTAGCATTCCAATTTATCAAGTGGTCAGCGAAGCTTATGGTTTCACAAAAGAACTTTCATCCGATGTCACCTTAACGTCCAAGCTCGCATCCCCGGATTCCCGTCTTTTCACGCGTGACCATAATGCCAGGAATAATGAAAAGGGGCTAAACTCACGTAAAGCGATGGTGATAACCCTGAGAATGCCCTCAAACACCAAGAACAAGAACGAAAATGCGAGAGCTAGGTACTCCTGACTGTTTTTCTCCATAAAAGGTCTGACGTTAGCTACCGAATCCTCTTCAGTGTATGCATCGCTACTCTTCCGCTTCCAAAGACTAGAAGAGCATGCGCTGATGTCCTCCAATATTTCTTCCTCTAATATTTCTTCCTCTTCATATTCTCGAGGCTCGATTTCTTGGAGTTCTTTTCCAGGCTCGGAAGCGGCGGGAGTCAAGGGAGGGGTAGGCACATCGTCACTCGAAGCTGTAGCTTCTGGGGACTTAGAAGTAAGAGAGGAATAGTGAAAGTAGGAAAAAGATTTGCTGGGAAAGTGGGGGAGGTACGGATGGAGACGCCCTACAAAAGGCACTCGAGCCATATCCTCGGCTGACGAGTCGCACTCTTTCTGTGTAGGCTCTGAAGAATCCATCGCTGTTAGCACTCTGAGAAGCGAAGAAAAATTGGAAATATTCGGAGTCTAGAAAATAAATAATAACTCTCACCAGTATTTCAACAGAACAGCGCACGAAAAGACAGTTATATCACGCTGGACTGTCTGTCTGCCCGCCCTTCCGTCCTGCGGATTCCTTTGGTCAATCCGTCGTGGCACAATGTCCACGTACCGATCCTCCTATGGCCTTGCGTTGCGTCACACCCTGCGGTACACCAGTAGATTGTCTCGACGTTTCCCTGTTGGACTCGGATGCACCCTATGAAATACCCTATGAAATCGACGGATTATTTGTTTTGCGTTCTCGAAAAGGATGTAATTACTGCAAAGAAAAAATAGTTCGCGCCAGACGTGTCTGCTGCAGGAACAAGTCGAGCTTTTTTCGAATGCTGTAATAAGGCCATTGGTCAGTAGAGCTCGGCCTCAATTGTAGTGTCCGGGGGAGAAGCTGCAGGAAGTGAATGTACCAGTGCCACGATTGAAGACAGGCTCGTAAGCTGCAGCTGCCTGGTACCAGGTTGTGCGGGAAGTCCAAGGATAGTGAGAGGTATCGGGGGATGTGCTTTTAAGGACAGAAAAAGCGACTCGGTATTTCTCCATGACAGTTAGTTGTAGTGACTATCTCCCCTTCCAAGATTGCATGTGCCGGTAGCCCATTCCATTTCGCTTCTGCATGTGTGGTGGTGGACGACGTTTGACGACCCCTGCAATATTGCCTTAGGAAGCGATCGGTTCACCTAAGCCAAAAACCAAAAGAGACATCGTCGGCCCCAGTTTCTGTAAATATTACCTACCGCAAATCTATCAAACAGGCCACTCGGGGTTTCCCCAGCAGTAAGGTTCAGGTGTGGGCTCGGGCTGATTATCGATATGAAAACAAATGAAGTAGAGTTATAGTGTACCACCGCATACCTAGGTATTTAGTTGGCCTAGCCTAAGAGAAACACTGCATTTATTAATGCGTTGTGGTGTGTGCTTTGACGTGGACTGAAGTTACACTGAGCTACTCTACATAAGCGTCCGCCCTCTATGTATGAGGCACGAATCATTCAAAAACTTTAATCTAGAATGCCAATATATGAAGCTCTGCTTTGTCACTCAACACTGTGCTCCGAAGTTCGAAGAGTTTATCTACTGATTACGTGACAGATATACGTTTGACCAGAAGCAGGAAAACCCGAGTGGCGTGAAGTGAGGGAACGAGAGACAATACGGCAAAGATAGATCAGTTCCCAGTCTAATACAAAATTCAGAGCAGGGGATATAGGTATGAAGAAGGGCATGGGAAAGAGGTAACGTGATTGCTTCGCTAGTGAAGACGAAAAATGACGATAAACTAGAAGCTGTATGCTGAACTAACGATAACAGGGCAGGAAGGCATGAGGAAACGATGTGACACGCAGGTTACTAGAGTGCTCGTGTTCCAAAGGAGTTCCCGTCGGCAGGCCTAATCTCAACCATCCATCTCTGAAGACAATCTCTTATTAACTCGTAAAGCCGTTAGTTTCATGCCATACTGCGGAACAAAAGCGAGAGTAAACAAATCTCAGAAACACAACCGCCCAAAGAATAAGAACACGAATCGCTCCATCTTTTCTATGAAGCTGCCTAATAGTATTCAATCATCAATGGAAAAGCAACCATCGTCAAGCCCAGGCTGTAATTAGCTATAACACGGCGGAAATTAGGTTCGAAATGACACAGGTAAGCTTTATTTGAGGTCAGTAACGAGCTTGAACTTACTCTATGACATGCTGATATGAAATTCGAACATAATATAACCAACCAGCATCTATCTACTTCTTGTATCTCCTCAAACCAAAAATCAGTTTGAATGAATGAGGATATTTCTCCATTAAAGTGGCACCCAAGTAGAAGTAAGGTTAGTCCATCCAAACTCGAAAACATGTGACCTCCCACGCTATATATGCGTGGTGCGGAGGCACTCTTGCCTATACAGGGTTCTGATTGTCCTAGTTCAGATGGAAAAGCGGAGCTTACTGGGACGTATCAGAATTTCGAGAGCGAGATCTATGGGTATAGTGATGGGTATAACCGTGATCGACTGGAGGTTAAACTTTGGTCGTATGACATGACAAAGTCGCGATCTTAGGATTCCACAGATCGGAATCTTTTCAAGCAGCCGAACATACCAGAAATTTAGTTGGTGAAATCGCAATATGCATTTACTACGGAAACTCACCGAATTAAACCACAACTTCTTTTTTCTGGTTTAAATGTGAAGGGAAGGCCATCTCCTATATCGAGAGGGATTTAGGACGGCATCAAATGAATAAAGGCGGTGTTGAGCAAGCTGTGCTTGAAGGCGAAGCGACCAGAAATGGTGATAGTGTACTAGCTCCGAACAGGAATGGCGTATCCGCTGTCCGAGCCCGGCATTACGTTAAGCTCAAAGCGAGAGCTTCCTCCGACGTCTTCCTCTTCAACATTCAACACTCAATAATAACCAACCATGTTCTAAAGAAAGCACAAACCACGCCTCCTAGTCTCTAGACGCCAATGGAGCGTGCATCACACGTTCCGAGAATAGACAGATATGCAGATGAGATGCTCAGGATTATTCTGTACTTCAGTACTTCACCCTCAAGACGTTCCCAGGCTGCAACGAATCACTACTGCAACACTTATCTCGGAACAATTCGATGTTGCATCCCGTTTTACCCCACGTGTCCTCAAGCGCTCTAGGATCTAGCTTAATGATACGGGATGCGGGGTCAAGGTGAAGGGCGTAACTTAGTCGTGCACAATGGAAACAGTGACGAAAAACTGAAACGAATGCAGCAGCCCCGCCCGTCAAACGCCATCAAAACATAGCCAATCCATACCCTGCTCAATGCTGGATCCATGACGCGGATGTTCACACCCTTCAGACTTTACTACCAGTTATGGTACAGATCGCCATATCTAATCGACAACTTTCGAGGAGTTCGCAGCATTTGAGTCACTCTTTTTCCCGGGTCTAACCCTGCTCGGTACTTCTATTCGTCGTCTTCGACGACGACTTCGATGAAGGACACAAGGTAGCAGCTGTCGATGCTTTCATCAATCGACGCATGCCGCATGGAGTGCCAAGTGTCGTTTATCCCATGAAACACCACATCGTCAGCCTCAGCTTCTCCCACTGTGGCAGCCTACCTATAGGTGTCAGGTGACTGAGGATTAGGAGCTGAAGGCTACAAGATTTATCTTCCGACCGGAGACAGCTCTCGCCGCCTCCCCTTTTCTCATATTCCAGCATTGCTACCCTAGAGAGAGAATAGCTATCAGATGACTCGTTTTCTTGTGAGTTGGTCACAATGACTCCAGGTCACCACCTATCACTCTGCCATTTCGACCCCGTCCAGCACTTCCTAGAGCAAACTTCAGGCGCCCAACAACGCGCCGAAGTGTTCATACTTTGCTAGTGAGGTCTAACTAAAGAGGTTCTTATGTTCTATATACGGTGTTTTTATACGGTATAAGTCGATGTTATTCTAGCATTAGAGGAGGGACGAAGCGTTATGGTTTAAGCACAGTAAGTGAGAAAAGTTGTAGGGGATATATACATGGTTGGACTGATAGGAAGCGATGAGCTTCTTTAAGTTATAGAGACTTGTCTCTCAATCGTTCGTTAGACTCGACCCAAGCACCAAAACGTGCATCCAAGCTATGCGGTTGGATTGGGCGTAACACTTATTGAACTTCATTATCCCCGACTGCGTAGAACTTTCTCATACTTCTCCACCTTCTCCTCCGCTATCTCTTTCCTTCTTCAACACTTCGATCATCTCATCATCCAGCAAATGCACTCGCCCCAACGAGTGCCCTTTCAATCCGCCTCCCAACGGCCCTGGATCCCCATAATATTGGACTACCCTCGTATTCTTCGCTCCAACCTCCAAAATCGTTCCACCAGGCAGTTTTGGATCCTGAACTAGTCTCATCATTGCCTCAGCAACCTCCTCTGGTTCGACCCATTCATCCTTCCCTTCCTCAAACATCTTCAACTTCTCCGGGTGATCCTCCCACAGCGGCGTCCTAATTACCCCTGGCGCAACCGCACTCACTCGGATTCCAAAGATGGGATCAATCCTAGCCAGCGATCGGACAAACCCATTGATTCCGAATTTTGTGGCGCTGTAGATTGGAGTGCCGAGCCTTCCAATTTGCCCTGCGATCGACGAGATATGGATTACCGCCGCCTTCTCTTTCCGTGCCGCGAGGAATTGTGAGAGTGCGAGGCGAGTGAGTTTTATGGGATGGACGAGGTTGATGTCGATTGTGCGGTAACGAGAGGCGTCTTCCACCGCTGGGTCGCCGAAGAAGAAGCTGCTCCACTCGGGCTCAAAGATGCCGGCGCCTGGGACAACGATGTCAGGGACTCCGAGACCCGCCAAGGCGGCAAAGGGGAAGAGATCTGCAAGCTGCTTCCAGTCCGTCACGTCGGTATGCTTGAAGAAGACTTTTGCGCCGTCTGGGTGTGATTGAGCGAGAAGAGCTTTGGCAACTGCAGTCAGGGCTATATCGGCAATGATAACGGAGCAGGATTTGGAGAGGAGGAGCTGGGCGAAGGCAAGGTTGATGCCGGAGCCTGCACCGGTGATCTAGAGACTTAGCGGTGTAGTTGGGTCATAATTGAAATAGGGAGCTCACGATTGCGGACTTTCCCTTCACGTCCATGGCTGGAGTTGCTTGAATACTGTTGGGTACTTTTAGAATGACTCCCTGAAGCTGACTGGAGGACCTGTATAACGAACGGGTTGGGGTGATTATTTATTTGCACCTCTCAGCTCTCTTGCTTGCTCATTGCTATCGACATTTCACAACTGCACCTGAGATACGTCTCATTCGGCCCCAGAATGGCACTCGTTTATGCTCGTCTATGGTGGGGTGGTGCGGGGATATTGCGGGGCAACTACACTCCCGGCATTTGCTTGCTTTTATGATCCACTGCAACATGGGTAACCACCTACACGTCTATATTGAACTATCGATACAGATCTAAGAGTCAGCAAACCGTAGTCTCAACGTAATAATACAACAAACCGGTATTAGAAGGAATTGAATCAGTAAACTCTAGCATCCAAGTTATGGCCATCTGCAACAGTCAAATAACATCGAAACCAACGTCGACTATGTGTCGTGGAGAGATTGCCAAATAAGTCGAATTTATTTTGTATATTGCTGTATATTATCAATACTAACAGCTACCTAAGTTTCTGGGATATTCTGGAGTTGCTGTTCCAGATGGGTATTCACATATACCGATAGATTTCGAGAAAGGGCGAAAGAGAAATGAATAGTGGAATGAAGTAGCAGTCGCTCAGGAAAATCTGAAAGCCAAGGTGATGTTCCTAGAATCCTGCAAGTTTCCTCTGTGTCTACTGTCACTAGCTTTTCACTTTGACTGTCACTGCGGACCCCCAATTGCATATTGACGGTCATAATCACGTAAGACATGTTGTTAATATCCTGAGAAGCGGGGGGTTTACTTTGGATGAGTGCTTTCAAAAAGTTACAAGCTGCCAGCAACCTCGGCGTACCTTCGGATGTCGTATCTCTACAAGAAGATCCTAGGCAAGAGAGAGCGCCGGTGAAGAAATGACGAGGAAATTGTGTGTATGTGGGGTCTTTGTTGGGATGTGAAAAGCATTCATTAAATCCCGGGGGAATTGCTGAAACTTGAATTGGTGTGCAAGATGGGTTTGCAGCTTTGAGGATCGTGTTATTGCTTGAATTCCGATCGAGTCCCCTCCAGGAAGCATTGGTATGGCTGGAGATTGGTGAGGAACGGAAGGGGACGGGCATCGTCACCTGTGGTCTGGCTGTTTAGCCAAACAGAATCTTTACTATGTATTGATTAAGTCCTCACGGTAGCCTTCTGGGTATTTTCAGATGCTTTAGAATCTGGCCAGAGCTATAGGCGACGGACAGTTTGAGTTTACTTGTATGCACACACAGTGCGTTCTTTTTATTGCTATTTTCTTGCTACGGTTTTCTATTGGGACACTGTTTAGTTGTCTTTTGCAGTTTAATTGTATTCAAAAGTCTGCCTGTCATCACTATGAACAATGAAACCTCGAGTTAGAGCCAAACCATGTATTGTGATTCCGTATGGAGGAGAGCACTAAGTACTTTATTGCTATGGATGGTACCCTTCATAAAACAACAAAAGAAATAAATATTGAATACTATTCGATTCTTTCTCTGAAGTGGATTATACCCTGCTCGTTTCCTCCCACCCACGTAAAGCAGCGCTCAGGACGAGCGGGTGCGGTTGGGAATTTGCTGGTATAGTCATAAACTATCACTCATCTAGACAAACTAGACTCGGGACATCTGGTCTCGTGGCTACCTCTGGTCTTGCTAGTCTCGAGACCCAGTCTTGTGCGTAACACTATCCATTCACGAGTTTCGTTTCTACTGCCTTTGAGGTCGTTTTTCACTCATTCGATGCAGTCTTTATTTCTTAGACATCCTAGCGAATCGTGGAGTCTGTTACAAACAAAGGTCTGCCACAAACACAATGGCTGTCGAGCCAGCAAAATTGCGGGCGAGTCCTAGACGAGAACTCTTGTTAGTCAAACAAATATCATAGTAGAAGGTGTAACGCATTAAATCACACACTGGAGGACGATATGATTTGCAAATGGGTGGAAAACGTTTGTACTTCGGTGAATGAGCGTTGCCTTTCGAACACAATGGGGATAGAGAAGTTCCATGTACTTTACATACTAAGTACTATCGCAGACGCCTACGATGCCTACCCCGCCTACGTCACTTCCTCATAACTCTAGCTTCCGCCTTCAACTCCACAAAAATCTCCAGCGCAACTCTCCTCCCATACAACCAACTCAACCATGCCAGAAACCTCCTCGATTCCTTGGGACCTGGGAGTCTACGACTCCCATTGCCATCCCACCGACACAATGTCCCAAATATCCTCATTAACATCTATGAAAGCGCGGACCCTAACAATAATGTCAACCCGGCGCTCCGACCAGAACCTCGTCGCCTCCGTCGCGCGCTCGCACCCGAAAAGCAAGATCGTCCCCAGCTTCGGATACCATCCCTGGTTCTCACACCTCATCTACGACGACGACACCTACCCGGACAATGCAGAGCTAAAGCAAAAACACTACTCGGCAGTCCTTGTGCCGCCGCCCGACGACGAGTTCATCTCGCAGCTCCCAGCACCGACGTCACTGTCGACAGTACTCCAGGAGATGCGCGACCATCTAGGAGAGTTTCCGTACGCGCTCGTCGGCGAGATCGGGCTGGACCGGGGGTTCCGTCTCCCATTCCCTGACCACAACGATGATAGCGGGGGACGTAGACTCTCACCGCATCGCGTATCGATCGAACACCAAAAGCACGTCTTCACGGTGCAGCTGCGGCTGGCGGGATTGCTGGGCCGCGCCGTATCCGTCCATGGTGTGCAATGCCACGGCGTGCTATTCGAGACCTTCCGCGATCTCTGGCGCGGCCACGAGCTCCCACGGGAGCGCCGCAAAGACCAGAAGCGCCGTCGCCGTCGCCAGCGGAACGGCGGCCATGAGTACCTTCCCGATCTCTGCGATTCCGACTCCGATGGGGATCAAGAACTCCCCAAAGAGCCCATGCCGTTCCCGCCGCGAATATGTTTGCACTCTTTTTCAGCCCCGCCGGAAACGCTAAAGCAGTATCTTTCACCGCCGAGCCCGACAACACTGTGTCCCTCGCAGCTCTTCTTTTCCTTCTCGACGACGATAAATGCGAGGCCGGAGAAGGGACATCTAGGGAAGATTGGGGACACGATTGTTGCCATTCCGGATGAATGTCTACTTGTTGAGAGCGATCTGCATACTGCCGGTGAAGAGGCGGATCGGGCGTTGGGTGAGGCGCTGTTGTTTATAAGTAATGTCAAGGGCTGGGTAGTGGAGAAAGGTGTGAAGCAGCTGGGCGAAAATTGGAGGAGGTTCGTTTTCGGAGATGAGTCAGGGGAAGACGTAGAAGCCTAAGGGAATACTCTCTTTCACCTTATTTATCTCCAGGGGAACTTATGAAACTCGTAATTATCATGTGTCGAATGCGGGGTTGACTTGACCTCGAAATAGTGACTTCAGATGACAACTTTTTATCTGTATTAAAGCTAGTCTTTGGAACGAGCTGTGAATGATCGTCATCGGTTGTGTAAGAAGATAAATCGATTTGCGATTCATGTCACTGTCAAAACTATGCCGAGTAATCTCACACTTGTAAACGATGTAAATGACGTTCAGGGACCCCATCACATGAAGGCAGTAAGTTTGAATAAACAACAGATATTTGATTTCAATTTTCCAGTGTTGCTGTAAGAATACTCCAATGAAATAAAATCAACTCCATAAGCTTTATCCGCCGCTCACTCTCACGCACCTCCAACCATTCATACGAGTACAAAGGAAAACAAAAACAAACTCGAAATAGAATAATGGCCGAGAAAACAGCAATGAACGAATCAATTCACCGGCAACTAATCGCACAACTACCGACCCATCCCCTTATTGCACCTACCCCTTACTCCTTCTCGACAATCTCCACAGCCTCATCGGCATACGCCGGTGGGGACTCAACCGGTGCATCTTGCTGTGTCTGCTCCTGACCCTCGAGCAGACCTTTCTCGACCTCTCCGTCTGCCTCAAGAGCCGCCAATCTCTCGCGCTCACGTCTCTCGCGCCTACGGCGTCCGAAGAATCCACGACGACCCCCAGAACCACAGCGGCGTTCACATGCGGCTCCCTTGAAGCGTCTGTAGAGCATAACAAATGCGTGACCAATGACCAAACCGATCAAAGACACAGTCATACCCGCGACAATACCGACAAAGATAGGAAGCAACACTTGGCCCACAATACGCTGGAAGATATTGCGGTGAGGGCGGTCATGATGGCCATGGCGGTGGTGGTCGTGGTGACCATGGTGCTTGTAGTTAGGACGGTCGTGGGCTTGGTGAGGGGGTGGCATATCAATGCCCTTAAGACCCTCAACAACTGGGTTACTGTTCTTGTCGCCATGCTTGTTGCCGTGCTTGCTGCCGTGCTTGCTACCGTGCTTGCTGCCGTACTTGTTGCCCTTTCGTCCCTTACAACCCTTCTTCGGCCAGGATGGAAGCTTCGTGTTGCGGAACTTGGCGAGCATCTTCTCGAACATACACATAATATTCATGCCACATTCCTTAAGGGCTCCCTTGGCGAGTGGGTTGACATGTCCAAAAGACAATACTCCGTTAGAAGCCTCTTTAATGACCATCTGGACGCCTTGAACTGAGACAGGTTTGCTATTGACAGCGATAATGTTGAGTTCGAAAGTGTACTGCTTAGAACCGTCGGCATTAATGGCATCTGTAGTGATGAGGCGTGCATTGTCGAGCTCAACAACAGGGAACTGCGCTTTGTCGACAAAGTAGACGATGGTATCGACATCATGAGGCATCTGTGTGGCCTTGAGGGGAACGATGGCCATATCCTCAAGCGGGAGAACAGTGGCTCCGTTGAGCTTTAAGGTAGTATGGTCATTCTCGGGGAGGTTGAAGTCGAGGACCTGTATCGTCAGCGTTGTTTACTTTATCGCAAGCTGGCCACATCTGCCGTTAGCTATCTCTTAAGTCTCCAAAACTTACCAAGTCAGTGGCAACGCCCACTTCCTTGTAGGTACATTCTTCACATGGAATCCTGACGATTCTGCTCATAGATACCTTCGACAACGCCAGGCCATTTCCGATATCGATGGGCAGCTTGAGGTCCTTCAGCTGATCGTCGGTTAACTCTGGCGGCACCAGGAAAGCAGTGCTCAGCGCTGCCGCTTGGGCGAGGAGCAGGAGCGGGGAAAAGCGCATCCTGTGTTATCTATGCTGTTGTACTTGTTTCTGGATGTGTTGATATTGATGCTATTGATAAGTTTGTGGATGATGTCGGAGCGTGAAGAGTGTTGTGTGGGAATAAAGGAGAAGTGCCCTCAGAAGAAGAGAGGCAGGCTTGCTGGCAGTTGTAGTGGTGGGTGGCACGACAAGGAGGCTGTGATTATGTGGTGTGTGGGAGGGGAGCTGACGAACACGCTTAGCCCCATACGAACAGGTGTCGTCAGATAAGAATAGACGGCGTCACAGCGAATCACCACCTCAAAACCACGCGCACATCGTCATCATGTAACTTTTAGTATCTCCAATTGAATTATTGCTTTAAATGGTGAATTCCAGTGTTCCTAGAGCCTCAGTCCGAAAGCTACATTCGTGAAGCCAGACCAGAAAGCACTCTGCAACCGTCCAAATTTTGAGTATCCAACTGCGGTAGGGCTGTGAAGCGGCTGAAACCCCAACACAAGATCACCAGAGCTATCATTCCACTCTCAAACTCGCACCACATCTTCACATTAAACTACAAGCTCCACCGGAGAATCGTTGATAGCGGCTTGAAGATGGAGGAGAACTGTCATTGTATGCGCGAAAAATCCTTAACAATAGGCCCAATCTTGTGGGGAAAACTCGATATCAGACCGGGTTTCGTCCGAGAATACAGAACGTCAACAGTTTAGATTTCTCCGAAACGCAACTGGCATCTCGCCAAACTTCTGAGTCGTCATCATGGAGACATCGTTCCGTCTTATCGCGAAACCCTCCCTTCTCAGCTGAAGCCTGTAAGTTTATGGGTAAGCTAGGATGTGTCACAAAATTGACGCCCTCCAGCCTAGAAACCCGGATATTTTCTTCGCTTTTCGGATACATTCTTACCGTTGTCACCATACCCCGTGCTCATCATACCCCTGTACTCGCCCCACATATATGTCCTGTGGCGAGTAGAGTACGAATCCCAGTGCCCAAACCTTTCTTTGTTAGGTGGAGTTGCTCCGTCTTCAGATACCCATCTTCCGGATGGATCCGCTAATGCTGAGTGTGTATATGTGGACGTTTACTGCCTATATCAAGAGCGCCTGGTTCATCTTTGCTATAAAATTCAAGTCGTATCAAACATTACCGTTGGACTAAGCCATTGTTTGGGAGTTTAGAACATGATGGAACACGCACAGGCTTGTCCTCGCAGGTTGAACTTTGCTACCCCATACATTTTAAGGTTTATATAGCCCGTACTTTCGAGGTATCTTGACACATTCAACGCCATATTGATTCCATCATCTCCCCTTCGGATTATCTCTTGCCTCACCTCGAGCTCCATCCACTAGACTTGTGTCTAAGCACGTGTATCCCAAACACGAAGCTGACAGCTGGTGTTTTAATTTGGAGCTTCCTGAAACTACGCACATGGGTCTAAACCGCATCCCCTCCAACTCTACCCATAACACCTCCCGCCCGCACCCTGGACAGACTCGTAAAGCATCAAGGTCCAGACCGAACACCGCCTCCACCACCAACACGCCGGGGCGCCTTGAAGAACCTTGCACTTGTTCCACCCGCGGACGCTTCATGGCATGATCGTGATTTGTGTGGGAGGAGCAACAGTTACCGACGATTTAGTTGCATTTTCATGCCACTCAATATTTCGGCCCGTAACTAGCGGTAGCGGCTTACGGATCTTGACATTCGGCCCGCCAGGCGGCAATTTTGGGCCTTGATATGAGCGGTATCTTGCCTGTAACTGAGGCTGGAGTAGTTACCAGCGGGGGTGCCTGGATAATTTCGGACCAACACGTTGTCAGATATCGGAGACAATGCTCCTATCCATCGTTATTCAACCAAAATTGACGGATATCCATGGGCCGAAATCGGGGTGGGTTTATTTTGTGAAGATGAGGGCTCAGGGCTACTGGCATCTCTGTTAAGGCCAAAGGTAGCAGACGCATTGGAGCGAGAGGCCAGTTCTCTTCAAATTTCCAACAGTAAATCCTCTTGTAATGGCTTGTGGATCCCAATCAATGGCCTTGTCAGGGTAAGTCACTACTTTAGCGGGGTCCTCCGTTTCAGGTGAGGCTCATGTAGACGTCTATTAGGCTCACATGAGGGTGACTGAAATATCATGTTGATGTGAGGATATTTGTTGGCTCATGGTAACCTCTCAAACTTATGACTATCCTGCCACTGTCACTCACACAAATCATTCAGGCAGATTTGACACTATTACAGCAGACTTCAATCCTCAATTGAAATTCTCATGCCACAGTAACTAGTCAGGTAGGAGGTTTTAAGTATTCTCACAATCAGCATTTTGGAGATTCTTGTGCAATACTGCAAAAACTAAAAACTCTTTACCTTCACAGCCAAATAAAACATTATATAACAGTTATTCTGTGATGGGGTTGTCACTTCTGGGTGTTACTTTTAGCTCTACAACTATTTCCTGCTGCACCCATAATTTCGAACATGCAGATGTGTGTAGGGTGGTGGCAGTGGCAGCAGAATGCTGGTGATGATGGTGGTGATAGTGCATGTGGTGATGGTGATAGTGATGATGGTTGTCATGGACTTATGGACCATGGTAAAGGTGTGTGCTGCTGTGTACTTAATCTACTCATTCCCAGCCAGGTGCTTGAAGCACGGCTACCAAAATCCTGTCAGAATTCTAATATGAGCCTGGTAGGCATGACAGACCTCCAGGAGTGCCATGGTTGCAGCTGGCTGCAACCACTGCAAATCTATCTGGTATCAACTGTGCTAGTACTGTTATGAGTATGCAAAGTCAAATCAAGGTGATTGCAATATCAACCTCATATGCGCCTCATATGCGCCTCATATGAGCCTCACCTGAAACGGAGGACCCCCGCTAAAGTATGTATGTTTAAGGCGAGACATTTATTCATTTTCCCCACACCATTTTAGTAACAGTCAGTTCAATGCTCCGAGGTAGTTAGTCCAACGAAGAAGGTCCCGATATTATTTTCTGCGGTATGAAACAATAAAGTGGATACCCATTCACGCCATGCTGATGCTGTACCCCCCTATTTGACCGAAGAGAAAAAAGACGTAAGGACCAGAAGCAACACGCTCTGTACATGAATCCCGAAAGCAACCCTCCAACCTTCTCATGATCTTTTTTCCATCATACAATCATATGGTATCCAATCTGTTCAATTCACAATGACATAAGGAGAGAGAAATCCACAAAGTATATACAAGTGATGTCAGGGTCTAATCCTCGTCGGGGGTAGAATCTCCGTATTTCCACATGGCCAGTCTATCGTCTTTGGCCTCTTGCATTGTCTTCTCGAGTGCCGCGATCTTATCCGGATAAGCCTGACGGAAGCCGTCCAGTTTCGTGGGAACGTATGCAAGTCCTGCAGCGACAAGATCGCGATTGAGAGATGCATCGGCAGCCCTACTATTGGGTTCATAGATTGTCACCTGCAAAGTTCCATCCGGCTTGATATGGTCAACATTGGCGACCAATTGCCTGTTTGCAGTGAGAGTGAAGATATGATCATAGGCGTCGTCAGCCCACATACTGTCCTCACTAGGAAACTTGATGAAGGACCAAACTGCATCGACGGTTTGGGGCTTCAGTTTCTCGAGGGAAAACTGCTGGGCGAGAGGACGAATACGAGACCATGGAATTTTCTCTGAGTTACCATAGTCAATGTACAAGACCTCTGCTTCTTTCGCTGCACGATCGACATGGCGAATTCTAGCACGGTAGAAGGTATCGTCCTCAGTGAATTTGGCCGCAACGTATTGACCAGCCTTGAGGGGTCCCTCGATAGGCTTGTTGTTTGTAGGTTGGACGTGGAATTGGCGGAAGGCATCCATCATTTGTTCAAGTGCCACAGTTCCAGGACCAACAACCTGAAGCTTCAGGTTTCCAGACTTATCAAGATGGGAGACAACGATGTCGCGGTAGTCACTCTTTCTCTCAATGGTCTCTGACTGTTTGGTGTATGCCCCCGCAGAATCATCCTCCTGCTGGGCGGCTTCCTTCTCGGGACTCCAGTCGTGCCACAAGCCCTTGTGTGTAGACTTAGCTCTGTTCTCAGCTGCGAAGAGTTCATTGGCATGCCCAGTCTTTTCCGCGGAATACTCGTGAACACTAGCCAAACCCTCCTCTACAAGACCCCTCGCGACGTTTTCGCGGTTGATGTACATCGTTCCAATGAAGCCGCCGACACGATCAATATCTTCAACATCAATCTCTACATCGCGCTGCATGCACTTCTTCGTGGACCAGTCGAGGGCCTCTTGACCAAAGGGCTCAGACTGTTCAGTGGGGTTGCGTGCAGTTCTGGGAGCACGAATACCGCTCAAAATAAATGTGAGTCGAGCGTTCTCCTTTGGAATGATGACCTTGAACCGTGACCCAGAAGCAACGAAGTCGACAACGGCAGGCACTCTCTTTTGGCGTTGAAGGAAGGAAAGATAAGTCTTGGCTTTCTGTAAAGTCTCGGAAGCTTCCACCATCTTGCTTGATTGGGGTGCTTTTGATGTGTACATTCCCCTTTGCTCCTTCCTAGCAACTTCTTCCGCTGCAGCGAGGGAGTCCCAAATGGGAGAGCGATCCTCATCAGTCTGGCGGTGGCGAATAACTGATGCATATCCACTCTCGACAAGCAGAAGGGCGATATTCTTTTCACCGATGGTGACAGTAGCCATTTCTCTCTCTTCATATCCATCCTGTGCAGGTCGCTTTCCGTCAATCTGCACACGAACGTGCTTACCAATAAGCTTTTTTCTAAGGAACTCCTTCGCATCAGCTTGGAATAGGGATTGCGCAGGGTCGGAAGGCCTAGTCCACAATTAGCATTGATGCGAGTGAGAGTTGGTGTTGCCACGTACTTGGGTTGTCTAATACTTGAGAGATTAAGCTTCCGTTCAGTGCCAGCTTTGTTTCTCACAATAATAGTGTCACCGTTTACAATCCTAGACACAACTGCATCGCTTCCAGTTTCTCTCTTCTTTACAACATGGGCCTTGTAAAGTCTAAGGTTGTTGTCCTTAGCGTACTTTTCTGCTTCTCTTAACCTCGCCATACCCGGACCAATGAAGTTGCTATGAGAGTCCACACATCGGCCAAATCCTTGAGCAAGGAGAAGCTCCGCAATTTTGCCATCGGGGTGAATAATAGAACCCACCAGCTGTCCTTGAGGACTGACTCCGAGGAGACTGATCTTAACCGTGCGCTGAAGTAGACGAGCCTCAACAAAATCTTTTGCCTCGTCGCCGTGCTCTTCACCGGGTTGCACGAGTTTGTTTGCATCCATGCGTGTAGAGGGAGGTGTGCGGACACCAGCAAGGAGAATGAGGAGTTGCTGATGGTAAGTGGGACCAAGGATAAGCCGGACTGAAAATTTGTCGGCAGAGATAACACGCTCAATGATAGCTATAGAACCCCAGGTAAGTTAGTCCTCGCCGGCACTTCGGGTGGTATGTGTAACTTACCATCAATTTCATGTTCCTTGTGCTCTTCTAAGAACGCCTGGGGGTTTTCGGGGGGCTCGTATTTGACATCAATTTGGCCGTCATCGGAGGTGTTCCATACCCCCTTCTGAGCACTCCTGGCCTGATCCTCGAAAATTCGGAGCTTCTCGACCAAAGTGTCATTTTCTGTCTGGTCGTCACGCTTACCAGCGTCATCACGAAGTTTAACGATACCTTCGCTAACGAGGGTTTCAACGAGAGAGCGTCCGTCGGGAAGAGTGATAAGACCGTATTCGCGGGTTGTAGCAGCTACAGTGTACAAGATATTGAATTGGACCTCTTTTCCCACCACCAGCTTACGGAGAAAGTCGCGAGATTGGAAGGCGTGGGGCTGTTAAAAGGTAACTATTCGTCAGCATGACTGATTCACCATATTTAAAGCTTTGATTCAGTTAAGGAGAAGCTCAGGACTAGCATGCTACAGCAAAGAGGAGGGTTCCATACCTCATATCCCTCGCGGTGAAGCCTGGGTGCAGAAACATATGCAAGGGACAACATCTTTTCAGCGCCGGACTTGGTTGACTTGAGGACAAGAGTGTCTCCGGAGACGACAGACTTAACCTTGGCGACAACTTGAATAACCATTTTGTGCGTTGGAACCGGCGGATAGAGGGCGGTACAGGATGAAGCAATTGAGCGAACTAACTAAGCTCGTGTAGCTGTGTTGCTGGAGAGAATGGGCATGTTAGTAGAAATAACAGAGTGCCTGGAAGAGGACACGGGGCCAATAAAGTTTTGGGATTGGGAAGCTCCTCCGGCTGGTAGAATAGCATACCTCTCAACAATTGGCGGATTAAACGGATGAAAGAACTGGGGGCAATTGTTCTTGTCGTGTCTGAAAAGAACGGAAAATGTGTCAATAGTCTTGCAGAGAGAGATGGATAGTGGTGGGATGTAGTGGTAATGTGCGGATGTGCTCAGAGAGGTACACAAATTCGACAAGGATGTTCTGGCAGAGGTCCGGTTGGGTGTTTGTACGCAGGGGTGGCAATGGAGTTATGATTGGTACTAGAGGTTGGGTTTTGCCGCTGAGCAGTACTCTGCAAGCAGTATTATACTGTACACAGTATGTCAAAGCGTGCTCCAGCGTTATTATAGCTATTTTTTAAGTAACCTTTGGTATTAACTTCTTTACATTTGGCTGCCAGATTACATTTTGGTATTTTGTACATTTTGTGTTCGTTACCAGGAAAATAACCCAGAGCGACCACTATGCATCAAATGACTGTCCCGGAAAAGTGCTGGATTGATGCAGTGAGAAAACAGTCTATTTGCTATTGCTGCTACCTAGGTCCATCGGAGTTGTGGCAGGTTTTTACAAATCTAATAGGTTTCGAATACGAAAAGTACAATTGCCCTTTCCGATACCTGATGCAGCAAGTACCTTCTGCATGCAAGAACCTCCTATAGCTTACTGCTGAACATCGGAAATTCGCTATTACTCGAGTTTGGCGTAGTAGCTATGCCTCAATTCAGTATCTATCGCCATTGACGGATGAGAGGAGGGGATCCTACGCGACGCAGATGCGCCAGTGGCTCCAATTTTGTTGCAGAACCCCGAAGTCTGATAACAGCAAATATCTCCCCCACCCTGGAACTATAGCCACCAAGGTATCTCGATGCATCCCTTGTGGTTCTCCCGTAGCGAAGAGAAGGGGTTGCGCCGAGCTCTCCCAGCGGAAAAGACAACGTCCTCGAACGATGCTCCTTTCCCCCATTGACCCCCGTAAACAACCTTCCCTCAGAGGGTCATCGAGCTAGCTAGCTTCTTCACTCAGGCCTTTGAATGGTTCCTATAATACGTACTTTGCTTCTCGTAGTGTTGATTCCACGCCCATATCCTAAATTGCATCGCTGTACCTGGAATGCGAAAACTTGTACTCTTTGGATAAGTGGCAACGGAGAAAAGACAACCGATGGCGTGATGAGGATGTGGAGGCTGGCGGGCTCTATCGTCGAGAAGGTACAAAGAGAGTAGTCGTTAGAAGAAGTGAGAAGGTCGAGTCTGCCACAAATCACCTACCAAGAATTACCCGGCCTTCTCTATTGATGAATGAGTTCAAGTCTCGCTTTGTTCCAATATTTCTAGCACTACAGAGTCTCTGTAACTATTCTTCAGTCTCAAATTTATGTTGGACGCTGTTATTATGTTAGAAACTACGACTGAAGAGAGATGCGGATATTATGGCTTCAACTAATCCATTCATCTCATGCATGTATCACAATATGCAATCAAATACGATTTCAATGTTCTGGCACTTTTGGTTCATGCAGAAGGCGTTTGAAACAGATCGTTTTTTCCTTTTTTGAATTCTTCATCTATACATCTTACGGAACCACATCACCGGTTCAACCCCGCTGGTAGCAGCCTCACAGAGATGTTAATTAGTAGGATTCAATTTAGTTGTTGGTGATCCCAATAACACCTAACGCACCAAATCAGCTCCAATCCACATCTCAAGTATAGAAGCAATGGCATCTACTCACCACAAGCAGGACGGAGACCGGCGTTACCAGTGGTGGCGGACAAGTCGTGCCCACCCTTGCCCAAATCATCGGTACCAGAGTGGACAACAACAGTTCTCTGCAAGCCAGCACGTTAACTTCCATTTCGCCGGAAACTCTTCCGAGCTCTGTTACTCACTCCCAAAACGCTATGGGGACCGATCAACTTGACAACGCTATCCTCGATCTTTCCCTTCGCGAGTCCGCTTGCATTGGTGGTGATGTTGCCCAAATCACCTACGTGTCTAACCGCGTCACTGGGAGCGCCGTGGGTCTTGCCATGGGGGTTGAAGTGTGGGCCAGCAGAAGTGCAACCGTTGGTGTTGTCACCGAACTCATGAATGTGCATTCCGCGCTGAGCGTTGGCGTCGGTGTGCTGGATTTCGTACTCGATGATTGTGGGGGCATTCTCATTCGCCTGAGAGAACTTGACGGTACCGGAGACACCGGCATCACCACGAAGGACAGCAACTGTATAACATTATTGATCAACGAACTGTTTTCAGGCTGTCGGGTAGCACGGGAATGCAAGCAATCTGAAGAACAGGAAGGAGAAGTACCCCCAAGGTGTTTGCAGCTGCGGGCTCGGCAGCCAGCGGGGATAGACCCGAGTGGGCGCAACTGCAAACGACCCTGAGCGGGAACATATAAAGGGAAGTTATTCCTCCTATCATCCACATCACCATATCCACCTCGCCCATACATCTTTGTCATCTGATTCCTCCAAAGACTACCCGGACCACAGCCGACAACTTTAAAACGCCGATGCCGCAAGTGAACACGAAGCAAAACGGACTCACCAGCTTTGGCCATTTTTTCGGGGGAGAGAAAGCTAGTTTAGTGAATTGGATGTGTTTGGCGATGGTGGTGAGGTGGTTTGAGAGAATTACTGTCGAGAGGTCGAGAGAGCGGAAAGGATGATAAGTGAGGGGGCGAAGTGGAGACGAGGGTCCTCTTGATGACGAAGAACTCCGGCTGGTGCACTACTCTGCTCTACGTTTACGGCGGAAGCTCGGGGTGGGAACAAGTTTGCTCGGCTCTGAGTTACGAGAGTGTCTAATTCCGGATTTACATGTTTGATTACTCGATTCTTGTGGTCTAGATGGCGGTATTTGGCGGATTAATCACCCCACTTCCTCCCCTCCCCCTCCCCCATTTCTTTCGAGTAGGGCTCCACTTCTTCGACGTCAACCCTCCGCCGAAGTCACAGGAATCACCTCAGCTTCCTACAATGCTCGTATCTACATAGACGCAATTGCATTACCGACTCCAGGATGATGTCGTTGGTGATTTTTCATTGCACGGGTCAACCAAGCGGGGTGGAGTACATTCTTGGCGATAAGATTTATCGATAAGCCCACAAGCACTCACCATTGAACAGCTCTTTGGCTCAACTCGACATCCACCTATCGGTTCTGAAACCACCAAGCTTATATAGCTTCTATATGCTGCATCGGCGAATTTTCAAAACTTTCTTGCACGCGCCGGAGTCCCCGATGTCTTACCTATAAGATGGTCGGCTTTCCGAACTAGGGACCGATTGCCCTAGCATCACCAGACTGCGAATTGTCATGATGCATCACCTTTTTTTTGCTGGGATGATCTTGAACACAGAAAGGAAATATAACCGGGACGGATCTACAACATACGAACCTCGAAGAAAAGCCTTGCTTTCGAAATGACAAATTAGTAAGAATTAGTCTACCACCAAAGTTAATCTTACTCGCATCATCGATTTTCACCTTCCATCAAAGAGAAATCTAAAGGCCTTGATTACGACTAAGACCTCTGATGACTTTATGTGCATGCTTTTCATGTCACTCGCCAGTTTTAGCTTCCCAGCAAAACAATAGCTACATCGTCGGTTGGCATATAAGGACCCCAAACCGACACCAGCTAGTCTTTCTCTTTCACTTATTGTTCATGCGGAATCGGCCCTCCATATCACAGACGGGACCCCTTAGGTCACAACAGGGATCTACTCAATCCAACACGTACTCGGTGCACGTACCGGTGCATTGTGCATTGGGCGTCTACAATTTCTTATCCTGCATATGCTTTATTCATAACTCCATAACACCTGTTCATATATTTGTGTATATATCCACCGTTAATTAAAGTCCTTCCGTGGTCTCTATCAATATTCACTGCATTTCCAGTTCCGCGAGCCCGGTTACTGGTACCATATAGACAAATATTCCCCAGACGTCATCGACAAAAGTTTCACCATGTCTGAATGCAGTAGCATAATTGAGGTTGATTCAACTGTGGCGTTGCTGCTCTGCTGCTCTGTTGTTTTTGATGTGATTGAGCTAACAAAATCCTCTCAGCCTGACAATAGCGATTACCAAATTTCCAGGTACGACTGCATAGCTTAGGATCCGGGGAAATACTCAGTTTTGGTAGCTACGGAAGCTATGAGTCAAGCGTTGCGAGTGTCGCATTCTCCATCAATGAATACCGGACTGAGCATGGAAGGCGGTATCACACTTACTTCGGCGAAAATAAGAATCCTCTTCCCACGGACGAGGTATGGCCCATCGACGCACCAGCTTCTACCGCAGTTATTTGGAAAACTTGCTGACGGAAGTGAAACAACAGGTGGAGCAACAGCGGTTAAACATCCACCACGAGGTCTTCCTCAAGCTCCTACACGACCAGTTATATATTGCACCGCTCAAAGACCCCCGCCGCATCCTCGATATCGGTACCGGCTCGGGGATCTGGGCTGTTGAAATGGCAGATAAATTTCCAGAGGCTGAGGTAATAGGAACGGATCTTAGGTACGTGTCAGCGTGCTTGTGTACTTATTAGCTGCTTGGGTATTTATTATATCTATGTAGCCCGGTCCAACCAGCGTGGTAAGCCCATCCATCCACTCCATATAAATATTCAGTGTGTTGGGGGATTTGCTAATTTCCGAGGACACAGGACCCCTCCAAACTGGTATGCTCCCCATTCCCCCCAAATGAAGCGGATTATTCTGAGCCGCCAACAGCCATTTCGAGGTAGACGATGCGGAAGTCGACTTAGCTTATCAATCTGTACGCTCAAATCCAACAGCCTGCATTCAAGGACTTACAAAGAACCGCAGGGTTGGTTCGATTTCATACACATAAGAAACTTAGCACAGGCCATTACCAACTGGCCGGCGTTGCTATCTGAAGTCTATCGGTACGCTCTACCTCTCTCCACATCTCCCCTCCCTCCCTCCCTCTCCATCTACTCCTCTTTGCAACCTTCACTGATTAGTTATTTGTAACTCAGCTGTACCAAACCCGGCGGCTTCGTCGAGCTTGCAGAATTAGGCAGTGTAGTCCACAGTGATGACGACACGCTTGGTCCCAACAACGGCGTCAAAATACTTTGCGAGAAGATTTGCGAGGCTATGAAAAAATCCGGCCGCAGATCTCACGTGCTAAGCTCAGACATGAAGGCGGATCTGGAGAAAGCAGGCTTCGTCGATATCCGCAAAACCGACAAGAAGCAGCCTCTCGGACCATGGCCGAAGGACCCAAGACTCAAGCAGGTGGGCTCACTGGCCCTGGTAAGCAGCGAATCCGCCTTTCATGCCTACGGAATGGGTAAGGTTCCCGAGAATGACTCCCCAAGCATTACGCTGATAGGTTTTTGCACAGATATACTCACTCGCATCCTTGAAATGCCATCGGAAGAAGCAGAGAAGTGTTGTAATCAGGCGGTAAAGCATGCCAGGGATAAGCATCGCCATACTTACAGCTATTTGTAAGACACACCCTGGGCCATACACACCGGAAAACTAGACGCTGATTGTGCTTTAGTTATGTTGTCTATGGGCGAAAACCGGAGAAGGGTGAAGTTACAAAGAAATAAACATTAGGGAGAGGTGGAGAGGAGAGTGGACGCTACCGCGATTTATGGTAGAGCTCGAGCAAAACTTAGATATAGGATTAATACAGGGAATGATATATAAAGACCTGCTATACCTGGTTACTGAATCATGAAATCGTGGAGTTTGTCGTGCTATAGCGCGAGCCAGTCCAACAACACGGCTCTTTCTTAGGACAACAAGTTAAACCCCCCCCCGCGCGCCAGCTATCCCAGTTTGGTATAAAAACCTCCTTTCTTTAGATTACTCATCGTCAGCATTTAGAACCAGAATACGCAAGCAATGGAACTTACCTAAAGAGGCAAGGAAATCTTCAGTCATTACCCTCTCCATATCTCCATATCCGTCCCCGCGTGCTCGGCCTTCTAGATGCAAGTAAGCCCGTTTCTTTCATATGGCGTCACGCCCCCAGATGATCTGAAGCCTACAGTCCCTGACTATTCTAGCCTTCGCCCTAACCAATCCATTCTGTTGAGGAGACCGCAAGGTCAAACATACCGAATATCTCTCAATCCGTGACTCTAGCCCTTCCAGAATACTCAGATGGTTCGAATTTTGAATCTGAGACTTGCAATTACACGGCAATCACTTTACCTCAATGGGAGATCAATAACAACTTCTAATCCATTCGCTAACGACGATGCTGATAACCACTAATAATTTACTCTACCCCATCGCGTCTAGACACAAGTACCCTCCAACACACACACACGCACACACACACACACACACTCTCTCTCACACACTCTCACACTCACACTCACACACACACACTCTCTCTCTCTTCTCTCGTTTGGCACAAGTTGATCGTTGATCCTACCTTTACTCTTTACGAGAATGAAATGGATACTTTAGGTTGCACTGAACTGAATAGCTTAGGGTCATCGATGATGGTCACACTACAGTCGTCACTATATGCTTGAAACATGATATGGTAGAACCCAGAAGCCAACTTATCCATTGCGAAAAAGGATTAAAACGCTAAGAACCTAACAAGAACTCCCCCAATGCTATGTGAAGTAGCATGCTACTCTCTCAGTACAAGTCAACTAGAGAAAAGATGTCCGGAAATCGTAAAACCATCATCGTAAAAGTCCTGCATAAAAGTCCTGGAGATCGTGAGGATCATGAAACAAAAGATATCCATCAACAAACCAACAAAAGAAAAAAAAGATAAAGGAGAAATTTAGAACGTTTCCCTTGGCTCAGTCTTGATCCTAGGTTCGATCTCGACTTGGGGGTCAACCTGGACTTCAGATTCAATCTCAACCTTGGTCTTGGTCTTTGATTCGATCCCGACTTCAGGGTTAACCTGGACCTCAGGTTCAACCTCAACCTCAGCCTTGGTCTTTGGTTCGATCTCGACTTTGGGGTCAGCCTGGACCTCAGGTTCAGTCTCAGTCTCAGTCTTGACCTTGACTTCAGTTTTGACCTTGGCCTTAGTGAGATGATTCTCTTCTCCGATCCATCTTGCGGTAGCGGCAATCCTGAAGAGACCAAGAGGTTGGGCCGCATGCTAGCACACCCACCATTAGTATGTTGTTGGCGCCGAAGGACAGTCTCAACTCACCTCCCACACAGACTGGATGGCACCCCCATGCATGATCATAATGTCTCCATGGTGAAGCCTCAAGGTAAGACGGACAGCCGGCTCTTTCAGTTTTGGAGACATATTCTCTTCATCTTCTCCATCAGCTTCGATATGACGCACTGTGTTTCTACCTGAGCCTTTAATGCGAAATTTCATGACAGCTGGACACCCAAGAGAGATTGAAGCAACAGTTGGCCCAAGACCTCTCTCCCCGTCTTGATGATACTGTTTTACCTTCATTAGCAGGCTCTAAGCAGACCTAGTATAATTAGAGCAGAGTACTTACATTCATCCTCTGAGACTCAAAGTAACCAACATTGAGGACCTCGTTAAAGACGACATCTTTATAAATCATTCCAACCCGTTGCTTGATCAGTTCCAACGCCCTCCTGACGACTGAAGAGGCTTCTTCAAATGTGACTGTCGGTTGATCAGCTACATAGTTGTATTGAGCACCCTAAATTGCCGTTGTTAGCATACTTGAATAACAAAGGCGATATCAGGAAACTTACAACGTTATAAGTGAAGTGTGAAGTCCTGGTAACACCCTGTTGCGTTTGGAGCTTATATCTCCTAAATGGGAGGTTTGCTTCTTGGTATTTTTCTAGGAGCCAATCGGCGTCAAGGGCCCTCGTGTTGGTAATTCGGTTTGCCAACATGTGGGTGACAGTTCCACAGTTTTCAAGCTCGTACTGTAAGACAGTAAACCCATCAATGATCGACCTAGTACACTTTATCTCATCTCCAAAGACGTCTTGGGAGATGGCAGGACCAGTATATACAGGCCTGTGTGGATCAGCGAGTTGAGAGGCCGTGAACACTGTTCGCTTCTTGGGATATAGCTTTAACCTGCAGCTTTCGTTGGCGCATTCCCAATGGTCCCAATGCTCTCGACAGCTCAAACGACCACAGTTCGAGCAACAGAAGCCTTTCCACGCTTTTCGCGTAACGTCTTGTGCGTCGAAAATGTCGTCCCACTCGACGTTTGTTTGGGGCCTCAGAGGAGATGGTGGAACCTCAAGTGCGGGCCCCCAAGGAGTGTTGGCACTCAAAAACTCAGAAGTATATGTGAGCTCGGTCGGGTTCTGAGTGCCATCGATCTGCAATAGGCAGGTTAGATTGTGACTGCGATTATTATTAAACGACAATGAAATGATACTTACTTTCCAGAAATCCGAACAAGCTGGGTGAAGACACATCCAACCTTGCTGATAAATATGTGGTGACTCTTTACGACAAGCCTTACAAGTGGCAATGATAATTTCAGCGTCACCAGCAGTATTGGTCTTTTCAACTGCCCACCAACCGTCACTGGTAAAGTCCAGCTTCTCAAAGCGGAATTTCCACCGGACGAAATCGCTCAAAGGGTCCTTTTCAGCCCAGGCATGTGTAACTTTGAACCAATCCATGACGCAGTATCGGTATGGGATCCTGCTAGGAGACTTCGTACTACGATTACCTATGCATTTAACGTTAGTTACCAATATCATTATTAGAATTGAGAGGTGGAGACACCATACCAATGATCATAGCAATGGGAAATTTGAGTTTTAAGTTGTTCAAAAGACACTTGATTGTGGTATCCTTGGTCGTCTGGTTCATGATCAGACTTCGAAGACCAGTTCCTTCGTCTTCTTTGGATTTTCCACCACTGGAACAGTATTAGTGGCAATTTTTAAACCCGATTTGAGATGAAAACCACTAACCTGTGGGAAATGACAACCTTGCCTCCCACATAGTCTCTGATGGAGTCACAAGCGTCTAGTAGGTAGCCATGCACCAAACCATCGTGAGTATAACAACCGCTCTGGAAAGCTCTGTAATAAGGCACACCCTCGCAGAGTTCTTGTCTAGTCTGTAGCTTTTCGTTAGGCGACTAAAATACTAATGATTTTTTTATTCTAGGAATAGATATACCTCACACCAAACCATGGGACGACCAATTCCAGCGGGCTTGCCACTCTGATAGTCTACCAAGTCTATGACCTTAACTCTGGCCTTGACCGTTTCAGTAGTTTCAAGCTTGAGCGCCTTGGGACGGCCCTTCTTTCTTGGGGCTTTCTCATCATCCTTAGTTTCGTTAGGTCTCTTTTTAGGTACTTGTGGATGAGGTCGAGATTCTTTTTCGACAGTGGATCTTTTCCTTTTCTGCTGTGGAATAGCGCGCTGCAAGCCTTCGGAACGGATGCACTGCCTTCCAGAATTTGCACAGCGACTACAAGGCAAGCCGCGGTCACAGAATTGTCTCAAGCTGAGGCACCTGCAAGATATTGTTAGATTTGAACTCAATAATGACGACTAAAGGATGAACTTACCGATGGCATCCTCGAGGTATCATCCAGACACCACCATCGAACACGAGTGCCTCAGGTCGAATCCTCTCGTCAAGGCCGATAGGAACTTGAGACCCACCAAGATTATCGGAAACTTGAGATTCACCAAGATCGTCGAGAACTTGGGATTCATTAAGATCGTCAAGGACTTGAGATTCCTGAATTCCAGCAGACCAACTAGATCCTGAGGGCGACTGGATTCCAGCAGACCAACTAAATCCTGAGGACGAGCGGATTCCAGCAGACCAGCTAGATTCTGAGGACGATTGGATAGCTGTACCCAGATTCTGGATTTCAGGGCCTCCAGTGACTAAACAAAAGTCTGGACCCGGTGACCCACTCAGAGGCATGGTCATAGCAGGTGCAGTTGCAAAACGTCCTGAAACAGGTCCATTGACTGCATGATTTCCAGATCTTGCGAGACGCATGGATGACTCGTGGTTGTCATCAACACTGGAGGCTAGTCTTGGGTAGAGTCGATCAAAGTCATTGAATTGATATCCATTGACTTGCTGAACTTCGCGGACTCTCCCATGGGGACCAACTATGGCTTGAGTTAATATCTCCGGCTTATCAATATCGGGACATTGAAGTGTACTTACCACGCGCTTCGGACCAATCCATCATATCCCGTTGGTCAAGCATGCCATTGAAACCATGGATACCATGATCCATTGCCTTGAAGTCGTACTCATACTCTGGTGTATAAATCACCGATGGCGGGTCTGACAGAGAGGATCCTGACGAGTATCCCTCGAAGTCAAAGAAATATGGAATTTCTGAATCTGGGCCACTGTTGCCTATGTCGAGTAACGATTAGCTTCAAGTTTTCACCAAAATTAATGCGGAAACGGCAGGAAAGCAGCGGAAAGTAACAGATAGAAATGGTATCAATATCGGACGCTACACTCATCACGTCGAACCATGGATGACGATGAATAACCATGGTTGAGGAATCAATCACACGGGGGAACATTCAAGAAGCAAGAAAAGGTGAAGAGCACTCACTATCATTACGATCAATGACCGCTCTGTCAACAGCAGCGGGATCAGCGGGATCAATGTCCATGCTTGTTTGTTGTTATCCGTCGTAATGTGTCGAGGTAAATGGCAATAGATGGTAATGGTAATGGTGCTAGACTGATGTGAACCAGCCGGAAGAAGACAGGAGCAGATGGAGGTGAAGGAGAAGAATGATAAGAGGGACGAAGGTTGGAGGAGAATGAATAGTTGAGAGGGTGGGAGGACAGAGCGAGGGAAGGCCGAAAACTCGACTTTTTATGTACAGAAGAGACAGGGAACCAGTTCAAAAACAAATGCCCTTGAAGTTGCAAGGGGAAATAGACATAGAATATCTGGGTTCGCAGGTAGGTATGTTTACTGTTGTGAGTGGAGCTGCAATTTGAGAACGAGCCCTCTATGGGATCCCACCCAATTTGAACACCCAACAACAACAAGTATTTGACAAGTGCTTGGGATATAGAATAGGGGGTAACTGATATCTGTTGTTGTAAAGCAATTGAAGCTGTCTGATGCTCAGAATCGCACTCAGAACCAGCACTGGATGGTGAGAGCTTGTCGAACGAGAAACACAATCTACCATAGCTCTTCGCCGGTGATACAGCACATACCTTCAACAGAGCTCTCCAACTATACGGGCCCGTCGAGGCCGATACTCCTCGCTTTCCTCGAGCTCACAGCCTTGCGTGATTCCGCAATACAAGCGGAGTACTTGGACAGTTCTTCGATTCCTCTCCTCGACTCTCCAACCAGCCAATTTACCCAAAGCCTTTCGGAAAAGCCCCGCAGCGAAATAAAGCAAATTGCTTTTGCTGTTGTCAAGAGGTCTTTGATTTCTGGCGGGTTTGTATGTCGCTCACCCTATCCGACTCGAAATTGTGTTAAGCGAGGTTGATGGACTCGATGGCAACGCAAAGTTCTCTTTCTCGTGGACAACGGATACGTGCATATTAATTCTTTCTGGGTAGAAGTGGCCAGGCACGCTCATAAACACCAGATGCCGTCGGTGCTCATCCCTGCCGTATCTAATTATGCCACGAAGCCATATGTTATCTACCGTTGTTCGCGGTCCGATCCGGACCTGCATGGGATCCCCGCCGGTTTGGAATGCGGGGAAGGCAGATTACTCTTATCTACTCCGCTTACTCCTTAGTAGTAGGTAAATGCTTCTCCCGTCGAATGTCTTCCATGCTCTCACATACCTGTCGTTTTGCAGTGCCCCCAGGATCCAACGAAGATGAATCTCTCGTCCAATATCCGCTTAGAGAGCTATCCTATACCCCAATCTGTTGCGTCTATTGCGCCTGCTACAACCGCATTGGCTAATCTCCTTTCGGCCGTATATAGTTTATATCTAATGCAACAGACCCATTCTGAGAGACGGAAGGATTCCAGTACGACACGGTCAATCACACACAGGGCTCTGCCAAGTTGGGCCGGAAGTTGACCTTTCTCTCTCTTCCCACAAAAAACCCGAACAGCGGCTCAGCAAAAGATGGTTACTGTCACATCTTTGACCTCATAGAAGCACTGATGGCAGAAACGATGTCGCTCGTGGAGAAGTCCATGGTGATCATTGGGGTGCGCAGCTATTGAGCACCACAGGTTGTCGGTGCGGAATACGCTTCTCACAACCAGGAAGAGCTTTCGTTAATGGCCAATCGTCGAGAACTGGGGCTTATTAATCGCCCTTGGTCTTGAGTCCTCTGGAGTTGTTGGGGTAACTGAGTACTCTCTACTTCGTGGGTTGCAGTATTCTGTAGTCTTTTCTTTGCCCAGATCGTCCCCCTCGTACGGCGCATTGCATCCGTATCCTCCGTCCGATTAGTTTCGATGTACTAATGTTACTACATTGAGTGCGGTCGATTGTGCGGTCTTGCGAGGTGATTGGCATATTGTACATTGGTTCTATAGTACAGTGTATCGACTTTAAGAACCCATAGTGAGCTCTAAATCCTACAACATCTACTTTCAAATAGACACCCGTCAATTCTTGTCTCAGGATCCCCCATCTTTTCCGCCTGTCTCCGTGGGTATTGGATCCGAATATGCTGGCTTTCCCGCATACAATTGACCACCACTCCGGGAAGCTTTGTCTTCTTTCCCCTCGATAACAGTAACTGACTGGTTTCCTCGGAACCGTTTCCGCATATCTACCATCCCGCGTCTGCACCCCATCAGCATTGAGTCCCCACCGCCGCCACCGCAAAGTATGGTTCAACCTACTTGCACTCGCCGTAGCCTTTCTTGAGTTGTAGACATCTCGTCGGTAGGGTCTGTGATAGAGGTTCTCGGAGGCAATCGGCGGGTTTATTCCGTTCGACCATTACACAATCGGAGTTCTGGAGGCACGCAGCCAAAGCTGCACCTGGAGTTTAAGCTGACTGTCAATAGTTGCCGGTAGAACGGAATTGTGGGGGAAACGTACGGATATCTTTACATGAAGACGGCATTGTTGTGGTACTGTCGCAAATACGGGATGGACACTGAGGTTCGAAGAATCAGACTTCGGAGCTTAACCCCTGCTAGTTCAAAGCGCACGGACTATGGTCACGTGGAAATATTTAATTCTCCGGCTACTTTACTCTAACGTGCATTCCTCCTAGCAGTCAACGGTAGACTCGAAATCAAAGAGCTCACAATACACCCTTCATGGCACTAAAGAATTCTGACAGCACTCCCATTCTGTCACACCTCGATCCCGAAACATCAAATTGAGCCCTGCGGCTTCCATCAGACTCTCACGGCAGGAGCATAGAGGGGGATGGAGCATGGGTGGCCCAAGCCCATTGCATGAAGTTTATTGTTGCCAATACTGGGTATGGGAATCTCAATGCTCGGGAGCTTCCAAACTTTAAAGGCAAAGCTTTGGAGAGGCGCATGACCCAGCCCTACAGCTCTGGCTCTGGAGCAATGGCATAGCTGTGATCAGGTGCTGGAAGTCTTCCCAACAAACCGCAAACTGGCTCTGGCCTTATATATACCACTGGGTGAGAAAATTTGTACAACTACCGAAAACTCCATGCAGAGAGCATTGGAACGAATTCCTACGACTAGAGCATGCTAGATATCCAAAACAGCAATGCTCTTTTAAAAAGAAATCTAATGTTGATAGGTGAGAGATGACCGGCTATGGTTAGGGGTCTCCACCTGTATTCTACCCTAACCCGGTTCAACGCCCTCAAACCCCTTCGCTGAGTGATGCATAGTGCCTGCAAACCGTGATTTTCACTCTGCACGTTCCTACAGTGTATACCGGGGCCCAGGAAAGAACTTCGAAAGCAGAATATGATAATTTACTCGGACGGAAGGTTCTTTTCTTCGATGGCATGTTCCCAGTGTTGTAACTTGTCAGGACGAATTCCCCATTCGTGAAGCTTACTTATTGATTACACCGCATACCATTAAATAAGGCCTTGGAAACTTATGACAAATCAAGTGCAGAAGAACGTACCGGCCACAGGATGAGACGGGACGGGACTTGAGAAAGACCGGGATATCTCGTTCCGTAGCCACTCTGGTCCCGCCGTCTTAGGGCTACAAGATGGCCTCGCCCGGGACCCAGGACTTGCATGTACTTGGAGTTGTGGCTTGGAAGATTACCAAAAAAGTCACTGTGACCCCCGGGCTTGAGAAATTGTCAAGGTCTAGGGGGGGTATTTTCAAAACAAGTCACGGTGTGGCCTGAGAGATTATACTGTCAACAGTTTCACGACCAACCCGTTCCATAACCCCACCACCACTATAATGCTCGGCCCACAACTCCATTTTTACCCATTCAAGATCCTCTGCTTTATGTTCAAGTTCCTTTACCTCCCACTCCTCAACCTCCGACTATCTCATCCAGCAGAATGGCTCTAGCAGAACTGTCGACAAATTGGTTTCGCTGGTGTGATGATATGTTCTAGAATTGGTGCTAGTAAATTTAAAAACCATGAGCTTGAAAGAAGGTAAGGTCCGGAGAGCGCATCCAGCACGATGTTGTTACTTTAGGGCAAGCCAATAAAACTGTCAAATCAAACAACTGCATTTCAATCGAGCTGTAGACTTCTAACAGCTAGGGTTCTAAGATGTCGATTCATACTGCACAATATGCTGCTCTGGAAAAGAAGGATCCAAAGCTACAACAGATTAAGAACTGGGCTTTGAAGGACGGAGATGACAGATGGGGGTTTTTTTTGGGGGTGGACATGGTATGCAGCGTCGTACGAGGCCCATAAGTCTCCTCGTGTAGTGTACTTAAGTCCAGTAGATCCTGGTTCAAGTTTGACCGAAGCACCGATCCTACATTGAAAATCACTCGACATCAATCGTGAAAATCCACTTTCATTATCTGCCCGCACCTTACCACGCACTTCCCATCGAAGAGTCGCCACTGTCTAGTTCTATAAACCCCACCATCGTCAGGGAGCAGTAGTTGCGCCGGATGGTTTCTCCGCGGAGAAGATAGTGCTTACCTATCCACTGGACAAGAGACTGGCGGAAGTGGGTAGTATCTAGCTTTGAACGCAGGTAAGTTCTAGAAGAGTTGTGTTCCGGCGCTGTGATTAAGATAGACTGCACGGCTGCGTTTTGTTTTGTTTTGTTTTAATCATACTGTATTCACTCTACTTAAAGTATGACAGCCCCTTAATCCCCTCCGCCTCCGGGCTGGCCGGCTAGATGGCGGAGCTCCACTCCTGCTACCCGTCGTCCCCTGCTGCACGGCTGCGTTTGAATATGGTAGACGCCGACTAGACCTTGCGACGGGTGCTTCTCACCTATCTAGTTAGTTCATTCCGACTTTTCAACTCTATCTCATTGTGTACCGGGAAGCACTTCAAATATCAGATCATAAGAATCCATTTTTTATTGGTTATTGTGCAGTATGGAGTGGTCACAGATTCTACTCTCCCCCAAAGAGTAGTCTCGTAGTGTGGTACACCCTAAAGAGAAAGATACAAAATCCCTAATTTGATATTTGTTTGCAATAACAACGAATGAACAAACCAAAAACCAAACCGAAAAGGTTTCTATGATCCCAACAGAGAAGACAATAAAACAAAACACCGAATCCTGTCCTCGCCCTTCCCGAGCGTTTTCTGTTTCCGAAAAACAAAACACAAAAAGCAAAAAAGCGCTTCGTACACGGGTCATCCCATCATCCTTAGTCGTCATATCACATTCCTTCCCCCCCACTCCTCTTCTCCACTTCTCCTTCTCTCCCCATGGCCTAAAGTAAAGATACATTAAGCAAGGATCTTCTCCTTGATGATCTGTTTCAAGGTGTTGGCGTCGGCTAGATGTGATGTTAGCAATGAGAGGATTAATTGAGTGGATGTATGGTACTAACCAGCGAATCCACGGATACCCTGGCTCAACTTCTCAGTAGCCATCTGGTCCTCATTCAATGCAAATCGGAATGCAGGCTCGTTGTCAATGTATGACTTCTTCTCAATGTCAAGGCTGTGTGCATTCTCCGAGGACAATTTCTTAGGGACGGGCTCCTGGCTGTTGTACAGCTCCTCAAGCAAGTTAGGGGAGATGGTAAGGTAGTCGCAACCGCTCAGTTCTGTAATCTCGCCGACGTTTCTGAACGAAGCGCCCATGACAATAGTCTTGTATCCGAACTTCTTATAATAGTTGAAGATGTCCTGAACGCTCTTGACACCAGGGTCTTCGTGGCTGACATATGTCTTTCCGGTGCTGGCCTTGTACCAATCCAAGATGCGGCCCACAAACGGCGAAATCAGGAATGCGCCGGCTTCGGCGGCGGCGATGGCCTGGACCTGCGAGAACATCAAGGTGAGGTTACAGTTGACGCCATGGTCCTTCTGGAGCTCGCGCGCGGCCTGGATTCCCTCCCAGGTGGACGCGACCTTGATGAGGACGCGCTCCTTCTCGATACCGACGCTCTTGTACAGGTCGATGATGTGCAGGGCCTTTGCGACCGACGCCTTCTTATCGAACGATAGCGCGGCGTCAACTTCTGTGGACACCTTTCCGGGGATGATCTTCAGGATCTCCTTGCCAAACTCGACTAGCAGACGGTCCATAGCAGCCTCAATCTTGGACTCGGTACCCTTTCCATGGGCTTTGCCGTACTCAACAGCGGAGTCAACAAGTTTTGCGTACTGGGGCTTCTTGGAGGCGGCGAGGATCAGGGAGGGGTTGGTGGTGGCCTATGACGTATCATGGTTGTCAGCTTGAATTCTACCAATAATAGAGTTTTGCGGGGTAGGGTTAAAAAGGCAGGTCGATGAAATTACGGGATTCGGTCGGACACATACATCTTGGGGCTTGTATTTGTCAATGGTAGCAAAGTCGCCGGAGTCACAGACGACAGTCTATTTTCACAGAGGTTAGCGCTATAAAGCTGTTTGTTGGGAGAGGGGCAAGAGAAGCATACGGTGCCAGAGGCCTTCAGCTGTTCAAGAGAAGAGGGCATTATGAATAACAGCACTGAGTATAGGTTACAATTAAACAATTAGGTGAAGGAAGGCGGTATATGTAAGAGGAAGGATCAACGGGTGGTGGTGATTTTTGTAGAAAGAAAAAGTGAAGCTGGAGGGGGATCAGGAAGTAGTTAACTGCGTCACGAAGAGGGGGGTAGGCTCGGCGGCTCGGCGCGGGATAAGGAGGGGTTTGCATCATCGCTTCCCGAACCTTCCGCCGACCAGAAGAAAGAGGCAAATCCACAAACTCCGCGGCGAACCCCTCAGGCGAAACGACTCAATTGTAGAGCGAGATGACAGCACGTTTTACATTTATCCAGCCAGGGGCATTTCAGCCGTGTACCCTGGAGCAACTTGAGCCCCTCAACGTATGCCGTTGAATCGCAGATGCTGTTCGGCGTTCACTTCTCCGATCGGTGCTACCGCTAACCGGCCGAAGTGTTGAGGATAGAGTAAGCAGGGCGCTTCTCGGCCATGAGCTAGGATGCTTCCGTCGGCCTTGGGCTCTCACCCGTTTGATCTTCTGTGCTCTCAGCCCAGAATTGCCCATTCAAATACGGACACAACGCAATACTTTTCGATTCCAACAATGGCCATTTGCAGGCGCCAATTCGAAACCGGAGCTTGCATCGTTCCGCCCGATCACAAATCATGGAGGTCATGCAGAATATACCAACTGCATTGGTATGAATAACGCCATCACATGTGGACAGTGTGCACTGATCCATTAATTCACTGCTGTCGCCCGTTATGAAGAGTGTCCGGAGACTTTTGATATCGACAAGTACGCGCGTCTTTGTTATCCATGCCGCAAAGAGATTCAACATGTGCGTGATAGATGGCATCTGTGAGATTGAAGCATAAAACGGGATTCAAGGGGAATAAATGAAGAGAGGTCAATACTGGAAAGAAGGACGTGCAAAAATGGAGCCTTTATATCTAGTGGAGAAAGTATCCGCTTAACATCCTATGCTAAAGTTATGGTTCAATACTTATGTGAAGGGTGGCGATAGCTAGGTATGTACTTGCATTCACAGTAGTTATGATAGCTTACAGCTCCTTTGGTTAATTGTTCTTTTCTGCTGGGCGTAAAGCAAAGAGTAATAGAAAATAAGCAATCCCTGTGAAAAGCCAGGGCAGGATTGTATAGGTTTGTGTATCAACATCAAATAGTGTCGGTAGGTTCACGTACGGAAAATTAGCGTATAAATGATTTGGGCTTTCTTGATGGCATTAATTATCTTCGGCATACATGTATGTAAACTGGCATACGTCTGCATAAACCAAATGGATATCATGCCTACAATTGAATATCACAGAGTAGAGTAGTACGTCCATGGCCAGCGGTCAGCATGTTTAGACGTTTGTCCTTCTGGAATACCACAAATCCCAGACGTACGGCTTTTAGGAATAATATAGTAGCGCTGCTCGAACACACCTTTGTGGCTGCGTGCTGTTTTCCTCCTAGCTCGGAAAACCGAGGAGTTAGAACACTGAGGTTAGGAATGAATATAAGCAGTTGCTTTAATCAATTAGATAGATATCATCTATGTATCCCTTTTTAACCGGCCGAGCGCGATAAAGGTAAGAAAACAATATCGAGAGGTTCATGACACGTAGAGTAGTAGGCAAATCAAAAGCAAACGCCGAATCCACATAAGCACGCCATAGACACAAACAGCAGTAAAAAAACACCCCTCTCTACCTCGTAAGAACTGGGCTCCTTCCTCTCTGTACCAACTGGCAATCCCATTCATACTACCCATAGTCAGCACCTTCTCATCACAATCAAGAAGCAACAAACTTACCACTCTCCCCTGATCATCCCCCGTGTACACCGCTTGTGGCATAGGCAACACCACCGTGATTGCCGCCTGGACAACAATCTCGCTCTGAAACTGGTTGACGTGGTGCAAAGCTTTAATCTTTCTCAGCTCAAATCCGTGATCTCCAATTCTCTTCTCCCAAACATTGACGATGCCTCTCCTATGTCCGGTAAACACCAGCTCTCTTTCTAGCCACTCGTTTCCAATTCCCTCGTAGAACGCACAACTCATTACAGTATCATCCTGATTCTCACAGACATTTTGTTGCAAGAGCACTTGGCCATTGATGGTAAACATAATGACGTTCTGTCCTGCGCAGAGGAGGATGTCGCCGCTGACGTCGCTGACGGCCATACACTGCACTAGTACATCTGTTTTAAGATTCCTCACAAAGCGCAGTCGGTTCAAGTCCCAGATGATGACAGCTTTATCGTTGGATGCTGTGACCAGGGTGCTAAAACTCCTCGAGATGGCCATGACCATTACTGGCATAACATGACCGAATAAAGTCATCCTATGCACCATTTCGACTGTTTTCGGCGTCGACTTGACCTGCCACACTGACACTGTTCCGTCCGTGCCTGCAGTAACTAGCGTTTTTGAATCTACGAACTTAGCGCATGAAATTTGTCCTTGGTGAAGGTGCTCATGGTGACCCATAACTCTCCTGCTTTCGGCATGATAGAAACGAGCACTGGCATCCGCAAAGCCCCATTCCATGTATCTGTCGTAGGTTGGTGGAATATTGAGTCTAAACCCACCAGAACAGAAGACTTTTTCGAATTTTGGTGCATAAACTAACGATTCGACCTTTTCATGGCTGTCTGTAGGGAGTCAGTAACGTGGACTTCAAGTTTTGGGAACAGAATACAGACCTAGCAAAGGAAATGGTAACCGGATTAGGCTTTCCGCACCCACATCCAACCTAACAGCCTGCTGCAAATCGGTCTCCTTCCGAGCGTGACCTCTTGTAAAGACTTGGTGCGGTGTCTGGCCAAAATTGTGAATGATCCCAATGGTTGCCAATCTTTCCACCTGATCCTCAATATTATCCAGATCGATTGCGCCAGCATAACTAAGATGATGAAATACGTTTGTTGCCTCAATCGCTGCTTCTCCGCGTTGCTTGAATCCAAAAACAAGGTCAATCCATTCATGAAGGTGCTGACTGACATAAGGACTTTCGAGAGCTTCCCTATGCTTAGAAATGAATATCTTCGGGTCCCCTTTGGCCCATGGGGGTAAAATAACGTTGTTGATGGGCTCCTCTGTCCCTTGTTTCATACCAAAGTTGTAATTGTTCGAATTAATTAAGAACTCTGGTAAGAAAAAGAACTCTGGGATCAATTCGCGTACATCGGTCATATTATCTCTCGACGCTGATGCCCACGCTTTCTCAATGGAATAAAACAGTCTATCCGCATGGTCGAACTGGCCACCTTGTAACAACAGATAAGATTGCACAAATGGTTGAAGGCGTATCAAGTATGAGCATACAATCATTGCAGACGAGAAATGTGTTCCGTAATGAAACGGCGGAGACAATTGATCATTAATCTCCTCAAACGACCGGTATCTTTCTCGAAACTCGTTTTGTCGCTCCGGTGTTTGGGCTCCCATTGGTTTTGAAAAATCCCTAAAACTCCGCGGGTTGGAAAGGTCGAGTTCTTCGCTAGTGTAATCTGCCAATACCCACGGAAAGACCGGATACTGCGTAAGATCATTGAAAGTCCTTCCAGCCATTGTGTTAACCAACATGAGATAATGAAAGTTCGAGATCTCGCCCTTAATCCATTTCTTAGTTGCTGGATTCTGAGTAGCAGAGCCAAAAACATTTGCCAGCTTTGATCCGAAATTCGACGGGCTATTCTGGATTCTCGATGATTCCGTTCTCCATACATCGCCGGTCCATGGTGAGGAAGGGTTGCTGTTAAAATTTGTTGCCTTTGACAGGAGCTTTGTATAGAGAAAGTCTCTGTCTTTGACGGACATCGTTGTCAAAAGGTAACTTCTCCCATCAGAAAAGAACAACTCTAGCGCCACATCCCGGAACAGAAATCGCCGCTTGCTGATACTTGTGAGCTCCTCAAATGGCCAGTGCCGTGCATCATGATCGCTCAAAGCCGGTTTTTTGTCCTCCGATTCTCTACCTGAGATCATCTGCAGGTACTGGTCTCTCTCATCCTTCGGTGCTTGCCATACATTCATGATCTCGCCGTCGGAACGCTGGAAGAAGTTGTCGATTAGATAGAGACAATTTTTTCCGAGAATCAAGAGTCCTTCAACAGCATCCAAACCGACAAGTCTAGAAATGTTATGCACAAACTCTACAGCGTCACCGTGTTGGATGCTTCTCATGACTTTCCGGTTTTTATCTTCCCATCCGTCGTCATCTTCTCTTGGGTCATCAACCAGCTCATAATCGTCGTCCATCTCATCATCGCAACCGTCTCTTCCAGTTTGTGGTTGATCTTCGTGGCTGAATGACTCAGCATCTCCCTTGGTCATAATACTAATTTCATCGCCGTCAACTGAAAGCGCATGAGATCGGCTGGCCATAATGTTCGGGCCTACACCTCCAACACTAGTAAGTCTTCTCTTTGGTTGGTAGTTGTGGAGATGTCCACTTCGATCTGGAAGCATGCGCTTTCTCATTCGGTTCCTTCCCTCCGTCAAGTCCAGTCTCCATTTGAACTCCTGCCCATCGTCAAGTAGACCACATGGCCTCGAAAGGTCAGCCTCTATTCTCGCATATTGAGATATGGTGAAGTTAAGACTGTCCTGCTGATCCTGGGCAGCTCGTTGAAACTTCAGGTGCTCGGAGGCAAAGATGTTCGCCGACCAGTTAGATGATATGGATTCATGCCGCCCATACACATCTTCATTGTTAATATCGTCCATTATCCATTGCTTGAGCTTCTCCTTCCGTGTCGCAATGCGGTTTTTGGCCGTCTCCTCGGTCCTTTTGTTCTCTTCGGTCACGAATGCTTCCCACGATTTCGAAAGGGCACCATAAAAAAAAGCGTCTAGTTCGGTTCTATGGTCGTCTATCCAATAAAGCCAAGTTTCGTTATCCTGGTTCCGTCAGTCTTGCATTGCGATCAACACAGATCCCCTACCAGTTCCATGAGTTTCTTAAATCCTGATGATAGCTGCTTGTGATCGACGCTCTTGGCCTGGTTCAACAAAACGGACGTCTCGACGGGTTTTTGCACCAATACTATTCGAAGCATCTACAAATCGGATCAATTAGCATGGGTTTATGGTTTGAAGTTTTTATAATTACATTAGCTGCAGCAATTTTGAGATCTTCCCTCTGGTCGATCAATCTCGTGTAAAGCAGATAACAGATCAACCGCGTAAACTCCCCGTCGGTGTTATCCGGTGACAATATGACTGCTTGCCAATACATCATTTTCTGTAGGAACTCCACAATCTGTTTCGGATCTGCCCTCGAATCGTCGAGTTCGGACAGGCGGAATAGAACTACCCGGGAGACGACAGTTCGGAGATTTGTAACGCTCTGAGCACAAAGTCGTACGCTCTTGCGTTTTGACACATCTGGACGTTGCAGATATTCCAACACAGTTCCTACAAAGTCAAGTAGAATCCCTGCTCCATTCAAAAACCACCCTATCACTAGGATAAGCGAAAAGTTCACATAAAAAACGAACGAGCAATTGTCTCACCTTCATAGATGCAATCTGTCACATAAAGGGCAAAGCGGGCGATGTTTGTCAATACCCGTGGTTCACACAATTGCCTCATGTCAAAACTAACGAAATTTTTTATGTGAATGATTGCATGCTTGAGTAAGTATGTTTCGAAATATATTTGATGTTCCTGGAATCCTGGAGGAATCTACCCTTCGATTAGTTTACAGGACAGTTCCGGCGTAGATATGCAAACGTACCTTAGTATTCAACTCAAAACCGTTAAACTCTCGTCTTTCAAAGACCATATCCACGAACACAGACATTACTAGCTCAGTCAAGCTTTCAACAAGGCTATTCGAACCACTTAACCCTGTTCCTTTCAAGTTCAACCCGGATCCGATCCCAGGGGTAAGTCGGGCAGATGAAGGGCCATATTCCGTTTGTTCCTGAGTAACAAGAACAAATGTTGAACCTCGTCTAAGTCGGTCAGAGCGTCCTCCAGCCGGCGTAGGTGGTCGATCTTCAACCGTGATAGTTCTAAGAATCGGTGGCGCTGCATTAGAAGCGAGTGGCCGAATAACCACATCTCCTCCGTCAAAAGTCAACGCCGAATCTCGTGAATTGAGTTCAGTTTCAGCGCTGACATGGTCCGAGCTACACACTACTGGAAATAGTATCCCAAACACCTCCTGCATAAATGTCGAGGTGACGCAGAAATCACGGAATGCAAGACATGTTGATTGCAGGTGAGCAACAAACTGTATTAATGCTTGCAACATTTTTGTCAGTTCGGCCATTCTTTTTCCAGAAGTTTGGTTTCCTGCATGATGGGCCATTAGGGAACTGCCCAGAATGCCTTGAGATGATTTCCAACTCACCCGGTTGGCCGTTGAGTGACAGTGACCTCCTTCTCACATGTTTATGGACATCCAAGGTCGCTTCTTTGCCCTTTCCCTTTCCATCCTTAGAGTCATCCCCAGAAATATCAGCAACAACGGTTCCAACTCCTGCCTTCAGCATTGCAGCGATGACTGGCAGTACATCCGGATACACCACTTTTGTCTTGTCGTCTCGTGAGAAAGCCTCCAACAATGCAAAAAGCTCCAAAGGTCCTTCAAATTGAACCTTAGCCACATCTTTCCCAAAAAGAATGCAGAAACATATTGGCCAAAGTGGCCCAACGTTCCACCATCTCTTTAGTCTGTTCCGCATAATGACAAATCCTCCTGTTTTACTAGTAAATTTGGATATGTAACTACTGCCGTGAACAACGAGCAGCCTAGCTAGGATCTTTGTACCTAATAACACCACCTGCGGGTCACTCTCTGCCAGGAGGTACAGCAGCCACTATCGAATGCAGTCAGCAACACCGTCATGCATCCGATATGTTGCATGCACTCTAATATAAAATAGCAGTGTGGACCTACTTTGTTCGTGACTGTCTTTGCAAATTTCTTCAGATTGGCCGTGCCGTGTCCATCTTCACACAATAGATCATGGTACATTTCCAGGACCATCACCCCAATCTGCTGCCTGGTGAATGCGCCGTCTTCATTCAGTTCTCCAGTTAATCCGAGATAGCCAGTCTTGGGCCCTACTCCCGAATTTAGGGGGCCTGGTCTTCGCATCTGTATGTTGCTTTTCTTAACTCTCAGAGGCCGTGTGGGGTTGTGTTTATGTAGTGAATACGTTATAAAAAGCGATAATGACCGAAGAACGTCAGCGGACATATTGGTCTTGACGAGAGCTTTGAAAGCAGCAAGGAAATCAGGTAAAATTTCTCGACTAAAGATCTCTCCTTTCAGGGCGTAAAGGAGCTTTTTCACAATGCCTGACTAAGTCAGTACACGGGTAGAGCGGTGCAATGGGGAAGAAACTTACGCATCCGTACTAATCTCTTCGAATTGAAATGGTGATACTTGCTACCACTCGTAAACTTCAAAAACTGGGCAAAATATTCTCTTTGAGTTTCAATATCGGCTGTCCTCCAGACGTCGAAGTCGACCAAGAGTATCCTGTACGCAAGTGGATTGATAATGAAGCTCTCTTCCGGCGCGTCACGCCGGTAGCCAACGAAATCCAGAACCAGTCTCAACAGCTCTTTCCCCACCACCCCCCTCGCATCTTTTTGCCTGATAAGGTGTCCTAAAATGGCAAAGCCGTTTTCCCGCTCCATGGCCTCACTGTTCCTCCAAGAACCCTTTATCATTTCAAACAATATCTCAACAGCCCTGCACACTTGCTTTGGTGTTTTTGCAGCTTCAACCATCTTCAATCCAACAGCAGCAGCGCCTCCAATTTTCCAGGCTGCGTCATCAAGAGATTGTGGAACGACAACAATAGGCTCGCCGGTCATAATTGCCACTCCGTGAGACGATATAAGCGCTTCATTTATCGATGGAACCGCGCCGTTGATGGCAACTGCTCCAGCGCGAGTCAACCCCTGAAGGTTCTTGGCGGCGTGTCTTGAGAGCGATTGAACGAGCATGGATTCATCAATATTGTTGTCGTTTCGATCGTCAAGTACTTGCGTAGCCGAAAGACTCAATAACACTTTAGGTTCCGAGATAATGCTTGATGCTTTCTGTCTTATTGCAGCAACGATATCGCTCTTCTCCTCTCGACCTGGATGCATCAACTCGTTTCGCATATTCAAGGCCGCAGATGCCTCGTAGGTTTGAAAGGACCCTAGGCAGTCTTGGAAGTTTCCATGATAACGCGGACCAAGTCGATAGAAAACTGCAATCAAGTCATCTGAAAGTACGTCTTCGAACAGATGAGTAGTGCCTAAGCTCCACCGCGAGGAGACAACACCTCTACCGAGCCTTGGGGAAAGATCAGACGGCGTCCCGAAGAACACCTGAACGGGCATATTTGCAGTAGGTGGAGGTTGGGGATAATTCGTCTTCTGTTGCTCTACGAATTCTCCGCCTATATAGAGTGCTGCCTTTGCGGCCGCAGTGGGCCGATTTCTCCTATGTACAATGGCTATATGATACCATCGTCCCGGTTCAAAGACAGCCGTCTTGAACCGCACTGATGCTCGAGGCGATGATACAGATGTTTGTAGAATGAATTTCCGGGTGTCCTGCTCAATATAAGCAAGAACAAAACAGCGCTGAGTGGAATCAAAGACGCCAAAAAGTGTAGTGTGCATCGATAGATCAAACGACTCTATATAGATCCATGCAGAAAAGGTGTAACCAGGGGTATTTGTTGGAGGAAAAGTATGACCCAAAGAAGATATCTCCATCGAAGCAAAACCGTGAAGGGAAAGGTCGAACTGGATGTGTGAAGGTTCTCTAGATGACTTAATGGCTTCCAATAGAAACGACGCTATTTCTTCGTTTCTCATAGCTTTTCTGTATATTTCCTTCGCGTCATTCAAATGGTTGACACCCATTTGCATTAGATGCCCCGCGAGATCTTTCAGAACTGTTCTTTCAGCGGTAGGTACAGATACATCCCAGAGTCGTGGTAGTAGGGTACTCATGACGCCAGTTGAATGCATGGCCACTAAGTTATATTTGCTGGCAGAAGCGACGGATAGCAACGACTGTAGAACAACCAGGGTTGTTATTTCTGAATCCCCAGTTTGCGGCATCGCAATTTGGAAGCTAATAACCAACGGCACAATTTCAGCGTTTAACAGGACATTCTTAGGACCAAAGTGAACATTAATCTTTTCTCGAAGGTACTTAAGTCGAGCCTCCTCACCCCTCAGCTTCTTGTCTGCCACCTCTTTGGAAAACCCTCGTTTAGTAGACATTATAAGACTTGACAATGTGGCGTCATCCATTGCAAAGGCCAAAAGTAGGCCCAAAAGCTGGTCTGGAGCTTCCGTAGGTAAGCCGGTTGCAGCGAGGCCCTGTTCCAGACTGCCCCATCCAATTCTCCGGCTGAAGAAGCGCCTGTTCCCTACGTGATTCGACAAAGCTTCCGAGATTACACCGAATAGACATTTTATCAATTCGATAAAGTGGTGATTTTCCTCGTCGGTGCGGATGGAGGAACTATAGAAGCTCGAGAGGGAATTAAGGGTCGACAATAAGCATTGGAATCCCTTCAGTGTTCGAAATGTATCTACGGAAGTAAGCACAGAACACAATGACGGCCACTCGATAATCCATACCTTTCGCTCCTGGTAAATCTACGAGGACTCGCTTGAGCAGAGAAAGCCATTGTAGCCGCACCAAGATATCCGTGTCGGGAGTCGACGATTCTAGCGAGTCAAGGAGTGGTTTAATTTCCACCAGAAGTGGTGAATCTCTCGAGGCAGCAGCGGATGAGACGCCGCGGCGTGTGGTAGTGGTAGAAGACGGGGACGGGGAAGATGCCATGACTAGAGAATTCTGGGTACAAATGACGAGCTCAGGTCATACTTCGATGGCAGTCGAGACGACAGTGGTGGGAACGCAGACGAGTCGCTATGACCCAGTACGTATGATAGATTGATTAGGTGGACGGATGTGCTCTACCCCACGATGAGAGGAAGGCTTAGACTGGCCGACTGTTGTGGGGATCGACGATAGTGTCGTCGCGTATGACGACGAGAGGTACGGAGTATAGCTGCTAGCACGTCTCCGCCTGAAGACAATTATGCTCAAGTTCAGACACGAGAGATCGATGATTGCGTCTAGAGACAGCTCTACTGTAACCTTCTGCCCTACCTATTTGACTAATGAGGATACTTAATCTAATATCTGCTTCCTAGCATCAGCGATGCACTTCGTATTCGTCTTAGATACTAAATCGGATGTAACACGGGCTTTCAAGGGTGGTCCAGAGAAGAGCTCTTATCTAGTTTTGCCAAGACAGCCTGCCAGCCCCGTGAGTAAGTCGCCGGAGCTCTTAAGCTCGCTATTGCCTCTCCGACTTCCTCCATCTCTCCATCCTCACCACAACATCACCGCCTCACCACAACATCAGCATCCTTTTTTTGCCTCAACATAACCCTTTCATACTCTCTCATTATCACAGTTACCACCGCCCATCATGAAGATTGCCTTATCCGCCCCGTTCCTTGCCCTCTTATCTACGATCACTGTCACGATCGCTTCTCCCATCTTTGATACCACTGTCGTTGATAAGAACGCTGCTCCTCTTCTGTCCTCAACAAGTTCTGCAGAGCACGAGATCCCCAATAACTACATCGTTGTCTTCAAGAAGCACGTCGATAGTAAGAAGGCGAGCGAGCACCACAGCTGGGTGGCGGACATTCACAAGTCCTCGTCACGAGAGCTCAAGAAGCGCAGCCAAGCTCCGCTTGTGGAGGAGACTCACGGGAACAGCTGGTTCGATAATGTTGAGGCTTTGGTCGGTTTGAAGCATACCTACGACATCCCCGGAGGATTGCAGGGTTATTCTGGAGCTTTTGATGATGTTGTTCTAAATGAGATCCGAAGAAATCCCGATGTAAGTACTTCTCTGGAGCTACCTGCGGTTGGCGTGCCGCGTGCATGAACACCAATAAAGAACACGTGACACAAGTACTCCTTCTCCCCCCCTGAGATAGCTAACAAATCGTGTCACCAGGTCGCGTTTGTTGAGAAAGACTCTAAAGTTTACGCGCTTGAGGATCCCGTTACTGAGCACTCCGCCCCATGGGGTCTTGCTCGTATCTCGCACCAGAAACGCCTCAACTTTGGCAACTTTAACAAGTACATCCACCAGGCCAACGGTGGTGAGGGTGTCGACGTTTACGTGATTGACACTGGTACCAACATCGACCACGTGGACTTTGAGGGTCGCGCTCATTGGGGAAAGACTGTCCCTGCGGGTGATGCTGATGAGGATGGAAATGGACATGGAACCCATTGCTCTGGTACAGTCGGCGGTAAGAAGTATGGTGTTGCAAAGAAGGCTCACATTTACGCCGTCAAGGTGCTCCGATCCAATGGTTCGGGTACCATGTCGGATGTTGTAAAGGGTGTTGAGTTCGCGGCCGAGGCGCACATGAAGAAAGCGTCCAAGAAGGATCCCAACTTTAAGGGTTCTGCTGCTAACATGTCTTTGGGTGGTGGCAAGGTATGTTCAGACATGCTCCAAATGTGGCTGCGGATAGCTCGCTAACTTTATCCGCTAGTCTCCATCTCTTGACATGGCTGTCAACGCTGCCGTTGAGGCGGGTATCAACTTTGCAGTTGCCGCAGGTAACGACAATGCAGACGCTTGCAACTACTCTCCGGCTGCCGCTGAGAAGGCTGTCACTGTTGGTGCCTCCACCCTCGGTGACCAACGTGCCTACTTCTCCAACTATGGCAAGTGTACTGGTATGTGTTGTGTCCAGCGAACATGTGGATTGTCACAAGCTTATAAGTCTAGATATCTTCGCCCCTGGCTTGAACATCGAGTCAACTTGGATTGGTAGCAAGTATGCCATCAACACCATCTCGGGTACCTCTATGGCGTCGCCCCATGTCGCTGGTCTCCTTGCATACTTCCTCTCTATGCAACCCAAGTCTGATTCGGGATACTTTTCTGCCTTGAAGCCCGCTCAGCTTAAGAAGAACATGATTCGTATTGGTTCCCAGGGTGTCCTCTCTGATATTCCATCAGACACTCCTAACTTGCTCATCTACAATGGTGGTGGATCTGGTAACCTCTCTGAGATCTTTGATGGTGAACCATATGTTCACAAGGAGACCCCTGCTTCTGGGGAAGTCACCATCCTTGCTGGCAAGGTCGTTAGCGAAACAGAGGCATTTTTGGAAAAGGCAGAGAAGGATGCCATGGCCGAGATCAAGGCTGCTTTCGAGAAGGCCAAGGCTGCCCTCGGACACAATGCGGCATAAATCAACATGCATGGGGCGGCGTTTCTTTTCCCTGGATACATTGTAGCTTGTTCGTGCACGTTTTGTCTGCTTTGTTTAATTGGGTAAGGTGGAATGGCTTAGGGACTGGATGGATGAACTGGGCTGGTGGTGTTATCTTTCGTGTGCATTTAAAGTGTTTGTGTTCATCACCTTGCTCGTAACAGGTGACGTATTTTTCCTTATGTTTTTGTATTGTATTTTTGTAGTGTGCATCATTGGATTCGGTTTCTCTATGTACCTACCTATGTTCCGTATACGAATGTGGCATTTTGAATCATCTCATCGTCCTCGTATTTATTCGTATCTGGTGATTTGAAGGGTGATGAGGTACCTGCATAAGCGGGAGGTCGGAACAGCCAACCACATTCTAGCATGAATACACATCTGGGACTGTGTTGCTTGATTGGTGACTGCTCGTCGAAGAGATCAAGTTGTTCAGCCCTGTGTGATGCTACTCTGCAAATACCGGCGGCCACTGGATAACGTTGACATCAGAAGAGACTGGAGAAGCAACGGAGCAAATACCTCCTTGAAGGTCATAGCAACCTTGGAATGTACTATACTCTATCTACGAGCAAGGAATAAGTAGCTGTCGGATGCGCTGTTTTTCTACATTAAGCATGGGTTTTTCCCAACCTCTCGCTTCAATCATGGAATCTCATCTACCCGGGACTGGTATACCGACCCGACGAACAAGCCAGGATGTAACTATCTAAATAAAAAAGACCAACACCAAACCGATGAAGTGCAAAGATAGAAGCAGGAGTTTGCTTCTTCTTGGCCATCTCCTGCAGTAGAGTTTCTATCCTCTTCTGATCCCAACCAAGGTCTTCAAGCATCGATTCTTGGTGTTAAAGTATATGACCGTGCTGTTCAAGCGTGAGACTGCGCTGCTCAAGCATGTGCTTAATAGGACTGCTTCTTCTCCTTAATAGATTCGAGCTTCAGAGACAAGCTGGAGGCGACATTAGACCGCAGCAGTGAGAGTAAGCGGAATGAGTGCATCCTGGTGGGACGAGTCCTACTTGAGACCGGAGACCCATGATCCATTAGTTTTATGAAGAGAATGAAGATCAAAATGAGGATGGGAGTGGCATACCCTTCATGAGGACCATGGTGAAGCTTGGTGATTTGTGATGTGTAGAGTATCGGTATGTTGTAACAAAATCTGTGAGTGGAAGGTCAAAGCGAGGGCAGGGCGTCATACTTAGAGTAGTTGTTCCAAAGCCAACTGGGAACCAGAAGACGCCATCATCCCAACAGAAATTTACCCTCCCATGTCGCTTCTCCATCACCGCACCTCACTCTGCAGAAGCCAAGGCCTGCCGAATGATGCCGGAGCAGGGATTGCTGCATCGAACCGAGTGATGGATAACGGGTACCCAATCAACGATTGTTATCGCTTCGCATCATGCAGGACATCAGAGGTTAAACTATTCAGGTAACTTTTTTGTCGAAAACTTGCGTCACACCTTTTCGGCTGTTGCGGTGACTGAATGGACCCATGGCCCATGGGGCTGGAATCTTGGAGAAGAGCTGAATATCTTTTTGGCAACGCAGCTAATAAGATATCTCCACGGGTGTGCAAGATGTGTAGGACGGTCATCAGCTGGAATAATCTCATAAGGCATTTGTAAGGTAGGGCAAACGCTGGGCCGAAGATCTAGAGCATGCGGCTGGTTTGGGTATATATCTGAAGGTTTTGTCCCGATGTACAGGCAGAATTAGACTCATCCTTCATCCTCACCTCCAGTTCAACGCCTCTACGAGCACCCACTACCACAATGGCAGCGCAGACAGATATTCCACTCTCTGCTACCATCCTCGGCCTCATCGGAACAATCTTCTGGTGTATCCAGTTGGTCCCTCAGATCTGGGCAAACTTTCGTTCAAAGAATACGGAAGGCCTTCCAGCGACCATGATGATGTTGTGGGCAGTTTGTACGCACATTCTCCCGCGGAGCCCTCTTTGTACATATATAGCTAACCGGAAACAGCAGGAATCCCCTTCGGTGTCTACGCTATCATCCAGAACCTCAACGTACCGATCCAAGTACAGCCGCAGATCTTCATGGCGCTATCCTTGATCTCATGGGGTCAGTGTCTACACTACAACTCGTCGTGGCGACGGCTTACGTCCTCTCTCCTCTCCATCATCCTCCTGATCATATTTGGGGGGATCGAGGCAGCACTGATCCTCACCTTGCACCCACTCTACAAGGATGGGAAGGAGTACCCTATCACCATCATTGGGGTTATCGCCGCCGTGTTGCTGGGAGCCGGGCTGGTACCACCGTACTTTGAGATCCTGAAACGTCAGGGAAGGGTTGTGGGCATCAACTTCCTGTTTCTCACCGTCGACTGGGCCGGTGCGTTCTTCTCGCTCATGAGTCTGGTTGCGCAGCACACGTTCGATTATTTGGGGGGCGTGATGTTCATCGTTTGCCTCTTTCTGGAGACTGGGATCTTTGTGAGCCACTGGGTTTGGATGTTTAGGTTTAGGGAGGAAAGGCGGGTGGAGAGGGAGAGGAAACAAGTGGAGGAGGGCGTGGTGGAGGTGAAGGAGGATGTAGCGAGGGAAGACGCGGAGAGTAGTGCTGCTATATCTGCCGCGGAGGAAAAAACTGGTGGCACCGGCTGATGCCCTGATGCTTCGACGGAGGGTAGAGGTATGTATGAAGTAACGACTTTTTGGAGTTAGTGTGGACAGGTTTTTACTTGGATTTCTGTGTTATATAGACTGGTAGATGATGCGGAGTTGGGATGTATTTTTTTGGTCTTTGTATGTGCTGATGTTGATACGATTCATGTCTTTCATTTTCGTTTGTAACAGTATAGACGGCGTCGTTCGTTGCCAATAGTGGTGACTTCTTCACTAAAAGATGAATCTTCAGTCAGCTAAGATATTCGAATCCCAAAGCGAAGCCGAAATATGGAAGTGCCAGACGTTAAATAAGAAAAGACTGCCATTCAATTCGCCATCCGTCCAGTATAAACTCCCACGAAATCCATCCACAGAATCTCCCCCGGCGTGCAGGACCGCCGCTCTCCGTATCCCCACCAGCGGAATGTCGAATCAACGTATACTTGGTCTCCCCGGATATGAGCTAGCAATGACTCAATAACCTCCCCACCAAGCATCGCACTGAAGCCCAGGTAGAGTCTTCATCAACAACGTGAGCATCAAAACATGCACTTCACCATTCCTCACCATGTACTGTCCATCACTAAGTATTCATTCTAATATGCAAATGCAAGTATAAGCAATAAACACAAGCACCAGATATCATACATCAAAACGCTAAAACACCATTAATCATACAGAAAGATTACCAAAACAAAAACACCTACAACACCGTTTATACACATGTGTACAACCTGTATACCACCACTCCCCCACTCACCTCACCTCGCCTCCCTGTCCACCCATCATCAAAGCATGGTAATAGTATCATTGAAATGTAGTATATAGGTATATATGTTCTGTTTTTTTGTTGTTTTTTTGCATCTTCCCATTTCATGATACCATTAGTATGTGCTCGATCTTACAAAACAAACGAAAAAGTATAACACACAAAGCTAAAAAGAAGCTTAAAGGCAAAGGAGTATACTAGAATAAAAGCAAAGCCCCCAGAGACACGAAGACATAACAGAAGTAAAAAGCGTTCCAGGGACCAAACCAGAGAATAAATGAAACCCGCAAGATATATAAATGCTGCCATGAACAAATGAAAACGGAAACCCAATTAACAACCATGATCGCTTTCGTTTCCGTTTGGCAAATACAAAAAGAACACCCCGGTGATGATGATGATGACGATGATGCTGATGATAAACCACAAGAGACAGCGAAGTGAACCCTTTACATATAAGCAGCAGCAAGGCAACAAGCAGGCCAGTCATAAATAAAAAAACGAACCACAAAACTTATCCGATAGCAATGAACAAGTACCAACAGCCCACTCTGATAAAAACCCGCCACCCGATAAACCCAATGTAAAGAGCAAAAAGGAGGACACAAAACGCACAACCAAAACCGAACATGGCTATAAAACAAGAAAAACCCAATCAACCCCATAAAGCTGCGCCTTTTGTCCTGTTGTGTATCCACAAGGTTCTCATCTTACAAATCAACCGCTCCTCCCCTCCTTCCACGGGCGACTATCCCGTTTGTACTGGCTCTGCTAATAGGCCGGAAAATAAACGCGAATCTATCCTTCCTAATATCATCTATACTTAACCACCCTTCCTCTCCGATTCTTTTACTGATGTTGCTTTCTTAATATTCGGTTGGTGATTCTTCTTCTTTGACTTAGGTTTCTTCCAGTTCTTATTATCTCCAGGCTTCTGATCCGTTTTTGATTCCGCACCATCCTTTTTGTTATTCTTCGGCTGATTCGCAGACGCGGGTTTACCTCCATTAACCTTCGATCTCCCATGGCTACCTCTCTGGCCGTTCTTCTCTGCAGGAATAGACACGGGTGTTGGAGGTGCAGGATCGTCTTTGGGGGTATTCTTTTTCATCCCATTGGTTGTCGGTGGTTTTTCCGCTCGCTTCAGTACCTCCGGTGATGGCTTCAGTTCGGATCCCTTGCGCACTGACGTCGGGGATGGTATTGGAACCTCAAGAACAGGTGTCAATGGCGCAAGCGCAAGATCTTCTTGAGAGCCATGTCCCCTACCCTTAAGGGAATCCAAAGGAGTCCTTGAATTGGTCCACAACAGTTGTTGAGAGGCAGCTCGCTGCCGTAAATTAGGGGATGACCTAGCAGAACCTGTACTCTCCGATTCACATTCTGAACTCGACCCAACAGAGCGTGGCACCGTGGTGGGTGGTGATGGGACAATCGCGGGCAACAGGCTTGACTGACTTCCATTTTGAACCAGTACCGGTGTATGAGAATGCGCTTCATCAGAGCGTGCCACTTGGCTATTATGCACCTCACATAACTTCTGGGCATTCTGTGCGACGGGTTGCCGCGGCTGCTCTGGGATATCATTGACATCATCTGTTACGGTTGAATCAGATGTGCCATCAATACCATTCGAAGGTCCATTTTCAAATGGAAAAATCCCATCCCCTGGATACGGAGAATGAAGAGTATTGCCGTTGACGACCAAGGACTGTCGATCTAGTGGAAGAGCCTTATTTGGGACAGGGGAAGTAACCCTCGATTGACCCAGCATTGGAGGGGGTAACTTTTCCTGCGAAAACCGTTTTTGGCGGTCCACAACAGTCTTCTGCTCCAAGAATGGCTCCTCTTCATCATCAACATGAGGATCCACAATTGCTAGGTCGGGTTGGAGGGAGCCTCCTATAGAGTAATACCCAACATACTCATCTGGCTCTTCTGGAGGGGTTTCCGGCGGGTTACCATTCGAAGAATGGTCGCCAAACTCATCGTCTTCGGAACTAGCTACTCCAACTGTCGGTATATTTCGACTATACCCATTTGCCGAATATAATGGTGGGGGTTGTGACTGTGACCGTGAACCGTTGCTGTATGCGCGACCGCCACGACCGTGTCCAAGACGGCTGCCATCATTCCCTCGAGTTGACCTGCCATCGACCATGCCCGGCGTATGAGGTGGCGATGTCGGACCAGTCGATGTATCGCTATTAGAGGTGCTTTGGCTCATGTTAAACCCTGAATTGAACATGTTGATACCATAGAGCGCAAAGTACGGCCAGGTTATATATGGACTGATCCCCTCATGGGAGTTCGCTGACCCATTGGTGAGCATTGATGGTGCCGACTGAGACCCACTTTGATGCTGGTTTTGAAGTTGGTTTTGTGCATATACCTGAGCAGCATGTGCTAATTGCGCCTGAGCTTGAGCATTCATCTGGATTTGAGCCTGGATCGCAATCAGGTCATGGGTTGTCGGTATATAGCCAAACATTTCCGGAGTATGAGAATAGTACTGATTTTGCAAGATGTTCTGGTTGAAGGCTGCAGTTCCACTAGAACCTCTTCTGTTTTGATTGTTTCGGTTGTACTGGTAGAACGGGCGCCCACCTCCCCGTTGATTCCCTGACGAATAGTTGTTTCTGTTTCTTCCAAGATTTGAATTGCTCCTCGACAAGGTGACTGGTCGTGATGGTGCCTGGGGTGGTGGGATGTGATGAACTTCTTCTGGAGGGAATTCATAAAGCTCGCAGCATTCTGCCAAATCCACTTTCTCCACTAGTATCCTATGTGCTCTCCTGAATTCCAGGTGTATCCCACGCATCGAGCAATCATCCGCAGTGTTCCCAAGATTCCGCCCAGTATTGAAAGGCTCCTCCACACATAACCGATTATTTTGGAGAAACTGCCAGCCTTTTTCCTCCTTCGATAGGAGCTTCCCCGCTCTAACAGATAATACCATTGTTTCATAATCCATGTCGTGGCCATACTTTTTGAAAAAACCGAATAATAATTCTCCTAACGTCTCGTGATTATCTTTTCCCCAGCCTCGTAATGTTTCTATGTTGTCGGCAAAGGACACGTCCACGCCGTGATTTGGCGGTTTTGTCTCGTGCGGAAGCATATGTAATGATGGAAGTACAGGTGGTTCGCGTGTCTGAAGGAAATTTAGAATCATGCAGATCCATGTGTATGAGCTCAATGTCCCTCCAATAGCTATAACATTGGTTAGCATTAGGTTTAATCTAATTCTCTAGTTATTGAAACGAACCAGCATTGTTTAATATTCGTTGCTTCGTCCAGTGCTTTATTATAAGCGCCAATGGTCGAACACGATCATCAATCTCCACGTAAGTCTTGATCATTCTCGTATTATCGAGTGCCAAGGTGCTGTTGACGTTCATATCACACGCTACCTTGTATTCAGGGTCCCATATCTTTACGATAGGAACCTTGGCACCAGGTACACAGACAATCCTCTCCATTCCGCCTAAAGTGAAAGTTAAACGACGGATTTTGACAAATTAACTGCCTCGATGACCCACGTTTTGCTAATGCTGCTGCGAGCTTGCATGTCGACTCAACCTCCTTGCATTTTGTGGTGATACAAACATCCACTACATCCTGGTAAGCCAAGTCACCCGAAGCGATAGGGGGGGGAACAACTGCGGGGAATCTCCTTACCATCTGAATCATCCATACAGAGATGGTTTTCTGTCGAACCAAATGCATGCACCTTCGTGTCGTGGCCAGGCCATTCCTCGTTTAATATTCGCGAGAGCTTACCCAAGAATTTTCGTCGTCGGATCTCGCTTTCGCTGCTAGGTTTTAGCCTCTCAAATTCCTTCTCCATATCTTTCGTTAGTGCTTCTTCTTGGGTTTGTGGCAAAAATTCCAGTTTTGGCTTTTCCGGTTTGAGTTTGTCAATCCCCAATGAATATGGCATCCGCCTCTTTGCATCCACCAACAACGTTTCATACAAACATCCAGTAGCCGGTGCTTTGGAGTATGGTGCTGTAGAGGCAGGTTCCGAAGCGGCAGATCGTGGGGAATCGAGCATACACGCAGGTGGCGAGGGGCTTCGTGACACACCGTTGAGATGTCGGGGGTGGTGGTTTGGTGTTGAGGGCAATGACATTGATTGTGGAGAACGCCTGAACGAAGGTCTCTGTACTGTTATCGGTTGTTGAACATCATTCCTTCTCCCCTGCATATTGAGTGGACCACTTTTGGGGTTAAGGTGGTATTGCTTTTCGCTTCTCCGTCCATTAAACCAACCCCCACTACTCGTGCCGTGTACCTGCTCAATTCCCCTTTCCGGCGACCTTGAATTCTGCCGCCTTGTGTGTGGCAAGACTGCTTTATGATGGGACGGTGATTTGCTTCTGTGCCGAATGTTTGGCCCCGGAAGTTTGCCGAGATGTAAAGGGGGCTGGTGCCCAGGTGAAGGCAATGGCAGCAGTGAATGCTGAATTACCGTGGGAGCCTGTGGGTGTGCAATGCCGGGCTTGAATTCAGCCGATGTTGGCGAGCCAACGGTATTCCTCCGCCGTGTAGATGCTGCCTCCAAGTTGAGTGGCGAAATGTGCAAAACGGAGGGTGAATTGGCGGTATTCAGCGTCATAAACCGCGGGTTGTGGCCTTGAACACGTGGATTGTTCGTGGCGGCCGGGACTGCGAAAGGATAGATCGAAACGGTTACTTGTCGAGTCCAAAATGCAGCGCGATGACAATTGTTGTTATCCTAGTAGAACTTGCTGAACGAATTCGGTTTTCCACCCAACTAACACGGACGACCACTGACAGTAGCAGGGATCGTTCAAACGACAAAACAAGTGAACGAAAAATAAATGGAAGGTCCCAGGCCTCCTTTTTGTATGAAAAATTATTCAAGATGAAGGGTCGAAAGCGAATGTGAAGTAATGGACTGGGGTGACCGAATGTCACACTGGTACTCGTTGCCGAAAGAGGGAGCGGGTGCTAAGTATAACTGTTTGTATTCCAGGAACAACGGTAAATGGGTGCAGAAGCAGACAGCAGACGGTAGAGTTAAACAGAGGTGAAGAGTGGAGGCGGAAGTGGTGAAGGAGAAGAAGCTGGCAGCAGAAGAGGGCGAGAACTGAACAGAGGAGATGGATGTGAAATGGGTGTGGGGCCTCTGGACTAAGTGGTAAGGTTAGTAGCGGTACCTGAGCACTTAGTAGAGATGTGTGCGACGTCGGCGATTGTTGTGCAGCAAGTCGCGAGGGAAGGAAATGGAAAGAGAAAGGTGGTGGCGGTGGTGGTGGTGGTGAGCAGTAGAAGAGGAGGAGTAAGTACTTGTTGGGTTGGTAGTAGTGGGCGGTCCAGCAGACAGACTGAGCGAGATTGAATAGCAGGCACAGGCACAGAACGGGCACTTCAGTCTGCAAGAGGGAGACGGCTGAGTTTCCAAGCTGTGACACCCAATAACTTCTAAGTTACTACTACTACCTCTGCCCACCACAAGCTCCTCTGCATACCATATGTGCATACCAACCAGAGGTGCAATTCGTGCAGGCACCTTCAACCCACCTGGTTATTTTGTGTGACGTTCGTGCGATGCTGGTGCCGATTCCGATGGAGAATTGAATATAGTCTACACGTTGAATGCCAAAAGAGCGTTTGTTGCTGAAGCTTGGACGCAGCCCTCTTTCATTCCAAAGGAAGTGAAGAGAGATTGCGGTCGCTTGTGGCCAATGAACGACGCCATCCCTCTTTCTGCACCCCCTGCTCTCATCTTCTGATCTCCTTCTGCATTTTCTGGCTCCAGGTATATATTCCTGTCTATAGAATCCCACCGGTTAGGCTTTAATCTCAACGTTCGTTTTCAACGTAGACACCCTCCATCGTTATAGTCGGGGCAATAAAATCATAGATTTCCGGAACAATACCAAAGGCACCGTCGATTAATTCATTTAAAACTTTCACTCTGTCTCAAATGAGAATTAGGGTGTTCTCCGCATTTCCACAGTTCCATCTCCTCCGCCGTCATTATCCATCCCACATCCCTTGCATGCACAGCGGTTCCGGCGCCGCTTCGGACAACAGAATTTCATCACAGGACCTGGCTAGCACCAGTACTACAAAAGGATTACTTTAGGTAAGTATGAGTGAGAAAGACTGGTGAGAATGAGAGCAGCTCATCGGCGTGTAACTTCGCCGAAACTCAGTTGATCCATCACCGAGCGCGTAGAGATATATCAGGTTCATGAATTCCAGCCCATCTAAAATTGCCCACGAGCCGAAACCTTTCTGTAAAATATATGCATTAACAGCTCAATCGCATCGGTTTTTCAAAAATGAGCGCTGTTATTGCTGCGGCTCTGACTTCCTTTCTCACAGGGCCGGGGAGCCCACGTTCTGCAGAGATTTTACTGTGTGAGTACCATGCTGTGGCACGTACAAATAAGTAGAATACGGACTCTCGCAGTCGAAACAGTGCCGACTATTCCCCCGCACTATTCAGCTCAGCCCTGTAAACTACACATTTTTGGGGGCACTGCTTACGGTCCCGTACTCGGTACTGGGTTTGGAGTAGCAACAGAGCAAACTTTTGAGATACACACCAAAAGATACTTGATTGGAGGCACCTGAGTTGCTGCTTCCTTATGCACACACCCTTGATGGATAAGTAGACCGCTTGGTTGTGGAGACATCCCTTCTGCGGATGGCCTAAGTTTCGAACGAGATCTTGCTTTCAAATTGACCAGTTGCAACCGACCTAAATTTAGCGTCTTGTTCCTGAGCGTAAGCTTTCGGATGGAGTGCATCCCAGTTCTATCGTAGCAGTACGCTTCTGCCAACAATCACGGTGAACTTCAAACTCAGCGAATTATAGTACAGGTGCGGCTGACAAACCCACGTCGGGCTCTGGAAGCGGCCAGTAAGTTTGAGCTGCCCATATATATAGGTAGAGGAGGACAGACGTCAGGTTTTGCTTGTGATGCGGTGGATGATCAACAAGTGATCATGAATGCATATAGGGATCAGCCCACCCACGATGAATTGAACTTAACCAACCAAATCAACATGGGAATTTAAGCTTGCGAGTTCAAAATGCGAGGAAAGAAGTGGCCTATTAAGACTTATCTTCAAAGAGTAACATGATGAAGTTGATCCAATCATCATGTTTCGTCATGTTGTCTGCCACACAGTCCACGCCGAGTGAGAGGGAGCGACTTTGACTAGCGACACATCCCCAGGTATATTTATGTATAGTACATAGTCGGGAGTATACTACATGCCACTTCTAACCGTTCTGCATGATACTTATCCTAGATTCCCCGTCAGGTACCAGTATTCAGTAGTTGAAATTTGGGTAGCCTCACCAGTACCAGTACGCACGGCGGCGGGAGCGTTTGTTGAGTGCCTATGCCACCTGCCATAATAGACACTACTTGCTAGTTGTTTCCAGAAATTTATATGTCTTTCGTTCGTGAAAGGCTAGAGCTCTAAAGCGCACACCCTTTAGAGTCTTCCCTCTTTTTTCGCTAACGCGCGGAAATCCACTGTTGCCGCCTGCCCGCCTTCTGAATTTTTATCTTGACTGACGGGGCTGGGAGAACCGCCCAAACATCATCGAGTTCAAGACCATAAGTACTTTCTATCACTATCAACCCACACAGTTTTGTTTTTCACCCGAGCCTTCCATATCTCTCCCTTTCTTTCGGCCAATCCCCCACCGACCTCACCATTTCCACCACGTAACCTGCGTTGCTGTCCCCGACCGCCACCTTTGCTCCTTTCGAATTTGAGCATCGTCGCGCAGTAATAATCCCTACTCAGAACCATCAGCATACGAGAAGAAAAAGATATAGAGCAAAGGAAGACAAAGTTTGAATCGAACTACACACCCCAAGTCGCGTCGCCGGGTTCACCGCATCAGCAAACTCCGAGGCCATATTAACAATGTCAAAATCCAACATTTCCGTTTTCCTCCCCATATTTTTCTCCGCACTTGTCATCTGCGGCATCGTCCTTTGCACTTGCGCCTACTGCCATCGACCCAATTTCCTTTTCTTCGGTGGCAGCCGCTATGAAACCGACAGTGATAGCCTAGATTCTTCAGAGAAGGGGACTAGCTCTTTTGGTAGGCCCCTTGGTAGGCCCCCTGGTAGGCCCCTTGGTATTCCCCCTGGTGGTCAAGTTGTCGGTGTTGAACAGGTGAGTTACTTCCTTAGCTTCAGATATTAGGTCTTGGACCCCGCTTGTCTCGTGTGTTGTTGACTCACGACGTCATCCGGCGACAACTCTTTCCGAATACCGTTGACCAATACCCTCTTACAAATACTATAGGAGAGTGCTACATATCCAGCACCAGGAGCTTTTTCAGGCCAACCATCCGCGGAGCCCGTAGATATTGTTGAAGCAGATCCCGAAGTAGAGGTAATTGACATAGTCGACGCAGACCCCAATCGACACCCCGATCTCGATTGACAATTACAGTCTGGGGGTGCAGCAGGACGGGGTGGAAATACGGGAAACGCAGGGGGAGGAAGGTTCTTGGGGCTCTTTTAGAGAGGTTAGTGTGCTGGGTGGCATGGGAATGGAGGAGACTTGGTTTGTTAACCCCCGAATATGTGAGTTGCAAGCTCTAACGAGAAAAAGTATTTATATCATCACTTTCGCCCTCGCGGTGCTGGTCTACAGTGGCGTCTGTTCCTACGTCGTCCATTCCCATCTCCACGACTTACTAGTATCGCAATCTACGCCTCCATTGCGGTCCTTCTCAGCATTATTGGCGTTTACGACTCTCTTGCAAATAGCATCATCGCCCTTCGAGCGTACGCGCACTTTCTATTGTTCGACTCATGCATTACTGCTCTTCCGCGGTTCGTTCTGCTCTACTTCTTCTCGACTATGCGTGAGTTGCTATGTCACCTCCCGCGACACTCACCGCATGTATATGTGAGCGAGATAGCAGCGGCAGAGGTGGGCAATTGTACATTAAGGTTTTACGCGGCGTTTGCGGTGGTGACAGTGTTTGTGGTGGGAGCTATGGTGATTCAGGTGTGCATCGCGGTGGTGGTGAGGAGGTTTGTTGATACGCTTGAGCGTGTGAGTGGAGTGCGAAGAAGAGGGTGGACTTGAAGGGGAAGTGGGGCATGGGCGTGGGGAGAAGGTGGAAGAGATATGCTGATGTTGATCTTTACATATGGTATGACCGAGGGCAGTATCTACCTTCTACTTTTGGGGGTTAGTGATGGCGGCGCAACTGACGATCACTTGGTTTGGGGTTAACCTGGAGTTTTTGGAGTTTCTTGCCTTTTACCCTTCTCATGAGTTAGGACTGTATGACCTTACGATTATTATGGATTTACGATGCCGGTTTGTATACATGTATAGGGAGGATCAATCGGGTTCAATGGGAAGTTGCATATCGACTAGTGGGATGTATAATATAGAGAATCCGCTTTCGGTGCCGATGGGATTCTTTTGAGTTCCGGGTATCACTGTCCCGCTTATCCAGTCGGTCAACGGTTCTTAGGCCTTGTACATGTGTGCGATTTTCTCTCCCGTGGTGCGAAACGCAATGCAGTTCCCCGCCGGTGCCGCCGTGAACATAACAAGGCCCGTTCTGTACAATGCATGCGGATGACACGCGAGATCACTATCCGTGGTTCACTACCTATTCTCCGCGGGGGAAGAGTAACATATAGAGTACACATCATATCCTCTCGGAACTCGAAGGAAGTCAGCCTTAAAACACATGGAATTAAATGCTTGTTACGTTTATTGAAATTCACCCACCCATTTTTTGTATACGAGAGCATACCCAACCATGCCTTTTATCCCTTCCAGCTATTCTATGAACTTTGCGATTTGACTCAATATACAACAATAAGATTAATCCTGGTGAGCATACCACCCTGCGTTCCTAAAAAAATAATTAAGTTTTAATACAAACTGCATGGTCCGCAATATACCCTCGGGAAATGGTATGGTGGGCAGCTGTCACTATCCATGAGCCGATCTGCAGTGTCGGGATGGTGGGAGGAAAATAGCTAGCCAGCCAAGCTCCGGGTGATGGTTCATGGACTTCATGGACTAATACTTTGTTTAAACTGAATTGTGCAAGATATTGAGCGGGGGCGGACTTTAATCACTTTAATAGTAACTGTCTCTTCCTCCAAATAACCTATAAATGTCAATGGCTTCGATAAAGTACCATTAAGACCTGGCCAGCGAGGCAGAAAGCCCTTCGATTCAATGGAGGGTTGGTTAAATGGGTAGAATCATCCAATAGCATCAGATAAATGACAACAGTCCCAAACGGCGCCATATTGCCCAGGGAAGCCCCAGAGTATTACACCCCCCAAGAGCTATCGAGTGATGGTTATGTCTGGTTCTCATTGGATATACTTCGTTCGAAAGCCTGGAAGTTCTAGGATTCTAGACCTTGTTAATGGACCTCATTGAATTCTTCTGGTCTGCATGATTTTAGTCACAGGTACATTCACTAATCTTCTTGGGTTTCTCTGCTAGAGAATGTACAAGGACAGATATTGCAGAGAAAACACCTTGCACCTAATAGTAATCGCCTAGCTCGTTTTTCTCTAGCTACCAAGTAATCGATAATCATGGTGCTGAGAACAGTCTCAATAGTTTCGGGCAAAATCTCCTCAATAACGCGGGCAGTATCCCATGTATGGGATTAGTAGTATAATATTCACCCAGGTTACAGGCCTACCTATTTCTAAGGCAGTAATTCCTTTCTATGGTAGATTGTTTTTAAGCCTGGACGACCAACAACCACCGAAAGCTCGGACATAACTGCAAAATTGGAAGGCATCACGTCATGTGAAGTGCGTTGCTAAATGCAATGGAGCTGGCGGAGATATGAAAGGCCGAGAGCTATCCCCTCGTGCGTAGGAACCGGGTGCGGGACGTTTCCAGCACGGATCGACAGCAACCAACACAATATCATACAGTTGCAGATAATACTGAACTGTGAAATAATGACAACGTAGTCTTTGTATTTTTTTCTGCGGCCAAAAAAAGTTGTTCCGTCACGGGCCGAAGCCCTACAAGGGGAAAAGATTGTTGCTATAGTACTTAGGGAGAACCGTGTGTATATTCTATGATATAGTGAAAAGAAGGAGAGGAGAAAGACTCGATTTATATACAGAGAATTATGAGGGAAATTTTTGATGCTTCGCCACTCTTGAGTCACTCGCCATTCTGAGTCACTTGCCACTGGATATGTAACAAAGATCAAATTCAACACACCGAGTGACCGGTGATGAAGGACTGTTCTGAAGAAATGCAACACATTCAAGCCTGCTATCGTATCTCCCTTAAGCCAAAGCAGAGCACGCAATTCTTCCACCTCGATTACGCCCTTGCTAACCTTCCTCACGACACGAGTTCCATTTTATAGACTTCGCTCAGAACCCAGAGCACTTCTCTTGCCTTTCTTGTATTTTCAGACTACCGTTTCCTGTGGGGCGTCATCGCTTCTACAAAGACCTTTGGTAATCTCACTTCTCACCTCTTTCCCCCATTTTCACTCGAGCTGTTCGACATGGAGAGCCATGGGATGCGTTAAGTTAACGTGTTGGTGACTGTTACCGGTAAAGGGAACGTTATGTTCACGGTTTTTGAAGATTTGGGCTGATGGAACGGAGGCGGAAGTCCGGCAGTTTGGAATTGGCGGGGCTGGAATAGCATGGCACTCTCCGCCGGAATTTGCTCAAGACCGTCCGAGATATTAACGGCAATCTTGTGACTGATACTAGAACCTGTCAGCATTCCGTACAGACTCCACTGTTGAATAAGATCATGGGGTTATTGGTACGGACAACGTTCTCTGTGATGGCAAGCGCGGATCCGCTGGGCTTCGTTGTTGATATGGGCAATTAATACTCGCTTCGCACCAGAAGGTTTGGATGCTCAAGGCTTTCTTGTTGGGGTATCTTGTACCCGTCTATCGTCCAAATTTCTTGTATCTATTCGCGTGACTTTTTAAACTCCTTGGGCTCCTGTCTGTTTGAAACTGTTAACTCAATAGTAGATACTTCTCCCAGAGCCATTTAACCGCACCCATAACAGACGGAAGGTGTTCCCATATTTATAGAACTGACCTGTGGGCATCATTACTTTGGTAAGTATGCGCGATAATACCTTCTTTGGGAGCATCTATAATATCCTCGAGTTTGAAACGAAACTTCCCTTACAAAGATTATCCAGAATTCATGCGGCGCTGTTGAAGGGTATCCGGAGTGGAGTAGGAAGGTGTTGGTGGGTTCAGCGAGGCTTCGTATTAGTTACTACTCGGAGCATGCGTTGGGAGTACATGAGGGATCCTTTAGAGGTAGTGACAGCAATTAACACCACGTGGCCGGCAAAATTAACCAAAGACAGGTGATGGCTGTTGCGAAAAATGCCCGTTGAAGTTACTCTACGGCTTCTCCATGCACAGATATGCACCCCAAGTGCCCCACGGATTTCCAGAAGCTCCGGCCGTTTGTATGTCAATCACTGGCGATATACTGGGACTTATCACCTACAACGAGGTTGGTTTTCGAAAGCCGTGTCCACAGCGGTTCCACTGGCAAGGGTTATTGGTTGCTCTAAACGTAATTTCACCAGGGTCCAGGTCGACGGGTGATTTGTTAGCAGGGACAACTCACAATCAGACTGGTCTGTGCACGGTATCCCCTTTCTCTCAGAGTCCACGCTATGTGAATGCAGTGTGACTGAAGTAGTAACGAACGCATACCGCGTAAACCCCCAAGAATTCGTCCGGAGTCGGCGGCTAGTTGATGGCTATCGGCAGTCCTCGAGTCTCAGCGTGCCGAGTCGCTACGTAGAGTTACTTAAGGAATATACACTTCAGGAGGGGGCCGACATTATAACACCTCCATTTCTTTTCTCCGATGCAGTTTGAATTCTTCTAAATCTTGTGCGACCCATCACGATGGCGTCACCAGCCGATCTTGCAGGCTTCCTTAGCTTCCATTTGTTCTTTTGGCGTTTCTTTGGCGCCCTGCCGCCGTGATCGAACCAGAAACTCGATAGTGGTGCTGTCCGTCATATCCCACGCCGAGACACACAAAAAAGGAAAAGCTCGGAATGTGTCCAAAAAGAGGGGAAAGTGACAACAGAATTCCCACATCTGTAAATAGATGGCTGGACAAAAGACCATCCCCAAAGCCAATACCTAGTCAGACAAGTTGTCGAGTCGGACGCGATGAATTGTCTAGTCGGAATAGGTACCGACTATTCCATTCTCTGTGGCGCTCGAAAGGTGACGAATCTCCCGAGAAGCGGACAATAACAACAAGGCGCAAAGAATCGAGCGTGCTTAAAATTCAATGGCTTCGTCGTACAGCAGCGAAGAAGGCTACCTGCCTCGAAGGGAATGCTGGTACGTGCGTATCCAGGAACCTCAGTCCATTCCAGCGTTTGTAACTTCCCGAATAGAAAAGGGAGACAGAGTTCTGAACATGTTTAGCGAGTGTCGTTGTGTACTTGAGACTTCCGAGTGTGGTGGAAATGACGGTATGTACATCTGATGAATTGAATTGTCTGTCACGTACCAAAAGTACAAATGTCGTTGAGCGCGGGATTTATTTTTCCGTGAAGTATGAATGTCATACATAAATCAGATTCTGATATGTAGCTGGGTCCGATGGGATTCCCAGCCAAAACCAACCTAAATCTTAACACCGTCCCACGGAGTAGTCATCGATCAAGGTGGAGCTCGTTCTGCTGTTTGTAAACTGTTCAAATTGCGATGGGACCGGCTCCGCTGATGTTAGGTAGGATGTAATGGGTAGCGGTCGCTTATTAGCCAGAGCTCGAGGGTGAGCGGATCAGAGTCTTGGTCAAGATATTCATTCCAGCATGGCACCTGGGGGGATGAGAGGCGACGAACTCGAAAATTTACCTTGCGTGCATCCCGTTCGGACTCGAGCTCAGCATATCAATGCCCGTTTGTATTATTATTTATTCCTTATTATTACTATCACTATGATCCTCCATCGATTTGATCCCCCTACTCGAGGTACTCTAATTTCTACGTCGGCCCAACCCATGCATCCCAGTCCGCTAAAGTAAGTACCTAGGTACCGCCATCTCTCTCTCACAAGTCGGGTTGTGTTGCTGCTGCCATCACTTTTTTCACCCTCCAGTCTGCTTGTCTCTCCTGAGTATTTGACCGAGACCGCAAGATCCACCTCCACGCCCTCACATCTGCCTCCCTATTGACCTGTCTTTTGCTTACTCTCTCAATCGACCACCTTTCTCTTTCTCTCTTCTCTTCCCCACATCCTCCCCTTCGAAGACGGACTCTTTCTCTGGTAGTTCTGTTAACTCTGCGCCTGCCGATATTTCCCGCGTTTCTCTCTTGTTACGCTTTCTTCGTTACTCCCCACCAGCATCACCGAACTTGCCAAAGCAAAGCATATCAATCCATATTCTTCTCCCCCCCGTTGCCAGTGGACTGTGTCTCTGCGTACAGTAGTTGGTAAGTGAACTCCACCCACCACCCAGCCCAATTCAGATTATATCCATCCATTCACCCGTCCCGTTCCATTCGTCTTCCGTTACCTGCTGCCTGCGCTGCCGCCGCCGCCAAATACCTGCCTACATCCTACATACAAGTACCTACCACATACATATACCCACATACCACAAGTAGGTACGGTACATACAGCACCACAGGTAACCACCACAGAAAATCTCAGCCTCTCTGCAAAGCAGCTGGGACACAGTAGCAGCAGACGGATGTGGATGGTGGATTACTGCCCTATCTTATCCGCCCCGCATACTGCCATACCCACACCTCACATCCGTTCTCTCTTGCTCCCATCCCTCTTTCGCAGGGATTTTTTTTGGAGTTGGTGGTTGTCTCTGGCTACCCTCGGTTCTGCCCATTCAAGAGTCAAGATTTCTATGCAGAGCGCAGGAACACCTCTCTCTATCACAAATTACCACCTCATCCCACACCAGGAACTGTAAAGAAGGTTACCGGTTGCTGACGCTGTTCTTGTTTCGCCACTTGCAGCAACACAACCAACGGATCTCGCTTTCTCTATTCACGCTACTCTGCACTTCTGTTCGACGCTACTGGGCCAGGGCTCACTTGTCCTTAATAATATCAACCTCTGCAATCCCCCACTCTACTCCACTTCTACGACTCCGTATTTCGCTCTCCACAACAGCACCTCACCATTATGTCCTACTACGAACCCCAATCACCCGCGTCCTGGCAGCAGAACCCACGTACTAGCTGGGATCCCCGTTCTACTGCTACCACTCCCGGAGGGCATACTTCGTACTCGAAGCAAGATCTCCCTGGGCAGTCCGCTGATCTGACCACTCGGTTTACTGCTCAGATGAAGCCCGAAGACCCATCTGCTTTCGGGTCCCAACTTGACGGTATGTAATTCCGCTCCCTCGAAAGCATGGGAATAAAGGTTCTTGATGGAAAACGCTCGTACTAATTTGTTTCTTTACAGAGGTTGACCGTGCAGTTGATAACCTTGTCAAAAGTGGTAAGATGTTCAATGCTCCTCGTCGGGACTCGATGTCGATGATGGGCGGTGCCGGCCCCCGTGGATTTCCTGTTGAACCTCATGGTATGTTGCCACAACCCGGGAAAGATACTTTTTGGTACTTATTAGATACTACAGATAACCGAATGGCCAATGCGATGCCGGTCCGTCATTATTCTGTTCCGGACTTTGAGGCCATTAGATCACCCTCTGCTGCTAATCTGCAGAACTTTTACGCCACTCAACGGTTCCAAGCCCGTCAGCAACCACCCCAGCAGCAGCAGCCTCAAGCGGCCGAGCCCGAGACTGTCATGCAGGCAAAGAGGAGGGCTGCGGCTCAGCGTGAGCGAGAGTTGCGCAACTACCACCAAGAGCAGCAGTATAACAGGAGTTTGTCTTCCAACGTCCCACCCATTGGTAGAGATCCAGCTTATAGGGGTCCTCTAGCTGTCTTGGCCGAGGTCAACACTTTCGGTAAGGACCGCGTCATGAGCCCTGGAGCAATGAGCGAGGAAGATCGTCGCGATCTCATTGCTCGTCAACATCGTGCTCTTTACAGTGCTCATTCTGAGGGAGCCCATTCAGAGGACGGCAACCACCACGATGAATCTTCTCGCAACCTGAACGTCAACTCGAACGGCGCCTCTGCGCCTGCTTCCAATGCTGGTGGAACTCGTGGTCCGTCTCCAATGTCCGCTTTTGACCCATTCGGTCTTCAGCAACAGAATGGCCAGAACAGCAACATTGATGCTACACCAGTTCATACGCCTGCTACGGAGTATCCTAATGGAGCTCAAAGTGCTGGTGCCGTCTCTCCCAACCACGCTCGTGCAAGCAGTGGTTCGCCCTCTATGTCGGCCAGTTTCAGCTTATCCGGCAATGCAAATACAGGTGTTCAGGGCTTCTCCAATCGTACGAGCGCCTCCTCCCCGGGAGGTTCGCCTCCGCGATCCCAGCGTGGTTCCATTGCTCCTGGAGCATCATCAGTCGCGCCAATCGGCACTCGTCCCACTTCCCAGGCCCAGAACCAGGCCCTCAATAACGCAAAACGGTCCACCACTCCCCTTGCGTCTCCTCTCAGCTACGGCTTCGGTTCTTCCGACTCCGATCCATTCAACAACCTCCCGAAAGAGAGGTCTGCATCTGCTGCCTCCACCGAGCAGCATTCTTCTAACGCTCAGAGCTCCGACGGCCTCGGCTGGAGCAAAGTGTGGGGACCTGGTAGCAAGGGTCTCAACAACGTCGCTAGCGTTTGGGGTTAAACTAATTTCTTGTGTTATTATAGTTTAGGGATTTCTTTTGTCCGGGGTGTTTTCTTTATTCTGTCGGGGCGCAGTGTCTTGGGAGGGCCTGTTTAAACTTGCTTTTCTGTCTTCACGACTTGTAATTGTTGTTCCTTTTATCCTTTCTTTTCATGGGTTGGGGTAACGGATACCTACAGGCGGTAAGAGTTTTATCTGTTTCTTCATATGGCGAAGGCATTTTAAAACGGGGGGTCGTTAACGGTGTTTTTTTTTCCTCCTTTTTATCTTATGTTTCTGGGTAGGCGAACAGTCAAAGATGGGACGGGACAACGCGGTGGAGTTTGTCGATGCGTCTGCACTACTTGGGGTTTGGATGCGTTTTGGCGAAAGATAAAGGGGTGGCTTGGGTTATGGAATGAGCTGTACGAGGACCGAGATGGTTTAAAAGCAACAGTACAAAATATTTGGCATTGGTTGTGGGGTTTGGGGTTGTCATTCTGTTTGGAATTGTTTTCCTTTGGTGTTTTGATTTTGATTTTATTTGCTTCACGATGTACTTATGATGGACGGGGTTTCTTTCGGATTAGGACACCTCTGTGATTCTCTCTGCGATTCCTTCTGTGATTCTACTCCAGTCAGTGATATCGGTGTAACATTGACTCCATCTTAACTCACTCGTTTGCCAATATCTTTCTTCAGCTGTAACGCTATCTCATGCGTCAACACACTCGTAACATTGTCAACTCTCATACTCCCTCCGGAGAGTGTTATCCATCAAGCGAAACGAGATCTCAGAAGGCTCAGGATATCGTCTATTACCAGTCTGGTCTCGCAGTCTCGACTTGAGGACAATCTCACCGGAAGTCCTGGACAAATCTGCGCCTGAAGATAGATATTGCAGGACATAATCGCCTGGGTCCTTGCGAGCCTTCTGATAATCGAGTAAAGTACATCCCGGCTAACAATTTACGAGATTCTAGATACCCTCGAGTCAAGTACAACACAGCTACCAATCACGAAAATTCCGAGCAAAACCTACAAAACCATATCGAACCGCTTCGATGCACGGGCATTTGGTGTTCCTGGGGAGCATAAGCTCTACTTCAGTAAGTTCGTAGACGTAATCCATTGTCTATCTATGCAATTCCCTATATTCCCTAGTCATTAGTCTTCAAGTTGCTGATCGATCCTTTTCGCAACAGAATCAACGCAGATTCGTTTTCATGATTCCCGTTCTACCAGGGTGCGAACCAACCGGGACATCTCTGCGCAACTTCTATCTCGGGCGTGTATTTTAACCGGGCCGGCGAATAGCTATGGCGCATTCCCGCTGTCGAGTCGACGATTTTCCCAGATACGAAGTGAGAGTTTCCAAATCAACGTGCAACGCATGCCACGTTCATCATCCAAGCGCTGTGAGCCTGTGGAATACTCTATATAACTGGAGGCTGGTATGACCAACTAGCACCCCCAGTTCGAGAGTGGATGTAGCCTGAATCTCGTCCCGTCCCATCACCTACACACTATGGGAGGAGTAGAACACACCACCAAAACCTCGGAGTCCATATCAATATCGGGGTGCACCTCGTCCGTCCGGGGGGGGGTGGGGGGGTTTGCGTAACACTTTCGCGCTCCTCCTGCAGTTTTATACCCCTAATCATAATCCCTCACTCACACAGCAACGCACCACTCATGACGTCACCAGGCACAGGGTTACCTCTAGCTGCACGCACACCGTTCCTTTTTTGGATCCCGACAAAAAAACACTCGCAGAAGCAAAAGCGGGGAACAAAAAAAAGGTAATCAATCAATCTTCACCGTAGGACAGCTGCACAAAAAAAAGTTTCAAACACACGTCGGCAAAAAAACAAACTCCGCCCGCCAGCTCACTAAAGAAGATGAGCTCTATCTTTTTTTCTAAGCTCTACCTCTTTTGGGCCCCACATTTTTTCGTTTCAAATCAAGAAAATGCATGCTTAAAAGCATTGAGAGTAACCTTACAGTTTACCTCGGAGGTATACCTTCCCATCTGTCACTTTCCGAAAACCTAACCGACACCTATCACATCATGCATGAGCGACTGGTCGGTTGGGTCATCCGACAAGCTCCAATCCTCCTGCCTAAACACAGCAAGAAACAACCAGCAGCATCAGAAATAATGCGTTATCTACCCTCAATATAAACGAGATGGGGAGACAGCACGATTAAAGAGGAGGATATGTTCAATTGACTAAAGACTCAAAAAAACCCCTACCCAGAAACGAAGAATTCGAAAAGCAGACAGGAACGCCGAGAGCACCGAGATTTTGATTTGCCTCCAAACTGAAAACGCATGAGGCGACATATCCCAGAAATGAATAGGAGAAAAAGAGAACGCCGAAGGCCAGTATCGCAACACATCACAAAGATCCCAAGGAAACCCCAAATCCAAAGTGAAACGACCGATCATACATACACGAAGGATGCTCGTTAATCATGTTGGCATCCGAAAAAAATTTATACGCCGCGGGAAGAAAAATCCCAGCAAAATCGACACAGTACTCCATAACGATGGCCACCAAAATACAAGACTCCCCAAGGGCACAGAAAACCCTTTTGCACAAATAGACACATGCCAGCGCCATTGAGTAGAACCCACTATACAAAAACAAAAGGAGGACGGAAAGAATGATAGAGTAGGTGCACTCAAATTACTTCGCCGTAGTGTTGTTGCCAACGGTTGATTTTGGTTGACAGCATCTCCATGATTTCTAGAGCACCGGTAGTGTTGAGATTTCCCGATAGAGCTTCGGAAGCCTTTTCAAGCACCTTTCCTGTGCCGTTACTATTGCCACCATTAATCTGAATCCTGGGGATGCTTGAATCGCTGCTACTTGTACTGGGGTGCGCCGAAGGAGGAGACCCAGCGTTCGATGGAGTCTTCGGTGTGGCTGTTGAGCTCTTGCTGACTGGTGTACCTTTCTCCTCCATCCACGCTAGGTACGCGTATATATCACTCTGTCGAGTATTCGCCATCTCGATCTGCGTTCGGGTGATATATTCCGATATGCTATTGACACGTTTTTTCATCTCATTTACACTTATACGCGACGGTGGTAGCCTTGGTTTCGTTGGCTTTTCTAGAACACTGGTAGGGTTTTCGTGCTTTCCATGGCCTGTTAAGGATTCGACTCGCGACATCGGCGTCCCGACATCATTTGGATCTTCGGATTGACGTACATTTCGACCGTTTCGACGCCGACCACCATTGTTACTGTTGCGGGCTGATCGCTTGGTAGTTTGTTGCGGCGTGTCTGCAACGGGTTCGGGAACCGTGGGAGGAGAAATCGACTGCTCCTCAACAGTGCTTCGATGAGCGGATCGGTTGTTCTTTCGTGGAGCGTAATCGTCTGAATGTTCGGAATCTGTAAGAAAAAAGCTGCCTTAGTTACAATTCCTCTCGACAGGATCAAGTAAACAAAATCTCATTTTACCATCTTTTCTCGGTTCAATCTTCTCAATACCTCTATTCCTAGCTGATGTTCTTTTGGTCGATGTATTTTGCGAGCTTGTATTCCGAGTTGTCGTGCCCCGAGCTTTTCTTGAAGACGGTGCAGTAGCTGTCGGTTTTTCTTCGCCGGAATCGACAGCCACATTCGATGGAGAGTCTGGGGAATCCGATGTTCGGGATCGTTTCGATTCTTTCGGACTAGAAGATAAAAATGTGTTAGTTCGTTATCGCAGTCACCGAAATAATGTAAAGTCGGAAGGCATACTCGTCGGATCCCTCGCTTGTACCACGTTTCCGTCCTCTGGAATTTCGAACACTCGAATCAGGATTTACTTTGGTCTCTTGTTTGCTCACTTCGAGCATCCTTCTAAAGACCTCATCATCGTACTCAGCGTCTCGGGAGTTCATTGTAGTCCTTCGCTTATGGTTCATGTCTTTCGCAGATGGCTTAGGAAGCTCATCTTGGGCGGGCAGGTAGATGGATGTTTTTAATCTAAACCCAGCAAGTCAGGTTGGATTCAACTGTGTTCATTGATGGTTTGGATGGTGATCGATGAGTGGAGTCTCGAGTCGGCGACGAAAGGAGGCAATGATAAGGAAAATGGACTCACCCAGCTTTATTGTGGCCTTCTCTGTGCAATTCTGGTTTGCATTGTTCGCAGTAGTAGTTGTCTGGAGTAGAATCGTTGTCGGTTATTCCCACACAAAAGCCGTGCTGCCAGACTTTGCACTGATCGCACTGAATGAAGAGGCCATCGCTATCGGACTGGTCATCGTCACCGCTCTGGTATTCTTGATAGCCACAAACACAGCGCGTAATCTCATCTTCTTGATCACCGGTATCATCCATAACCTCATCGGCGTTGCTGTTTGAATCATTTGCTTCGTCGAGATCGGCGTCGAGACCCCGCTGAGAGTTGGCGTCAAGGTCAGCGTGTGTATCCTCAGTGCGATGTCTAGTATGACGGTTGCGAGAAGACGAGGCAGATGAAGATGAAGAAGCTGTCACTGGATGTGCAGTGGACCGCGCTCGTGAAGAGCGGCGGGGAGAGACCATTGTAGCAGAAGAGACGCCAGCAGATTATGATGAGCAGGAGGTGTTGGTGTAAGCGGGTGCGAAAGGCAGGACGCAAAGTGCGGAGCGCGGAATATAGTTACAAAGTACTGAAAGGGATTGAAGGAAGGGGAAACAATTTGATTAAAGTCAGGGCCAAAGAGCAAGAGTAGGCTGAAAGCAAGATGAACGACGACAGTCAAAAGTCGGCCAGGAACAGGGAGGAGGAGGCGGAGGAGGAGGAGGGCGAACAGAGCAAAGCAAAGCCAGAGCAGACACCCACCACAACCACCACCAACCCACTGCCACTGGCGAAATGCCGGGCCATGCTAGCGCATCGTCTCAATTCGGTAAGTGAGTATGTCCCACAAACACCGCTCAACTCGCGACAGAAATTAAGAAAAACTGTCGGAAAAGGACCGATCAAATTATACGTACTCATAATGCCGATGCCTCCTGTGGCCCTCAGCGCAGCTTTTGATCATTTGTCAAATTGCAGAGTTGGTGGGCGATGGAGCAGCTGGAGACCAAAGATGAGGGGATACGACGTCGAACTCGAACGAAAACCGGCGGAGAATAGCCATGGCCGGAGTCGGAGCATTGAACGGAGCTGATTCTTTAAGAAGTGACTGAAAATATGGGTCGCAAGAGGGGATGCAGTTAAGGGTATTGCTCGTGAATTCTGGTCAAGAAAGCCGTGCTTGCTGTCGCGGAATGATCAGTTGAGGCTGATGCTTGGCGAGGTACGCTAACTAACCCCAACCGCAATGATAAACCCAGCACTTGTGGTTTGAATCAACAATATCTTGCCTTCATGCTGTTTTCTTTCTCGCACACTGCGAAGAGAAAGGTCCACAAAATTCCGGTTTTATTGTGAAAGGTTGTTCTTACGATGTAGTTCACCGCTTTATGAGATCCAGATGAGCCACCTGGGGTAAATATATTCCGCTCATGTCTTCACAAAGTATTCGCTTATTGCCGAATGGAAATTCTGCGGCTGTCGATTTTGTGGAGTTTTAGATGGTCCTTATGGTGAGAGTGTCCAGCGTTGAAGCGGATGAGTGGTGTTGCAAATAGTTGTAATTTATGCATTACCAGGTGATTAAGAATCCTGCTTTTCCCAAATCATTCAAGTAGGCATTTTATAATTGTCTGCCGTGGATAGAAGACCCAATTATCTGGTCATCCATAAAAATTCGTAAGTGATGACTTAGATATTGAGGAAGGTGGCACATTTGAACGACAACACTGGCAGATCTAGAGGAAAAACATGATCAAGATGTGTTTAATCCTCTTTCAGATACGGAAGAACCATAAACACAGCGCTCTATCTGGGAAGACACGGAGGAGTTGATGTGTTGGTATCTTTGACTGTAGATAGAGACAGATGGATGAACTGTCTGACAGTGTCTGTTGTGTAGGTTGATCCGTAACCATTGGATGGTCATCCTAAGGATCGAAGTGTCAAGAAATTGGCAAAGTGTTACATACACAAAACTTGTTGAGGTTCCAAACAGACAGCCATTTCTGCAGCAAGAATTGGGTGAAGCCTGATATTTCGACTGTCTGATGGTGCGGGTAGATAGTATCAGTAGTCGTGAGATTTTGCTGCTGAGAGAATGTGCGAGAAGAACCCACGCTGTCACATCAGGACTAGCTGAAGGATAGGGAATGCACTGCAGAGCAGAGTAGGTAGGAGTGTATTGAGTGGATCACAATTCGAGCTCGAGGGTCTGTCTACCGTGCCCTAGGTACTTTCCTTACTATGATCAAGCCAGTTGATTGATGTTTGAGAGCTTGCCGAGCCAAAGGGGCCTCTCCCCGACATCTTCCTCTCACGCCTGTTTCCAATCAAATTGCTGTATCATACACTTCTAAGTCTCGGAGCTCTTCAACCTTATATTACGTTTGCTCTGCTCTGCACAGCACAACCACTTGCTGCAACCCGTCAATATCATTCCGTCGCTGCCTTTTGTGACAGGAATACCCCCATCATCTTCATCTTATATCACTTCTATTCACTGCTTGGTTACCTCAAGGCAAGTCCCCGTTCCTGGCACTTTTCAAAAGGAGACAAGTTGCAGTGGGGTGGTTTGGCCGCCTTCGCATTTGAGCCGCCTCGTTTCTCTCAACCCAGCTAAACTCCCACCATCCTAGGTCTTGACACAACCCCGCCTCACATCCAATTATTCGACTTCGACTTTCTTTCGTCAATTCCAAGAAGCTTGTAGACCTCTTGCATTTTTTGCCACCGCTGCATCATTATGTCTGCTGCTGTGGGTACGCAACTACTCCCCTCACCGCCCCCCTCTGCAATCCCAAACCTTCCCAGACACCTACAATATTATCCTCCCCTTACACCTCGAGATGGGCATGATGGCCGAGAAGGAATTGCACTCAGACGATGTTTTGCAAGGAAACACAGATGCCAACTACATATCAGTTAGTTCACGGCCAATTCGGCCTCTCCCAAAACGTCGCCTTCGATCTAGATTGTCCGAAGATGCCGATGCTGCACTCTTTGCAGCTCCGCCAGCTCCAGCAGCCCCGCTGTTTTATTTCCCCTACAATAACTATGCGGGAGACGCAACTCTGGGAGGAACCGGCTCCGCCGGGTTTGGCTCGGGACATGGAATGGCCGATGGCCTTCAGGACTCTTCAGATGACGACGATAATTCGAATGCGTCTGTGTCACGAGAGGTAGGAAACAGCAGTACATCAGGTAATTTCGAAGGAGCCAGTAGCGGAGGAACCGCAGATCCGTACGAGTGGACTGAGAATACAAATAATAAGAAAAAGCGGAAGATACCCACTCATACAAATCCCGGTGGAAGCACCGGCGCTGGTGGGATGGGTGGAGGCTGTGGGGGAACCCATTCGTCACCGGGATTCTCACCAACTTCCACCCCTCGAAGTCGATGGAAATCCAACGGCCCATCACAACGATCGCCACTTGCCTCAGTGAGTTCGGCCAATCATGCGTCGTTACGAAGAACCACTCGGCGTTATCCATCTTCGCCTTCGGTAGAAAGTTTCAATCGGCTAGCAGATGGAAAGGCCAGAGAAGAACCAGTCACGCCCACCAAAGGGAAACGCAAAACTGCCGGAGGGGACTCGGGCTTACCCAAACAAACTCAATTCACCTTTGTGTGCGATTCTCCTGTATCTGCAAACCTAGCATACACTTCGACCCCGACTTCTAACGGAAATACTGGGGGTGATGGCTCCTCGCAACCGAGGTTGATGCAAACGGTTGGCACTCAAACATCACCCGGTATATCAAACAGCAGTTACCAACAACCGCCTCAATCGACGAAGAAGAAGGTACCCAAGCCTTCGAGACGGGAAATATTCCAGCGGAGAAGGCGGCAGGAGGCCCAGGTACATGGGAATAACAACGGAGAGATTTGGATCTGCGAATTCTGTGAATATGAATCGATATTTGGAGAACCACCAGAAGCGCTGATGCGACAGTACGAAATTAAAGATCGAAAGGAGCGTCGACGGTTGGCAGAGAAGAGGAGGTTGTTGGAGAAGGCAAAACAGAAAGGCAAGAAGAACTCGGGGAAAAACACGGGCAAGAAAGGTGGGAATCACCAAAATACAGCACCACCACCGCCGCCACCGCCGAGTACGACGGATTCACAAGGCACACAGAGTGACAACACCCCACTAGCTAGTGCAACGCAAACACCGGCGCTGAAACCTACGAGACAGAGCCAGCAGGTACAGACAGAGGCGTACCTTGAAGGCACGAGCCATCATATCAGCAACGGCCGCGGATCATCAGGTGCTAGCGGCGGGGGCAAAGCGGGGGTTAGCGACAGCGGAACACCGCCGATGCCAACATAGTTCTCTGGGCTGGTGGCCGGTATGTCTGATTTTTGTTGTCATTTTAGCATTTTCCTTGTATTCTTCTGGTCGTTTTGTGTTTTTAGTGTATTTGAATGGGGGAAACCATTCTTTTGACTGGTCGATGAACGGTTGGGCTTTCGGTTTCTTTTGGAATTTTGTTTTTGTTGGTCTTCACTCCCTTGTATTCTTCTCCTTGCTCAGGTTGGGTTATTTTTCGACTTCGAGTATCGCTCTTTATGTATTTCTTTTTTCTTTTCTTTATATATTTCTTTTCCCTAGGTTAGCTTCAATTTCATCCATCCATCTTGTTTCTTCAAGTCCATAGATGGGCGGCTTTTGTTCTAAGCCTACTCTCTTCTCGTCACTCCTTCCCCGCCCGATTTCCTTTGGTTTCTTTGGTAGGGGTTGGTGCTTTGTGAGTGGTCTTCCGTTTTGTTTGTGAGATGGGGATAATGGGCCACTGCAAGATAATGGGATAGGGAATTGGAACTTCTCGACTTTGTCCCGTGCATGGAGTATTGCTCGCAAAGAACGTTAACATGTCTCTTTTGGCACCCAAAAAGGAGGTAGGTATAATCTACAAACGATGAATGAAAAATTCCCCTCCAAAAACGCCTAGATCCCGTCATACGCAGTAAAACAAAGGAAACTAGTAGAGGCATAGGTATGCAAACAAATCATTCTCCCTCCCACGAAACGTGGAATTACCACATAATCTCATACCCCAACAACACCTCTGTATTCGCGCCCTCCCACCCTCTATTCCCCGCTGTGCTGACGAGGTATTGGCATGTGCGGTCGACATCTATACTCATTAGCGCCACAATTCTATCCGTATTCGGAAAGAGGGGAGAGAGGCTTACACAAATGACTAACCACGCCTCCATGATGTCCCGGAATAATCAAAAACGGCACTGTCGGCCCTCCTCTACGGTCCTGATGTTTCAAATCATATAATCTCAGATTATCAAAGCTGGCACATATCAGATGCCTCCCATTCGGCATTGGCGTCATGGCTGTGACGCTTCCGGATCCTAGCGGGAACTTTAGAGTCCGCGTTGGCTCCGCGAGGCCCTTGTGGAGGCTGTACTCCTCGACTGTCCCATTCCTTCGCCCCGCATACAGGAAATTACCATCGACGCTCCAGCATGCGGACATGCACCATGGCGGCACGCCCTTGGCGGGGTGGGATACGGCGATCGGCGGGGCGCAACGACGGTCCCAGAGGCGGAGCGTGCCATCCATACTTGAGGCGAGAAAGGTGTTTTGGTCTGTTGTAGGCCCTGGAGGGAGGGGTGGGGGGCCAATTCCATTTATGGTTGCTGCTGCTGGAGGAGAGGGTGCGGAGGCTGGATGGCCGTTTGTGGTGGGAACGTCCGGCATGGGGACGTCTGCGGTTTCTTGGGATGCGGGAGGGGGGGGCACGTCAAGGCCGTTGACAATTGCTTGGTTCATTTCGTCGCCGTCACCGCCGAGGACGATATCTTCGTCTTCGCCGAAGAGGGAGCCGAAGCTGCGAGTGCTTTCTGCGGGGGAGCCTGGAGCGTCAAGTTCGCCATTGGTGTCGACGGCTGCTGGAGCAATTCCGTTCGTGGTTGTAGTCGTAGAGGCGACACCGTTGGTAAGGTCTCCTGCGCCAAATGTTGAGCGCGACCCTGCAGAGACGCCATTCATGAGAGGCTCCGGCCGAATCTCATCCCAGATTGTGTTGGCGGTGTGCGAGCGGAAATCTACGGAAGAGATTTGACCGGCGGATCCGGTGAACTCTCGTGTTACCTGGCCCGTGTTAAGGTCCCAGTCGTAAACATTTTTGTCCCAGGAACCCGAGAGTGCGGAGCACTCATCGTGGGCGAGGGTGAGTACTGAAACCGCTGAGGTGTGTTTTCGTAGGGTTTTGATGATTTTACCTTCATCATGCCGAACGGATTGAAGGTTTATACCACCGCTCTACATAAGTCAGATCGAGTTTGGTCAGTTTGAAGGAGGTCAATGGATATACCTCCAGTCCACTAAGTAGCCATAGGCTCTGGTTTTGGACTGCCAGAGAGTATACCGGACTGAGTTTGAGGTCGTCGGTAGTCTCTGGAACATGCAGGAACGAGCTCTTGACTGCCGGCTCTTCGTTCTCCCAATATGAAAGTAAAATACCCGCGCGGGTTACGCTGTCAACGAAGGGGTGCTTCTGCGCTACTGTCAATGGTACTCTCCCATTCATGCTCCCAAACCAATCGAAGCGTCGAATATAGCCATCACTGCCGCCAGTGAAGATCCATCGCATGCAAGGAGTCGAACAAAAGGCGTTGATACTAGTTGACTGCGGGGCGGCGACGTAAGGGACAATGTCATAGGTGGGAGCTGTGTCTGCGCCTGGTCGCAGTAATGGAGGTGCCCGGCTCGGAGCTTGTGTTGCCGACCGTGACCGTGGAGCTTGTTGGGAATCTGTTGAGGTCAATAACTCAATCCGGGGGTGCTGCACGCGGTGGTAGAGGGTAGAGAGGGTGCAGACCTTCCTCTTGATCACCCTCGCCCTCGTCAGGCTCGTCGTTCTGTTCTTCATCGTCATTTTCATTGTCGTCGTCGTCTTCTTCTTTGTCTGGTTCATCCTCCTCTTCTTCGTCCTGGTCTGGATCTGCATCTTCCATAATCTCATCTTCGTCGTTGTCGGAACCCCCGCCTGTGAGAAGCATCCAAATATCGTCAGCGAGTGCTGATATGCGGCGGACAGAAAAGTGGGTGGGGAATGAAGGCTAAGTTGGTCGAGGAGCAGATGAATGTACCGTTCTCCATGTTGTGCCCTGGATCTCGTTCGTCGTCTGAGCCGAAAGCATCCATTGGTTCAGGCGGAGGAGAGCACGCGGTGGAGCCGGAGAAGGAGAAGGAGTGATCTAACTTAAGGACAGTGGAGGTGTTGCGCAGATGTTTATTCGTTGGTAGGCGGTAATTGCGTCGCTGTGGCTCTATTCGAAGTTGGTCTGTCGAGTATTAAGGTTGGGGGTTTTGCGGCTGCGGTTGCGGTTGCTGAAGTGGTGAAGTTACTAAGTACCTAGGTATCACTACCTATCAACATCGGCGATCCGCAACAAGAGAATAACGTCCTTCAGCTCTTCCTTCTAGCAGATAGCAGCTTTGTCCGTTCAAGAGCTTATTATGATTCGGATAACGATGGCAGGGAGAAGGAAATAAATGGTTTGGACAAAGATTTGTGCCGCCACTTGATGCGAGGATATGTTGAATGACAAGGATGGTGTTGGCTTCAAGGCACTGGTAAACTGAAAGTATGGGTTACACGGTAAAAGCTTTAGTTGGAGATGGGTACAAAACGCATTTGATTCTTGTGCATGGGATCTCCAACTTATCTACGATCGAATTTGGCGCACAGCTCTCTATAGGCGATGACGGGTCCACCAGCCTGACTCGGGTTTTGCCGTTCCCAGCTACCAACGACGGAAGCGTTTACCAGCATGTCAATGTCAGACCTCGAACATACAACGAGATTTAGATTACATTCAAAGTACACCGCCGAGACAACATCGTCCTCGATCACATCACGGTTTCTTTGAAACTCACGGCGTATGACCAAGAACGCCCAGAGGTTTTGGAGTGTCATTGTTCCCTGAAATCCCCCATATAAGCGCATTCTTCCACGGCTCCCAAGCACACAATCAAGAGAGAGCAACGAGAGCCTCTTGACCAAGGGGATTGTCTCCATGGAGAAGAACCCACAAATAAAATTAAAGTATGTTGCTATCATCGGTGGGATGCTGATAGCATGTAGAAAAACCCTAACCCACACAGTTTATGTCTTTGTTAACACAAAGGCTCTAAACGTTTCTTTGCATACAGTGTATGTATCTTGGAATGACTGTCATATTATAAAAGTAGCTGACAGTAAGGTGGCTACGTGGAAATACAAGTAGATGAGATTCCGCCGTTTCCCCAAGCAATGAGGATGTCTCGTCACGGGAAACTAGCAGCAGTTGCCTTGCGGGCCATAAGAAACAGCCTCCGCCGAAGAAAGTAGGAATGACAAGATCTATAGTCACACATCGCGCAGTGCTTGGGTGAAGGCACTAATGATGACACCCACTTTGGCTCCACATCTCTGTACATTTTTCTCTTAATAAAGCCAGCCATGGCAACCGGCGGTATATGCATGAAGCACCCATCCAGAATTTCTGGCAGATTTAACGTTTCTGTAGCGAGCGTGATGGTTTGGATGGGTTTTTATTGTGACATATTTCCAATACAGAATGCCCGAGGTGAGCAGAAAAGACGGAAATTTCAATACAATATCTTCGGACGGGGCGTGACGTCCGAAGCATTGTGATTGGTACGAAAACCAATATGTATGCACTGGACAACCCTCAAGGATATTTGATATAGCTCGCTTGGCTATTCCTTTCTAGATTATATAGTACCTGCAAATTTGTGAAGTACTCAGGACTGCGTAGAGAAGTCGGGGGAAGTGATTATGAACGACACCACGGGTGAGGCGAGGAGTTGATAATACTTCGAGGATGCGATGGTGAGGAAGTAGGAAATGATATGGCGTCTTTCATTGGCATGCCCCTAGCGACGCTGGTAGACACGACGCGTATAGTTGCAAACAGACTAATATGAAGTACTCTACCTGGAAGGGCTGGCAGAAGTGGTGCTTGAGGTCTACCCGTGGCCAGAGTAGGTAAGTACTTTAAGTATGCGTATCTGTAGCTAAAATAGCTGCGCTTGCGCTTACCCCAAGCTGGAGTGATTCCGATTGGTCACCCTTGCTTGAGTATCTCGAGTAGTAACATAGCAAAGTGAAATGCAATTCATTTATTGAAGGAGAGAAAGTCCCATATTGTTCGAAGAACAGATAATCCATCTTTATGCATCCTCATTTCTTCACCGAGAGTGAGAGTAGATGATGCTCTCGATCTAGTTTTTCAGACTGTTAGTTGTAGTTAAAGTACCTAAGTAGGTAGTAGGTTACAACCAAGTATGCGGTTCATACCGAAAGCTTCCCCGGTCAATGTGCACTGTGCGCTGTGCATTATTCTCCCAACAGTCGCTCTGTTCCTTTGCCCCATATGAACTCTTACCTTGCCCCTCACTTTGCCCCCTCACGATCGCTGCAACCCATTCCTTCCGGCCAGCCAACAACACTTAGTTCTCACTACCCTCGACCCACCACCTACCGATACCTCCCTCATACCTTTGTCCTCATTCCATCCCTCAACCCTCTCTAACTTCCTTCCTTCTCAGCCCTTGCCAAACTCCACTACCTGCAGCACGAAATCCTCAACAATGAATCCCCCAGCAAGAGGGATGTCTCACCGATATGGTGAATACTACAAGGCAAACAACCACCAAACCGACCAGACAGCAGACGGCTCTCCCAGTACTCCCAGCAGCCCCAACGATAACTGGCAGGTGGCACATCCCAAGCGCATCAAGCGAAGCGATAATCTACAACAAAAGAAAACTATATCAAAACCTGCTCCAACACTAGCTCCAATCGACATTGCAGATTCATACCAGCAGCCCATGCGTGAGAAGTTCTCACAGCGTTCGCGTGGAAAAGGAAAGCACGATACATGGATATCGGAACAGGACCAGGTTGCGGAGTTGGGGCAACGGCTACAGAAGCTCGGTGGTCGGAAGGGCCATGGCGGTGATAGCAACCAAGAACGGGTGTCGAGAAACCCTCTTGTTGCCAAGTGAGTTACCTCACTTGCTACTTTGGCCATACCTGGCTTGTAGCAGCAGACATGCCTCTCGTCGTGACGCAGGAAGAGACTGACTTTATTTGATAGATATGAATATGAGACAACTGATCGTTTCACTGAAGAGTGGCGCAGGTTGTCTGATGTACCTAGGCCGGAGGAGTTGTTGCGTAATGATGTGGAGATACCGACAAATGTCGTAAAGGGTGCATATGAGAGTGTCGATGAATATCTTGGTACGCATTACGAACTTGTGAGGGAGGATACTCTTGCTGGACTTCGAGCTGCAATTGCCCACGTCAGGAAGTATCCCGAGTGTGATGATACTTCCGAAATCGCCTTATACGAAAATGTCAGTACACGATAGCCCCCGATTGCTGGAGTTACTATATTCCAGAATAGCTATAAACAACCTACTTACAGTGAATTAGGTTCAAGTCCTTGGATTAACATTCTCACACATCCATGGTGTTTGTACCAAGGTATCGTTTTCAATGAACCGTGCACGCGGAAAGCGCGTTCTCTGGGAGCAATCAAAACGACTCGTTCCAGGTACCTTGGTTTGCCTCTCGCAGGACAACTTTGAAACTTTTAAGGTTGCCACGGTGGCCGCAAGGCCTCTAGCAGGGCTTGAGTTGAATCCGCCTGAAGTTGATCTTCTGTTCGACGTTGATGAGCTCGAAGTCGATGTTACCAAGACATTCCTCATGGTTGAATCAAGAGAGGGATACTTTGAGGCATTCAAATGGGTGCTTCGTTCCATACAAAGAATGACAGAGGAAAACATGGCTCTTCAGGAGTATATCGTCAAGTTAGATAAAGACGTTAAACCACCGGATTACTTGATAGAAAACCCCCTCTACAACATGACGTCTATCTTCCCAGATATTCCAAACAAGGAATTAGTTGAAGAGGTCAACATCCTCGAAGAGTGGCCGGAAGTCAAGAATAGCATGGACAAATCGCAAACAGTCGCACTCAAGACCATTTTAACTAAAAGTATTGCCGTGATACAGGGACCGCCTGGCACCGGAAAGACATTTACTTCGGTCATGGCTCTGCATGCGATCCTACGGAATATGACCGAAAATGACCCTCCGGTGATTGTTGCCTGTCAGACCAACCACGCCTTGGACCAACTTCTCAAACATGTGTACCAATTTGAACACGGAATAATCCGTCTAGGAGGCCGCACTCAGGACCGCGAAGATATCAAGAAGCGAACTATGTACAATGTTCGCCATGGGTCAAACGTGAAGGTTCAAGGTAGCTCGGCTTATACTATCTCCAAAGAAATGGATACGATTCGGAACAAGATGTGTGAAATTTTGGCGCCGCTTGCCGCGGATCTAATTTCGCCGGATGCCCTTTTCGAACTTAAGCTCATCAACGAAAAGCAACACGAGAGTTTTGCAGATGGGATGAATGATTGGGTACAAGCTCAAGGGGAAAGTAAGCCGAACTCGCCAATAGCAACTTGGCTCAACGACAGTGTGGTTCCTATAAGAGAAGCTGAGGACGTCTATGGTGAGTTCGAAGATCCTGAGATCGACTACGAGCTGCTTCGAGAAATGGAGGCGGAGTTTCTGGGCGGCAATACCGATGACGGCGAAGTCAATGATGGCCTCAGAGGCTTCTGGTATCAGATGAAGCACGACTACCACGTCCACTGCCCCGATGGCATCACCGATAAACAACTCCAACGTGCTTTGAGGGTCAAGAATGTATGGGATATGGCTAACCATATGCGTGCTGCTGTTTACCAGCACTGGGAGAATGAGACAACCAGGATGGTTCATAAGCAGTTAAAGGATCTGAACAGGGACTTCCAACGACGTGTTCGGGAGCACAAGATCGCCAGGATGGAGAAGGATGCATACCTCATGTCGCAATCCAAACTTGTCGGAATGACCACTACAGGTCTGAGCAAGTACCGCTCCTTGATTGCCGCTTGCAAGCCTAAAGTTATTCTTATTGAAGAAGCTGCGGAATGCATAGAAGCACCTGTTCTTGTAGGTTGCATGCCGACCATCCAGCATATGATTCTCGTAGGAGATCACAAGCAGTTGAAAGGAAAGTGTAATCAGATGGATCTCGCGGGTGCGCCTTATAACTTGGAGGTTTCTATGTTTGAACGATTGGTGGAAAATGGGATACCTCATGTGACCCTGAGAACACAACGTCGTAGGTGTCCCCTGTTCCCCCTTCACTTTCTGTTCTATAACCCCAGGACGATATTCTTCGATTTCCGATCGATTTCCGATTACTAATGTATTCTTTCAGGTATGAGGCCTGAGATCCGTGAGATACTAGAACCGATTTATCACGACAAATTGAGAGATCACGAATCAGTTCTAGGTCGTGCACATGTCCAGGGGATGGGTGGTGTGAACATGTTCTGGTTCTGCCATCAAAGCCCCGAAGCCGACCACGAGAACACCCCTTCCAAAGAAAATCGTTATGAAGCAGCAATGATCGCCAAGTTTATCGAATACCTCATCCTCAATGGAATAGATGCTGAAAAAATTACAATCCTCACTTTCTATACTGGACAGAGACAATGTATCTGGATGTATTTGAGAAAGAATCCCAATCTCAAATCCCAGGTCTTCAAGATACAAACCGTCGATTCCTTCCAAGGCGAACAAAACGACATCATCATTCTCTCCCTAGTCCGTTCTAACAGTAACGGGAAGATCGGTTTCCTGGAGAATGAGAACCGTGTCTGCGTTGCCCTTTCTCGTGCCCAGCGCGGCTTTTACATCTTTGGGAATGCGGCTATGGTTACTTCGCGCAGTAACCTCTGGTGGGATATCGGTGCAGTCCTCAACAAGCCGCCACCAAAAATAGGATATGCGCTACCGATTACCTGCCACAAGCACAAGGAACGCACGTTGATTGAGAATCTCGGCAGCTGGGAGGGTATTACAGCGGGATGTAAGAAGGACTGTAAGGAGAAGATGAGCTGTGGACATACATGTCCATTGAGTTGCCATCCATTTGGTCACGACCAGTATCGATGTGCCGAGCCTTGCAGGATGATCGTTCCCAATTGTGGGCATGTTTGTTCGAAGCAGTGCTGGGAGGCCTGTAGTTGCATAGATTGCGGCGTTCCGGCTGACGAGATTCTTATTAAACCACTGTCAGAAAATGAGGAAGGTAGCGGAGTGGGGAAGGTGAAGGTGAAGGAGGAGGCGATCCCACCCCAAAATTTTGGATTTGACGGCATCTCCAAGCCCGAGCCTCGGAGGAGGGGCCATGGGAAGTTCAAGTACGATGGCGAAGCCTAATACCACATTAAATTTCTCTATTTAGCTTTACATTCAGAGTTATTTCTAGTACTCACAGCATTTCTTCAAGATTCCTAGGATTCCTGCTCGGCTAGAGTGGTGTATTCAAGCATGTTTGTTCTGAGGTTTCTTAGTATCTACGTAGATTACTGCAGCGTATTGAATGCGATAGGTTCTAAAATGTGGCATGATTTCTGGTCTGCGTCTTGTATGTCTTGGTTTAATTTGCTCGGGTATTCTGATTTTATCTGGATCCTTTGCTGGAGTCTGGTGGAACTAGATTACGGGCTCAGAATACTTATTCTTAGTCCCGATTTATTGTTTACTTATATGCTGGGAATTTTTGGTGGAGCATACTCTCATTCTTAGAGACTGCGAAGGAGACAGACGGCTGACTCACGAGTACCAGTAGACCAAGTATCAATAGTCTCTAGGTGCTCCCCGATATTGACTTGGTGAGATGGTGACTAGTCCGAGATCCCGAGATATGCGCGATCTATCCGAATAATCTAGCTTTAACATTTGACCATCTCAGCATCTCGACTATGGTTAGTGTCCATAAGGTGACCTCCAAAATATATCACGGCCTGTCATTCGTTTCTTAATTTCGCTCAGAAACTAATCCATCGTGTACCTGCCCGCCCTTTCGTTGAAGAATAATCACGCCTAACGCCCGCTCAAACGCCCACCAACTGACAGAACAGACTGTATCAGGCATACTCATTCTCCATCCCCTCACCCGTCTCTCCTAGCTCCCACTCCTCGCGCTCCCTCCCCTCCCCATAAAGCACCTCACAGACACCACCAATAGGCACATCCATCACAGCATCGGTACCCCTACTCCACAACCCCCTCCAATCCACCACCCCCCCATCCTCCCGCCTAGTCCGTAGCATATCCCCCCACTTCTCACTCCTTCCCGTATCCCCCACCCCGTCCTCCAACGGTGTAATCGGCGAAATCCCACCCGTCTCCTCAACCGCAGCGATATTTCCCGCCATATCGACCACCGTTTCCAGCGCGCCCAACGGATACGTCAGCACACTGGTGTTGTACCCAGCCAGGGCGACGAAGATGTAGCACACGACGACGACGAGATACGATGGCAGCGCGAGACTCCACCATCGACTCGGGTAGTAGCTCAGCCCCACAGCCTCTAGCACCGCCGCAGGCGCGAACGACCAGAATATGTACATCACGAATGCCGCGGATGAGATCACGTATAATGTGAACCCGTAGTACTCGTACGTGGGGACCTTGGGCGCGTACCGTGGTGACCGGGAGGAGAGCTGTGAGGAGTGTGTAATTCCCTCCGAGTCCGAGGAATCTGGGGTTGTGGGCCGCGAGGGGGTAAACGGGGGCCGCAGGAGCGAGGTGAGGCTAGGTGAGGGCGGGAGTGGTGTCGGTGGCCGGTTGTAGAAGGGTGGTGCGAATGTGTGAAGAGGAGTTGGGGTTGGTGCGCGAGAGGGAAGACCGGAGCGGTTGTGAGGTGGCCGTGGGGATGGAGGTCGGAGGTCATTGGAGGTGCTGTGGGCGGTTGCTGTGAAGGATGGTGGGGCGAGGGAGGAGGTAGAGGTGGAGCGCGACATTAATTTTCGGTGGTTGTAGTTATAGTTATGAGATGAAGAGTTCGCGGCTTTCTGTGCCAAGACGGAAAGTGACGGTATGTTCTGGCATCACAGATATCACTCGACATGAGTCCGAGAGCAGGATCGTCTTTTTCCGCTGCAGAAATGTTCAAACCGCCCAAACAAGCTCAACCAGTACTTCAACTCCGGTTTTGCATCTTCTTAATCCTTTCCTCCGCCGCCCTCGCCCTTCTCTCCCTTTCCAGCCTCATCTTCGCTTCCGCACTTAGTCCTCTTGTCTCCTCCTCTATACGACTAAGCCCGGTCTGTACTCCCCCACTTCCGAGCGACACCCCCGGTTTTGCCTTGCCTTGCTTCCTCTCTTTCTCGGCCTCCTTCAGCCTCGCCATCTCTTTCTCCCTTCTCTCCTTCTCCCCCTTCTCCGCCTCTTCTCGTTCCCTTCGTTCCCTTGCTTCCGCTTGATTCTTTTTCAGCGCCGGCGGAACACGCGCCGCTTCCCAATCCCACTTTTTCTCTCCCAGCTCCGAGCGTGCAACTCGAAAAGCATCGCGTGTAGCACGGTCACCTGCGAGCTCGAACGGGGTCTTGCTGTCTTCATTGAGTTGTGTTGGGTCCGCGAACGCCTTCACCAAGAGTGCGAATACTACAGCGGGACTGTTTAGTGACGCGGCGAGGTGTAGAGGTGTAGGGGAGTGGTGGTACTGCGAAGGTGGGTGGAAACAGTAGTTAGCTGGAAGCTTATTGGAGGTGAGGTAGGATAGAACAGCTGGTGCTTTTGACCGTCGGATTAGAGCATTGAGTTGTGAGGTATGAAGGAGCGCTTCTTCTTCTTCTTTTGAAAGCTTTGGTGGTGCCGGTGAGGGCTCTTTTGGCTTCACTGGCGTGGGGGCTTTGTGAGTATCTGCGGCGAGGGCAGCGAGTGCAGTTTCGTCAACACGTGAGACTTTAATACGAGTTAGCTCAACGAAGCTGCGCATTAGCTCGCTCTGGGTTGCGCGGCGGGTTGAGAATGGAAAGCCACGGATACGGGGGTCGTTAGCCTTGAGGATGGCGTCTTCGTAGCTAAAGAGAGTACGTCTGTTTGCTGTGCCGCTGGCGCGGATAAAGAGCAGCTTGGCGGTGTCCAGTAGTCCCTTCCAGCTTGCCAGTAGTTCTCGCACTTCATTTATCAACATGGCTTCGTTGTGACGTCGTATTGATGCTCCTGCCGAGTGCGCGTTGCCTTTGGAATTGTCGTTTGCGGACTGTGATCCTCCCTGCTTTCGTCGGGTGGTGTAGCGGTGAAAAGTTTTGTGTTCGAGGATTACAGCTTGTCGATCTCCGGCGCCTTGTTGCTTTCCTGCTTTAGGGGCAAGGGAAATTATCATTGCAGCGAAATGGCCTCCACCAATCATGCAGAGGAAGATGTGCGGATCCTTGGGTTGAGCGGTAAGCTGCTTGTTGCGAATATATTTGAGGTAGTTGCCCTCCGCCTGTTCAGTGTTGCTAAAGAGTGCACGGTATACACCAAGGGAAACCTCCTTTGGCAACTGTGGTGATGTAAACCAGATCAGTGGTGCTTTCCCGGCGCCTTGTTTTCTGAGTGATGTAGGAGTGTCGTTTAGGTTTGAGGAGGATATTGCTGCCTTCCGCCGCACGAGGGTAGATAGACGATATGCGTCATCGTCTGATCCCGACTCAGAATCGCTTTCGGAGCCAGATATACTCTCGTTCAAGTCTAGTAAAGTCAGTCACCGCAGGCAGGGGAGGTCCTGAATGTTGCGTCTGCTACCTTCCACAATCTGCTCAAACTGCGATTCCTGAACTGCTGGTTGGCCACGCACTTTCAGCTTGAGGTTAAAGCGATGGAAGTCGGACTTGTAGTGAGCTCGCTGGTCGGCCACCGTCTTGCTTGTGATGCCGCATAGTGCGCAGGATGTCGCATGAGAGATTTCGTCATCGCCTGTTGCGGGCGTGGGTGCTTCTTTGGTGGGAGGGATCTCGGTGTTTATAGTAGCTGTTGCATGCTGATCGCCTTTCACGGAGAGTGAGGACAGTAGTGTTTCAGGGAAATCGTAAACTGATGAATTCATACGCATCGGTTAGCTGCCCCCCTGGAGAGCGAGGTGGATGTCCTCACCATAGAGTGGACGTCTGAGAAGTTCTTCTGCGGGCGCAGGTTTCGTCGTCATTGTGGTGGAGGGCGTAGTGGTCGAGGTTGCACTTTTGCGGGTGTTCAACAGCTTCCGGTGGTAGATAGTGGTTGGGGTGAGGAAAGTGTGGCGGGGTTATAGCTTCTAGAAGCTAGGGCTGCCGTGACACCCGTTTCAGTGACTTCCGTCATTACGTCCAATCATCATGACTGTTGCTAATGTCGGCGGCGGTTTCAGCGGGACATCCACATAGCGTCACTCGTATGCTGTCTAATTCGATTCGTGCATGAAACAATTGTCTGGAAGCAACAAGACGTACGTACGCACGTACGGCCCAACGGCATAGCTATTTCTGTGACGCCCAACGCCCAAGCAAAAGCAAATCCAAGCAAATCAAGCAATACCCACGCAAGCAAGGAAGCAAGCAAGGGCTGAGCAGCATACCTACACACAACTGGGGTCAAACTAAATTTGCAACACCCTACCCAACCTACTGCTGTCTGCCGAACATAGATTATACCCCTCTGCCCCACGGGATCTTCTCTGCGAGAGTGACTTCGTGCGAGGCTCGCCGTAATGTCGAAGACTATTCACCGCCAGATTGGAAAGTTTGGGCAGCGTTCCGCTGATGAGGTACGTATGCACGACCCCACCACCACCACCACCGGCCCAGCAGTAGAACGACCTACCCAACTCTACCACTCCCGAGCCGCGAATCAGTCACTGACAGCCATGCGATCAACAGGCCAGCGTCGCCATGATCATAAAGGAGGTGGACGACATGGATATTTTCCTGGGGAAGGTGCGTTCTGCTGATGTAACCCTACCCTACCCGACAGAACGCTGATTGGAATTCCCCATGGTATAGTTCACCGAACACACCAAGGTCTGGCGCGATAGCTGGACGGATATCTTGGTCAACGAGACGAGGCTAGCAGATTCATTCCACGATGTTTACCAGACCATACCACGAACCGGCGATTCGGCTAATCCTCCCGAAGCGACACCACAAGAGACCATGCATCGAGTCGCCGTACTACATACCTCGCACAATGAGTTGAAGAACGACATGTTGGAAGAGGTAGCCAAGGTAGAGAAGCTATTAATCGGGCCACTGAGCGATTGCAAGGTATGCGGGGCTTTCGAGGCCGTGGTCGAATTGCATGTTGACGTAAACACTCAGACAGTGTTGAAACCAGTGAAGAAAGCGATTGAGAAGCGGGAACACAAGAAACTGGACTATGAACGATTTCAAAAGGCAGTGGAAAGTTCAAAGGCGAAGAAGGTCAAGACAGACAGGTACCACTCTTATGTATCGCGGCTGGTTATCGAGCAGACTGACGATCGAATTAGGGACTACAGCGCTCAGTCCAAGAACGAAGCTGAGCTTGAGAAAGCCACGTTTGTAATGTCACCGCTGCTACTTCATGGCGCCCTTAGTCTGACGAACCATGATTTCAGGCCTACGGGATTGCAGATGGCTATATCAGAGACAACGTCCCTCCTTTACTCACTAAGATCGTTGAGTTCCTTCCATTGGTTGTCGAAATCGCGGTACAGGTCCAGTTCACCTTGCTACAGCACTCTTATTCGGCCATGTACCATTATGCAAATGAATACGGCTTTACTGACCCGGACGGCGATGTCGTTGTGTCTGAATGGGAGGAGCTCTTCCTACCTATTAAACAACAAGTTGAAACGGAACTTAAATTCATTGCCAAAGGAAAGGCCGTCACGATGCCAATGAATGTTATCCAAGACAAATCAATACTGCCGAAGCTACCTAGTATGCCCAGCAATCCTCTTGCGAGAGGAAAGAAGCCACCTCCACCCCCGCCTCCGGCGACCGCAAATAACGCACTCCCTTCCCCACCTCGAGGCCGCGAGAACACCAGACCCAGTATTGGTCATCATAAGTCCAGCGCGAGTATATCCAGCGCGAGTGTGTCTAGTCGATTCTCTCGGAACGAAGACACATCACCCGTATCACCTATTCCGAGTGCTCGACCTTCAATCGGCCGTATCAGAGCTAGTAACCAGTCTATGGAAAGAGATGAATCTCCTCCGCCGCCTTTGCCAGGTCCAAGACCAAGTAACGGTGTATCAAAGGACGATAGACCTCGCATAGGCTCGTACGGCAGTTCCTACGGTGGTAGTGGCGGTAGTGCGGTAACTCCAACCCCACTAGCAGGATTAAGGCCAAGTGCATTAAAAGGCAGTAATTCTTCAAACGATGTGTCCTCAGTACAATCGACTCTAGCGGGAATTACGAACTCATCGGCTGGTAGGATCAGTAACACATTGACTGCGCCCGCGCAGCCAAGCGCAGGTAGATCACCCTCACCAAATTCTCTCGCATCAATTGCAGTGGGGAAGAAGAAGCCACCTCCACCTCCACCAAAGAAGAAGTTTAGTGGGAACAACAATGAGGTCTGGGTAAAGGCAATATTCGCGTTTGAGGGTCAGGATCATGGCGATCTCAGCTTCAATGAGGGCGATAAAATTAGAGTAATTAAGAAGACGGATCACGTAGATGGTAATCTAATATCATTTGTGACTCGAAAGTTGCTGACAGGTCTAGATTGGTGGACGGGTGAAGTAAACGGACGCAAAGGACAGTTCCCGGCGAATTACTGCGAACCGACAACTTAAGACAAAGAAATGGGGTCGGCTTATAATGGATTTCGTGGGATCTCGTGTTGATCCATAATGTATGCATGACTTTGGGTGGAAATTCTGAATACCTGCGTGGGAGGAATGGAATACGGGAAAAGTCCATTGAATGATTGCGTGTGAAATGGTTTATATAGGCGTTTTGCTGCCTTTTTTTCCGGCAGTGTTTTTCTGCTAGCATCATTTCCATTTACAAGTCTTTGAACTCGATCAGAAATGGTGCTCATCTCTAAGGTCATCGCGCGTTTCCGTAGACTCGATATCGAGACTCGGGTTGAGTGATGAGTTATGCTAGCGCTTGCCAAGCATATTTAGGCTTCACTCTAGCGTTTGTCGTCCAAGCTGCGGCTTTCACATTGTTCTCCGACCACCTTTACCTTCACCTCCTGTTCTACACTATCATCGATACATCCCATTTAAATTGCCACCCGCCATATAAAGCGCAATGGACAGGGCTCTGGACGACGTTGTCCGTGAACGAGTAAGTCATTTGTATTCCCTTCACGCTTCTCCCAAATTACAGGAGCTAAACTCAAACCAACAGCAGAACAATAGAAACAAAAACCCGCGTCGCAGCACACCCAGAGGCGGCGTCAGAAAGGTATCTCACCCTTTCATTTCTTATGCGACGCGATGGCTTATGTGAATAGGCGTGTCCTCCTCCTCCCTCCACAAGCGTGTCTTTCTCTTTCGGATCGACGTTTTTTCTTTACTTCGATTCAGAACATGGCCGGGACACGGGAAAAAATTGACAGAACAGAGAGCTAACATTCGGCAATTTCGTCCCTCGCGGTATTATAGCCCGGTAGAAACACTAATGGTGCTTATGACGAGTCTCGGTGAGATACTCCCTTGTGCTACCTACTGGCGGCTGAAGCTGACGAATTGTCTTAGATTATGGGTTCATGACAAATTTGACGGCGATTGTATGCATTCGCGGTTGCTATTGGGAAGAAACCGAAGCTGATTGAATTCTGCAGCGAATGATGGACCCCGAAAGACCGCTGTTCGTGATAACCCGACAGCTGGAAGGCTGTAAGTTTACCCCGACCCGACGAAAGAGATGATGTGTTAATATAATGAATAGCCCAACAGCTGGAGCCAAAGTCAAGGTCGAGAACATACACTACGAACTAGGAGAAGAGGAGCTTATGGTGCGCGGCTGCCATTACGCCTATGAAGAATACGAAACCAGCTGACAACTGTACAGGATCTGTTTCGACGTCAAGGACCGGTGGTAAAGCTGGATCTTCTTTATGACCGTGCTGGCCGTTCTGAAGGAACTGCTTTCGTCACGTATGCGCGCGAGGAAGATGCTATTTCAGCGATCAAAGAGTATGACGGTGCAAATGCCAATGGACAGCCAATCACCCTCACGCTAGTCAGTCGCAATACAACAGGAGCGCCTATTCATCCTATTCAGAGCCGGCCTCGGTCTCTCTTCGACCGCATCGCCTCTCCCGATGTCGACGGACCAAAACGCGAACGGCGCCGCAGTGCTGACGACCGGAGAGATCCCACGAGAAAACCTACACCCCCAGGAATCGATAGATATGTACCTCCAGAAAGACGGAGGGAACGTGATAATAGGGAAAGGACACAGCCAGGACCTAGATCTGCTGTGGGCCGAGAAAATGGAGGGCGGGGAAGACGTGGTGGCAGAGGTGAAAGGGGTGACGGCGGAGGGAGAGCAGCGGGCAGTGGAAGCGTTCGCCCGAAAAAGACGGTCGAAGAATTGGATGCGGAGATGAATGATTACTTCGGAAACGCCGAGCAGACAGAGCAAATTAATAATGCGCCGCAGACGGCCACTACTATCGTTGCTGCTCCTACTGCGGATGAGGATGAGGACATGATCCTCTAGCCGGGAATTTGATTGGTTGGTGGAAAGTTAGTGTGGCCCGACAATCTATTTTATAGGTCCGAAAGATTATGGGGCTAGACGCGGCCTTCACATTGTTTTTCTTTTTCTTTTTGCTTCTGTATGAGAGCATCCCAACTAACTGGTACAACGGATAACCATTTGAAGCATAATAGAGCATTTGTTTCCGTTTTGTTGAAACTTCTTTTTTGTGCTCCTGTGCTGCTGCTTTTATTGGAGAGGTATAGTCGGATGAATTTGATTTACATAGATTGTCACTCGATAACATGGAGGGAAGTGTCTGGTCCAGTGTAGCCTCCCTTCAGCCTTGCCACCAAAACTTCCTTAAAGTACGGCATGTACCCCGTCGAAGGCAGTTTTAAAGCATGGTGCGATTCCCTTCTTCCATCCCATGACAGCCTGGTCTCTGTTCAATGTCGATTACCACCGCGATCGCAGAAGGCTACCACATTGCTACCGGTGTTATGTTTTGAATGTTCTGCTCAACTATGTAGATCCTGACTTCGGTGATATCAGTAGATGATCTGGAGTCGAAGTCAACTTGACTAATTCCAATAGATGTGAGGATATCTGCCAGCGTTTCTCCTAATAGTTATTGTAGGGTGCGTTGAAGGGAAGAGGGATTTAGTGTTTCCGAGCAACTGGATTTTATCTGTTACTTTAATGATAAATAGGTAGTAAGGTAGAGGTAGGTAGTGCTCGTTAGCGAATATACAGCAATTAGGACTCGTTGCTATGATCTAGTTCTTTTTGCAGTCGAAATCGAGTTAAGAACTGGATCGGCCGAATGGGCGTGTCCTGGGCGCTACTGTTGGAGAATGGCATCCACAATTCACGGTGTCATAGTTCGTTATTATCTGATAATGTCTACCCAGTGCTATCGATGACACCCTGGGTTTTGCGGGTGTTTGGTGGGCTTAGAGCCATCACCTCTCGCGATTGAGAATGGACACCCGTCCTCACTCGTCTCATTGACAACACCCTCTGGTATCGGAGGCCGTGTGGGTTGATGGGGTTGGTTGATCTTTTAGCTGTATTTTATTTGAAAAACGGTGTTTATAACAATTTTAAGCAAGTAGCATCTAATACGAGAATGCAGTGGAGCAGTAGAATAGAGATGCTGAGTATAGAGAATCGCAAGCGGCCGCAAGGTGGAACTGGTTGCAATGACTACATTATGCGACTTAGAAACCCCTTATCCGGTCAAAGATGTATTTAATTTACTCGGTAATAAGGGAGTATACTAAAATTATAGCGAAGTAACTGGGTCAGCAATTTGTTTGCGGAGCTCCAGAATTGCTTTTGTCCTCAGAAAAGATTACCAGAGTGCCGTACTACCGAGTAGATACGGTACTAGTCTCTGGCAGAGATAAAGTTAAGTCGGGACGGTGAGTTGCTTTACTTCCTATTGCTGATTGTTGGTGTATGGTCTAACACGAATGGCATTCCCGACTGTCGTAGTTAATTCGCCGGTTCGAGCTGATCTTTTGGTTTTCGCGAATCATACCCAGCTAGACGAAGTTTCGTGGGAGGGTGTCTAATCTTCACCTCCTGAAACCAGTCCAAGGGATTAGTCTGCTCTCAGAAAGTATAGAGAGCTTAATAGGAATTGACTACCACCTGTCTTTAGTAGATGATGTATATCATTCGATCAAGAAGATTATTCGTGCGAGATTGTATCGCAGGCATTAGTCGTGAAGAACTTGATGGGCAACCCGCAGTGCAAAGGGAGCGTCATGTGTTTCTATCATTGGCTTTCCGACAGTCTTATTGCTTATTAGTCTTCAGCAACCGTAGTACTTTAAACCTTGGTGAAATGGACGGTCAACAACACATTGGGACGGGAGGTATTGGGCACGAGGTCAAGAACACACATGTACTTCGACATTTTGACCATGATCGCCCGAGAATTCTCGAAGCTAATAAGTTAGGCTTCGCAATCATAGGAAAAATCGGTGGAGCTAATAATTGTCCTTTCCAAATGGCTGATCTGTGAATGCCGAGTTCAAACTGATCGTTCACGCTTCCCAATCCTCCTCTTATAGCTTTGTTACAATTTGATGTAATCATCGTCCTGCTAAACCACTTCTTTAAATTGAAAGTGCGGATCGGGATGTATGATTGAGGCTTACGGCCCTTGAGAATCTCGGGAATCAATTGCGATTGCAGGTAGATAAGTGATAAACTCGGTACTGGGGTTTGGAGTGATCTCGTGCCCAGATTTTGATGCTCCCGCTTGCTTACAAAGGCTGGTTTACGAGATCGGGTTTGGAGTAATAACAGTATATGTACTTTTGAAGGACACATGGCGGTAGCTTATGCTGTTGCTTCTCAGTACCAAGTAAACTTTGCCCTTGCCCTGAAGTGAACGTCAGGGTTTCGTACCCGGACGGCTTGGCAGATTGACTTTCCTTTCCAAGTTCATTGCGGACCTTCTTACGGCTCTCTATCCAAACCGCACTGCCTTCAGGCAACCAGCAACAAAGCTAACGACTACAGCTACGGCCATTGCACCATTCCTATCTGTTACGGCCAGTCAGCTAGACGGTCGGTTTTCCAAGGACTTCCATACTATCGTAGGCTTTCCTCTAGAGGCAGGGCGTGTACTACTGTTGATATCGTACAGCTCTTCATCTATCACTTGCTGGATCACCAGGTAGCCTCACAACAGTCAGTGATACGAGAAACCCTGATTTCAACCTCTCTAGACCAGCCACTACTTGAAGAATAGATACTTGCCAATTTCGTCTATTCCGCAAGCTCACCCTGGCAAACAGATATGGTTGTCCGAAATTGATATCAGTTATCACTACGGGCTAGAAATCTTCTGCATGGGACCAACGAATTAGAAAATTGACTGATCAGTCGTCCCCGCCCGGATTCAGAGCATTTTCTGCCAACGGCAGCGTACCACCCGGATCTACTGCAGTTCTGGTGGGGGTTGAATAGCGCTTTCAACGGCTCCTATTATCACATGTACATACGGCAAGCCCATCTCACATAGTGGGGGCCCGGTTACCAGGTTACTCTCTACTGCATGTAGAGTACTATGTATAAATAATTGAGTAGAACGGTGGTCTCTTCTGTTTTGTCGTACCCGAAGAGGCTCCTGGACGAGAAGAATAGCCTTGTCAGATCACAGTAGGGAAATTCGGGTTTACGCCATTACCAGGCGGACGACATAATCAATAACCGGTCTATGAAAATTTCATGAAATTTTAAGAACCAACTTACTCTCCAAAAGATGTGCAGAGGCAGCACGTATTTCTTGCGATACCATCGGCTTCAGACCAGGGCATGGACTTCCCGCCACTTCCTCCAAATTCTTAGCCAACAATCCAACCTTCATACCTCATTCAAATTAACCAGCAGACACATAACAATAGCCTCCCAACTTCGAAAGAGAGGGGCGTGCGGCTGGAAATTCTGCCTTTTGGAAGATGAGGAGACGTTGTTTGGAAGGATGCATCTCTGCAGAGAACTGCGGAGCCGGAAGCACCCAAAGCAGCCGCTCCGACGATGAGTGCCTGCAGGTTCTTTACTTTCAAGCGTAAGTCTGGCGAAGGACTATGGCAAGAATGTTCTGTATATATTACCCGCATTCAGAAAATGACGGTCTTTTTGGACCATCCCACGACCTAGGGGAAGGGTTTGGCGTCGAGCAAACGAACTTTGCAAATCAATAAGACGCACTCAAGGCCGATCGCCGACCGGGATATGGTCAAAAAGACATGGGTTGCTCGCTGCTGAGCACCTCCCGGCATTCACATCCCCGCTTCTGTCTAGGGGCGATGAGGTTTACGACATGAGTGCTGATACGGGGGCACCCGCTAAACTAAGCTGATCCACAAGCACCTCGCATCTAAGCATCCAAGCCCAATACTCCCAGCTTGTCATCAATCCTCATGGTTTATGTCTCAGGGATAATGCAATTATCGCGGAGCTCTCCTCGTTGCTGTGAGCCCCAAACCAGTAGGCTGTTAATGATGCAGTACCAAGTCGACTCGACATTCACTACCTGTCTCACTTGTTAGAATATAAAGAATATGTTCTTACTTCACCCTTACAATGGGCGTTCTCCGCCCAATGTTGAGCACGTTCAAGGCTTCGAATACTAGAAGCAAGCTCTATACGTAGTAGACTAGTGCATACAGGAGAACTTTACGTAGATTGCAGGATGCCGTTGGGAAAGAGAGGAATGAGACCAGAATCAAGAAGCACCGGGAAAAGAGGACATGGCATGATTAAGCATATTGAGGTAGTATAATTATGGTCGGTTGAATAATCTACTTTCGAACTCTATTGTGTTCGAGTCGAGCGATAAGCTGTGCCCTCTAATGTAGAAACTAAAAAGCGATATCAAAGTCTTACTTATTGCTTGAATCTACGCTATTTCCCGAGAGCCGCTGTATGAGAGAATGTATTTCCTATACTCAACGAAAAACTGCCCAACCTGTGCACTCGGAGACCCCACGAGGCGTGGTTTTTGTCCCTCACTATGGTGGTAACCGATGCAGTGGTGAGCCATCTCCACCACACACCAAACCCCCCAACCTCCATCATATAAGGTCTTTCTAGCTTCCTGGTGATGAGTATATTCCATTCGTCGCACCCGGAGTAATTCACATAGTTAGTGGGAGAAAGGCCATATTATAGTGATTTCAGTCGTTCAAGCCGACATTCGGTTGTTCAAAATGTGTTCCTGATGAGCAGGTACCTCAGAGGAGCATTGATCAATGCGGTTACGGGCTATTCTGTTCAATATTTTGAAATTTCAATTTTCCGTTCCCGTCAAAACGTTACAAAAGTTAACATGGAACAAGGGAGATGAAGTAGAACTATGTCGAAATTCAGTATTTGCCAGTTTAACCAATCGCAATACCTACAACACTACGGTGAGTTTCGAGACTGCTACCGATAACGGTGTCGAGTGGTTTCAGTGACATCCACTTACATTTCTTGCTCTCCAAATTATACTCCCAATCCAAAACTGTCTTTTGAAGTTGAAGTATACATACGACATGAAACTATGGGAGTCCACATATTCTATATGTATGGTAATTCCTTAGTAGATCTACTCGAAATTACGCCACAATGTTCTTACTGTCTGATTCTAGTATGAAAGGGGCGAGAGGAATGACAATGGGATAGCTGAAGTGATTGGAATGTGGACTGTTGTGGGGCTGACTGCATGTGTCGCTGGATATATTGCAGAATTTCCCTCTCTCCGAAACCCGCCACCCGCACCTTCTGAACAACGACCGGCAACAGGTTATGATCTGGTCCGCCGCTTATCACTCGTGACTGCCCCCCACACACACTCCACATGTGTGAGATAGCACTGCAAATGGGCAAACTCAAAAATCGCAATTATCGATTCCAGGATTTTCTGTGGACGTTTATGAATTTGGGCCTGAACCCCCATTCTAAACAGAAAAATCCAGCAAGAATATCTGGAAGTATTTCTTCCATTCGCCAGAGCCGCTGCATCATGCACTCAATCATTGACTTCTGCGATTTGAAAGAAAACGGGAAGGAGATTGCTTGTAAATTCAAATAATTCGCTTCCTAATTCTTCCAGATTCCCACGCGTACGGGATGTAGGCAAGTCGTCCATTTATATATATATGCCGAAATAAAGACGAGGTAAGAGGCAACTTGTTCCTTTTTAAGACGGTTAAACTTTATTCCAGACCCAAGAGTGACAAATGTGCCAGGTACGTAGGTTCATTTCCAAACGGTCATTTGTTTTTGCGATGTTATGCATGGATGGATGACGCACGCTGCACGCGGTTGAAATGAAGCGAGAGGATATGATTGGTGGGGGGCGAATGTGAAACCATGAGATTAGGAGCATCCCCCACCCACTCCACAGAAAGGTGCGGATACAGTTACAGCCGAGGGAAGGCAATTCAACGAGAAGAGACAAGACGTCTGACAGTGCTAAGATCGATTCTAGTTTGGATTAGGCTAACATCTGTAGAGTAAGAGTCAGTGCAGACCAAGACGTATTTACATTGGTACAGCGCTAAAGCAGTGGGAAATAGTAAGACACAGAATTCGATCGTTTTGAAGTCTGACTGCAATGCGTAGTTGAAGTTGAAAATCTGTGGTATGATATGTGTGTACTCTAGAATGCTGCGAGCTGGTGCGTACTTCCTAGAAGGTTAGTCTTTAAGCTTGTCGCAGCCTCCGTCCCCGCTTGAACTCTTTCTTGTACATTAGGTTCATATTGGAGTGAAGCGCCGAGTGAACGCAAAACGCCTTACGTCTTGAAGGCATGTTGAACTGGTCGTCTGTGCTTTCCAGCAATATTAGCGGTGTCCGATGCCATACATACGCACCCCTGTGCAGACTGAGTCGTCGCGTAGGTTTTTGTGCCAATCATAAATGGCTGGTCGACCCACAAAATTCCCGTGACTGTTGACGTCCATAGCAGATCGATGGCTCTGACTTATCATCATCGTGTGTGCGTCCATCTCGTCGTGCAGAATAGAGTAGAGGCTGTACTTTATCGAGGCAGGCACGTTCTTCAACCTTCACCCCAGAACTTTGGATCAAACATGCGGCAATCGAAGCGACACTCTATTTTTCGGGGTTTACTGGCTGTGGAAATTATACACTGTTCCACAGCCTTCCACTCGCTCTCGACAGCCGTTATCGGGCGACGACACCGAGGGTAGGAGTCTGAGGCGCAAAGACTAGCTGCAGAAGAAAGTAAGAGTCTCATCACTCGTCCGTCATGTTGAAAGTATCTCCGTCTGCTCCACTTATTATTGTGGATGGCTAAACCGTGGAACCCCCCATGTCTCGTATCCCATCTGATTCTCTTCCTTCTCCTTCATTTCTGCCCTCATCCCATAATTTCGCCGCTTGCATCTGCTATCGTTCACTCATTCAACTTTTTGCCAGTGCCTAGACTAGACCTTCCACACCACCACCCACCACCACACCCTCCTTCCTCTACGGCACCAACCCCATTCACTCACTCAGTGCGACAGATCCAGGGCCTCACTTATCTCTGCTGCCCCCTAGTAGGTAATCTGGTCTTGTCTCGTCTTCTCACAGCCACCTCTCTCTTCACTCAACTCGTACACTGCCGGCATCGTGGTTACATTTCGACCGTTTTTTGCGCACTCTCTACAGTACCAACCACCGACCTCCTCTATTCGTCGCGAGTCACAATATACCATCATAAACTAGCACTAATCTTCGCGACATTGGCCGCAAGTTGTATCGCATTAATCAATCGCCCATCTAAGTCGCATCACCCACACATCACTCCTCTACTCTCCGCGTCGCGTCTCCTCTTGCCTGGTGAATTTCTGTTCGCAGGAATCGCCTTTTTTCATTATCGCATTCAGCTTTGGACTGTCGCGCTCGTCTTGCCGTTGCGATCACGACCGCTGGGCGCGTTCAACTGCGGGTGAATAAACACCAAACCTCGCGAATCGCGACAGGAGACTATTTCTGCCGGTGACATCTTTTTGCGCTGTATTCCGTCATAAGTATCTTTCCTGTAAGTTCTTTGTTTTGTGGTCTGCGTGGAGTGTGTTTATCTCACAAACTGCAGCTACCACCCTCTCGGTTACTCGTTATCTGTACCAGTCAACACCGACTCCTTTTTCCCAATCTTTCCGCGAAAACTTCCGTTTGAGTCGCAAACTACGGCGCAGAAACTCGGAAGAAACGTGGGGATTAGCAACCTAGGGCGCTGATAATAAACGACATAAGCTTTGATCAACACCGAATTTCCTACTCGCGCAAAGATCTACTCGAAACTACAGGGTTTTCAAGTCCATCGGCTTTTTCAACCACACTCCGGCGTTACCCAAGTCCAAGCGCCACTACCATGCAAACCCCACCTGGGCCGTCTGGCTTAGGCCATACAACACCTCGCCATTATCTTTCTCAGTTAGGTGGTATGCCAGAGCCACTTGGATATTCACGCTTCATGCCCGACAATCAAACTATGCCAGTTGCAATCAGCAACGCTGCTACGCCCCGTCGATACACGCCTCCTTCACCGGGGGCGAGCGATTTGAACGAGTTCTTTGGATCTCCGAAGGAATGGTATGGCGTCAGGATTGAACGATTAACCTCCAACGTTACGGTGAATGAAGTGAAAACGATGTTTCTCTTTAGCGTTGGATTTGAGGATCTTAGAATTATCAGAAATGACCAGGCGTTAAAGGGTCCCTACTCAGCGGAAGCATACGTCAAGCTTCAGAACAAGGAGTGTGCTGAGGAGGCCGAACGCCTTTTAAACAACAAGGATTTCAACGGTACCAATATCGCAGTTAATGTGGTTTCTCGCCCCACCTTGCCTGAGATTGTCAAGATGGCCAACTCTATGGAGATATTTGCATCGGACTTCAGTTCCCAGTCTCCGTCCAGCTCAGATGGCCTGATCACTCCTGCTACAATCGGTTCGCAGCCATTAGGTGAATACACAACTGCAGGGTCCCGTCATATCGCATCACCTGTCAATAACGGTCACACTGCGGTAAACGGTGCAATTGGCACTAGTCTTGGCAACGATTTTTTGCCTGTGAACGGGATCACTGGGAATAGGCCTGCAACCTCTGGTGTCGAATTGTACACCCAGATGACTGCTGGTATCGAACGACTCAATGTTAACGACAAGGCGAATGGCATAAATGGTCTGGGGGGTTCCAGCGGTTATGGGGACACCTATCTGACTGAGAATTATTTGGATAACCTGGTTCAACAGAATCGCCAACTTGGAGCGTTTCACCTGGATGAGCATGACTCTGCAGTTGGCGACGGTTATTCTGATTCCTTGTCAACTTTTCCGAGGCCTCGTCGGCAGACTAACCCGGCTCAATCCACCACTAGCAGATTCGGAGGATTACCACCACTCTCGACTGTGGGTGTGAATGGATATTCTAAAACAGGGATGACTTCACCTCTCACCGCACCCCCTGTAGCTGCGCCTGGCTTGACATCACCAATGTCACCAAATGGTTGGCCTTCCTCTGCAGTCAATAGGTACCCAGCCTTCCCCATCTCGCATCCACCTGCCAATCCAGCCGATCAGAACCCGCCGTGTAATACACTTTATGTTGGAAATCTTCCGGCGCAGACGTCTGAAGACGAGCTGAAGACTATGTTTGTTCGACAACGTGGTTACAAAAGGATGTGCTTCCGCACAAAACCACAGGGACCCATGTGTTTTGTTGAATTTGAAGACACACACTATGCGACAAAGGCTCTCACCGAGCTTTATGGGCGTGCGTTGTCGAATAGTACAAAGGGTGGTGTGCGGCTCAGTTTCTCGAAGAATCCGTTGGGTGTTCGCTCGCAGCCCTCGAATGGGGCAAATTCACCAAGTGCGCCTCGAGGGAACGGCGCGATTCCTGGTCCTGCTGGTGTGCCTGTGCACGGCTTATCTACCACCGCGTTACGTACACCACCAGGGCTTTCGAATCCGGCCCGGCAGATGTCATCATTAACCACCTCAACCTCGACTGAGCAATCGACGCCTCCCCCTCCAGGGCTGTTCAATTCCGGAAGTTCTTCCCAGCAGCTAAGGGAACAGTCGACTACTGGTGGTCAGTCAACTGGCGTTCCCCCCGGATTGTTCAACTCTGGTAGCTCCTCTCAACCGCTAAGGGATCAATCCAGTACCGGCGGTCAGCCATCCGGTCCTCCACCCGGACTATTTAATTCTGGTAGTTCTTCCCAATCACTGAGGGAGCAGTCAAATACTAGCCACAGTGCTTTCATGGGACAAATCACATCGCGGATACCTCCTGGTATTTCAACAACTGGCAACACGGCTTTCTATGCTGGAACAACACCAGATATCCGATCACCCATGGACAACCTTCGTTCTCCTGTTAGTGACTTATATTCTTCGGGGCCGGGCGCCATCGGCACTAGATAGGGGAGGACGGCTTGCATCTACACCGGATTGGATAGGCTCATTGCATCGGTCATTTTTGCATCGGTCGGTTACGAGAAAACGATTTACTGGCGCAAACGGAAACGGGTATTCTTCTGATTCTTTTCATTTTGTTGGTTGGTTGGTTGGCTATGTGTTTGTGTTTTTAAGGGCAGCATCTTCGCTTGTGTGGCATTGCGGACATTTCTTTGTTGGCTCTATTATTATATTGGTTGTTTTTGGGCACTTTTGCGAGAGGGGTGTGTTTCTCGCCGCTGTGAATGCTGTAGTACCAGCAGAGGGTGCGAAGTGCCTTGCTTTCTTTCCTACCGCTGTTTGGGTTACATCTTCTGGGGACCGGCGGCTCAAGTCGAAGACCGATATTGCACGATTGTTTCAACATCTATCAACAAACAAGGGCATTACTTAGTTACTGGGCTGCATTATGGGCATGTATGGGAGTGCGTGTGTATTTACAAGATTCATTATGGCTTTGGGTGGATGGGCTTTGGAGGGGAGGATGGGACAAAACGGTAGGGTGTGGCTTTCGGCATATAGCAGGGGTGTTGTGTTTCGTTGAACCTCTTTTTGTTTTTGGGTATTCTTGATGATGTTATGCTCTCATTTCCTTCATTCTAATACGCTGAGCTTGGGCTTGCGTCTGGACTAGTTTAGTTCTTTCTTCTCTTCTTGAATTGTCGTTATACTCTACTTTTGCATCATACTCCCTGTACCTCTATCTACTTTTTATCTACCTACCCTTGTTTTATTTACCTCCCTTAATGAATTCCGATGACGATGACCCAGGAAGATATGATAGCACCTTTGTTTCTTCTTACTTCCCTTATGTGTGCGTTTCTATGGAACGTGGAACGGAGTACCCCGCTGGATATTTATTTTATTGGACGCGGTACTGCTAGGGATTGCCGGATTACGGTAAACTAATGAGAGAAGCATATAATGACAGATATTATTACTAGGGCTTCGCTATAAAGTTCATTTATTGATTTGTCACAGTATCACCTGCATCGTATGTATATACGAGTGACTGGCCTCTCCAGTTTCTTCATCCCCTTCACCCAATTCATTCATGGGAGTATGAATATATTATCACCAGAGTACTACTGAGCAACTGATCCCAAACTCTCTCCAAACCAATCACATGACAGTTTGGTTAACTTAGTTCCCTAATCGGGCCTAATTAACAATGAGAAAACTTCGACCTTATCGTAGAGTAAACTTTATAGCAATATGTAGGACGCGGTTCTACCTCCATGGCTGCTGTTAAGATGTTCTGAGCCCATGGAAAACTGTGAACCAAGTTTGCCATCAATACATCAGTGCCCATCTTGTTATTGTCACGTCAAGCTCCATTACCGTTTAAAATTCGCTACGTTGCTTGCAATTGCCGTCACATTGAGGCCAACGCCCCTATACTAAAAGAGCTGGAATTCAATTGAAAAAGCCATTCCAGTACTGGCCTCGAATCAGGCTCTCAAATCTATATTTGGGTGGCTTGCACTAAGATGAAAGTGGAAGTGATAAAAAGGGAATAGTGTGGCAGGGGTAAGGAAGGTGTGAAAGAGCCTAAAGGCTTCGCTCTACACAAAAGTTCACAGGTCAACCAGGTCAAAATCTCGTCAACCCAGTGAAAATCTCAATACCACGGGTTTTACTGGATTTGGACAGAAAGAAGATTTTAGAGTGGGGGAAAAAGAGTTTGTATGGGGCTCTAAGTAAGTCAGACAAACTACATGTACAAAGTTGAAGAGAGGGACTAGGTTAAGCTGGCTATGATCCGGGTTCAGGTGGCTACAATCCAGATCAAGCCCAGATCAGCTTTGGGTTAAGGCTGCAAATGTGGTGGGATTTTTTAAAAAAAACTTGGCATTGACTCAGGTATATATAAACTAATACTCCCCAAAAGCTCAGCTCTCTGGAGGTAATTTGAATTTTTGGTGGAGTGATGTCTTTCACCTCACTTTTTTTCATGATCTCAATTTGGATCAGACTCACCATTTCGGTTAGTATAAAATCACATGAGATCAAGGGCCAGGGTACGAGGCCATTCCAGCACCCCGAGCTACCCTCCTCACCCCGAGCACCCTCCTCACCCCGAGTACCCTCCTCACCCCGAGCACTCCTCACTCCGAGCACCCTCCTTACCCCGAGTACCCTTCTCACCCCGATTAGATTTCCCTTCTAGATTTGCCTAGGCACATTAGTGGCTAGCGGCGGTACGGTACACCTTATAGGAGCTAGAGTAGTAAATGAAGTCGGCCCCAACACCAACTCGGCCAGGAAAACTCAGGACGTTCAACGACTTAATGGCCAAGTCTAAAAGCCACGCAGAAAAATGTTAAGGTTTGTCCGGAGGAGAGCGGGTAAGCCGACAACTATGCGAATTGGGGGCGAAGCCGGTGAGCGAGTGGCAATTGCAGAGTAAGCCACCCTCCCGAAGAAACAGCCGCCGTTTTCTGCTGTTTATTTTGCCGAAACTCACCGGTAGAGTGAGCACTCTATTTTGCTGATGGCAGAGGGGCTGTGGCTTGGATATTTGCTCCGCCACCCACTCCGAATCCCTCTGAGTGATCTCCCATGTCTCGCTTCCATCAACTCACGACTATGATCATCAGTAATGATCCTAGCTTCCTTACCATCCACATATCCCATCACCATCACCCACTCCCATATTTTGGCGAATTATCTCAAACCTTGTTCCTTTTGATCCGTACGCCATTGAATAAACTACTCCGCGCTCGTTTGTCCCCCTCATAATTGCCGTCGACCTTAAAGATTCTTGTATGTTTGATTCCATCCACCCTTAGTTAAATCCGTATCATACAAAACCGTTCTCTAGAGAATATTGGAGAATATAAGTCCTTCGAGATGGTTCTTCACCTGCCCTTTCTTTATCAACTATAATCCATCTACCGCAACAATTGACCTTATAACTTGTTCTCCTTTTCGTAGTATATAGTCATTACTTAGGATACAGCATTGCGTAGTGATAATTGGGTAGAGTAGTGAAACAGCAAAAGGACCCAGGTTATACGTAACGCTACAACTTACAGCCCAAAACTCGATAGTTAAGATAGGACCTTTGAGCCTGTGGTTGAGCTTGTCCGGGGCTGGCTAGACTAAAGAGGTGAGCGTGAAGCAGTATCTTTCACTGCCGTTTTTTGCGTGATGGACTTGTTCATAGGACTTGGAATCATCCTTCAAGATGTCAGCCAGAATTCCTGGGAACCACGAGACATATCTGGTGCCTCGTGGTATAAGGAACTCAAACCATACATCGCAACTCATACAGGCACATATATGTGCATATGAATACATATGCTTCCATATTTATGTGCGCCTTGTTTTGTATGTATGACGGACGCCCCGTTCCTACGATAAAATACAGTTCATATGCACACAGCCCTAAGTTCGTCCCCTTGTCTGGCGTATCTAGAATACGAACTTCCCAACATTTTTTGGCCCCATAGTTGACTCACCTGTTAGCATTCGCACGTACTGTCATATCGAGCATGCAGCCTGTATGCACCTGCACTTGTGAATCGTTGTTTTCCCACCACACACAGTGCACGTCGTCGAAGTTTTCCATGCTTTTCTTTTGATACAAGCACACAGTCCTCCCATATATGAAACGCAACCAAGGCCACCCGGGGCTTGCGTACCCACAGAACAGCTCGCGGTATTTAGGCCCGGTACGAGTGATACTGTACCGCCCATCCACTTCCGGACATCTAACTTCTGTGGCACTGGACAAAGCGGTGATGACAATGGGATTTTGCTGGACAGTACACGAGGAGACTGCAGAAGTAGATGGAAGTAACTAACCCAGATCGCGAGGCATAGATGTAATCCAACCACCAAAATGCTATGCTGCTGTTCCTTGACCCATAGGATTCAATACAGACTTGGTCCCCGCTGGCAGCTTTGCATACTTGGACGCAGGGTCGCTGACACTGGTGGATGACAACTAGGCACCCTGCTACTTGCTGGCGTCCGGAAGTGGATGAGCGGTACAGTCAAGCACGACGGCGGCGAATGTCCGGCAACCAACACCTTGAAGAGCAATCACAATGATTTAAAAGCGCTACGAACGCAAGAGTTCCTTACTAATGTTGGCCACTCGGACACCTGGTTCAACGCTACCCCTCCCACCCCGAACAAGCCAGAGAACAAGCCACCCTTCACGACATAATATGATGGGGAAACGAGGATACAGACACAGTAAGGAGGCGCCAATTTGGTTCAATAGAAGCGACAACAGCGGATAACCCCATTACAATGGTGGGTGGTGTAGGAGAAGAAAAATCAGGACATGGTTGGAGTGTGGTGATATGAAGGGGATGGCGGTGGGTGTGCTGCGGAAGTGGACGAATAGGAGAGGCTCCTGATTCCTAGAAGGCAGCGGCGATGATAGCCATTTGTTGGATGGATATCTCAGGATGATGAGGGGTCATGTTTGACCAACGGAGAAACTACCGACGCCCGGCTGCATATATCAACGTGGCCACTGACAGGAGAACATGTGCATGCTTCTCAGACTATCAATTGAGACATGTGTGATACCAAGCCCTACGTCTTGTGGCAGTCGCAGGTTTGGTACGGTTTGTCTCGGGGCGGTCAACTTTGACAATCAATCGCGGCGAGTCAAACTTTTTAGACTACTAAAATTGTTGCTTATTTTGCTGGTAGCGGTCGCTCTGCCCCTTCCAAAGCCAGCGCCCACCGCTGGACCTCATAGATTCAGAGTGAGAAGAGTCTTAGAGGGGAATCTGGACCTAGATGAGGTCGACAATCACAAGTCCATCTATGAGTGTAGTTATGGGCATTGACACTGCCACGGATGAGTTGAGCCACGGGCGCAGCGATGGACCTTAGGAATTAGTACAGCTATGAACATAGCGATTGTAGCCAGCAAATGGGTGGATTGAGTAATTTTATTGTGGCCGGAAAGTTGATCCCCGCGGCGATTTGACTGGCAAAGTTGAGTGCTCCGAGACAGGCCGGGTTTAGGATCAGGTGTCAAACGAGTGAGCGGCTATGTACATTATCTGCAGGAACAAGTGTACATAGGTACATTATACTACAATAATCATAGGCTTGTAACGCCATACTAGATACCTTCGGTTTCAACACATAAGTAGGCCTTCCTCCGAATGGGATCCGATGACATGTCATCACCGAAAGAAAAAGAATGTGTTCGGCCGAGTCGTGGACTATGAACCAACGGATTTGGATTCGTAGCCCGATCCCGAGGATTGCACATACCGGCTTATACAGCTACATACTGTATGCCCAGACGGGTTTGAAATTAAGAGAAGAGCATGAACGCGTGTGTAGTCCGAACTACCTATTGAATTCCTCGTGCCTACGTACTCTTCGCATAATCAGGCGTCTTGGCCGTGCGCTCATTGGCTTCAGGATTCTGTTTATGCAGTCGCGGGTGAGGGAGGACACAGGCATCATCCAAGACGCAAGAACTTTCCGAATTGTTCTGCCTTGGAAGCCGAGAACGAGCCATTATATCAAATCCCATCAACCCGCCGAGTGACCAATCATGTACTCACCCGAATGCAAGCGCAGATCTTTCCCATCTCGAGATCTTTCCAACCACTCAAAAATATTCTTATAACCTCTGCATCTAGGTCTAGGCCTAGTAACTTGTAGATGGGTAATCTTAACCGGGGTTGGTACCAAGGACGGGAAGATTCGAGTTACTAGTATAATCCGGGTCTGTCAAACCCCTCGACGATATCTTGGCATCAAATACCGTCATCGATATCAAAATCCAATAGGGTTTTTGAAGGTTTGAAGTGAGGGGTTTGATCGTCACTACATGTTTCCCAGCATATACCTAGCTTTTGTAAAGTAGATGACAAGTTTCTTGGCTCTATTTTGAAAGTTGGACATGGAAATACCTGGTATTCATTCGGGGAAACACAAAACATAGGAAACGTGTTTGCATTCTTGTAAATGGGCTCCACTCGGGTCTCAACTCACTGCGGTTCTCATGCAGGTATATCGATACCTAGGCGGTCCAAAAATACTGGCGCCCGATTTTGTGAGGCTGCACACAACATCCACCAGTATCGTGACCACCTAACTGATCGTGAATGACTGCGACAGGAGGCCGCAAACAAACCGCATCTCTGCACCGCCCGCAACCACATTTATAGGTCACAAACCGTTACAATGCAGGGGTCCTGGATTCTGTGCCTGAAGCGGGCAGAGACTTGTCCCTGGTTTGCCCTCGTGCCGATTGTTTGCTTGGCGGGGGTTGAGATGAGGTTGAAGGCGGAGGACCCTCCGTCGTTGCCAAGAATATCAATCCTAACATAGGATGCCCGCATTGTTTCCCTCACACTGTATAAATAGTGTTTTGTGTTTCCTCAAAAGTGAATCTTTGATTGGAAAGGCTTGGCGGTGCTCCTGGATATTGTGATAACCGTTCAATCGCCGTTCACGGTGATCTGATCTCACTGCGCAGTAGCATTGAAGAGCCGTACCCGGCCTTAAATGCATATGCAAGCAATTCCCATGTGGCATATAGGCATATATATATCAACCTTAATGTTTTTCTGCCTGTAGATTTCCCCACGGATCTGTACATGATGCACTGCAAGCAGTCGTTCCGCATATCTCTCCTGTAGCTTCCAAGGCTGCTGGTGGGTGGGTGCATCATACTATGTCGTAGCATAGATTAGCCAGGCTCATGCCTCGCAAATCGTTGTCATGTCCATAACTGAATTTCCTATAACTATTGTGATTCGTGAAACGGCAAACACTTGGCGTAGGAAGGATTATGCTGGTTGGTCCTGCAACATATCGCTGTGCTCGTAGTGGGCTTTTCTGGACGCCCGTCCAACATGCGACGTAGTGAAGATATCCGCGCGTCAGCTGACGAAGTCCCAAGCAAACGTTGAAGTGTTCGAGCGTCGTAATATTTGAGATGTAAGTTACCAGCCAACAAGCCTGAGTGCTTCAAGGTCGTTCTCCGACGAGTTTGAGGAATCCAAAACATTCCAAGAGTTCTTCCTCCGAAGCCCAGCCCTTGGCGCAGTATCAAAGTGCGTGCGAAGAGACGCCTTTTAAACTTTGCAGATGGGCTGTGCAATGCGTACGTTTCGGGCAATTGTCTTAGATTCGTACTCAATGTCCGATGGTGCGTTGGGTCGGTAACATGATTGGCGCCGCCGGGTCAGGGACAGTATCGGGCATATTCTTGTGCGTTGTGATCGTCCCGAAGACATTTGCATCCAGACTGATCCTTTGCTTTGCGCGCTGTATGGAACACTTCGTGACAGCAACCTATTCATGCAAGAGATAAAAATCGGGGAAAGTCTCATCTGTCACCCCGTAACTAGAGAAGATAGTTTGTATGGATCGACGCTAAAAGTTTTTCCGAACTCTACCAGCCTGTCCGAGTCATAGCGTAAGGAGAGCTGTGCGAAATCCACACGGTATTGTCGGGTTCGGATTTTCAGTAGATCCGGAATTGACAAATATCAGACGAACCAGAGGGTGCCATGGTTTCCGGTATGTATCCGCAACTACTGCTTAGAATTACTGTGAGGAGAGTGCAGTAGATAATGATAACTAAAAGTTACGAAACGCCGAGCGTTCTCGAATTCCTAGTCGGAGAGCTTGCCGATAAACAGAAATGTCCCTGATTTTGCGCTGGTTTTAACTGGCGTAGTGAGACCCGGAGCCCGCGCGCGGCCTAACATTCGTAATGAGGAATAATGCTTTCGGACCAAGAGGCTCGAACTTTCTTTAGGAGCCGCCCCGTCCTATTCTGAGACTTCCAACAAAATGCTTTGCATCGGCAAATTGCATCTAACAATATGCATTTAGTATGCACCTACTCAAACAGATTTCATGGAATGCCTCAGTCGGACACGGCAGAAGTCTTCTTTGCAGCCTTGTTTGTTCGTATTGACGGATGATGAGACAGTATCTGGCATGTACTCTACCTTGCCTTGTGGTGGGCCTGAATAGTCTTCGGCACGACTATCTTGCTTTCATGTTCCTAGAAGGTTTCTTGTAAGGCGTTCGCATCGACTTGTGCTTATGATCGTACTGCACTAATCAACCATAGATGACAATGGTTGGGTACAATCCTAATTTTCCCCCAGCGTACCGTGTAGGTATTTGCTTGATACTGAAGGCTATGTAGATTATACCCATAAGAAAATGAAGCCGAATATACGCACCACCTCGGTAGTATGGTATGTGGGTTAGGGTTTTCCCTGTATAGTGAGCTCCAATAGAACCTTACGTTTTCTCATCATTGAAATTTGTTCCACTTATGAGAGCATTGATAGGCGTTGATCGAATATTAGGGTGTGTATCGGGTGAGAATGAGTTCTGATGAGCGCCACTCAACTAACTCTCCTGGTAGGTTTTTACTAACAAGATTCGCAACGGAATTCAAACTACTGGACAGAGATACCAACAAATGTCCTGGAAACTCGTAGTCCCGGCAGGACAGGAATCCGTGGGGCCATGCTAGATCCGGGCCTGTGAGTGCTGACGAACCCCCCCCCGCGCCGCAAATTCAAGCGCCCATTGAAGTCTAGAAACCCCATATCACGGCCAAAGAGCCATGCGAAATAGAGATACTTTTCGCATCGCCGAAGCATCAAGAAGCAATAGCACACAAAAATTGTGCTAAAGGGGGCAAACAGGTGGGTATGGAGAACATTGTATGTGTTGGCGATGGCTGAGAAAGGGAACTTCGACCCTACCACGTAAGTAGAAGTAGAGCTACATTGCGCATCATGTATGAGGGATTTGCAAACACCCTTGAGATCTCAGCAAAGCCCGAAAACGAACGGCGAACTTGAAAATAGAAATATGCAGGAGATCTCGGCAAGACACCTCTCAATTCAACCAAGCCTTTTTACTCAAGCCTTCGGGGCTGGCGGCAAGGCTTTCGTGCCAAAACGTCATACCTGATTGGGTAGGAGGTTTAAAAGATGGGACGAAATCCAATGCGCTCCAGCCGCGTTTCTTCAAGTCGCGTCGCTCGTCAATAAGTGTAACTAATGAGTTCATCTCCCAATTACTCATTGTAGCATCATAGAAAAGCATACATGAAGCTGCTTCGACCGCCCGCTGCTCGGTTACTCGTGCATTACTCGTGCATTACCATCATGCAGCCAAACATCTCGAAACGGGTAAACAAGCACACGACTTCTCGCTCAGAAAAACTTCCATAGAAGGGACGGAGTAAATTTCCTCGCAGAGAATAGGTGATGGGGGTATTGTAGTGGAGCTCAAGCCGGTCAATATGTAGTCTAGTGCTGTTCATCAGCTCGATAACACGATAGGAACCCCTCCTTCTTACCCCAGACTTGCTTCGGAATTTATTTATCGACAATGTGCGGGGGGCAACAGACCTCATGCTTACCGTCTCTATCTCTTGAAATTCGTCAGAGATAGACTACCGTGCCGGGGGGATCCATTTGAACTTCAACGACACCAGGACATCATAGAGTATGTTTACTGGCTGTGAGGGACGCCCTGATCGGCCCAGATGTATTAACAATGGTGAGTAAGACGGAGCTGAGTGTTTTGGAAGGGAATCAGATTTTGCTCTAATCGTTACAATGGACGGTTCTTGGGTTTATATTCCGCTTGTGTCTAGATGAGTAACCACGGATCCGGATTTACATGGGATTCGTCATTTTGAGGAGCCGGTGAAACTTAGGATTTGCTTTGGAATCCAAGATTCAACCTCACGAAGATGAGGGTTTTCCGTTTAACCGCTTTTCGCTCTCCTTTTTTTGGTGTCCGGGACCCGCGCCCTAATGAGTTCCGCGAATGGGGTTGCTTTGCGGTTTCACGATGGCAAAAACAGCGGCAAAAACGCAAAATAATGTTTTTAATTCGGAAAAAAGGCATGCATTACCAGAAAGGGTAGTTTACTGTATTATTACTTCTTCAAGGAGGGTACAAGCGCGCTCATCATCATCGTCGTCATTCTTCAAACTCTCCCAGAGAACCTTCCCTAGCGCTCCCCCACCCTCTCGATGGCCATGCTTGATTTCGCAACCACCATGCACGTACCCAACGGGTCTTGGCCATTATCGTCTTTTTCGGGGCTGCACTCATTTGGGGCGCCCTGCTTTTTCTGACCTGTTGCTGACCTTGTGTCACTCGCTAAATCCGAGAACGACTGCACGAGTGGTTGGTGACTTTTGGCTACTTCGCAACTTGATACTAAGCAGCGACGGTTCACCAGCGCTAGCTGTTCCAGATCGCATCGCATCCCACTCTCTTCTCCAGAGCCCCAGGCTCCCAACCAGACCGACCACCCAACTGGCCAATCAGACCCTCCGCGCCAAAGCAGCGAAGTGAGTACTGTTATAGCTCCCCCGTCCAAACCCGTCCAAGCCCTGACTTCAAGATTGCGCTGCTGCTCCCCACCGTACTGCATCACATCACATCCCTCCCAGTTTCTCCTCGCGCCCTTCTCATAGTATTGCCCGCCGCCGCTATATGCTAACGTTTCTCACCATCACCACCCCCCCATAAACCTCACTCATCTCTCACACCCTCTTCCTTCTCTCCCTTTTCTTCTCCGGGCTCCCTCGCTCTTCCCTTATTTCCTTCCACACTACTGCTGCAGTCGCTGGTGTATTCGACGATCCAGAACTCCATCCCCGGATTTCCAACACCCGACCAGTGCAACCCTATAAATTTTCTACAACTTTTTCGCCACGCTTGCACTTCCGACTCTCCTCCATTTCTAGTATATTAGCTCTTCATCGCCCGGCTTTTCTGGAATACGTTTATGGCATATCGAGGTACACCAGATAACGGGCCTATACTCCTCTTCCTTCACGTACCTATACACCTGTTTCTCGCCCGGCGCTCAGCAATCTCTTAGCCTTACAGCAGAAAAACATCTCTGTATCGCATTCGATTTTCTTTGGAGTAAATTGGACACAACTAGCACTCAAAACAGTCCAACATATTCTTGATGAATACCCCACCGCAGTACGATTCTTCCTCATCCTACTCCAGTTCGATCTCCTCGGTGTCGATGCCCATCACACCCGAGTCCCTACCAGAACTTAATACAACAATTGTCCCGTCTCTCAATCCGCCACTTGCAGCATCTTACTTCAGCGTCATGGAACATCCGGCCGGAGAGCATTTCCCCAAGGCCAACTTCATCATTGGACCCCCGGAATTGGATATCGACTGCCACGAATGTCCTACAGTCCTAGAGGAGGACGAGGAGACTTCCAGCGAGTTGCAGGAGCCCGTTACTCCTACCAGTGAAACCCACGGCGTGGTACATGTCAGTTCCAGCTGCGAAGTACTTCACTCAGACCGTATACCTCCGCTCATCATGACACCTGCTACACCCAAACGGAGACAGACACCAGAAACACCCATATCATCGACACCTACGACAACTGGTACAAGCACTCCGACCGGAATTGGAAGTGGTATGGTGAGAAGAGAGTCTCCATCTGGGATTGGACGTGGTAAATTGAGGAGACAAGCATCAGAACGGATACAGACAATTATTCGCAGAGTCAACTCCTCTTCCAACAAGAATGGGGATGGATTGATGGAGCCTTCGAGCTCTCCGCCGAAGGGCCGTGGATTCTTCTCGCGCAGGCACACATCAGCCATCCAGGTACACTCACCTCCATTACCAGTATCGCCCACATCGTCATTGGAGCTGGGGCCACCTGCTTTAATATCACGACCATCTAGTCTAGAAGACAAGCCAAAACGTCCAAAGATTTTCTCCAGGAAAAACCGGTCAAGTAGCGTAAACGGTATCAAGGATCTTACTGGAACTGGCATCACACATCCCGCGGTAGCAGGTGCTGGTTCAAAGTCACGTCGGATGAGCATCGACGTTCCACACATGGATGTTCCGGTTGTTCCTCTGTCGTTAAAATACGCCAGCCACAGTCACATTCCGGGCAAGAGTAAGAAGTGTGGTGAGGGAGTATCTGCCATTGTTAAGGTTATGCACAAACTCAATGGACCTCGCAATGAGTTGTTTGCAGTGAAAGAGTTCCGGAAGAGAGCACAATCAGAAACCCCGGAAGAATATATCGAGAAGGTCAATTCGGAATATTGCGTCTCTAAGAGTCTGGATCATCCAAACATCGTTGTGACTGAGGATCTATGTATCAGCACCAATAAACGCTGGTGCCATGTCATGGAGTATTGCTCTGGGGGCGATCTTTTCGGATTGATTCAGAAGGATTTCATGCGCGAACCGGAAAAGAATTGTTGCTTCAAACAACTTCTTCGAGGTGTTGCGTACTTGCATGACCATGGGATTGCTCATCGAGATCTAAAGCCAGAGAATTTGCTTATCACGGCGGATGGCCATTTGAAGATTACGGATTTCGGTGTGTCAGAAGTGTTTGCTGGGAAGCATCCTGGCTCCGCGGGGATCAAGTGTGGGATGGATATGACCGAGATTAGACTGAGCAATCCGGGTATCGTTGGCAGTGCACCTTACATCGCCCCGGAAGTACAGGGCAAGACAGGTTAGCAGTTACACTTGTACCGTGTGGTACTCTCAAATCTAACCTTTACCAGGTCCTTACGACGCCAGAAAGCTTGATGTTTGGTCTTGCGCAATGATATATATGGTCATAGTCTTCGGTGGGCCATTGTGGTACTCGACTGAGCTTTCGCAAAGCAATCCACACTTTGCAAAGTACGTCGAGTGCTTTAAGCGGTGGGAGGAGAGGAACCCATATGCCAACATGAAGAAGGACAACTCGTACCCACGACACCCTGTCTTCTCCAACTTAAAACCCAGTGCGATGAAGCTTATCTACCGCATGTTGCATTTGGATCCATCGAAACGTATTACTATGCAAGAGGCACTATCGGATAAGTGGGTTCAATCAATAGAAGTTTGCAACGTTGATGGAGGGAGGGGGTGTGAGGGGAGCGAAATCGACGCGGGCTGCAAAGCTGCCGCTAAGCAAGTTGTCAAGGCCGGAGTTCACCGCCTGCACCACCATCTTCCGGGTACCGATGCAAAACCATTTGGCAAGGGATATGACTGAGCACCCCACCGGTTTGCATGTTGAAGATATACTTTGCGGTTAGGGCATGTTTTACATTGTATAGCACTTTTTTTTGTCTCTTCCCTTACGGGTCTGGGTTTTACTGGCGCCGGTTGATTCCAATTTCTTTTGTATACATGGTGGTGGCAGGTGGATAGTCATTCGATTGCAAATAAGTTTATATCCTTGGGTTGTTTGTCAGGCGATACCATGACATGGACTATTTTTTGGTGTTTTGAAGGGGTTATCGGATCACTCAGTTGAATACATATTTTAGTTATTTATTCTTTAATTGCATACACCTGTAATCGTTTACAGCGTCGTTTCGCCCACCTTTTAAGTTGTACTTTCAGGCTCCACTTTTGTGGCCTTGGTCACATCTACCATAAGTAGAGCTTGAAAGTAATTACATAGACTTCTCAAGTCAGCGAAACGATTTTTGTTATCGACATTTTTGAGTCTTCAGGCGTTTTTCATTTATCGTGTCATGTTGAGTAGTATGTGGCTTTCGTACATAGATGTCTTGTTTGGTCAGTGGAATACAACTAATATGATGAGCTTTCTTCTAATCGATTCCGTTCATGCGGCTCGCTGTACACCATTCACTACTTTGGCGCATCGTACTGACGCCTGAAATCCGCCTTATACAGATGTCAATCGTTATTTAGTGAGTTATTTCAAGTCTTGAAGTTCGTGTTGGTCGATTTGATGATATGATAAACAGCAGGGTATCTGGAGCTAGACAGCACATAACGGCCTAGTTAGGGAGACTGCAATAAGTACTTTTACCAGTATCGAATCGTTATTCCGATCATCTTCAAACTCGCAGGCAGCAGCAACCAGCCTTGTTGATCAGAAGCACAGAACAGCACAAAAAGCAATAGGACTTACTCATGCCTTGAAATGCACAACGGGTAGTGCGTTATAGGTAGGATGCCGTTTAGCCGTATGGCTAACAGATACCATGCATATAACTATTGGGACGCCTTTTTTTGGTCAGACTAGAGCGTCAGCTATTTAGGGGGCGCGATTGGGTTCATCGGGTTCTATTTGTTGCCTACCAGCTGAATTGAAGGCCCCCCGCCGGCTGGAGCCTGATAGGCAGGTAGGATGTTGTATATCACAGTGGTGGTTGAATTAACTAAGCCCGCATATATGATGAGCACAGATAGAAAGAGGGAAACGAGGTATTTCTTTCTTGATGTTACTGTCAACGTGCTAGGCGTGTCGCCGGCATCGACCGCCACCGCCTGTGTGCCCGCCCTCGACCTTTTTAGCGAAAAGCCTCCTTTGGGGTCCGGGGAGCGCCTAAGGAGGGTTGAGCTTTTGTTTTTTTACTCCTGTTTTCGTTTTTCGTTTGTTTCTTTCAGACGTAGATGGATCTACGTGTGGGGAAATAAGCCTCGCAGCGATTCCAGCGATGATAAACAACTCTTCTCTACAATCCGAACTGAACGCTGCTGAAACGCTCCATGGATTCGGGTGCGGCTTTTGCTTGCGGCTTATTTCCCAGATTGCTATGGACTTTGTTTCGTTGGGACTGGCTTTCCTCTACATATTGTATCCGTCTTCTGTTTACCATCTTGCCACAGCATAGATTGGATATGAGGGGCTTGGGGTGGTGACGATGATGAAATTTCGACTGGGGCGGCAGCGGGTGCGGGGAGATGGGGACTGAAGCAGATGACCTCGAGGGAGTTGTTTTTTTGGGGATTCTTTCTTTTCTCCTCCGTCCTCAACACACACGTCTGGGTATCAGCCCACCCTGTCCATACGATCGCATCCCGCGTCTTTGGGATATGTTAAATTTAATGCGGAAAGTGCAGCTTGACATGGTTAATGGCTGCATATTCAATGCGGTGTGCTTGTTATCTGTGTTGTGTTGTGCCTGTGTGCTCCTTCCACTTCCCTTCCCCCCTCGCAGCTCGATCGAACTTGTTGCCTTCTGGAAGGGATAAATAAACGTAGACAACGAACGAACAAGGCATCCGCTTGCGATTGAGCAGGTCGGAGTGCAGAAAACTGAGGCCCGCCGGCCTACACATCTATCTTTCTATTTTATCTCGAAACACATTAGGCGGCGGCTGGGGAGATGAACATTACACAACCCACCGCCGCCGGCTCACATCTACCACTACGGCAAGAAGTGAGATTGATGACTTTTCGTAATAATCATATCTATTAAGTGGGTGGGTGGTATGGTGTGGACGAACGCGCAGAGAATGGGACAGAGTTTTCTTCTTGATCTTGCTGGACTCTTGTGTGGATGGATGCCAGTGCTTCTTTTCTGCTTCCTTTGCATGAACGAAGATCGCGAACGAAGCCTGATTCACCTTTGCTGCCTGACACACCGCAATATTCAGGAAGTCGGCGATTCAGTTCCAGCGCAGGGACGGCTCAAAACCCAGATGCATCCCTTCATTGGATAGGAATGTGTGATGATGATGATGTGTGTGTGGTGGGGTGTGGATCTCTATCTTGTATTTTTCTGCTTCATCAACTCGCACACTGCATTCAGCCTAGGCTCCCCTCGCTCGTCTTCCACCTTCCTCGGCGTGAGCGTGAAGCACGGTATTCCTGTACTCCCCCACATCATCATTCATTGGCAAGCGCTACCTATTTACATGTTCAACAGAACTTTTTGTTACTCAGAACGGGAGGAAATTTTCGCTGGGCTGACTGCGATTCTCGTCTTCTCTCTCGCTACTGAACACCCCGCTTCACCGAAGAGTGGGTGTGTAAGACAATTCATCATCGCCCCTCGCTCATTCTTTCTGCCTTTCCCGGCGACGAGAACAAGACGAGGTGTGGTATACGTACACATCACTCACTCGAGCCGACGCCGACGCCGGGGGGAAGCGGAACCCTTCCTTATGTTTTCTAGATTTCCGCGTGCCGGTAACGTTTATCGCCTGTGAAGGATCAAAAAGCGAAAAACACCAGGTGATATGGGTAAGTGTAATCCCCCACACTTGTCTGGCTGAATTTATGCACCGCATCTCCCACCCTCCACACACGGAAGAAATCAAATCGGAACGCCTCCCCACCTTCCCAAAAAGCAGGGAAATATGGTATGGCGAAATCTCTCCGCGGAATGTTCTTTGGCTTGACTTTGACTGGATCGGGGTCTTTCGCCCAGAAACTTGTGAGGATGAGGGGAAGGGGAGGGGGATGTGTATATATCGGTGGGACGTTTGGTTTTGTAGATAGAGTGCAGTAGTAAATTTGGCTGTAGGCACTTTAGGTATGTATATAACAGTAGAGCGCGCAGTAATATATTTGATATACCATAGCGTAGCGTTTGTGAAATGAACAACTCAGATTCCAAACGACACCATCCAGTAAATATGAAGAACCGGGCGAACGAAGTAAGTATGTGCAAGAGAGATCGTGAATGGGTGTTCAATGGACGGGTGGATGGTGGTGTGTGCAACATTCGTTCGTTACCTACACAGCAGAAACAGCTGTTACGCTCTTATCTATGTACCTCACTGATTGGTGATGTCGACACGAACCGGACACAGAAAAAAGAAAAGAAAAAGGCAAAAAAAAAGACCACTTGAACCCGTGTGGGGAGAACAAGCATTACCTGCATGTCTTGGTGGAACCGTTTCCCGCTCGTCAAAAGCCTTGTTGTTGTGGTTGTTCCCATAAATAATTACTAAAATGTCGCATAGGAATGATGACGCTGCTGCTACTACTGGCCGGCGGCGATCACACTTACTCGTGTGCCGGCTGTGGCGGTATGGTTAGCGGGCGGGGAAAAGAAAAAGGGGAGGAAAAGAAAACCAGCAATGCATATGCATGTCCTCCTCGTAGATGGTGGAGAACGGTAAGAGTTATTCCGGATACTGTGGTGACTGACCAGTGCCAGGAGCCTATCATACTAAGACCTAGTGGAGAGAGGAGGAACTCATGATCATAGTCACGTTAAACTACCGGCTGGGCTCATATGGAAACGCAGGGCAAGCAGTAACAAAACTAAAGTATTGGGTATAAGTACATAGTAGTACATACGTCATGCACATCCAAAACACTCCCAAAAATCCCCCATGCCTTAAACCCGTAATCCAGTCTAATAATTCTCCCAAACAGCAGCTGGAACCACAGTTCGAATGACGCTCCAGTGACCAACCGCTGACAATTTCTGCCACGCAACTAGCTCTCCAATGTTACTCTTCTCGATCACCATGAACCCCTGATCCGAGTCCTGTGCCCAATATTGTTCCAAGTTGATCTCATATTTTGGGAACATGAACCTCTGGCGCGCATGCGAACCCAGATAATCCGAGTCCACGGGGGCACGGAACGTGTAGGGGTCGGTCGACTTGGTGCAAAAGATCACCTGGCACCCACGAGAAGGAATGTCAGTCATTTCATCCTATCCAATCCAATCCACTCCAGTTCATTATTTCGGGTTAGGGTTGGATGTATGCCCTGTCGGTTGAAGTAAGAAAAAAAGCAAAGTGCAGCCGAAGAGGAGAACATAAGCTTTCCGCCTAATCAGGCGCTGGCAAATCGAGTGGGAGAGTTATGTCTTAGGGAGAAACTCATTCGCAGAAACTATCACAAAAATTGCAAAAAGAGGAGAGAGACAAAAAAGGGTCGTTAATGAACACACTAGCATTTTGGTGCAACTTGTCTGGGCTGCAGAAAGCTTAATGCATCATGTAACACAACAGTATGCAGGTTGGCAGGGGCAATCAACCAGTAGAAAATCTCGAACCCGTCCCACCATCACGGCTATCACGGCTTCGCTTCATCTTTGTCCAGATTTTTCATGGTCGCGTCTCACCAAGTCTATCGTTGACCATACGCGGTGCCCTAATAATCCCAGGGCTGGGGAACTCGGGAAGGAGGAGATAGTGCATCATCTTCGGCATCCGACAGCTCGGTAGAATTGTCCCGAAACCCAAAGGGGCAGCACTTTTGGAAACGGATATTATATTCCTGGTGTGTGCCCGGGTAGCGGAGATAGATACTTCCGGACCATTGGGAGATGCCGAACCAATAATGATGACATTGATAGCGGGTGATGATTGGTGCATCGGGGGTAGGATAGGTACGTATATGGCGGCGGAGAACAAACACCTCACGACGTGGCAAACGTCATAGGGATAACAAAATACAATCCAAAATAATGAAACAGCTGAGATCAAAACTCACCATATTGGTGAAATCCATAGGTTTGTCCTTGTCCGCTTCGCTTGGCATTTCCTCACGAAACACGCGGCAGTTGTTGAACACTTTCCGGACCGTTTGGATAATGGATCTCGCGGCTTTGAGCTTTAGATCGCCGGCCCAGTTCTGTAAGATGACGCGATCAGCGCTTGCGGCGGACAGATTTCTATCCATGGGGGTTGATAATCGGGACGGGGATATATATTAGGTCGAAATAACCTAGAAGCCGTGACTAGGATGCAAAGACATCTCAATCCAATAACTTCTTTCGGCAATTCCGCACCATCAAAAGCAAGACCTAGACGTGACCTTGACCTCTCGAGCTCGGCGATTTGAAGAGAAGTACCGTACGATACATCTTCATTTGTATCTGAATGAAAAATGACGAATGGTTGTGAAGTGTCTTCAACTGAGCTCATTTGAGGATTACCCCCTCACTCGTTGAAGCACAGGAACAGTGTTACTACACGGGAGTTGAAAATGAAAGGTAGATCAATTCCAGAAGCAGAAGGAATAGGAGAGGGTGCTCACAACCGCAATAACCCCATCACCGCTCATAATTTTCTTCAAACCTTCAAACACCTCCAATGTGAATAGGTTGGCAGGCACAGCACCGCCCGTAAACACGTCGTGCAAGATGTAATCGTACTTCTTCCTCTCCACACTGTTTGCAGCCTCTCTCTCGACAAATCCAACGGCGTCTTCGATATATGCAGTGTGATTCGGCGCCAGTCCAAAGTATTCTTTAGCATACCGGTATACTACCGGGTCCAATTCAACTATATCAGTCTCAACACCATGTTTAATCAAAGCATCTGCAGATGTGCCGATTCCCAAACCGCTAATTACAAAGTAAGCACCGAGTGATATATTGTGATCTAGAAATCTTACATTGCCAAAGCTCTCGGCTTAGGATTCTTTGGTGCCGGATCAACCAATCGTACCGCTTCCATGATGACGAAAATGGCATATATCGGCTCCTTGAACCCGGCATAGTTCATGTGCTCAAACCCGGCCGGCGGATGCTGCCACTCGCCGCCAAGGAGAGAGTGATCACATCGCAGCACTCGGTATCCTGAGTTGAAGTTCTCTAGAACCGAGATGTATCCGGTATTACTCTCATGACGGGCAATAATAGTGTGGTTGTTCGCTGACAGCGTTTCGTTCAAAGCCGGCGTCCAGACACACATGAGGTTGTCATTGGCCGAATGGAAAATTGCGGCAATGGTAGTGGCCAATAGCAAACTCGGAGAAAGAACTGCGTATACACCCCCAAGGATATGATGAAGCCCGCAACGCGTCAGGGCCCACGATGATCCAATATGGTTCTGCAAGAAATTGGGGATCGTGCTCCTTGCGATGCTGAAAACAGCATAAGAGATGCCTGCCGGCACAGCATCAAAGAGGACATGGTTGAATTCCGTCAATGTCGCTGCTGCATAGACACTCAGAAACAATACCGGATAGTACGTAAATCCTTCCGTGATAATGGGCCCCTTGATCGGACCCCATTCGGTAGAATACCGAAATATGTAGCCCAATAGTCCAGGTGTGTGTAGCACCAATACCGGTATGAATGCTGAAAGCCTCCAGGGAAGCTTCTTGACCAAGCCTTTTAAAATCCAGACCGAGAAAAAGATGCCTGTGACTATATGGTCATGGTAAAGTGCTGATGGGATCTCACCATATACAGGTGATAACGAGAGCTGCGAGACGTAGGATGCGGCTGCTGCAGCTATCAGGAAGAGACCAGCACGCAGTAGAGGCACCATCTGTAAAACTGGCGAGAAATCGATGTTTGGTAGGGAGCTACGAGGTTTCTGGGCGCGCCTTGCCATTTCTCGAAGCTCTTTATCGGACGGCCGCGGTAGTGGAGGTTGAGACGACATGATGATAGTTACGATTGTAAGGACGCGACCAGCGACAAAGGATTATCGGATGAAGGGACTAAAAGATGCAAAAGTATGTGGATAAAGGTATTAAGACAAGTCCAGCGTGTCGTCAAATACCCATTCAAAGGGCTAGTAGAGGTGGAGTGGAGGTGCAATCTGGTTTGTCACAATGTGGCCAGCTCTACCAGGGTGAGTAACTTCAAACGGCACCATTAATGGTGACACAAACCAAACCTCAACTCCACTCCTCTCGCGGTCTAGTTACATTCAGCTCCCAACTTGCATAATCGGCCTTTATAAATGCCCGGACGTTTAAAACCATCCCCTCCAGCTTCCGCTGAAGCAACACCTTCATCCACGCCGCCGCCGCCCTCCACCGCCTCCCCAACACTCAGCGCCACAACACCTCCCTCCTCAGTGCCACCACTTTCACCATCACCTCCACCACCCGCCGCAACAATCCAACGTCCTAACCCCTCCACGCCCGAGCGTGCCCGCCAAACTCTGATCCGCAACCGGCGCCTCCACTGGCTCTCCACCAACCCCTCCTACTTCACCTCCCCTGACCTCGAGCTTGCCGATCCACTTCTCTACGACCGTCTAATCCGCCAATACCTCACCCCGGCGGAACGCGAAGCCCAAGGGCGCGCACGGGGTTGGTCGGGTATTCTCGAAGCAGACCTAACGCGTGCGGAGGCCAAAGTTGCGGCGCTTGCCGAAGCGGATACTGGTGTCTCTGTGGAAGCGCGGGCAGAAACAGCGTGGGGAGAGGTTGTGTCGACGAAGGAGGAAGGCGAAGAGCTGTGGCGCGAAACAATGACGTTGAGGTTTCTGCGTGGGGGAGACGTGGATGCTGATTATGGAGCTATTGATGAGAGTGAGGAGTGGGATGACCGGGAAACGGAAAGGAGGGAAGCAGAGGAGAGGTGGTTTGATGCTGAGACTCCATCAGAGGTTACGGGAGATACGGGAGTACAGGATTACTGATTGAAATATATTGTCAATTTCTGCCCGAGGGAACGGATTAGGTGTAGAGGGAGGGCCTAGGGTGGTCGGGCACACTGGGGGGTTTGATACGGGCGTTATGGTTCATTTTCGGTTTATGTGTACTTATGGTACAGATTGTTGGACTACTTACATTCATAGGAATGGCTATTGTAAGTGATCATATATCATGCTTAGACTCGTTATCATGAGCGTCGAATCAAGATTTGGGTCCACACTCGCCCGTCAACAGTCTTGCTGAAATGGAAGCTTTTGGTAGGTAATGAGCCGACAGAAAGCGAAGACAGATATACTGGCGCGACTGGAAGGATTATGAAAGACCCCAAATGCCACAACGGTAATGGGTCCTCACGAGCGAAGTCAGCGTCCACTAGTCTGATCCATAACACAATAACTCGGTTCGTCGGAAAGGCTTGAGCTCATGCCCTAGATGGTTTGAACTGGCTCAGGCTCATGGGAACTCCCCTCGTGTAGGCATGAGCTCAAGCTGGCTGAACTGGCCAATTCATTGACATCAGCATCATCGTCAAAGGTTGGTCTATATTACAGATCTGAAGCCGCAAAACCATATTTCGGAGCCAGAAAGAAGCCGGACGCGGGCAGAATATCCAGTTCGGATTTGGGGGGATGAGGATGAGGATGAGGATGAGAATGATGAGGATGAGGATGAGGATGAGGATGATGAGGATGAGGATGATGAGGATGAGGTTATGGTTAGGTAAAGGGTCTTTCACTCGACTATGGTCCCTAGAGAGTTTACCATCACTCAATCCGGGCTTCACACGCACTTGCACACTGCAGTGCAACTATATGACCCCCCCCCATGAGATTAGAAAAAACTTTGTACAGAAGATCCACGCTCCCTTCTTCAAAATTGACCACCTGTTACTCCCAAGGTACAAAGAAAGCACAGAAAAAATGGGATATGTAATGGGTAAAACAAAAGAACAATTCACGTTGAGAGTAGTGATGTATCGCCTCTAAATCTCTTGTTTTCGGCGGAAATATACACCCAACTGCCAGCTTCCAGCACCAGCAGGTACAACCACAACCCAACACCCAGTTCGCCACTATAAATGCATACTAGATATGATATGTTGAACCCTCAACTCGGAAGACAAATAGACAGAGCAGCTACGCAAACTGTCAGCTACGTCGGCTTTCCAGCCCCTTTCTTCTTCATAAGTGAGCTGAAGAACGCCGACAGTACTTCGTTTTGGCTTTTTCCATCTGCCGGGGGCGACGGCGTGATTCCAGGTGTTGTATCGCTGGCCGCCCTGCTTGCTTCTCGTTGCTATGCCAGACGCCATCAGCGACTTTCTGGAAGATTTGACTCAGTTTTGTGACTTACCTTCAAGCTCACTATCATATTTTCCGCATCAACTTGGATACCCCCTACATTAAACTGCACTGGGCCCACTTGTTCCGCTAGCACCTTGTCGGCATTTTCATCCACATTGTCTCTCTTCTTCTTGTCGTCTTTCCCTTTATTGCTAGATTTGTCCTCAGCCGCCTTCGCCTCAAGGATCTCAAGTTGAGCGGCAAGAAATTCATGCGTATCGACTGGTGGTACTTCCAGCGCCCTTCCTTTCAGAAGGGTTAGCTGCGCATCACCGTTGCGGCCTGTGTCTTTGATAACATCTTCATAGACTTCGACCGCACCACCTTCTGTCTCACTATCGTCTTTCGTGTTAGGGGAGATGTCTGCACTCCAGCCCAAGTTGATGCCCTCCACGTCAAATCCTTCGCGGAGGACCCGGATCTTGCCCCAGCTGTCCCAGTGCGGGGGTACCAATACTTTATCTCGTTCGATGACGTTGTGTTTTAATGTTTGCTGGCGGAGAGGCGATTGTATGGATAGCATGTAGTAGATCAGCGGCTGTAGCGATGATGGTGCTGAGGGTGTTGTGTATATTAAAGATGCGCCATCTATGTTGCTGTTAGCTTGTTTCCCTAACGGTTCATTCATAGCCGTCTGTACGTTTTAGTAAAATAGTCCGTAGAAACTGAAGGACAAAATCAAACTCCTCCTCCCTCCATCCCCGTTCCCGCTCCAGTAGCTCAATCTTGTCGGCCTAGTAGTGGGAGGTGTTACGTCAGTGTACGGATATTGCCTATTGCCTAGAGACACGTACATTTTGACAAACAACACAGAGCGGCAGCCCAATCGGTTCATCGAACTCCCCCTGACCCAATGGGATAACCACATCTTCAAGACCTGCGGTGGTCCCCGCACCACTTCCTCCACCGCTATCCGTGCTCCTCCGACTTTCCCACGCCTGTGTAACATCATCGAGTGTCCTCCGGCAATTGTCATTCAAGCTGGTGAAGATGCCTCGTAGCAACCGCACCCACGTCTTCATTTGCCGCACCCATTCCCATGGACGCGACCAGTCGAGTAGTATCACAATTAAAGTCTCCGGGAGAGATGCGGGGGTGAAAAGGGGTCGGAGGAGTGGAATAAAGGCGGCGCTCGGTTCTTTGATCAGGTACACGCCTAAGCGGGCAATCACATCTGTAGAACCAACCATCAGACGGAGCTGGCGTTATTGGGAAGAATGGGTGGGGATTCACCTTCGTGGTCTGCATCCAGGACATCTAGATAGGTATATCCTAGGGCAAAGGCATTTGCAACTGGAGCCGCCTTCGTACCCTTCTTGAAACTCCCTAACCCTAATGACTCAACAAATTCCTTTTGACTCTCTGATGTTCCGCCTGTGTGATAAATGGCACAACCAGTTTGTTAGTCCATATCCTATCCATGGTCTTCCGGCGAACGCGGTGTACCTAGAGCCAAGATGGTTTTATGCGGCAGTCGTCGAGACAACGTCACGGAGGAGAGCATGGACAGCCACATATTCTCCTTCTCAGTCGCAGTCGACGACGCGTTGGACATCGCGGAGCCAGGCCGGTGGTGGTCGAAGCCGGCCATTTTGGACGGTTGACGATGTTACGAACTGTGGGCGTATGTAGTGAAAGGCTGCACGAATGATGGAGGCGAGGATTGGGATGAAAGTCCGACTGATCGATGTATACTGATGGACTAGCGAAAAAAGAAGGGTGTTGATGGTGATAGGTAGTTGAACGAGTGAGCGGAGCTCAAACACTTTGGATAACCCCAGCCCAATAGCTGCAGGTCAAGACGCACACCACTCAATTCTTTGTGCTCCGGGATGCAGGTGATGAATTAACATTACTGTAGCACTTTGCTATAACAAATGACTGGAAGAAAATGAGATGGTATTTTTATGGTCTTTGACACTTTCTCATGCATATTGGCTTGCTTCCTTCCCTAGCCAGTGTGCTGTGCTCCAGTGTTCGGCTATCGTGCTTGGATGTTCGACTCTCCTTCGTTTAGGTGCTAGCGTCATTTGTTGAGCACCAGGCAGCCCTACAGCCCATAACCCCTCAGCGCCGCTCGACATCATCAGAACACAGTAACCCCCCAACCACCCACCTAAGTCTGCCATATCACCACGAGTACAACTAGTTGCCAAATTTTCAGCCTTCCACTACAGCTCACCCACCTCCGTCCCGTTCCTTGCTGAGTCGGTTTGCAAGGCCCTCTGGGCCCATTCTGCCACCATGAATACACGCCCACAACTTGCCACCGCCGACCGCCGGATAGCTCTGTGCGCCAACTTCAACCAAGATAGCTCTTGCTTTTCAGTTGGGGTAGACAACGGCTTTCACAGTGGGTTTCCGCTATGTAGCTTTATCAGGGATAAGCTCATATAAGCTTACCCCCGCCTTGTAGTCTATAGCTCTGATCCATGCGAGCTCCAAGTTACGCGAGGTGAGTTCAGGCGATCTTTCTCCAACCCCATATACTATTGGCTTCGAGACATATTCTAACTCTCTGTAGAACTGGGTGGTGGAATAGCTGTCGCCGCGATGCTCGGCCGTGCCAACTTTCTTGCTCTCGTCGGTGGTGGCCGCAGCCCCAAGTACGCCCAAAACAAGGTCATCATCTGGGACGACGCTAAACGGAAAGCTGTTATCTCGATGGAATTTCATTCTGCAGTTCGTGCAGTGCGATTGACGCGTACCCGCATCGTTGTAGTACTCATAGGGCATGTGCATGTGTACGCATTCTCCTCACCACCGACCCGACTGCATGTGTTTGAGACACATGAGAATCCATTAGGACTTGTTGCAATATCTGCACGGACACTTGTATTCCCAGGAAGAACGCCGGGGCACGTACAGATGTGTGACCTCACGAGTGGGAACATCAGCATCATACCCGCTCACACTTCTGCACTAGCAGCCCTCACCATTTCGCCACAAGGTGATCTCATTGCTACTGCTTCAGAAAAAGGAACCATAGTTCGACTCTATTCTGCGCAGAATTGCAGTCTTATTGCAGAGTTCCGACGAGGGATGGACAAGGCTGTCATATACTCTCTGGCCATATCACCAACTTCGCACCGCCTCGCAGTCACCTCTGATAAGCACACCCTACACATCTTCGAGCTTCCTTCGCACGCTAGACATGCTTCTCAGTCTTCTGGCTCTAGGCCGTCGTCAGCTATGTCAGACAAGCACCACTTGAATGGTGAAAACAAACGATGGTCGCTGTTAGGGAGATTACCGCTGCTCCCAAAATATTTCTCAAGTGAATGGAGTGCTTGCCATGCAGAGTTTGAGGGCGGTGGGTCTGCTGATATAGGATGGGTGGCAGAAGATACGGTCGTCGTGGTGAGCGTGGGCGGCGGAAAGGACGGCCTGGGAGAAGCCCGCTGGGAGAAATTTGTACTTGTGGAGTCCATGAATGGAGGTGGTGAGGAATGTGTGCGGGAGGGCTGGAGGAGATACCTGGACAACGACTGAGTTAGGTGTCGGATCGGCGGAGAAATGTGGTTCATCAAATGACTGGATGGCTTTATGTGGGACATGAACGGAATGAGATTTTGGTTGGTTTAGTTATTCTTCGGATCTGGTACGTTTTTGCAACGGGGAACTTGACTAACAAATTCAATATTTTCACTGTTGGCCTTATGAGGTCTTATGTGGATACTTTGTTGTGCTACTTCTGTACTCTTTCTTCGATACCTTTGGTGTAGCGGCGCATGTTGTTCCTTTTCCGTCTTTCATTACAGGCATTCACCGTCAGGATAGGAGTTTCTCTCTTTGCTTTCTTATCTGGGGAATGTAGAATTTAAACCTGGTGGCTTTTGGTTTTAAATTAGTGGGAATTCAGGATGC